>JGI25160J50197_1000017_pt1 | contig 246175 bp, 217 predicted proteins | sample AraplaMF_Cvi_mMS_FD_50197 | JGI IMG/M metagenome (IMG submission 50197)
CTTTTTTTTTTTTTTGGCGTCTGCGCAAGCACGCTGCCGAACGGCAAGCTCGCGACGAGCAGCGTACAGAGGATGCGTTTCATGTCACACCTGTTGTTAGTTTGAAGGACGCGCAATCAGGCTTTGCTCTGCGAGCGTCGAAACCATTCATCGAAGCCGATCTTGCCGAGGCGCGCCTCGCCCAGTGGCACGAGCGACAGATCTCCCACCAGGCCGCCGAAGTAACGGGCCTCGGGGTCGCGCACGACTTCGCGCGGATCGCCGGCCGCTTTCAGATAACGGGCGACGATTTCGTCGAACGGCGCGCGCTCGGGTCCGGCAATTTCGATGATGCCGTTGCGCGGCGCGGCAAGCGCAACATCGGCGACGATCGCGGCGACGTCATCGGCCGCAATGGGTTGGAACATGCCGGGCGAGAGCCGGACCGCATTGTCCTGCATGCCCGAATCGGCAATGCCGCCGAGAAATTCGAAGAACTGGGTCGAGCGGATGATCGTGTAGGGAATGCCGGAAGCCTCGACCAGCTTCTCCTGCGCGACCTTCGCGCGAAAGTAGCCGTTCTCGGCCGTGCGATCCGTTCCGACGATGGACAGCGCGACATGGTGCCGTACGCCCGCCTGCGCCTCGGCCGTGCGTAGATTGCGGCCAGACGCTTCGAAGAATTCCAGCACAGCCTTGTCTTCGAACGAGGGCGAATTGGACAGGTCGATCACCACCTGCGCGCCCGTCAGGCACTCTTTGAGCCCTTCGCCCGTGATGGTGTTGACGCCGCTCCTGGGCGAAGCGGCGACGACATCGTGATCGGCCTGGCGCAGGATCGCGGCCGTCTTCGAGCCGATCAGGCCCGTGCCGCCGATGATAACGATCTTCATTATTCACCCTCCATCGTCGATCGTTGCAGAGCATTCAACGGTTCGAACGCGAACGCTGCTTCAGTGGCCCGAATTCGGGGTGCACCGGGCCAGGTGGCCGCAGGTGGCCGGCGGTGCCCACGCTGCGTGGGCTGGATTGCCCATCGCCATGGTGGTTCCGGATACGCCGCCGTACTCGGTGGTGCTGGACGTGGTGGCGGGCGGTTGCGCATTCTGTTGCGCCGGCGTGCCTTGAGCGTGCGCCACGTTCGTCAGAGCGAGCGCTGCGGTGCATGCGGCGGAAAGGATGAATCGTGTCTTCATGATTTGACTCCTTCAATACGACATCAGGTTCGGGACCCTGCAACCGCGTTGGCTTCGTCGAAGCCGACGCAGCGACGAACGGTGCCCGACAGGCACTGCTCGCGATTCCCCACGCGGCCGGACGAGCCGATGCACGGCTGCGCGCCCGGGCTGCGGCCTGGTTTATGGGAAACGGGACGCGGCAATCACCGCGGGTGGCGTTCGAGGTGGCAGATGCACCTGAAGAATCGTCAGAGGGCCGGTAAGCCCCGCGCGCGTAAAGAAAACGCACCATAAAAACATAGACGTTCTTCAGGAAAATGGAACATCAATTTGAAAGGCCCGCGTACTGCTTTTGAATGCAAGTTCCGCTCGCCGCTTCGCATCGTTCGCCTCGCTTACGCGCTATCAGTCGATGGGGTTTGCGTCGACAGGCTGATGCATGCCAATCGCCATACGATTCCACGCGTTGATGACGGCGACGGCCCACGTCAATTCGACGATTTCCCCGTCGTTAAAGTGCTCGCGCAATGCCTGATATTCGACTTCGCGGTCCGCATGGCCGTCAGGAAGGCACGTCAACGATTCGGCCCATGCCAGAGCGGCCTGCTCTCTGGCCGTGAAGAAGTCGGTCTCGCGCCACGCCGACAACACGTTCAGGCGCTGCCACGATTCACCGCCCTTGCGCAGTTCGCGCGCATGCATGTCGAGACAGTAGGCGCAGCCGTTGATTTGCGAGACGCGCGTCTGCACGAGTTCGATCAGCTTGCTGCCGAGCGACGACTCGGCCAGCGACTGGCTGACGGCATATAGCGACTTGAATTGCGCAGGTGCGAGCGTGGTCCACGCGAGGCGAGGTGCATTCATGATGAACTCCAGAAAGTAAGGGGTTAAGCAATGGAAGAAGCGTTGAATTCGGATGACGCGTGGCGCTGCGGGTTGTCGCGCAGCCACTGCGCCGCCTTTGCCTCGACGAGCGCAAGCGGCTCATCCGTCGATACGAGGCTCGCCGCATGCATGAACGTGACGTCCTTGAGTCCGATCACGCCCAGCACCGCCGACAGATAAGGCCGAAAGAAGTCCGGCTGATAGGCGGGCTCACGGAACATTGCGCCGCCGGCGGTCACGGCGACGAAAGTCGGCCGGTCGCGCAGCAAGCCGACCTTGCCGTTCGCGCCCGCCTTGAACGTCACGTCGATACGCACCACGTGATCGATCCAGTTCTTGAGCACGGCAGGTACCGTGAAGTTGTGCACGGGCGTCGAGATCCAGAGCATGTCCGCCTGATCCAGTTCACGGATCAGTTCGTCCGACACAGCGAGCGCCTCGCCAAACCGCGCTTTCGCCACGTTACCGGGCAGCACCAGCGACTCCGCGTACGCTTCCGTGATGGCCGGCAACGGCTGCGCGCCGAGATCGCGCCGCGTAATTTCGATGTCCCGCCCAAGACGCCCGGCCATGGCAGGCAGCAAATGGCGGGTGAAGTGTCGGCTCGTCGAGTTGTCGCGCCGGGGGCTGCAATCGAGCAGCAACACCTTGAGGCTGTTCATGCCAGCTCCATGCTGAAGTGAAGGCCGCGCGCCAGCAGGCCGCAGCGGAAATAGAAGCGTTGCGCGAGCGCGTTGGCGAGCGCCGTGTCGAGCACCAGACGCTGGCAATCGTCGACGCGGCCCAGCGCGCCCAGTTCGGCAAGCAGGCGTTCGCCATGCCCCCGGCCGCGTCCCGCCTCGTCTGTGATCAGATCGTCGACGTAGATAAAGCGGCCGTGAATCAGGTTGTCGATACGCCGATAGCCGGCCAGCGCGACGGGCTTGCCGTTTTCCCAGACGCCCAGCAGGCGGTAGCCTTGTGCGCGTTGCAGCGCGACGCGAGCGACAAACTCCTCGGGCGAATTCAATTGGGGACGCAGTTGATGCATGACGTCGAAACAGGCCAGCACATCGGCATCTGTTTCGGCATGTCGGAGGGTCGGTGTGTCAGTCATGATGCCGATGGAGAGGGGTTGGTGTAGGCTTCAGTGTCGTCGTTCGATGACCCAGCCAACAGGGCCATTTTTCCTGCTTCAGACCAGGCCATGACACAGCCAGCCGCCCACGCGAAACCCGGCGCTTCGCCCATCCACGAGCAGATCTATGCGCGGTTTCGCGCGATGATCGAACAGGGGCAGCTCAGCCCCGGCCAGAAGGTGTCGTCGTTGCGGGCATTGGCGACCGAACTGGGCGTGGCGCGCGGCACCGTGCAGGTCGCCTACGACCGCCTGCTCGGAGAGGGCTACCTCGTTGCCCGTGGTCCAGCGGGGACGTTCGTTTCGGAGCACGCGACGCCGGCGCAACCCGCTCGAGTGACGCAGGCTGCTGTCGTCGCGCGCCCGCTGCCGACGCAGGACGCGCCCGACCACATCATCGAAGTGGATGGCGGCACGCCCGCGCCGTTTCAGATGGGGCTGCCCGCGCTCGATGAATTCCCGAGGAAGCTCTGGGCGGGACTGATGGCGCGGCAAGTTCGCAAGGCGGGATCGCTCACCAAGCCCGCGCCCGCCGGATACATGCCGTTGCGCGAGGCGCTGGCGACCTATCTGCACCGCTCGCGCGGCATCGACGCGCATGCGGGCCAGGTGTTCATCGTGCCCGCCTATACCGCCAGCCTCGCGTTGACCGTCGACGCACTCGGCCTGGCAGGCGAAAGCGCCTGGGTCGAGCATCCGGGCTATCCACCCACCGCGCAGACGCTCAAACGACTCGGCTTACAGGTCTGCGATGTCTGCGTCGATCAACACGGCATCGACGTCGCCTTTGGCCGGGCCCATTTCCCAACCGCGCGGCTCGCCGTCGTCACGCCGTCGCATCAGAGTCCAACGGGGGTCGCGTTGCCGTTACAGCGCCGCGTCGAACTTCTCGATTGGGCGGGCGAACGTGACGCATGGATCGTCGAGGACGACTATGACGGCGAGTACCGGTATCGCGGTCATCCATTGCCCGCGCTGAAAAGCATGGACTCGGGCGGACGGGTGATCTATTGCGGCACGCTGAGCAAGGTACTGTTTCCGGGGCTGCGGCTTTCGTATGTGGTCGTCGCGCAAAACCTCGTTCCGCACTTCGAACAGGCGTGCAGGCGTACCGCGCACGGCGGCTGCCCCGAACTGCTGCAAGCAGCCGTCGCCGGGTTCATCAGCGAAGGCCACTTCTCCCGGCATATCAAGCGAATGCGAACGCTCTACGCCCGGCGGCGAGCGCTGCTGGCCGAAGCGCTCGCGCCGTACGCTGCCGAAGGCTTCGTCGTTCATTTGCAGGACGGCGGCATGCATCTTCTCGTCGACGTACGCGACGATCTCGACGATGTCGTGCTGGCCAGCCGCGCCCGCGCCACAGGCTTCGCCGTGCATGCCCTCACGACATGGCGCAATGGCGCACCCGGACGCCGCGGCCTGTTGCTCGGATTCACGAACGTTCGAGATCGCGAAGAAGCTGAAAGGCTGGTTGCGGAACTGATACGTTCGTTCGAATTGCAAGCAGGTTAGCGGCGTAGTTATTTCTTTCTAACAGGTATCCGCCATATAGTTCGCGATCCGAATTATATGAGCAATCAATTCTTCACAAAACGACACTGTACTGGTGAAGGCTTAAGCCAGCGTACTCAACGCACCAAGCCCTTAAATCCGAATTCGTCTGGATTGATGTTCCGGATGCAACACGGTGCTCCCCTCTGCGAGTCTTCTGCGCAACGTTGCTTCCCCCTACGATTCATCCTGCGCAGAAGGCGTGCGAATCGAATCGCGCGTACCCATGCAACGAAACTAGCCGCTACTACACCCCGAAACGAATGACAACGCTACGCCCGCCGCCATTGACGTTACTCGACAAGTACTCCGGACAAGAGCCTCAGATCCTGTATTCGACCACGGTCACCGTCACGGGCGGCGGCACGGGTCATGGACGTGCATCAGGTATCGCGCGCTCGGACGACGGGCAACTCACCGTCGATCTGCGCATGCCCAAAGCGCTCGGCGGACCCGGTGGTGGAACCAATCCGGAGCAGTTATTCGCCGCGGGATATGCGGCCTGTTTTCACGGCGCGCTCAGTCTGTTGGCGGCCCGCTCTGCTGTTCGTATTCGCGACGCGTCGGTCGATGTCACCGTCGACTTCGGCCGGGACCCGATGGATGGCCTGTTCGTGCTGAGCGCGCATACGCGCGTTCATTTGCCGGGCGTCGATCGCGCCGTCGCTGAAGAACTGGTTCGCAAGACCGAACGCTTTTGCCCGTACACGAAGATGGCAAGGCAGGGCATCGTGAATGTCGTCGCGCTCGTCGTGGCTGACGAGACCCGCGAGTCGTGACGCAGTTCGCCACATCGTAGAGAGGTTGAAAATGAACAGAATCGATCCATGGTGCCAGATTGTCAGCGGGTTGCACGGTCGCAGCCGCTTCGCCGCGCAGCAAAACCCCGCATCCGCAGGGCGCGGGCCACGCGAACGATCCAGTCCGATGACCGCCGCGATGGCCAATGCTTCGTCGATCCGTCGCATCGAGTGGCAAACCACCTGCACGATTCTGGTTTCGTGGAGCGATTCGACGTTAGGCAGGTTCGAAGATCAGACATGGCGCGCAGGCTTTGCGCGCACCTCGGGTATTTGCGGTCTGACAGGTGTGCCCGTTCGTCGCGGCGACCCGGTGTTCCGGCCGCTACAGCGAGCCGGCGCCCTGCCCCGAAACGCGTTCGACATGATTCTCGCCGACACGCTAAGAGCACCGATGAGCTAAAGGTTGAATGAGTAGTGCATTTGAAGCAAGGCATGAAAACAAGGGCAATGACTATGTCGAAAAACAGTAACGAGAAGCAAAATTCCACGCGCCGAAACATTCTGATCGGCAGCGCCGCAGCGGCAGGCGGACTCGCCGCATCGCTGATTCCGGGCACGCTGCAGGCGGCGCAGCCCGGTGCGTCCTCAGGCGCGTCGAAGCATCAAGGCCAACATCCAGCGAGCTACATCGCGGCGAAAGATGGCACGCAGCTGTATTACAAGGATTGGGGCTCGGGCCGCCCGGTCGTGTTCTGTCACGGCTGGCCGCTCAGTTCCGATAGCTGGGAGTCGCAGATGATGTTCGTGGCGTCGCACGGTTACCGTGCTGTCGCTCATGACCGTCGTGGACATGGACGCTCGAGCCAGCCCTGGAACGGCAACGAGATGGACACCTACGCGGACGATCTCACCACCGTATTCGAGGCGCTAGGTCTGAACGACGCGATTCTCGTCGGCTTTTCGACGGGTGGCGGAGAAGTGGCCCGCTACCTTGGCCGGCACGGCACGAAGCGTGTGTCCAAAGTGGTGCTCGTGTCCGCTGTGCCGCCGTTGATGCTGAAAACGCCTGCCAATCCGGGCGGATTGCCAATCGACGTATTCGACGGTCTGCGTGCCGCCCAACTGGCGAACCGGTCGCAGTTCTACAGGGACGTGCCGGCGGGTCCGTTCTATGGCTTCAATCGTCCGGGCGTCAAGCCGTCGCAGGGTCTGATCGATTCGTGGTGGACGCAGGGCATGCAAGGCGGCCACAAGAACACCTACGATTCAATCAAGGCGTTTTCCGAAACGGACTTTACCGAAGACCTGAAGAAGATCGATGTTCCCACGCTGATCGTCCACGGCGACGATGACCAGATCGTGCCTATCGATGCAGCGGGACGTGCGTCGGCGAAGCTGATCCGGAATTCGAAGCTGATCGTCTATCCCGGCGCGCCGCATGGTTTGACGGACACGCACAAAGAAAAATTCAACGCAGATCTTCTGGCGTTCATTCAGAGCTAAGCCCGGTCGAAAAATGACGCGTAGGGGCAAGCACTGCCGTGCTTGCCTTTTTTATCTCCATTCACACTTCGTGCCTGATGGCAGAGGCGGATACATCGCGCAACGGAGAACGCTTGCCCGCGCGAACGCTTAAGCCGCTCTCGAACCAGAAAAAAAGAAATGAACACGATTGGTATCGCTAGCAAGGATGCAGTTGAAGACGTGACGCGTGACGAACACCAGTTCACACGGCAGATGCTTCGCCTGCCGAGGCACGCGTCAGTCGAATCCGAGGTGAATCATGGACAATCGGACGCGCGGTCCAGAGACATTCCCAGCTTCGTGTGGTCGAAGAACTGCACACTATGCCCCGTTGCGTTGGGTCATTTCATGCGGACATCGAATGCGTATCTTCTTTCATCCGCGTCGGATGACTAACCAGTCTCGACATCGTATGAACCGCTTCGCCTGATTTGCGACTCGTAGGCGGTCGCGCCTTGCTTCCTCGCCACAAGACACGCGCGACGCAAGCAGGCAGCGCTTGCGTCGCGATCTCCTTCAAGACCAAAAGCATGAGCCTTGGTCATGAGCAGCGGAGGGAGGTACAACTCGTCACCGTGCAGTTCGATTGCCTTGATCGCTTCGTCGCAAACCGCCATTGCGCGCGTGGTATCCGAGTTCGCGCATAGTGCCGTTGCCAGTGAATTCCTGAATGCCGATGCCGTCATCGTGTACTGGCACTTCGTCATGCCGTCGAGGCAGCCTTCGAGCAGCGAAATGCTCTCCTCCAATCGGCCTCCGGCATACGAAAGCTGACCACGAAGCCCGAGCACCACATACTGGTATGGCGTGAAGCCATTCACCTTGACGATGGCGTCGAATTCATCCGTTATTTCACCTAGTCTCGGCCAGTTCTCTGCCCACGCGAAAACTTCTCCCGCCCATATCAGCGTCACACACTGGGTGGCAGGATGGCACAGCAGGCGCGCGCTTTCGATGGCGTCATTGGCGAGCCGTTCCGCTTCAGAAGATTGACCCGTCAGCCAAAGATTCCTCGCCTTTCCGCTCAACGCACGCAGATAAGGATTGGTGCCGAATTCTGCCGGCTGCGCCGCCTCTGCTCCGTTCGCCCTGGTCGAAAAGATCACAGTCTCCCAGAGACCGGATGACGACGCGATCTCGCCCTTCATATGCAATGCCGCGCCCAGCATCGAATGAACCGTGGAAGCGTCGCGCCCACATGCGATGATCCATTGCGCGGCATCGCTCGCGAACATATAGGCCCCCTCGAAATTGCTGGTTCGATAGAGGTACATGATGAGTCCGCATAGCAACCGGTCATGTCGAGCAGAGTCTCCCAGCGACAATGCAATGGAAAGACCACGTTCGTATGCCCGGCCAACCTCTTCACCGTCGCTGCCTGTGAAGAGCAATGCATGGCCATAGGCCGCGATGAGATCGAGTTCCGTCAGGCTCCCTCGCTCGACGTCGTCCAGCTTCGACAATGCGATTTCGGTCCATTTTCTGGCCTCGCCGAGCATCGACTTTCGCAGCAGCAGTTTCGCGTATGACGCGACCAGCCTGCAGCCCTGCACGACGTCCTGCTCGCGTACGAGCGTCCACTCCAGCATCGCACGCAGATTGCCCAGATCGGCGAGCCAGTTATCTCCCCCCTGTTCCGTCGATCCGTCGGCGGGCCACGCGGCCGCATAATATGACGCGTGGCGCGCGCAGAACTGATCCAGCTCGCCGGCATCTTCGAGTTTTACGCGCGCATAAGAGCGGGTTGTGTCGAGCAGAAAGTATCGAACTGTGCTCTCGTCTGGCCTCACATCCAGCAGCGACTTGTTCGACAATTGATTGATGGCTCTCAGCACGTCGGCGCGATCGATGTCCTCCGCACCGATCACGGCTACAGCCGCATCGAGCGCGAAGCAGCCGACAAACACCGCGAGCCTTCGCAGACAGACCTGTTCCAGTCCCGTCAACAGGCCGTAGCTCCAGTCGAGCGTCGCTCCGAGCGTCTGATGCCTCGGCACAGCCGTGCGGCGTCCGTGCCACATGAGCCGGCTCTTCTTGTCCACCAGTTCCAGAATTCCGACCAGACCGAACGTCGGCATCTGTCGCGCGGCGAGTTCAATCGCCAGTGCAATGCCATCCAGCGCCCGGCAAAGCCTGCCCACCGACTGCGCGTTATCGTCGGTCAATTCGAAACGGCAGCCGGCCTGCACGACACGCTCGACGAATAGCCGGATTGCCGAGTACTTCAACGCATCGCATGCTTTGAGCAGTTCACCCGGGGGCGGCGCGTCGAGCGGAGGAAGGCGGAATACGAATTCGCCATCGACATTCACGATTTCTCGCGACGTTACGAGGATATAAATGCCGCTCGCGTTTCGATAGAGGATTTCTGCAGCCTGAGCGACACCGTCTATCAGATGCTCGCAACAGTCGAGAAAGACGAGCATGCGAGTATGGCCAATCGACGCACATACTTCACTGATGGAAGCGGCGGCTTCCTGTCCTTCACACAAGGCGGCCACGAGTGTCGACGAAACCAGGTCCGAATCCTGAATCCCCGAAAGATCGACGGACACGATCTTGCCGTCGAACTCGTCGCGGAGCCGGTCGATCACTGCATTCGCGACCGTCGTCTTACCCATCCCACCCGCGCCGACAATACTGACGAACCGGTGCTCTTCGAGTTGCCGGGCGATCTGCCCGATGTCCCGTTCCCGACCGACAATGGCGGCGCCCGCATGCACGAACCGCAATTGACCGCGCGCCGGTGGCCGTGTGGTCTTGAGTTCGACGCCGGACTGAATTCCATCACACGGCGTCACTGTCGCAACAAATGTATAGCCCCTTCCCGGCACGTTCATCACATACGTGACGCCGGGATCGCCATCGGCAAACGCTTTACGTAGTGCGACAAGATGAAAGCGAAGGCTCCCTTCTTCGACGACTGTATCGCGCCATACTTCGGCGAGAAGATCGCGCGCGCTGACGACGCTTCCCGCACGACGCACGAGTGCAATCAGAATGTCGAGCGCGCGACTACCCAGCTTGACCTGCTTGCCATGACAAACAAGCAGTCGTTTGTCCGGAAACAGGAAGAACGGCCCGAACGAAAAGTTCGTCGCAACTGAGTGCAATGGCGTCGTTCCAAATTTCGATAAGCTGGAAAACAAGTATCGTCTCGCTGGAAGTCGTGGTTTCCACCGATTCTATCCGAGGCTTACGCGAAACCGAATCTTTCAAACCACTAAACGAGAGAAACTGAAACTTTGGCATTCAGCGCCTCGTAATGGGCCTGCTTCGGTACGCACTATATTGCTTTAAGGGTTCGACTGCGTACGTCCGGGAACGTATCGACCTGACGGTTGAGCAGCAAGAAGAGCCGCGCGATTTGTCCGTTGAATAGCGAAAAATGAAGATTGACGACGAGTGGATTTGGCAATCCTCTCGAGTCGAATGTACCTGTGACGGCCCCAACCACCGTCGTTACGCGATAGTGCTGAGATGTCTGCAGAACTTCAATTCTCAGGTTATCGGCAATGACTTCTCTTGCGATCCAGGCTTCGATTGCGGGGCGTCCCCAGAAATCACGAAGCTGATCGTTGACGAGCGCGTCGTCTCTGAAGAGCGCCGCCATAGCGGTGGCATCGGCGTTATTGAGCGCCAGCAGAAACGAGCCGATCACTTGTGCGTCTTGTTGTGCGGTCTTCCGTATTCGGTTTGCCCGATCACGCATCCCGTTTTCCTTAGGGGATCAACGAGCGCAAATGTTCGTCTATCCCGCCACTTTTGTCTGCTATTTGTTGTTAGCGGCTGTTAGCGCTTGCGATAAGTCCATAGTGTTTTGCCTCTAACGCTGTTTAATCAACTATAAACCAGCGTCGAATCGACTTCGCGAGGAAAACGTCTTCATGGAATCGACCATGCGCAATCACTCCGGCTCCCCGCCGGAAGAGGTGATGGATACGCTGTCAGCAGGATTCACGACGAGCTACGCGGCCGTCATGACTTTCATCGCCGTGGCGAAGGAAGAGAGCTTCGCCAAGGCAGGAGATCGTCTCGGTATCGGACGGTCTTCCGTTAGCCGGAACATACAGAAACTGGAGCAGCAGCTTGGAACCAAGCTCTTTTCGCGCACCACTCGCAGCGTCGGACTGACGGCTGAAGGGGAGATCTTTTACGAATCGTGCAAGCCCGGTATCGACGGCATCCTGAATGCGATCGAGCGAATGCGCGATCTGCGCGGTGGCCCGCCGCGTGGTCTATTGCGGATCAGCTCGACCGTTGGTTTCGGAAGAAAGGTCGTCGCGCCGCTGTTGACCAGGTTTCAGGGTTTGTACCCGGAGGTCTCCATCGACCTGATGCTGTGCGATAGCCCCGCCAACTTTACGAGCGACGGTATCGATATCGCATTCAGGAACGGCCGGGTGGACGACAGCCAGATCATTGCCCGCCGCATCATTCCCATGCATATGATTCTCTGCGCCTCTCCCGAGTACGTGCGACAGAACGGAGTACCGATGGAAGTCCACGATCTGCCAGGGCATCGCGCGATCAATTTCCGTTTCTCGTCTGGAAGAATCTACGAGTGGGAATTCAAGATGGGAGGCGATCTGATCAAACACGCTCCGTCCGCGCATCTGACCTTCAACGACGCGGATCTCGTGCTCAATGCAGTCCTCGATGGTCAGGGAATCGCGCAACTGGCGGGTTATCAGGCCTGCGACCACCTCGCGACGGGCAGACTGATTTCCTGTATGGACCGGTATGCACCAGACGATCGAAGCCATTTTCTTTGCTATCTCAGCAAACAACATATGCCGTCCCGCACGCGACTCTTTATCGACTTCATGCTCGAGCAGATACGAATGCTCAATCTTCAGTGCGCAGTAGATGACATGGCGACCAGCAGGTCGCACGGGAGCGCGCGATGAGACCTTATCTTGCTGCGTTCACCGCGATCGTTCTTTGGTCCGCATTCGCGACGCTGAGCCTGCCCTTGAGACATCTTCCACCGTTGCTGGTTACGGGCCTCGCACTGCTGGCCGGCAGTCTCGTCACGCTGCGGCACGTCAACGCATGGAAGGTCAGGTGGTCCACGTTCCTCTTCGGTTCCGGCTGTCTTTTCCTCTATCACTTCTGCTTGTTGAAGTCTTTCACGTATGGGTCGGTGCCCATTGCCAACCTGATCAACTACACATGGCCGTTTCTGCTCGTCCTCATGTCGAGCGTCTGCAATGGACGCAGACGGGGATGCTTTGCCCAGGTGACGTGCTGTGCAATCGGGTTCATCGGATGCGCGGTGCTAGTGCTGCAACCGGTGACGAATGGCACGTTCGAAGCACGCAACGCGATTGGATATGGCTTCGCCGCTGCGGCCGCTGCAGTCTGGGCCGGTTATACGTTCTTCATACCCAGGTTCGAAACGCACAGCGCGTGGGCTGTCGGCGGGTTCTGCGCTGCAAGCGGTCTTGCTGCGCTTGCCGTGCACGCCGTGGCCGGCCCTTCTGTCGAATTGTCCGCTCACGATCTGGCATGGGTCGCAGCAATCGGCGTGGGACCGTTGGGCATAGCGTTTGTCGCATGGAATCACGCGTCCAGATTCTGCGAGCCCGGGCTTCTCGGATCGATATCGTATCTGTGCCCGCCGCTTTCTCTCGTGATACTGAAAATCGCGGATCCAACCGCCGTGATCGACTGGATGACTTTGACCATTTCGATGTTGATGAGCGTATGCGGGATACTCATGTCACAGCGTTGGCGGCGTACGGTGTTGAGTAATTAGCCGATCTATCGACGAGACGGTCGCCCGTCTCGTCGATAGGGACTCTCATGAGTTGCTCCCGCATGACGATCATCAGTGCTTCGTCCATGCCACGTTCGAAAAGTGCATGGAGCATTCCTATCAGAATAGAGGCCAGTGCGTGGCTAGTCGCTTCCTGCCGTGCCGCGTGCATCTCATCGACGCCCGATATCATGTCGAGCATTGCCTGATGCAGGCGTGCAAAACCCTCATAAAGCAACGCCGTCCTGCCGATCTGTTCCCAGACGGCGTGAATAGCGCGCACTTCGCGCGTGTGTCCGGCATTCGCGGCAATAAAGGCGTTCGCCAGGGCATCGACCATTTCTTCGGGATGTCCGCCGTGCGCATCGCGACACGCGATCTCCAGAAAGCACACGACATGATCGACGTGACGACGCACCATCGCACCCATCAGTTCGTTCTTGTTCGCGAAGTACTGGTAAATCGTTCCCACCGCAAACCCCGATCGCTTGGCGACCCGGGTCGTCGTGAGCGCTCGCGGCCCGTTCGCCGTGATGATCTGCACGGCAGCCTCGAGCACGGCTTCGATCGTGTGTGCGGCGCGAGACTGACGCGGCAGTTTGCGAGGTCGCGGAGCAACGATGCCAATACATTCCGCGTAATCTGGAGCCAGGCGTCGGGCGTTCATCATCGCAACAGTGGGTAGAGCGGTCGAGCGATTCGCCCGTCGTGATTGTTCTGACTGAAATCGGCGAATCGATATCGCATATTGCGACGAAAGTACTTGCATGTAATGTGCCACTTTGCAATTCGTAAGCTGGTCCACTTTCTTATCCCGCTCTCCAATGTCACAAACTCCGCGCATAGAACGTCTTGGACTATGAGGAAATGATTTCCCGCTTGTTTCATGCCGCAGTTATTGGCGTCAGTAGTACGCAATCCCGCTACAGCCACACGCCACAGATAGAGACTCTGCAAATGTTATGAATGATCGGTGCGACGCCCTGGTGGGTACGAATAGACGCGAAAAGTCGACCATCGTATGGTCCCTGCCTTTGGGCACACCCGATCCTAAAGAAGGTCTGCAGCGTTGGCTCTACGAAGCGTTGAGGCGGGCAATCGTCAGTGGCCGGTTGCCCGCCGACAGCGTGCTGCCGGGCACCCGTACCCTCGCGCAGCAATACAATCTTGCGAGGGGCACGGTTGCGGCTGCGTACGAACAGTTGTTGTCCGAAGGTTATCTGGTCACCCGCACGGGTAGCGGTACACGGGTCAGTACGGTGTTGCCGGACCCACGTCACCATGCCAAACCAATACCTGCATCATTAATTGCTGCACATGCAGGCTTTGCGCGTGAATCGCACGCGCCCTGGATCAAACGACTCAGGGAGAACGATCCGCCGTTTCCGCTCTCGGGCGCAAACACTTTGCCGCAGCCCTTCTTCCCGCATCGCGGCGATATACGCCTCTTTCCCATCGATTTATGGCGAAGGTTGCACGTGCGGCAATTGCGGCCCTCACGTCTGCTCACGCTCAACGACACGAGTCCCGCCGGATTGCCCGCGCTACGATCGGCGATAGCCGAACATCTCGCCATTGCGCGCGGCGTGCGAGTGCCGCCGGAACAGATCGTCGTCACCGGCAGCGTGCAACACGCGCTGGACCTTTGCATGCGGTTATTGACGGGACCCGGCGACACCGTGTGGATGGAAGACCCCGGCTATGTGGCCGCGCGTCAGATCATGCACGCAAGCGGCGCGCGCGTCGTCGATGTTGCCGTCGATCACGACGGCTTGCGCGTACACGACGGCATACGCGAAGCGCCTTCAGCCGCACTCGTCTATGTGACGCCGACGCGTCATGCGCCGCTCGGCGTGCCTTTGTCGAGCGAACGGCGTGCAGCGCTGCTACAGTGGGCCGCCGCGAATGGCACGATCATTTTCGAAGATGACTACGACAGCGAGTACTGCTTTCGCTCGCATCCGCTGCCGGCGTTGCGGAGTCTCCCCGGTGCCGATCAGCATGTCGTCCTGGCGGGAACGTTCAGCAAACTGATGTTTCCGTCGCTGCGTGTCGCTTACGCGGTGCTGCCGCCGCGTCTCGTCGAACCTTTCGTTCGCGCGGCGTCCCTCACCGTCCGTAGCGCGAACGGTTTGACGCAAGCCGTTCTTGCGGACTTCCTTGGAGAAGGTCATTTCGACCGGCACGTGCGCCGCACGCGGAAGATCTATGCAAGCCGCGCGCATGCGTTCGAGCGCGCGGCACAGAAGCACTGGCAAGAACTGATCGACGTTCAGCCGGCCATTGCAGGCCTCGACGTCATTGGCCGGCTGCTTTCAGTGGACGAGCACACTGCTGTTCAAATGCTGAAAGCAGCCGGCATCGACGCGCCGCCGTTGGGTCAATACACGCGGCGCCATCGCCACCCGCCAGGTCTCGTGATGGGTTTCGCGGCTTTTAATGAGGAAGAAATCGACCGGGCCGCGCAACAGGTCGCCACTGTCTTGCGCGAGGCGACATGACATGACCGACCCGCCCGCGACGCCAGATGGAATGAGCGAACGCGCCGACGACGTATCAGTCGCGCTCCTGATGCGGCTCGAACGCCTGTCGCCAGAAGCACGCGCGGCTTTCCTGCTGCACGAGATCTTCGGCGCGGACTATCGCGAGGTCGCTGCGGTAATCGGCAAGTCGAAAGCCGAGTGCCGTCGACTGGTCAATTACGCCAAAGCACAACTACGCGATGAGCGGCCGCGTTGAACCCTAAATCGACGCAGCCGCTGGAGCTCGCTACTGCAGCGTATATCCCTTATCGACGATCAGATCTTGCCCGTATATTCCGCGTGCCGCAGGCGATAGCAGGAACATGATCGCATCCGCAATGGCGGCGGGCTCAAGGAAGCAACCAGGCAGCAAACGCTGATTGACGCGCCCCGCAACGGCGGAAAGCTGATCTTCGGGCAATCCCAGGCTTGACCAGATTGCAGTGGCCGTTGGACCGGGCGACACGATATTGATTCTGATCCCGCTAGCCGCGAGTTCGACTGCGAGCGTCCTTGCATGTGCCTTGAGCGCGGTCTTCGAGGCGATATAGGCGGCGAGTCCCGGAAACGTGACCTGCGACAGAAACGTCCCGATGAAAACGACCGATGCAGACTTTGCCAACCGCTCTCTCATGATCGACAGAGTGTTCAGCGCACCCGCGCCGTTCACCGCCCATTGCCGCTCGAATGCGGATACTTCCAGGCCATTGGCCAGTTCAGCAATACCCGCATTGGGGACTAGAAAGTCGACAGGGCCCATCTGATGGGCACGCTCAGAAAGCGCTCCGAGATCCGCGCTTTGCGTGACATCCCCTTTCATCCATTCGAGCGTGTCACCATATCTGGACTGCAACGAATCCAGTTCACCCATCGTGCGACTCATCGCCAGCACGCGAGCGCCGCTTGCGAGCAGGCGATCGACCGTCGCAAGACCAATCCCGGAACTCGCCCCCGTCACCACGGCAAGGCGATTCTCAAATCCTTCAAACATAGTTCTTTCCTTTTCATTCGTCGATCAGGTTCTCTTGTCGTCGACCTGTCGTGCAGGCCATTGCGACCCACTTCCTCTAACAAGGATCGGGCCAGCAGAAGAACGCTTTGTTTTCAGCGAGTTGAAAACACGTGATGTCGAATCGACCCGAACCGTTTCGACTACTTCAGCAGTCTTATCGACAACGAAAAGGACGTGATCTGCGCTATTCAGAAAGGGCGAGCTGTTCCGCAATGAAGTCGATGAATAGCCTCGCGCGAGTTGGCACGCTTCGACCGAAAGCGTGAAGCGCCTGCACGGGCACTGAACGCAATGAGACATCGGGCAACACGATGTGCAAGCGGCCCGCATCGAGATCGTGCTGCACCGTCGTTCGAAGAATCTGCGCGATACCCAGCCCGTTCACGGCGGCTATTCGCATTGCGTCACCGCTGTCGGCGTCGAACGATCCGTCAATCGACAGCGCGGTCCCGTTCGCAAAGGTAATGGGAATTGCACGCCCATTGAGCCGGTAGCGCACATGACGATGCGCGGTGAGATCCTCGATCGTTCGTGGCGCGCCAGCGGCCTGCAGATACGCTGGAGACGCCACCAGCACGAGCGGCAGACTGGCCATCGGAACCGTGTACAAGCTGCTGTCCACCGCATGTCCGACCCTGATGGCGATATCGAAGCCTTCGCGAATAACGTCGACATGGCGATCGCTGACGCTCACTTCCAGCGACAGTTCCCGATTGCGCGCCATCAATTGCCGCGTCACCGGTTCGAGCAGCGCGCGCCCGAGATCGCCCGGCAAACTTACGCGCAATGTGCCGACGACTGTTGCGGGCTTCGCCAGCGCTTCATCCGCTTCGGCAAGACCGCGCATGAGGGGCGCAATGCGCTCGTAGTAGGTTTGTCCTTCGCTCGTGAGGATAAAGGCTCGCGTGGACCGCTGAAACAGCGTGACACCCAGTCGCTTTTCAAGGCGCGCGACGCTCTTCGACACGGCGGACGGTGTCGTTCCGAGCGCTCGCGCCGCGGCCGTAAATGAGCCTGCTTCAACGGACCGCACGAACGCGGGCAGACCACTCAATTTTTCGACTGACATTGATGACCGTTTGGCAAAACTGATAGTGCCGCTGTTTGACTGGAGAGCACTTGCGCGTCAGTCTAGAGTGGCGAGGTACGCCAGACTGGCGGAAACAACGGAGAATGATGTGAACCGGCTCGCAAATAAAGTGGCTGTCGTGACGGGCGGCAACAGTGGGATTGGCTTCGCCACGGCAAAGCTGTTCGTGGCGGAAGGCGCCAGCGTCGTGATAGTTGGGCGTCGATCCGATGCTGTCGATGCGGCAGCGGCTGAACTCGGCGATCGCGCAATCGGATTGACAGGCGACATGTCCGATCCGCAAACGCATGAGCGCGTGGCTGCGCTAGTTGCCGAACAGTTTGGCGGACTGGATATCTATGTCGCGAATGCGGGCATCAACACGATCGCTTCGTCCGATGACGTCAGCAATGAATCGTACGACGCGCATTTCGCCACCAATACCAAAGCCGTGTTCTTCGGCGTACAGAAAATCGCACCGCAGATGCGCGCAGGCGGCGCCATCCTTTTGACGAGTTCCATTGCCAGTACCAAAGTATTCGATGGACACGCTGTCTATGCGGGTACGAAAGCCGCCATTGAAGCATTCGCGCGCAGCTGGGCGCTCGAATTCAAGTCCCGCGGCATTCGCGTCAACGTCATCAGTCCCGGTCCTGTCGATACACCGATCCTGTCCAAGCTCGGCATTGAATCCGCCGACCGGCCCGCATTCGAGGCCGCTGTTGCGAACAGTATTCCGCTCGGCCGTCTCGGCCAGCCAGAAGAACTCGCTCGCGCAGCGCTTTTTCTCGTCAGCGGCGAAGGCAGCTTCGTGAACGGCGTCAATCTCAATGTGGATGGCGGAATGTCGTTGATATGACCATCCGCCCTTTCATCGCCTCATGCGCTCATTCCGCCGCCCGGTGATACTTCGCCACATAGCGCGCTTGTGCGATCACTTTCCCATGCATCTGATAGGCGACGAGCGCGGGGCTCGATGCCGCTTTCACATCGATACTCGGCACGCTCAACGCCGACGCGGTGACGATGTATCGATGTGATGTACCTTGCGGCGGGCAAGGCCCGCCGTATTTCGACTCGCCGAAGTCCGTCAACGTTTCCATTGCACCTGTCGGCAACAGCTTCGAATTGCCGGATGCGCCCTTCTCGATCGACGATTCCGACACCGGAATGTTGACGACTTCCCAATGCGTCCAGCCCAGTCCGCCCGTTGGCGCATCGGGGTCGTGAATCGTCACGACGATGCTCTTCGCTGCGGGCGGCACATGGGACCATGAGATATGAGGCGACACGTTGTCGCCATGACAGCCGAATCCGCCGTACACCTGCTCGTTCGCGAACTGTCCACGCGTGAGGCCATCGACCTTGACCTTGAACGGCTCGGCGACAGCCGACACCGGTACGATCGCCATTAGCATCGCAGAGCCGATCGTTGCTCGCAACAGAACGTTGGATCTCATGGTGCGCTCCATTGAAAAGTCAGAACGTGCGTGCGCCGCCCGCACCACGAAGGTTCGGGCGGCGCCAACGGCTTAGCCGAAAGACGCTTGCGGATTACCCGCTGCCAACGCCTCTGCGCGATTCGGCGCCGGCGGATAGATCCACTGCGTGTTGATCATCTGCTTGCGCGCCTTGCCTTCGGCATGCGTGAGCTTGATCTGTCGATCCCAGCCTTCCGAATAGACCGCACCCCATTCGCCCAGGTCGACGCACGTGGCGTAGAACGGCTGCCGATACGTCAGCGTCGGAACACCAAGCAGATCCGCAGCGACGTTGTGTCCGCCGAATTGACCCATCACGATGGCGTGCTGACAGGACATCAGCGCGTAGCGGCCGTTATCGTCGGTCAGTGCTTTCGCGACGTCACCCGCGACGAATACATTGGGCGCTTCGGGCACGCGCAGATCCGGCGCCACTTCGACGCGTCCGAGCGGATCGAGGTTCGAAGACACCTGCGCGGCCAGCGGGCTTGCGCGCATGCCGCCTGCCCAGATCACCGTGCTGGCTTCGATGCGTTGGCCCGAGGCCGTGCGAACGCCGTCCGCATCGACGGCCACCACGCCCGATCCCAGCACCGTCTCGACGCCCAGCGATGCAAACGCTTCGGCGACGAACGGGCGGGGATTCGCTCCGAGATCGGGACCGATCTCCTCTTGGGTGCCGATCACCACGACGCGAATCGCCGCGTCCGTGCCAAACTTCTCGCGCAGCCGCTTCGGCAGTTCCGTCGCGACTTCGATGCCCGTGAAGCCGCAGCCCACTACGGCAACCGTATTGCGGGCGGGTGAAGCCGGCAGCTTCGCCAGCTTGTCGAGGTGGTTATCCAGTTCCACTGCATCCTCGATACGGTCCACCGAGAACGCGTGCTCCAGACCCGGAACAGGCGGCCTGCTGAGTTTGCTGCCGCTCGTCAGCAGCAGACGGTCGTAAGCGAGCGAGTGCTGTTGCCCGTTGGCCGACACGACGCTCACCGTCCTGTCCTGAACCGAAATCCCGTCGACGCTGCCTTCGACATACTTCACACCAATGGCATCGAGCAACGGCAGCAGCGGCGCAGCCATCTTCTGCGGCTCCGCTTCGTACATCCGCGGACGAATCTGCAATTCGGGCTTCGGCGAAATCAACGTGATCTCGACGTCACTGCTTCTCACACCTGCACCGTCGAGCACGCGGGCTGCGCCTAGCGCGCCCCACACGCCGGCAAAGCCGGCACCCACAATCAGGATCTTCTGCGACATGATTATTGCCTTCGTTTAGAGAGTTGCGAAGTCGACGGCAGGCGCAGCAACGCTTGCGCAAAGCGCCCGTGAACGCGCCTGATCGCCGTTGGAGACATTGCTCGTGCGACCATCGTCGAGACGGATTGTAGGTTTGGAAAACGAACGCCAGAAGCACCGCGAACGCGTTCACCATGTTGCCCGCACGACAACAATAGGCGGTGACGCGAGAAGGGAATTTGCAGAGAGATGAAGCGGGGACGACCGTGAGGACTAGCGCGCGAACTCCGTCGTCTTTGCCGCCTCGGCCAGATAATCGACGAACGAAGCAATGCGCGCCGATATCGCCGTGTTGCGATAGTAGACAGCATTGATCGGTTGCCGCACGTCCTGCGTCTGCCGCGCAAACAACTGGACGAGGCGGCCTTCGCGACGGTCGCGGCCCGTCATGAAGTCGGACAGGCAAACGATGCCCGCGCTTTCCAGCGCCAGTTGCCGCAGCGTTTCGCCGCTCGAGGACGCGATGGCCGGCTCGATCCGATACGGCTCGTTATCCGGCCCGACCAGCGGCCACACGTTGAGCGACTCCGGCTGCGTAAATCCCAGCAGCGAGTGCTTCGCCAGATCGTCCACGCGTTTCGGATGACCGTGCGCCTTCAGATACTCGGGCGTCGCCAGTACCCGTATGCGACTGCTGCCCACAGGCCGGCTGTGCAGCGTCGAATCTTTAAGCTGCCCGATCCGGATCGCGACGTCGGTGCGGCGTTCGAGCAGATCGATGATGCCTTCGTTGCTGTTCAGCTCCAGTTCGACCTGCGGATAGCGCGCGCGATAACCCGCGATGAGCGGCACGATGACGTGCAGCATGAACGGCGTGGCCGCGTCGACGCGCAAGCGTCCGGAAGGCCGCTCGCGGCGCGCCGCGAGTTGCTCTTCGGCGTTCTCGACTGCATCGATGATCTCGCGCGCGTTTTGCAGAAAGGCCTTGCCCTCTTCCGTCAGTTCGAGGCGCCGCGTGGTCCGGCGCAGCAGCGTGGTTTGGAGCTTCTCCTCGAGCCGTCCCAAGGAGCGGCTCGCGCCCGACACGGTCTGATCCAGTTGCTCGGCAGCAGCCGTGATCGAACCTGTGTCGACCACGGTCGCGAAGGTCTGCAGTTCGTCGAGAGTGACTTTCATACTTGATCTGAAATCAAAAGTGTTTCCTTTATAGACCAGTTTTTCTGCAAAAGTAAAGCGGGCACACTTCGTCCATCCGTTAAAGCCTTTCCACAAAGCTTCCTGGTAGACGACCATGCCACTTGCCCTCTTCGCGCTGACTCTCAGCGCCTTTGCCATCGGGACGACCGAGTTCGTCATCGTCGGACTCATCCCGACGATCGCCGGCGATCTCGGCGTCACGCTCCCCTCTGCGGGTCTGCTCGTCAGCCTGTATGCATTGAGCGTCGCCATCGGCGCGCCGCTGTTGACCGCGCTGACAGGACGTGTGCCGCGCAAGACCTTGCTGATCGCGCTGATGGCGCTCTTCACGATCGGCAATCTGGTCGCGTGGCGCGCGCCTTCGTATGAATCGCTCGTCGTTGCGCGGATTCTGACAGGGCTCGCGCACGGCGTGTTCTTCTCGGTCGGCTCGATCATCGCGACGACGCTCGTGCCGAAAGAGAAATCCGCCAGCGCCATTGCCACGATGTTCAGCGGCATGACCGTCGCGTTCGTCGCGGGCATTCCCCTCGGCACCTTCATCGGCCAGCATTTCGGCTGGCGCGCGACGTTTCTCGTCGTCGCGCTGTTCGGCTTCGTCGCGATGCTCGGCGCGCTGTTCTTCATGCCGAACAACCTGCCGCACAAGCGTCCCGCTCCGCTTGCCCAGCAGGCTCGCGTGATCGTGCATCCGCGCCTTTTGCTGGTGTATGCGATGACGGCCGTCGGCTACGGCGGCTCGCTGATCGCCTTCACGTTCATGGCGCCGATTCTCGAACAGATCACGGGATTCACGCCGTCGCAGGTCAGCATGGTGCTCGTCGCGTACGGCGTTTCCGTCGCGGCCGGCAACGTGTGGGGCGGCAAGCTCGCCGACGCGCAAGGGCCCGTGAAGGCATTGAAGCGCATCTTCCTGTTGCTCGCTGCCGTGTTGCTGGTATTCACGTTCACGTCGCACAACGCGTGGCTCGCCGTGCTGACCATGCTCGCGTGGGGTGCTGTCGCGTTCGGCAACGTGCCGGGTCTTCAGGTGTATGTCGTCAAACAGGCGCAGCAGTTCGCGCCGCAAGCCACGGATGTCGCGTCGGGCTTCAACATCGCCGCGTTCAACCTGGGCGTGGCGGGCGGCTCGTCGCTGGGCGGCGTGATCGTCGCGAACCTGGGGCTCGGGCATACGCCGTGGATCGCCGCCGTCGTGACCTTGCTGGCGTTCGGCTTGACGGCGTGGAGCGGCAGTCTCGACCGTCGCGCCGGGCTCGCCGAGCGCACGGCCGAAGCCGTCGCGGTGACGCATTGAATGTGGATCGAAGCTGTCGAACAGGCACCGGAAGCGACGATCGGCTCTTGACTTGAAATCAAGTTTCTTTCCCGTTTCAAGCGGTTTTTCGGATGAATCGAACGAGGCAGAATGAACCTCGTTCATCGGCAAACGAATCTATCAAACTGGGAGTATTCACCATGAGTCACATTCCGGCATTCGGTCTCGGTACATTTCGGCTGCAAGGCCAGGTCGTCATCGATTCGGTGCGCAACGGCCTCGAACTGGGCTATCGCACCATCGACACCGCGCAGATCTACGGCAATGAAGCCGAAGTCGGCGAAGCGATCGCCGCTTCGGGCGTTGCGCGCAACGAGTTGTTTCTGACGACGAAAATCTGGGTCGACAACTACTCGCGCAGCAAACTCGTCCCGAGCCTCAAGGACAGCCTGACGAAGTTGCGCACCGATCACGTCGACCTGACACTGATCCATTGGCCCGCACCGGACAACGGCGTGCCGCTCGAAGAATTCATGAGCGCGCTCGCGGATGCAAAGGCGCAAGGGCTCACGCGCCAGATCGGCATTTCGAACTTCAACATCGAACTGACGAAGCAGGCCATTGCAGTGGTCGGCAAAGACAGCATCGCGACCAATCAGATCGAACTGAGTCCGTATCTGCAGAACCGCAAACTCGTCGAATTCCTCTCCGAACAAGGCATTCATGTCACGTCGTACATGACACTCGCCTACGGCAAGGTGCTGAAGGACCCGGTTATCGGCGCAATCGCAAAACGGCACGACGCCACGCCGGCGCAAGTCGCGCTCGCCTGGGCGCTGCAACTGGGCTATGCGGTGATTCCGTCATCGACGAAGCGCGAGAACCTCGCCAGCAACCTGCTCGCGCAACAGCTGAAGCTCACAGACGACGACATGGCGCAGATCGCAGCCCTCGAACGCAATGGCCGCGAAGTCAGCCCCGCCGGTCTCGCGCCTGTCTGGGACTAACGCGTCACCACGCAATCACGCTCGACGCTCGTAGCGAACATGCCGCGAGCGTCGCAAGGAACCGCACATGAAGAACGATCCGCTTTTCGAACCCCTCACGCTTGGCGCGCTCACCCTTCCCAACCGGATCGTGATGCCGCCGATGACGCGCTCGCGCGCCAGCCAGCCCGGCGACGAAGCCAACGATCTGATGGCCGCCTACTATGCGCAACGCGCAAGCGCCGGTCTGATCGTCAGCGAAGGCACCTACATTTCGCCGCTCGCGAAGGGCTATGCATGGACGCCCGGCATTCACACGCAGGCGCAGATAGACGGCTGGCGCAAGGTCACGACGGCTGTCCACGAAGCGGGCGGCCGCATCTTTGCGCAGTTGTGGCATGTCGGCAGATTGAGCCATACGAGCCTGCTCGGCGGCGAACAGCCGGTGTCGTCATCCGCGATTCAGGCACAGGGCGTCAACGTGTTCATAGCGAGCGACGGCAGCAACGTGCCGGGCTTCGTGCAGGCATCGGCGCCGCGCGCGCTGAGCACGACGGAAATCGCCGATGTGGTCGGGCAGTATCGGGACGCGGCGCGCAACGCGATGCTCGCGGGCTTCGACGGCGTCGAACTGCATGCGGCCAACGGCTACCTCGTCAATCAGTTCATCGATTCCGAAGCGAATCACCGCACGGATGAATACGGTGGATCGCTGGAGAATCGCCTGCGGTTTCTGGACGACGTCACGCGTGCGCTGATCGACGGCACGGGCGACGCGCAGCGCGTCGGCATCCGGCTCGCGCCGCTGACCACGCTGAACGGATGCGTCGATGCGGACCCGGAAACGACTTACATCGCGGCGGCGAAGCTGCTCGGCGAAATCGGCGTTGCGTATGTCCATATCGCGGAAGCCGATTGGGACGATGCGCCGCATATGCCCGTCGAGTTCAAGCAGCGCATCCGGCAAGCCTATCCGGGCACGCTGATCTATGCGGGGAAATACACGGCGGAGCGTGCTCGCGAAGCCATCGCCGAAGGTTGGGCCGATCTCATTGCATTTGGCCGGCCCTTCGTCGCGAATCCCGATCTACCGCAGCGTCTGCGCAGTGGGGCTGATCTTGCCACGCATCATCGCGACACGCTGTTTGGCGGCGACGCGCGGGGGCTGACGGATTATCCGGCTCTCACAGGCACGAACGACTGACGAACAACTGGGAAGCGAAACAACATGGCAAGCGTTAGCGTATCGATAGACATTGCTGTATCAGCAGAAAACGCGTGGGCCGTGGTCGGCGACTTCGACGGTTTGCCACGCTGGCTCGAACTCATTCGCTCGTCGCGGCTGTCGGACGGTGGACGGGTTCGACATCTCGAAGCAGTGAACGGATTGTCGATCGTCGAAAGGCTGCTCGATCACAGCGATCAGAACCTGCAATACCTTTACACGATCCTCGAAGGCCCGGACCCTGTGACGGATTACACCGCGTCGATGTCGTTGCGCAGGATCGACGCGCATCGCACCACGGTGACATGGGCGAGCCGCTTCGAGCCAAACGACCCGAACGCGGCGGAGTCGCTTACCGCACATTATCGGAGCCTGTATCTGGCGGGGCTGACGCGCCTCAAGGCGGTGCTGGAAGCGAGCAGCCGCTGAACTGTTCGAACGGGGGCGCTCTGGTTGCGCGGGCGCTTCCGTATGTGTGATTTCAGCCTGAGTTTCCGTCAGTTTGCAATCTCGCGTGTAACGCGCACTTCCGTGAGTCGCTATCGCTTGTGCGTCATCGGATGTCGCAAGCCTGATGGACACGCGCTGCGATAACCCGGCCCCATCAACCAAATTCGCCTCCTGTCGTTTTCCGCCGGTTTCCGGACGCATGAGCGACGGCCCGGTCGTGGCCATATCAGCACACTCTACTTGATGATTTTGCCTCGCGTGTTCGACGCGAAGGCATTCCACAGCCCACTGGCGCCCCACTACGCGATCGGCATCGGTTCGGTCGCATGCCTGCTGCATCCGACGGGTTCGCCGCGCAATCATGGAGTGTGTCAATTGAGCCAATCGCAAGCGCGCATCGCAAGCCGCGATTCTTCAAGCCCGTCGCTCACGCTCGACGACATCACGATCGTCGACCACAGCCTGCTGAAACGTGCCGTCGGCGCCATGGCGCTCGGCAACGCCATGGAATGGTTCGATTTCGGCGTGTACAGCTACATCGCTGTCACGCTCGGCAAAGTGTTCTTCCCGTCGAGCAGTCCGTCCGCGCAGCTGATCGCGACCTTCGGCACGTTCGCCGCCGCGTTCCTCGTGCGTCCGATCGGCGGCATGGTGTTTGGCCCGCTCGGCGACCGCATCGGCCGTCAGCGCGTGCTCGCGATGACGATGATCATGATGGCCGTCGGCACCTTCGCGATCGGGCTGATTCCGAGCTATGGCTCGATCGGCATACTCGCGCCCGCGCTGCTGCTCGTTGCGCGTCTGGTGCAGGGCTTTTCGACGGGTGGTGAATATGGTGGCGCCGCCACCTTCATCGCCGAGTTTGCGACGGACCGCCGCCGTGGCTTTGCAGGCAGTTTCCTCGAATTCGGCACGCTGGTCGGCTATATCCTCGGCGCCGGCACGGTTGCCGTGCTGACGGCGACGCTGTCGCAGGAAGCGCTGCTGTCGTGGGGCTGGCGTGTGCCGTTCTTCATCGCGGGTCCGCTGGGTCTGGTCGGCCTGTATATCCGGATGAAGCTCGAAGAAACGCCCGCCTTCAAGAAGGAAGCGGAAGCGCGTGAAGCGGACGAATTGTCCCGTCCGAAGCAGAGCTTCGTCGAACTGCTCGCGCAACAGTGGAAGCCTTTGCTCCAGTGCGTCGGCCTCGTGCTGATCTTCAACGTGACCGATTACATGGCGTTGTCGTATCTGCCGAGTTATCTGTCGGCGACGCTGCACTTCAACGAATCGCACGGCCTGTTCCTCGTGCTGCTCGTGATGGTGCTGATGATGCCGATGACGCTCTACGCGGGTCACCTATCGGACAAGATCGGCCGCAAGCCCGTCATGCTGCTCGGCTGCGTGGGTCTGTTCGTGCTGTCGATTCCCGCGCTGCTGCTGATCCGTGTCGGCACGGTGCTGCCTGTGTTCAGCGGCCTGCTGATTCTCGGCACGCTGCTGTCGACGTTCACGGGTGTCATGCCGTCGTCGCTGCCGGCACTCTTCCCAACGAAGATCCGTTACGGCGCGCTGGCGATCGGCTTCAATGTGTCAGTGTCGCTGTTCGGTGGCACCACGCCGCTGGTTGCTGCATGGCTCGTAGACAGTACCGGTGACGCGATGATGCCCGCCTACTACCTGATGGGCGCATCGATCATCGGTATCGTGTCGGTGCTCGCGCTGCGCGAGACTTCATGTAAGCCCTTGCTCGGCTCGGGTCCCTGCGTGGCGACACACGCGGAAGCGATGAGCCTCGTTCGCGGGGCTCAGCGCGATCGCGCTGGGAAGAAGCGGCTGGCGATAGTGCGGGAGCGTGCGTAGCGGCCCAGTTAGCGTCCAGCAAGCATCCGTCCGCCGAGGCCAGAGCACGGCGCTACGTCGAACCTGCAGCAGGCCATTTCGTCACGGCCGCATCGTGAACACAGTCCGCGCCCGCCCTGCATCGGCCTGCCAATGCGTTGCCAGCTCAGCGAGCGGAACTGCCTGAGTCGCGATGTCCAGACGAGCCGGCAACGCAGCGTGCAGCACCTCGCTGATTGCAAGCAGCAAACGTTCGAACGGAACGCTACCAATGCCGCTGCCAAGCAAGCTGATCGCCGACGCGCGCAGCACGGCGCCCGGCAATTCGAGCGTCGCGCCGCCAATCGAGCCGATCTGCACGAAGCGCATCGGGTAGCCGTCGGGCAGCGAACGGGCCGCGCCCGTCAGCAACGCTTGCGCACTCGGTCCCCACAGGTAGTCGAGCACCACATCGACGCCCGCGCGGAAATGCGGCTCGACCGCGCGATGCAGCGCCGCTTCGTCCTGATCGAGCGAAACGACATGGTCGGCGCCGAGCGCCTTCAACTCGCTGAGCGTCTGCGGATGACGCCCGGTCGCGATCACGTTCGCCGCGCCCAGGTGCTTCGCGATCTGCACTGCCAGTCGTCCCGACGCACCCGTCGCGCCATTGATGAGCACCGTCTCGCCCGCCACGAACTTCGCGCGTTCAGTGAGCGCCGCCCACGACGACATGCCCGGAATCGCCATCGCTGCGGCCGTAACGGGATCGAGCGTCTCGGGAATGATGAAGCATTGCGCTTCCGGCACGAGCGTGCGCTGCGCGAGACCGCCCGCTGGCTCCTTCGGCCCGAAGAAATAGACACGCTTGCCGTCTTCGCGGCGGCCAACGCCGTCGATGCCCGCAACGAACGGAAAACGTCCCGTCGCGGAGTAATGCGCGCCGGACGCCTTTGCGCGCGTCACGTGACTCAACGCGGAAGCTTCGACATCGATCAGCACGTGACCCGCTTCGGCCACGGGCGCATCGAACTCGGCGTAGACGGGCATCTGACCCGCTTGCGTAACGACGGCCGCTTTCATGATTGCACCTCGGCGGAAAGCACACGCGTCATCTGCGCATCGATCCACTCGCGCAGTTCGGGGTCGCGAATCGCGAGTACCTCGAAAAGCCCCGTTGCGTGCAACGCGGACAAAGCATCGACGATATCGGCGGCGGCCTGCGCGCGCGCCGTCTCGCTCGCGTGTGTATCGCTCCACACGCGCGCATTCGCGAGAAACGCCGCGACGGTGCCCTTGCGGATCGACGTGCCGCGAACGTCGATATGATCGGCGTGGTCGGGAAGAAGCTGTTCGGCTCGCATCGACTTGAACTCCTCGTAGTGGTGATGCGGCCAGTCTAGGTCTGCAGGATCGGCCCGTCTCAGGTATAAAGGCCATTCGATACGGTTTTCCGGCCATGACCACTCCGCTGATTCGTCCCGAACTCGTCCTGTCGTCGGATGGGCCTTTTCTGGCTGCCGCCGAACTCACGCAACGCGAGTCACGCGCGACGTCGTCGCACAGCCATGCGCGCGGGCAGCTGATGGGCGCGCTGAGCGGCCTCGTTTCGGTCGGCGTGAACCGTCAGCAATGGGTCGTGCCCGCGATTCACGCGATCTGGATTCCGCCGCACTGCGAGCATTCGGTGCGCTCGCACGGGCCGTTCTCGGGGTGGAGTGTGTTCATCGCGGAGCAACGGTGCGCGGCGCTGCCGCCCGAGCCTCGCGCAATCCGCACCACGCCGCTGCTGCGCGCCGCCGTCAGACGCGCGGCAAGCTGGGATGGCATGCAACTCGACGCGCAGCAGGCGCGCATCGCGGACGTGATACTCGATGAGCTGGCGGCATCGAAAGCCGAATCGCTCGGACTGCCCGCCCCGGAAGACGCGCGGCTCGCGCGCATCACGGATGCGCTCGCCCGCGATCTGTCCGATTCGCGCCGCCTCGAAGAATGGGCCGAATGGGCCGGGCTGTCGCCGCGCACGTTGAGCCGAAGATTCAGCGCGGAAACGGGGATGAGCTTCGCGCAGTGGCGCGCGCAGGCACGCTTGCTGCACGCGCTGGAACTCGTCGCCGAAGGCATCAGCGTGACGACCATCGCGCTCGAACTGGGCTACGACAACGTGAGCGCGTTCATCGACATGTTCAAGCGGGCGACGGGCACCACGCCGGGACGCTATGCCGCCGCGAAGCCGGGACTCACCGACGACGAGGCCGGGCCGTGACTAGAACGGCTTATCCACATTGCGTCTGCGTGGACTCATGCACGTGCCTGAGCGACGTGTGACGCGCACGCACCTCGTTCAATACGCGTATCCGCTTATCACCCGCCTGACCGTCTCCAGCGATTCACGCAGCACATCCAGTTCGACGGAACCCAACGCAAGGCGGACGGCATGCGGCACATGATGCGAAGTCGCGTAAGGCTCGGCTGTCGACACTGAGATCTGTTCGCGCATGAGCGCCGCGGCAACCTGGTCAGCGCGCACTTCGTCCGACAACGGCAGCCAGACGAAATACGACGACGGGTGACGAACGCAATTCAGGCCCGCGAGAATCTCGGCGGCCATCGATTGCCGGATCTTCGCGTCGCGGCGCTTCTCCGCTTCCAGCCGCTCGACGGTGCCATCGTCGAGCCACGCGCATGCGATCGACGTCATCACGCCGGGCGTATTCCACGTCGTCGCCCGGATGATCCGCTCGATGGCTTTCATCGATTCAGCGGACGCCACGACAAACCCCACCCGCAACCCGGTGGCAATGTTCTTCGAAAAGCCGGACACGTACACGGCCGTTTCCGGCGCAAGCGCGGCGAGCGGCGCGGGCGGCTTGTCGGCGAGAAAGGCGTACGCCGCGTCTTCGATGATCAATAGCCCATGCCGGCGCGCAATCGATACGAGTTGCCTGCGCCATTGCGCGCCCATCACCCAACCGAGCGGATTGTGCAGCGTCGGCATCACGTACACGGCGCGCACGCGCCGGGTCCTGCACAACCGTTCGAGCGCGTCCAGGTCGAAGCCTTGCCCGCTCGCCGGGATCGGCGCCAGCTCCAGGCGACAGGCCTCGGCCAGCACCTTGAAACCCGGGTACGTCAACGTGTCCACTGCGACCACATCGCCGGGGCCGAGCAGCGCCATCACGGTTGCGGCCAGGCCCGCTTGCGCGCCATTCACGAGCGACACCTGTTCCCAACCGACTTTCAGTCCCCTGCTCGCCAGATGACGCGCCACCGCCGCGCGTTCATGCTGGCGTCCGCCATGCGGCTGATAGCGAAGCAGGCTTTCGAGATCGCCGGATGCGGCAAGCTGGCGCAACGCGCTGCGCAACAGATCGGCCTGGCCGGGCAGCGCCGGATAGTTGAAGTTGAGGTCGACCATGCCCGCCGCGAGCGCGAACTGATCGATGCCCTGTCTGGGCGGCAACGAAATTTCCCGCACGAACGTGCCGCGCCCCGTCTCGCCGCTGACGAGACCCATCGCCGCGAGTTCGGCGTAGACCCGCGTCGCCGTGACGAGCGCGAGGCCGTGCGCGGACGCGAGCTGCCGATGGGTCGGCAGGCGCGTGCCGGCGCGCAGGCGCCCCGAGCGGATATCCGCGGAGAGCGTGTCGACCAGTTCCTTGTACCGGGGCTGAGCCATCTGCAGATGTATCCATGACAATTATTTGATTGTAATGGACTCTGCGCATAGCATGTCCTCATCACACTTCCTGGCGGCGGACATCATGCACATCGCGATTCTCACTTTCGAAGGCTTCAACGAACTCGATTCGCTGATTGCGCTCGGCATTCTCAACCGGATCAGGAAGCCGGACTGGCGCGTGTCGATTGCGACGCCGCATGCGCGCGTGAAGTCGATGAACGGCGTGGTGATCGAAGGGCAGATCGCGCTGCACGAGGCGAATGCTGCGGATGCAGTGATCGTTGGCAGTGGCGTGATGACGCGCAACGTCGTCGCCGATCAAACGTTGATGGCGCAGATGCAATTCGATCCGTCACGGCAACTGCTGGGCGCGCAGTGCTCGGGGACGCTCATTCTGGCGAAGCTCGGGCTGCTCGACGGCGTGCCCGCGTGCACGGACCTGACGACGAAACCGTGGGTCGAGGAAGCCGGTGTAGACGTGCTGAATCAGCCGTTCGTCGCACGCGGCAACGTCGCGACTGCGGGCGGATGTCTTGCGTCCCAGTATCTGGCTGCGTGGATCATTGCGCGCTTCGAAGGCGTCGATGCCGCTGCGAGCGCGATGCATTACGTCGCGCCTGTCGGCGAAAAGGACGAGTACGTCGCGCGGGCGATGCGCAATATCACGCCTTTTCTGCAAGAGACGAACGCGGCCGTATAAGTGCCGCGCTTTTAACCCGTTTGCCGCTTCTCCGTCATCGAAATCGCGACACGATTCCCACGCGATACGACATGAAAAAAGGTACGAAAAAGTCACTAGAAAAATAAATCGAATCCAGCACCCGATCCGCTCAAGCCGCCCCGATATCGGCCGACAACCAACGTAGTCAACGATGCGCATTGCTTCGTCTTCAGCGCAACGCGAGTCGATATCGGTTGGTAGTTCGTCATTGGGGCAGAGGTCATTTTGAAGCTTACGGATTCGATCGCATTCAAATTCAGCGCGGCATCGGGCGCCGCGCTCGCAGTCACGGTTCTACTTCTCACGACGGTCGGCGCATTGAACGTGCGCCATCAGGCTGTCGACGAGTTCGAGCAGTCCAGTCACGCCAGAATCGTCCAGGCCGACGAATCGCTCGATGTGAGCTTCAAGGAAGTCGAACAGAACCTCACGTATCTGACGCAGACGGCGCAGCTGAAAGCCGCCGACCAGAGCGTCACCGACTATCTGAACCACGGCGGCCAGATGACGCCGGACAAGAACGGCGAAATCGAAAAGACCATTTTCGCGTTGCTCAAGCAGTTCGGCGATACGCATCCCAACATGCGGTATCTCGACATCGGCACGCATTGGGGCGGCTATGTGCAATGGCCGATCGAAAGCCTGAACGGCGAGCACTACGATCCGCGCGTCAGGCCGTGGTATCAGCTGGCGATGACGGCGCCCGACCGTGTGGTGCGGCCTGCGCCTTATCTAAGTGCAGCCGGTTCCGGTGGCGCGATCATTCCGTTCGCGCGCGTCGTGAAGGACAGCAAGGACGAGATTCTCGGCGTGCTCGAAGGCGACATCTCGCTCGATGACTTCGCGCGGCTCACCAGCGGCATCCAGTTCGGCAAGACCGGCTATCTGCTCGTCACGGACAGCAGCGGAAAAATCCTGATCGATCCGCGCGAGAAGAAACACGAGTTCAAGGAACTCAAGGGCCTGGGCGGCGGATACGAACAACTGTCGAATGGCAGCGACGGGCTCGTTCGCATCGAGATGGACGGCGTCGATTATCAGTCGTTCATCTACACGTCGCCGAAGAACGGCTGGAAGTACTACGCGCTCGTGCCCGAATCGGAAATGATGGCGGCTGCCAACCGGCTCACGTGGACGTTGATCGGGATGGGGCTGCTGGTGCTCGTGGTTGCCGTGCTCATCATGATTGCACTCGGCCGCCGGATGACAGATCCCATTCGCAACCTTGCCAACTCGATGCACGAAATCGCATCCGGCGACGGTGACATGACGCGTCGTCTGCCTCAACTCAGCAACGACGAAGTCGGCCATCTCGCGAAGCAGTTCAATGCATTCGTCGAAAAGCTGCATGGCGTGCTGCTGAAGGTGAGGACGAACAGCCGTCACCTCGAACTTGCTGCGAGTGAAGTGTCGGCGGGCAATCTCGATCTGTCGTCGCGAACCGAACAACAGGCTGCGTCGATCCAGCAAACGGCGGCCAGCATGGAAGAACTGGCGGGCACGGTGCGCGGCACGGCCGATCAGGCGACGACGGCCAATGCCGTCGCTGCGGGCGCTGTGGATGCCGCGCGGCGCGGCAACGAGGCCGTCGCAGGCGCGGCGAAGACGATGAACGCGGCCGTCGAACAATCGGGCCGCATCGTCGGCATTGTCGGGATGATCGAGGGCATCGCGTTCCAGACGAACATCCTGGCGTTGAATGCGGCTGTCGAATCGGCGCGTGCGGGCGAGAGCGGCCGGGGTTTCGCTGTCGTCGCCGCCGAAGTGCGCAACCTGGCCCAGCGTTCGACCAGCGCAGCCAAAGAGATCAAGGCACTGCTGGAGGCGTCCGTCGGCAATGTCGAAGCGGGTGCCGAACAGGTCAACCTGGCGGGCAAGACAATCGCCGAACTGACGGATGCCGTTTCGAACCTGGCCACGATTACCAGCGAAATCGCCGATTCCGCACGGGAGCAAAGCCGCGCGATCGGCGAGGTGAATCAGGCAGTGTCCCTGATGGACCAGTCGACCCAGCAGAACGCGGCGCTGGTGGAAGAGATTGCCGCCACGTCCGAATCGCTCAGCACGCAAGGCAAGGATCTGAACGCGACGGTTGGGTTCTTCAAGCTGGGTGCTTGAGGCGCGCGTCCGTTAGCGGCAAAGCGGCCCGCATTCAACGGCCGCTTTGCTCCGCCGCCGAGACGAGATACATGCGCACGAGTTGACGCATTTCGGCGAGCAGCGCGGCCCGCACCGACGATTCCTCGTCGGCGATGCCTACGACGGCCTTGAGCATGTGAATCAGCACCACCGACATGACTTTCGCCTTCGCGGCGGGCAGCGCGGGCATCGCTTCGCACAGGAGTTCCGCCACACCGCCGCGCATGACCTTGCGAAAGCGCTTGCGTTCGTCCGCGCTACCGCCGCGCGCATCCATCAACGCGATTGCGAAACTGCGCTGCGACCGTAGCAGCAGCATCATGTCGACGAATGCGTCGGCCACACGCTCCAGCGACATGCCGGGCACCTGTTGCTTCAGTTCGGTCAGCCCGTTCTTCACCTGCTGCGCGTAGTGCAGCAGCAATGCATCGGCAAGCGCCTCCTTGGTCGGAAAGAAGCGATACAGCGAGCCGATCGCCGTTCCCGAACGCGCCGCGATCTCGGTCATCGTGGCGGCATCGTAGCCCTTCTCCGTAAATACCTCGACGCCCGCGGCCATGATCGCGGCGACGCGCAGCCGCCCTCGTTCGCGTTTGGGTTCGGTGGCGCGCGCCGGGTCAGTCGATGGTGTGCTCATAGTCATTGCGGTTCGACGATATGCGAGGATTTGATAGGCATTCCTCGCATATTAGCGCACTCCGTTTGCTATGCGTCGGGTTCCTGCAATTTAGCTGCAATGAGTGATCATTTGACTTATGCGAGGGTGTCCTCTAGTATGTTTTGCGAGGATAACCTCGCATTTAATCGTCACCGGTCGCACTGTTCATTCGTCATGTTCCAGAAAATGCTCCGCAAGCCTTTCGTGTGGATCGATCGTTCGCCGCCGGCCTTGCAATGGGCGACGCTCATCGGGCTGTCGCTTGCCTTCGGCGCCGTGCTGGTTTGGCTCGATATTCCCGCCGCCATGTTGATCGGTCCGTTGCTCGCGGGGATCGTGGTCGCGGGTAGCGGTGCGAGGCTGCCGCTTTCGCGGCATGCGTTCGTGCCTGTCCAGGGGCTGATCGGCTGCATGATCGCGAAGATGCTGCCGTCGTCGGCATCGATGGAGTTCGCCGTTCATTGGCCGCTGTTTGCCGCTGGCGTGTTCTCCGTCATCGTGGCCAGCGCGCTGCTCGGGTGGCTGCTGGTCCGCATGGACGTGCTGCCGGGCACGACCGCGTTGTGGGGCGTCAGTCCTGGCGCGGCGACGGTGATGACGCTGATGGCGGAATCGTTCGGCGCGGATGCGCAGCTGGTCGCTGTCATGCAGTACCTCAGGGTGCTGATCGTGGCCGCCGTGGCGTCCGTGCTCGCCCGGATCGTCGGAGGGAGCGCGCCCCACGCGGCGCACGTCGTCACGTGGTTCGCGCCCGTCACGGTCATGCCGCTCATCCAGACGCTTGCACTCGCGCTAGTTGGCTCGCTCGTGGGGCAGCGCTTGCGCATTCCACTCGGGCCCATGCTCGTCACGATCGTCGCGGGCGTAGTGCTCGCGCATCACGGCTGGCTCACGATCGAACTGCCACGCTGGCTGCTCGCCGTTGCCTACGCATTCGTCGGCTGGCGCATCGGCCTGAGATTCACCCGGCCGCTGCTCGCGCATGCGGTGAAGGCGCTGCCGCGCCTGATCGCGTGCTCGGTCGCGTTGATCGCGATTTGCGCGGGCATCGGCGGCGCGCTCGTCGTGACGGCGGGCGTCGATCCGCTGACCGCCTATCTGGCGACGAGTCCGGGCGGCGCGGATTCGGTGGCGATCATCGCGACATCGAGCAACGTCGACGTGCGCTTCGTCATGGCGATGCAGATGGCCCGCTTCGTCGCCGTGCTCCTGATCGGCCCGGCGGCAGCGCGCTTCATTGCAAAGCGCGTGCATTCGACAATCGATCGATCCGGGTCTTTGTAAAACGCCCCTTCTCTCTCCCCACGCAAGAGGTCAAACCATGCAGCAAGTCTGGCTCTTTCTCGCCGGAGCGCTTCTGTGCAATAGCGTCCCGCATCTGTCGTCCGGCCTGCAAGGGCATCCGTTTCCCACGCCTTTTGCGAAACCGCACGGCGTCGGTGAATCGTCACCCCTGGTCAATATCCTGTGGGGATTCGCGAATCTTGCGCTGGCGCTCCTGATTACCTCGCATCACTGGGACGCGGCTCGCATCGTTCCGGATGCCACGGTCATGCTGCTGGGCGCGCTGGCGATCGGCACTTTCCTTGCGCTTCACTTCGGCAAGGTGCAACGCGACAAACGGGCGGCCTGACACCATTGTTCTCGGGCGTCCGGCCACCGTTCTCGTTTCGAGAAGTATCAATTGACCTGGCGAGGGATTCTGCTGCGAAGGCAGCGTCCCTAGACTTTGCATCAAGTGATCGGGATGTCCCAGTCACATCTGACCAAAGGAAACCGCCATGAAGCTCTACTACCACCCGTTGTCCGGCCATTCGCACCGTGCTCGCCTGTTCCTGTCGCTGCTCGGCATCGAGCATCAGCCGATCCAGGTCGATCTCGCCGCCGCCGAGCACAAATCCGCCGAATTTCTGAAGCTCAACCGCTTCGGCCAGGTGCCGGTTCTCGTCGACGGCGACACCACGATCTCCGATTCGAACGCCATTCTGGTGTACGTCGCCCGCAAGTTCGGCAAGACCGACTGGCTGCCGCAAACGCCCGCCCTGGAAGCCGCCGTGCAGCGCTGGCTGTCCGTGGCCGCCGGCGAGATCGCCTTCGGCCCGGCCGCCGCGCGACTGATTACCGTGTTCGGCGCAAAATACAACGCGGAAGAGCTGATTGCCCGCGCGCATCGCATCCTCAAGCTGATCGACGAAGAACTGGCCGGGCGCGAGTTCATTGCGCAAGCGCATCCGACGATCGCCGACGTTGCGCTGTACAGCTACATCGCGCGTGCGCCGGAAGGCAACGTCGACCTGTCGTTCTACCCGAACGTCAACGCGTGGTTGCGCCGCATCGAGGCGCTGCCTGGCTTCGTCGAATTCCAGAAGACCCCTGTCGGCCTCGCCGCCAACAGCTGAGCGCGTCAGTAAGCGGGAAGCCCAATGCGCGGCTTTCCCGGCTTTACGCCTGGAGGCACATCATGAGCACGGTATCGACGGATCAAGGGTCGCCCTGGCACGCAGGCGAACTGGCGCTGCAAGAGAAAGTCGGCGTGGCAGCGAAGATGCGGGAACTCGGCCGCCGCGTGCTCCGCGACTATATGCCGGATCAGCACCGCACGTTCTACGGACAATTGCCGTTCATCGTGGCGGGCGCCGTGGCCGACGACGGCGACGTATGGGCGACGCTCGTTGCCGGTCAACCAGGCTTCATGCAGTCGCCGAGCGGGAAGATTCTGCACATGAACGTTGCCGCCGATCCGCATGATCCCGCATCCAGCGGCTTTCATGAAGGCGCAGCAATCGGCCTGCTCGGGATCGAGTTGAACACGCGCCGCCGCAATCGGATGAACGGTCTGTTGCGGGACGTGACGGCGCAGGGTTTCGACGTCAATGTCGTGCAGAGCTTCGGCAACTGTCCGCAATATATCCAGGCCCGCGATTTCGAATTCATCCGCGATCCTGGCGTGTTCTCCGATATCGCGCCCACGGAGTTCGACGGCCTGACCGGCCACGCCCGCGCACTGATCGAAGCAGCGGACACGCTGTTCGTGGCTTCCTATGTGGGCGAAGGCGAGCAACGCCAGGTCGACGTGTCGCATCGCGGCGGCAAGGCGGGCTTCGTGCGCATCGGCGACGACGGCCGGCTGACCATTCCCGATTTCGCAGGCAACCTGTTCTTCGCGACACTCGGCAACTTCCTCGTCAATCCGCGCGCCGGGCTGATATTCGCCGACTTCGAAACGGGCGATGTCCTGCAATTGACGGGCGACGCAACCGTCGATCTCGACTCGCCCGAGATCGCCGCGTTTCAGGGCGCGGAGCGGCTGTGGCATTTCACGCCGCGGCGCATCGTCTATCGCAAGGGCGCGCTGCCGCTGCGGTGGAAGTTTCAGGCCAATGGCTGGTCGCCGAACTCGCTGATGACAGGCAGCTGGGACGAAGTGACGAGCCGCCTGAAGGCCGCCGAACTGGCGAATGCATGGCGGCCGTTCAAGGTGACAAACGTCGTCGATGAAAGCTCGGTGATCCGTTCGTTTCACCTCGAACCCGTGGACGGCGCGGGGCTCATTCCCCACATCGCCGGTCAGCATCTGCCGATCCGCGTGACGCTGCCCGGTCACGACAAGCCGGTGATCCGGACTTATACGCTGTCGACGGCGCCCGCCGACGGTCTCTACCGGATCAGCGTGAAGCGCGATGGACTCGTGTCGTCGCATCTGCACGACACGCTGCGGATAGGCAGCATCATCGAAGCGCGTGCGCCCGCCGGCCAGTTCACGATCGACGCTTCCGAGCGCCGGCCCGCCGTGCTGCTCGCTGCCGGCGTCGGCATCACGCCGATGCTCGCGATGCTCAGGCATATCGTCTACGAAGGGCTGCGCAAGCGGCGCGTGCGCCCGACATGGTTCTTCCAATCGGCGCGTTCGCTGAAAGAGCGCGCGTTCAGCCGGGAAATCGAACGTCTCGCGGCATCGGCGAACGGCGCGGTGAACGTGGTGCGCGCGCTGACTGACACCAACGGCGCGCGAGAGGGCAAGGACTTTGACGTGGAAGGCCGGATCGACGTTGCGCTGCTGTGCGACACGCTGCCTTTCAACGACTACGACTTCTACCTTTGCGGACCGTCGTCGTTCATGCAGTCCATGTACGACGGCTTGCGCGACCTCAACGTCGCCGACAACCGTATTCATGCCGAGGCGTTCGGACCGTCTGGGCTGCAACGCAGAAAAGACGCCGCCGCCGTCGCCGGTCCCGCACGCGTCGCAGCGGAACAACCCGTCCCCATCGCGTTCGTCAAGTCGGGAAAGGAAGCGCGCTGGAGTCCGGGCAGCGGTACGTTGCTGGAACTCGCGGAATCACGCGGACTGAATCCTGAATTCGGTTGCCGTGGCGGCAGTTGCGGCACCTGCCGAGCGCGCATCGTTGAGGGTGCGGTCGCATACACCATGACGCCGGAATTCACGGTGCCCGACGACGAAGCGTTGATCTGTTGCGCCGTGCCCGCCAATGCGGAGACGGGCGGCGGAGACCGTCTGCTGCTCGATCTGTGAGGCAGGCCGCGCGCGGAGGGGAGCGAATCACTGATATCCTTGACGCTCGCTTGCCCGTCGCCTCCCGGCGGGCGCCTCTATCACCTTCCCGTTCATCTGCGCAGACATGGACAGGCTCCAGGCAATGAACACCTTCGTGACCGTGGTCGAGACGGAAGGCTTCGCGTCCGCGGCGCGCAAGCTCAACGTGTCGCCGTCGGTCATCAGCCGTGTGATGAACGAGCTCGAAGAACACCTTGGCGTGCGGCTGTTGACCCGCACGACGCGCGTCGTGCGCATGACCGATGCGGGCGCCACGTTCTTCGAGGATTGCCGCCGCATCCTCGCGGAAATCGAGGTGGCCGAGCTTTCCGCTGCTGGCGCGAACACTACGCCGCGCGGCCAGCTGACCGTGACGGCGCCTGTGCTGTTCGGCAAGATGTACGTGACGCCCATCGCTCACGACTATCTGACGCGCTATCCGGCCGTCAATCTGAACTGCTGGTTTCTGGACCGCGTCGTGAATCTCGTCGACGAAGGGGCGGATGTCGCAATCCGCATCGGCGAGTTGCCGAATTCTTCGTTGCAGGCGATCGCCGTCGGCAAGGTGCGCCGCGTGTTGTGCGCGTCGCCCGCGTATCTGGACGCGCACGGCGTGCCAAAACATCCTGACGATCTCGCCTCGCACGTCACGATCCAGGCGACCGGCCTCACGTCCGCGCCCGAATGGCGCTTTCGCGTGGACGACAAGCCGCTGACGGTGCCGATCCAGCCGCGTCTCGTGACCACGACCAACGATTCCGCGATCTCGGCGGCAGTGGCGGGGTTGGGCATCGTACGCCTGTTGTCGTATCAGGTCGCGCAGGAACTGGCGGAAGGCACGTTGCGCGCCGTGCTGGCCGATTACGAGTTGGCCACGTTGCCCGTGCATGTCGTCCATCGCGAAGGCAAGCATGCGAATCAGAAAGTACGCGCCTTTCTCGATCTCGCAATCGAAACGCTCAGGGCGAAGGCTTCGCTCTGGCATGCGTAGTTCGCGCCGCTTGCTCGACTCATGACACGCACGATGTCCCGTTCCACTCACAACGAGCATGCGCAGTTTGGCTATGTCGACGGCACGGGTATCGAAGTGCTGCATGCCCGCTTCGAGCGCCATCGGTTCACGGCGCATGCACACGACACGTGGGCTATCGGCGCCGTGCTGCGCGGCGCGAAGGACTCGATGACGAGTGCACGGCATCCGTCGATCGTCAGTGCCGGCGAGGTGTACGCGATCCCGCCGCACATCGCGCATGCGGGCATGTCCATCGGCGATCACGGTTGCGAATACGTGATGCTCTACGTGCCCGATGCCGAATGGCGCTTGCAGTGCGATATTCACGGTGTGTCGCCGCACGCGTTGTCGCAGCCCGTGAAGATGCGCCACGCGATGGCTCCATTCGCGCAGTTCGCTGCACTGTCGATGCAAAGCCCCCGCCTATCGTCGGCATGGCCGGACGAATGGGCGCTGTTGTGTGAAGCCGTGCTCGGTTCGATGAACGATCGGCATGCGTCGGCGCAGTCGTCTTCGATTGTCGCCGACCGGCGTGTGCGCGACGCGCAGACCTATTTGCAGGCATTTTCCGGCCGTAACGTGTCGCTCGACGAACTGGCGCGCGAGGCGTCGCTCTCGGCGTCCGAGTTGTGCCGCCGCTTTACGGCGGCATTTGGGCTGAGTCCGCATCGTTACCAGCTCGTGCTGCGTCTGAAAACGGCAAAGCAGTTGTTGCTGGATGGCATGACGCCTTCCGCCGCTGCCGCCGCAACCGGCTTCGCCGATCAGAGCCACCTCGGACGCCACTTCAAGGCCGTGTTCGGCGTGACGCCGGGCGCCGTCGCGCGGCGAAACAGCGCAAAAACGTTCTAGATCGCATCCTGCACGACGCATAAGGTAGTGCCTCGCACATTTGCCCGAGCGCACTTTCCTATGCACATCGCCACCACACTCCCTCGCATCGCCACCTTTCAGGACTCGTTCACCGACGAGATAGTCGGCTTGATCCTGCATATCCAGAATGACGAAAGCAAGGTCGGCATATCGATCGAGGATCAGCCCGAGCTGCTCGATATCGATCGATACTTCATCGCGAAGGGCGGCGGTTTCTGGATTGCGCTCGACGCCGAAGACCGTGTCGTCGGCACGATCGCTCTGCAGATCGAGACGGCGACGGTTGCCGTGCTGAAGAAGTTCTTTGTGTCGGCGGCGTGGAGAGGCGCGGGGATGGGATGCGCATCGCGCCTTTACGACACGCTGTTGGCGCATGCGAGGCTCAAAGGCATCGAGACGATCCTGCTCGATACCCCTTCCGTTTCGACGCGCTCACATGCGTTTTATCGACGTCAGGGGTTTCGGCAGATTGCGGCTGGAGAGTTGCCCGTCAAGTACGCGTATCCGGATCGGGATTCGTTGCTGTTCAGGCTGGATCTCGCCTGAGATCAGAAACGGTAATTCACCGATGCGAGCGTATTGAGTTCGCTGCGACGCTCGGTGATCGGGCTCGCGGCGGCGTAATGCTGCAGACGTCCGAGCGTCACCGCGACCGAGGTGGCCCAGTGCTTCGAAATGTCGTAGCTGACGTAGCCGTTCAGATGCACGTCACGAATGCCTGCGCCCGTGTTATAGGCAGGCAGCCCGGACGCTGCGCTCTGCTGGCTCGATACGCCGAAGAAAGTTCGCGTGTACTCCGCATCCGCCCAGGTGAAGCCGGGGCCGATCGAAAACAGCCAGCCTCCAACGGGCAGCGACGCGTAAAGGTCGGTGACGACGGTCTTGCCTTGACCATGTCCGGCGATGTCCTGATACAAGGCCACGGACCCGGTGAACATCCACACGGTGTAGTCGGCGAACAGCTTCAGTTTCGGGCCGCCGTCGACGTTACCCAGTCCATGCAGATGCGGATCGTCCTTTTCCTGGCGCGACTGGAAATCGAAGCTGAGCGCAGCGCCGACGTGATAGTCCTCGCTGCGCAGCACGTTCAGCCCCAGCACATCGGGACCTTGTGAGAACACGCGGTCATCGTAAGCGATGTCGAGTGCGGGATAGGGAAAAAAACGCAGTTCACGCGAGCCGGGATACAGCGGCGTGATGACGACGCCTGGCCCGACGCCGATCTTCCATTTGCTGGCGGGCTGTGCTGTCGCGTCGGTTTGCTGCGAACCTGACGAAGAGGGAGGCGGCACGTCGTCGGCCCATGCGCCCGCTGCGTGGAGCATCAACGTCATTGAAGCGGACACCATGGCAGCGCATGTCGCCGCCTTGAACGAATGCTGCTTCGCCATCACGCGCGCCCTTTGCCCATCGCTGCAAGCTGCCGCAACCGGCGCGCAAGCGCCTTCGACACCACGGGCTTTCCGCCCGCATCGCCCGTACGGCTCGTGATTTCGCTTTCGCGCAGGAACAGCGCGGTCTCGCGCGCGACGATCTCGCGCTCGTTGTCGGATGTAATCATGTGATACGAATCGTCGAGCCAGATGGTGCGCAAGAACGTCGAGCCAATCGACGACGCCACGAAGCGCGGATTGCGCGGACTCGAGGTCTCATCGTCGATTGCGTGGATGATCAGGCAGTCGTTGCGGATCGCGCGCACGTGCGAGCGCACGCTCGCCGCAAGCCGGCTGGCCTCGTGCAATGCGGGCAGCGAGATCGTCGACGGGCCGACTTCGCTGAAGTCGTCGCGTTCCATCGCGCGGGCGATCTTGGCCCGCAATGCGTCGTTGCGCAGCCCATACGGCGCCGATTCGCGGTAGCGATAGCGCGAACGCAACGGCGAGTAGTACGCCCAGTTCAGCAAGAAGCGATACCACGGAATCGCCCAGCCGTCATAGGCGAGCGTCAGCGACAGCAGCGCGACGGCCTGTGCCTGCGGGCGACGGTGCACGAGCGCGAGCGACAGCGCCGCGCCGATAGAAAGCCCGCAGATCGACACGCGCTCGTAGCGCGCGGCAAGCGCATCGTATTCGCGCGTTGCCGCATCGAGCCACTGCTCCATCGCCTGCTCTTGCGAGCCGGCCGTGTAGCCGTTGAGCACGGGCACGCAGGTCGTGAAGCCTTCGTCGTTCAGAAAGCGCGCGAGGTAGCGCAATTCCAGCGGCGAACTGGACAGGCCATGCAACATCAGCACGGCGTGGCCGTCGCCTTCGTTGAAGATAGTCCGGACGGAAGTTTTCATGGGTGTTACTCGCCGATGCGCAGCACGAGGAAATCGCCCGCGTGCGTCGTGAAGCGCTCGCAAACACAATCGACGAGTTGCGCAGCGCTGTCGCCCGTCTCGCATTGCATGCCCGTCGATGCATGCATCGCGGCAGCTTCGCACGCGCGCAGCCGCACGCGATGCGAGCCGGGCCACAGTGCATTCGAGAGGCGGCGAATATCCTCCGGTTCGACATCGTCGAAGCGAGGACCCGGCGCGATCTCGGCTGGTGGCAGCGTGACGGCGAGGACGCCCGCCACGGCGTCGCGCGGGCTGCCCGCGTCAGTGCCGTTGGTCCACTCGGGTGTGCGCTCGAGTGCCTGGATCAGCACGAACTGCTTGCTGTGTTGCGAGAGATGACGCAGCAGCCTGTGCGTTTCATCGACGGCACGGCGCGCGAGCAGGCGATCGTTGTCGTGGCGCAGCAGCATCTCATAGCGCGACTGCGCAACCGACGCGATCAGCTCCGCGCGAAACTGCGCGCGCCGCAGCCTTTCGACCAGCGTGATGAAGATGAGCGCAACGAGCGGAAACGAAACGATGAACAGCACATCGGAGCGATCGATAAAACCGAGCACTGCGTAAGGCGGCACGAACAGATAGTCGGCGATGCACAGGCCGGCCAGCATCACGGTGAGCGCGGGCGCGAGGCCGAAGTAATACTCGATCAGCACGGCCGCGACGCTGAACGCCGTGCCCGGCATGACAGGACCCAGCAGCGGGTGCAGCAGAAGACGCACGCCACTCGCGATACAGAGTGCGGCAATCGCGGCAATCCATCGCCGTGCCCCGCGAGGCGCCCAGCGACGGGCATTTTGAACTTGCATGAAATGTTGTTTGCCGGACTACCGGACACTCTTCACTTGCGGCCGATGCGACCTGGGTGGGCAGACTAGTCTAAGAAAAAGTCTCGAACGGTCCGAAAGATAGCACACGTAATACGCCGTAATACTTGGACTTTTCCGAGTTTCGGCATTTATACGACGCCCGTGGTAGCGGTTTATGCGCGCCAACGTTTGCGCAGGGCGGTGATAGCACGCCTGAACTTTCAGCCTCCTACCGATTACCTTTCCGATGCGTAATCTTCGATCCGTACCTTCCCGAAAGTACGGATGCCATAAAAAGTGGTTGTCGACCGTTGCCGGTAACGAAGCGGTAATTTTTATCCGCGCAATGCGCGGATTCGATCTCACATGCGGATCACATCCATCACCGTCTTTTTCTTGTCCTTGAACTGATAGATCGTGATGGCGGCATCTTTCAGATCGCCGTGCGTATCGAATGCGATTTTGCCGATCACGCCGTCATACTGCGTCACGGGCATCGCGGCCAGAACTTTGGTCCGCTCCGTCGAATTGGCGCGCTTCATCGCATCGTAAATGACGTAGACGGCATCGTAGGCAAACGGTGCGTACGCATCGATCGGCACCTTGTAGCGCGCCGTGTAGCGACGATCGAACTCCTGTCCCTTGGGCATCTTCGACAGCGCGAGTCCCGCTTCCGAGCACACCAGGTTGCCGATCGCGTCGCCCGCAAGGCTCACCATCTTGTCGGTGCACGCGCCGTCGCCGCCGAGCACGCTCGCCGTCATGCCGAGATTCGCTGCCTGCTTCACCAGCGGTCCGGCCGTCGCATCGGAGCCGCCATACATGATGACGTCGGGCCGCAATCCCTTGATCTTCGTGAGGATCGCGCGGAAGTCAGTGGCCTTGTCGTTGGTCGCTTCGCGCGCGACGATCGTGCCGCCGTTCGCCTTCGCCGCTTTCACGAACTCGTCGGCAAGCCCCTGTCCATACGCCGTCGAATCGTCGATCACGGCAATCCGTTTTGCGTGCAGCGAATTGAGCGCGTAACGCGCGAGCGCCGGTCCCTGCAATGCATCCGTTGCCACGACGCGAAACGTCGTCTTGTAGCCCTGCTGCGTGTAAGCGGGGTTCGTCGAACCCTGTGAGATCTGCACGACCTGCGCTTCGCTATAGATACGCGACGCGGGAATCGACACGCCCGAATTGATATCGCCGACTACGGCCACCACGCCGTCGTCGACCAGCTTCTGCGCGACCTGGGTTCCCGTGCGCGGGTCGGCGGCATCGTCCTGCGAGTCCAGTTGCAGACGTACCGGCTTGCCGCCGATCACAGGGTGCTGACTGTTGATCTCATCGACCGCGAGGCGCGCAGCGTTTTCGCTGTCCTTGCCCATGTTCGCGAGTTGCCCGGTGAGCGGCGCCGCGTGGCCGATCAGCACGACAGCGGAAGCGGCATCGGCGGCATGCGCGGATGTCTGGATAGCGGCCAGCGCAACGACACCGGCTAGAGAGCGAAAAGTTTGATTCACGGGCTGCCTCACTTGGGTCATGAAATGCGGTGATGAAGAAGAAGCGCGGTATTGAGTTGATTGCGCCTGAAATCCAGTATTCGTTCGCCGTAATTGCGCGTCCAACGAGAAATTTCTTTTGCTGCCGATAAACAAACCTTATGCGGTCACCACCGTCTCGCCATGCCGCAGCAACACTTCGACGCTGCGCGCTATTGCGAGGACCGAGGCATCGGCAAGCGCAGGCCCGCAGATCGACAGGCCGACGGGCAGTTCGCCTTCCCGATGGCAAGGCAGCGTCAACGCGCAGCCGTCCATGAAGTTCACGACAGCGGGATTGCGCAGCACCTTCGCATTCGTCGACGAGAACGCCTCGTCGTCGCTTTCGACGCTCGCAATAGCAGGCGGCACGATGGCGACAGTCGGCATCAGCCAGGCATCGAATCTCGCCAGACGGGCTCGCGTATCGCGCACGAAGCGCTCGCGCGCGGCAAGCAGGTCGATATAGTCGGCGGCGCTGCGCCCTTCTCCCGCACGCAGCCGCTTGAGCACGCGCGGGTCGTACGCATCGGCATCGCGCGCGACGTGCTCGCGATGCCACGCCCACGCCTGCGCAGCCGTGATGCCCGCCAGCGGATAGCGGCCCGCCACCTCATGCAACTCGGGAAACGCAAAGCGCTCCACCGACGCGCCCGCGCGCCGCAACATACCGATCGCGCGATTGAACGCGGTGCTGACCGTCTCGTCGAGATCGTCGGCCACATAGTCGGACGTGATACCCAGCCGAAGTCCGGCGAGCGCGCGTGGCGCCGTGTCGAGCGCCTGACCCGAGACGATGCCGTCGATCAGCGCGCAACAGTCGACGCTGCGCGCAATGGGTCCGATCGAATCGAACGACGTCGACAGCGGCACGGTGCCATCGAGCGGCACGCGCCGCGCGGTCGGCTTGAATCCGACCAGTCCGCAGAACGCGGCGGGGATGCGCACCGAGCCGCCCGTGTCGGTGCCGAGCGCGGCGGCCACATGACCGAGCGCAACGGACACAGCGGCGCCTGAACTGGAACCGCCCGCCAGACGCTTTGCATGAGCGGGATTCAGCGGCGTTCCGTAGTGCGGGTTCAGCCCGAGGCCGGAGAACGCGAACTCGCTCATGTTGGTGCGGCCCACGAACACCGCGCCCGCCTCGCGCAAGCGCGCAACGGCGGCGGCGTCGCGCACGGCAGGCGCGGCGTCGCGAAGTATGCGCGAGCCCGCTGTCGTCACCTGCCCTTTGATGTCGAACAGATCCTTCACGGAAACCGGCACGCCCGCCAGCGCGGAAGGCACATAGCCGCGCTGGCGAAACGCGTCGCTGCTGGAGGCCGCTTCGCGCGCCGCCAGCCGGTCGATATGCGTGTAGGTCGATCCGCCTCGCGCGAGGTCGGCATCGATAGCCGCGAGGCTCGCGTCGAGCAGTTCGCTTGCCGACAGGCTTCTGCTTGCGAGCGCCTTGCCGGAATCACGGAGGGTGCGCATCGCGATCACTCCGTATGCGCCAGCGCATCGACGCTGTAGCGATGCCGCAAGCTGCGTCCAAGCACAGGATCGTGCAACTCGAGTTCATACGCGCCCGCGGAGGTCAGCGCGCCGAGCACGGGCTGCGTGCCGCAGAACAGCACGGTTTCGGGAATCATCGACGTCGAACCGAACGCGCGCCAGATCAGCGGCTCGGGATGCATCAGCCGCGCAAGCGTGCCTTCCTGATAACGGATGCGCTCGCCGCTCGCATCGATACGCCAGCTGCGCGCGATCAGCGCGTCCCAATGCGCGGCCACGTCCGCATAACGCCACAGCGTTGTGCCGAGCGGCTTCGCGCACATCTGCTTCGACACGGCAACGTCATAGCCCTCGACCTTGCGGTCCGTGTGATCCGAACCGATGCCGACCAGCAAGCCGTCCTCTTGCGTCTGGATCAGCACGACTTCCACTTCGCCCGACGAATGCTCGCCGATCACTTCGATGCTGTCCGCCGTCGTCAGCAAGGCGGCCGCGACTTCATAGAAGCATGGCACGCTCGACGGCCGGCGCACGCCGATCGCTTCCAGCTCGCGAATATGATGCTCGACCTCCGCATGGTCCCGTCCCGCCCAGCCCGCAATCACGAGACGGCTCGCGCTCACTTCGACCGGCAATCCGCCTTCGATTTCGCATGACACTTTCTTCATCGCAACGTCCTCTGGTTTGACAGTGTGTTTGCCCTTTCATCGACGGGCATCTGTTGCAAAGTTTTGGCGCGCGCCGCAGGCGTGTCCAACAAATTAAAGTTGTCGCGCGGGGGAAATTTTTCTTGTCACCCAAGGCGGGACGCGGCGCTACACTGAGCCATTCGTGCTGCCTCGTCAGGGTTGTGAATGAATCTGCGATTTCTGGAAACCTTCGTCTGGCTGGCGCGGCTGCGCAGCTTCCGCCTGACGGCCGAGCGTCTGCACGCGACCCAGGCGGCCATTTCGAGCCGTATCTCCGCGCTCGAACAGGAACTCGGCGTGCGGCTGTTCGAGCGCGGCTCGAAGGAAGCGACGCTCACGCAGGACGGCAGCAAGGCGCTGCCGTTCGCCGAACAGATGCTGAAGCTGAATCAGGCGATGCTCGCGAGTGTCGGCGATCGCTCGAAGGTGTCGGGCCTGCTGCGGCTCGGCGCGATCGAATCGATCGTGCATACGTGGCTGCCCGATCTGCTCAAGCGCATCCGCGACGAGTATCCGAATCTCGTGATCGAACTGACCAGCGACACGTCCGCAAACCTCTCCGCGCAACTGGCGAACGGCCATATCGACGTGTCGTTTCAGACGACGAGCGTCGCCGGCGCGGACATGACGAATGTTCCGCTCGGCAGTCTGCCGATGCGCTGGATGGCGAGCCCGGCGCTCAACTTGTCCGCGCAGGCGCTGACGGAAACCGAACTGGCCGCGTATCCCGTGATCAGCTTCGCGCGCCATTCGCCGCCGCACGAGTTTCTGACGGGCCTGTTCGCGGCCAGCGGGGACGTGCAGGTGCAGATCAATTGTCTGTCGTCGGTGGCGGCCATCATCCGGCTGGTGGTCGACGGATTCGGCATTGCCGTGCTGCCGCCCGCGTTCGTGATGCGCGAACTCGAAGCAGGCCAGTTGCAACTGCTGCAAGTCACGCATCGCGTGCCCGCGTTGCCGCTGGTCGCCGCGTACCGGCGCACGCCCGACAGCCTGCTTGCCGAGTCGATCACGCGCCTCGCGCTGAACGTCGTGCTCGATTTCAGCCTGAAACATGGGCCGGAGTTCGCGCTGTTCCCGCCATCGGACGACGCCATCTCGCCTGCATGACCGATCCATTCATCAACACGAGTACGCCGATATGCTGACTACGCTCTCCATTCCAATCGAACCGCTCGAAGCAAATCGCTGTGAACCGTACGGCTGGATGCTCGGCAAGCCTGTGCGCACGGACGGCGACGCGCCGGCGTTCGTCAGCCCGGCCTCGGACTTCTGGCGCGAGCATCTGTTCGATACGGGCACGGCGGGCGAAACCGAAATACTCTGGGTCGTGTACCGCAATCGCAGCGCAGAGATCTCCGCGCTCGAACTGCATCGGCTGACGCAACAGGCCATCGTGCCGTTGACAGCGCCCGTCGTGCATATCGTGGCGACGTCGCTTGAAGACGGCGAGCCGGACCTCAATTCACTGCGCGCATTTGAGATTCCCGTCGGTAAAGGTCTTTGCATGCGGCCTGACGTCTGGCACGCGACGCGTGTCACGAACACAGAGTCCACCTGCCTCATGCTGACCCGCCCTTCGACAACCTACGATCTCGTCGTTCATCTGAAGACGGGCGCGCCTGCTTGCGAAAGCGTCATCAGGCCGATCGACACGCGCACGCTCGAATTCAGCGTGGCCTGAATGGGCGCGCGTGCGATCGCACGCATCACCCCTCTCGAAAGTTTCGTGTAATGACCTCGGGCTTGCGATGTATCCGGACACGGTGCACGATGAGTCGCGTCAGCAGGACTCATGCGCCGCATGCGAGCGCATCGCCTTCCGCAATGATTCACTTCGCATAAGCGATCAGGTCCGCATGTTGCTAGGCGATACAGCTTGAGCGTCGCACGCGCAACGCGCCGTGAAGCACGAAACAGGAGGCCTACAGCATGAACAACGAGAGCAAAGCGAACATCTCCAAAGGCCCGTCGAGGGACACGTCGCCGCCCGTCATCGCATGGCTGACGATTCTCTTCGCGCTGCTGGCAGGTCTGTATCTGCTGACAGGCGGCATCTGGCTCGTCATGATGGGCGGCTCGCCTTATTACATCGTTGCCGGCATCGTTCTGCTTGCCGTCGCATGGCTGATCTATCGCGGCAATGGGCTGGCGTTGTCGCTCTATGCGCTTCTGCTGATCGGCACGCTGATCTGGGCCGTCTTCGAAGCAGGTTTCGATTTCTGGGCGCTCGCGCCGCGCACCGATATCCTCGTTCTGTTCGGCATCTGGCTGCTGTTGCCGTTCGTCTTCCGTCTATTCGATGTGTCGGCGCGGCGCGGCAGCGCCGTTGCGCTCGTGGTGTGCCTCGTTCTTACGGGCGTCGCGCTCGCGTATGCGGCCTTCAACGACCCGCAGGAGATCAACGGCAAGGTCGCGGACAACGCGGCCGTGTCGCCGGCGCAACCCGACGCGCATCCCGGCGACTGGACGGCGTACGGCCGCACGCAGGCGGGCACCCGCTATTCGCCGCTCACGCAGATCAACCAGGACAACGCGAAGGACTTGCAGGTCGCGTGGACCTTCCAGACGGGCGACAAGAAAGGCCCCAACGATCCCGGTGAAATCACTGACGAAGTGACGCCGCTCAAGGTCGGCGACATGCTCTATCTGTGCTCGCCGCACCAGATCCTGTTCGCGCTGGACGCTGCGACAGGCAAGGAAAAATGGCGCTTCGATCCGGGCCTGAAAACCGACCCGAGCTTCCAGCACGTGACCTGCCGCGGCGTGTCGTATCACGAGACGGCGGCTGCCGCCGCCGCAAAAGACGAAGCTGCGCGAAGCGCGTTACCCGCATGTGCGCGCCGCGTGATCCTGCCCGTCAACAACGGCCATCTGTTCGAAGTCGATGCCGCAACGGGACAGCGCTGCGCTGGCTTCGGCAGCAACGGCGACCTCGACCTGCAACATCTGCAACCGGTGACGACGGCGGGGCAGTACGAGCCGACCTCGCCGCCCATCGTCACCGACAAGATCATCGTCATGGCGGGATCGGTGACGGACAACTATTCGACCCGCGAGCCGTCCGGCGTAATACGCGGCTTCGACGTCGAAACGGGGCAACTCGTGTGGGCGTTCGATCCAGGCTCGGCCACACCGAACGCCATTCCCGACGACCAGCACACGTTCACGTTCAATTCTCCCAACTCGTGGGCGCCCGCCGCCTACGATGCGAAACTCGACCTCGTCTATCTGCCGATGGGCGTGAAGACGCCCGACATCTGGGGCGGTGATCGCACGCCGCTGTACGAGCGTTACGCGAGCGGGTTGCTGGCGCTGAATGCATCGACGGGCAAGCTTGCGTGGTTCTATCAGACGGTGCATCACGATCTGTGGGACATGGACCTGCCCGCACAACCCACCATCGCCGATATCACCGACCGCAGCGGCAACGTCGTGCCCGCGATCTACGCGCCTGCCAAGACGGGCAACATCTTCGTACTGGATCGCCGCACGGGTACGCCGATCGTCCCCGCCCCCGAGCAGCCCGTGCCGCAGGGCGCGGCCGAAGGCGATCATGTGTCGCCGACACAGCCGTACTCGCAACTGACCTTCCGTCCGGCGAAGAACCTGACGGGCGCCGACATGTGGGGCGCCACGATGTTCGATCAGCTCGCATGCCGCGTGATGTTTCACCGGCTGCGCTACGAAGGTCCGTTCACGCCGCCGTCCGAAAACGGCACGCTCGTGTTTCCGGGCAATCTCGGCATGTTCGAATGGGGCGGTCTCGCCGTCGATACCGACCGGCAACTCGCCATCGCAAACCCGATCGCGCTGCCGTTCGTCTCGAAGCTCATCCCGCGCGGGCCGCACAACCCGATTCAACCGCCGGAGAACAGCCAGGGCGGCACGGGCACGGAAGCGGGCATCCAGCCGCAATACGGCGTGCCGTTCGGCGTGGAGCTGAACCCGTTCCTGTCGCCGGTCGGCTTGCCCTGCAAGCAGCCCGCATGGGGCTACGTCGCGGCGCTCGATCTGAAGACCAACCAGGTGGTATGGAAAAAGCGCATCGGCACCGTTCGCGATAGCGCGCCCATTCCGCTGCCGTTCAAGATGGGCATGCCGATGCTCGGCGGCCCGATGACGACGGCAGGACACGTGTTCTTCATCGGCGCGACGGCCGACAACTATCTGCGTGCCTACAGCACCGATACGGGCGAGGAGCTATGGCGCGCGCGGCTTCCCGCTGGCGGCCAGGCCACGCCGATGACCTATGAAGCGAACGGCAAGCAGTACGTGGTGATTGCTGCGGGCGGACACGGGTCGTTCGGCACGAAGCTCGGCGATTACGTGATCGCGTACGCGCTGCCGGACAAATGACGCTCACTGCTTTGCGATGTACCGCTGCGCCAGCGCTTCATAAAGCGGTGGCGCAAACAGCTTCGACACCTGGCTGGAGATGAGCGCGGTCGCCATCAGCGACAGCACGAGCGCGTGTCCGTTGATCATCTCGATGACGATCACGAACGCGGTGATCGGACTCTGCGTGACAGCCGCGAGATAGCCGACCATGCCGAGCGCGATCAGCATCGGCAGCTGCATTTGCCCGAACACCAGGTGCAGTGCGTTGCCGATGCCCGCGCCGATCGCCAGCGATGGCGCGAACAAGCCGCCCGGCGCGCCGGGCAGATACGATCCGACCATCGACGCCATCTTCAGCACCGGATAACTCGCGCCAAGCTGCGAATTGCCTTCCAGCATGCCGCGCGCTTCGGCATAGCCGCTGCCGAACGTGTGACCGCCCGCCGCGACGCCGATCACCGCAATGAAGAGACCGCACGCCGCACCGAATGCAACCGGATGCGCCTTTCTCCATGTCATGAGCCGTGCGGGCATCCAGCGATCGGTGTTCAGCAGCAGCCAGCAGAACGCGCCGCCTGCCACGCCCGTCACGACACCCAGCATCACGACGGCGACCGCGAGCAGATCGGGAAAATGCCCGTCGATGTCGATCGTGCCGAAGTACGTGTAGTTGCCTTGCAAGCCCAGCGAGACGATGCCCGCGAAGATGATCGCCGTAATCAGGACGCCGCTGGTTCGCGTTTCGAAACTGCGCGTCAATTCTTCGATTGCGAAGACGACGCCCGCCAGCGGCGCATTGAATGCAGCGGACAATCCCGCCGCCGCGCCCGCCAGCGCGAGCTTGCGCTCCAGACCCTCGCCGCGCAGGCTGCGCAAGCGTGCCGGATAGAAGCGCCGCAGGCTGAACATCAGCGCGGCGCCGACGTGGATGGTCGGCCCTTCGCGTCCGATGGTGAACCCGCCGAGTATCGACAGAAACGAAACGGCGATCTTGCCCACCAGAATGCGCATGTTCAGCAGACGCGGCCCGAGGTCGCGCCCTTCGTGCAGCGTCGCGATGACTTGCGGAATGCCGCTGCCTTCGGCGCCCGCGAACCAGCGCCGTGTGATCCACACACCCAGCGCCGCGACCGCGGGTGTGAGCACGAGCGGCAGCCAACGGAACTCCGTCGTGTAGCGCAGAAAAGCGTCGTAGCCGAAATCGATCAGCCGCGCATACATAACGGCGACCAGGCCGGTCGCGACTGCGCCGAGCCAGAACACGCCGTAATGCAGCCAAAGCCGCCTGGCGCGCAGCAACGCGCGTCGGTCGAGAAGTACGGGAATGCGCATCGGGGCGTCAGTGTGACCAAGACAAAGTAAGGCACATTGTGACATAAATGCGCGATCCTCCGTTTCGACGCGTGCAGCCCCCGCGCGAATGGCTATTCGTCAGCGTCGCCGAACACCCAGCCAAACGAGCCGTAATGCGCCTTGTGCTCGGCTGCGAGCTTGAGCAGGCAGCGCTCGCCCTTCGGCGTCAGATGCACCTGCACCTGGCGGCGATCTTCGGCGTCGGGCTTGCGCGTCACGAGACCGGCCGATTCGCAACGCGACACGAGCGCCGCCGTACCGTTCGGCGCGGCCTGCAGACGCTCCGCCAGTTCGCCGACGGTGGCCCACTGCCGCCCCTCGAAACCGCGCACATGCAACAGCAGCTGATACTGAAGCGTCGTAATGCCCGCCGCGTTCGAGATCTCTTCCGACACACGCAAGAACTTGCGCAACTCGTAACGGAATACCGACATCGCCTCCAGATCCTGTTTGCCCGGAAGGTCGCGTTTGGACTGTCTGCTTGAACTCATCTGAAGTCCTGGAGAATTGGATGAATACACCGTGATGTCGCGGATCATACACACACGGTTAGATCGCCCGCTGTCGCATCGACTTTGCCTTTCATCTGTCTTTTCACTATCTATACTTTGCATGGGCGAAGTCGGCGAAACGCAAGCCTCGGCTGACGCGCTTTTCGTCATATCAATTCTGCCTTCTTCCGGGAGGTGGCACGTGCAATACGACGAACAGAAAGTGCAGGACTTCATGGTGCGCATGGTCGGAGAGTTCGGCGCGGTCGCGTCGGCGCCGCTGATCGCGCTGGGCGACCGGCTCGGCCTGTACAAGGCGATGACCGAACAGGGCTGGATGACCTCGGAACAGGTCGCCGAACGCGCCGGCCTCGCCGAGCGATACGTGCGCGAATGGCTGGCGGCGCAAGCCGCGTCGGGTTTCGTCCGCTACGATGCCGACACCGCCCGCTACCAGCTCGAAAACGAAATGGCGATGTGCTTTGCGGAAGAAGGCAGCCCGACGTTCATCCCGGGTTTCGCCGACTGCGCCGAAGCAATGTTCCGCAGCCTGCCGAAGCTCGAAGCCGCGTTCCGCACGGGCCTGGGCGTCGGGTGGCATCAGCATCATCCATCGCTGTTCACGGGCACCGAGCGGTTCTTTCGTCCGGGCTATGCGGCGCATCTGGTCGACGAGTGGATTCCCGCTCTGAACGGCGTCGAGGCGGTACTCAAGGGGCGCGGCGCGAAAGTGGCGGACGTCGGCTGCGGCCACGGCGTTTCGACGATGCTGATGGCGCAGGCCTATCCGGATGCGACCTTCGTCGGCTTCGACTATCACGAACCGTCCGTGCAGCGAGCGCGGGACCTCGCCGACGAATCGGGTCTCAGCGAGCGCGTCACGTTCGAACTCGCGAGCGCACAACAATATCCGGGAAACGACTACGATCTCGTCGCATTCTTCGATTGCCTGCACGATATGGGCGACCCGACGGGCGCGGCAGCCCATGTGTTGCAATCGCTGAAGCCCGGGGGCTCGTGGATGATCGTCGAGCCCTTTGCGAACGACCGGCTCGAAGACAATCTCAACCCGATAGGGCGCGTGTTCTATTCGGCATCGACGATGATCTGCACGGGAGCGTCGCTGTCGCAGGAAGGCAGAAAAGCGCTTGGTGCGCAGGCGGGGGAAGCGCGGCTCAGAGAGGTCGTGATGGCGGGCGGCTTCACGCGTTTCAGGCGCGCGACGCAAACGCCGTTCAATCTGGTTTTTCAGGCACAGGCCTGAACGGGCAATACGGAATCAGCCGGGCGCGGTCACACGCCCGGCTTGCGTGGTCGCGCAGACTTACTGCGACATCGCGCCCGATGCGGGATGATCCATGCCCATCGCGTCGTGCTTCTTCATCTTGTTGCTCTTCTTCATCGAATCGTGCGACATGTTGTCCTTTTTCATCGCGTCGTGCGACATGCTGTCTTTGCTCATCGCGTCGTTTGCCATTGCGCCGCTTGCCTGCGCGAATGCAGCCGTCGTGCCCATGGCCATCGCTGCTACCACTACTGCCGTCATCAGTCGTTTCATTGCTCATCTCCTTCGTGGGTTAAAAGTGGCATCCGGCATGACCGGCACCAGAAAAAGCACTGCATACGCTCAGGAACCGCCGAACCAGTTGTAGCCCTGGTCGACCCAATAGCCGCCGGGATACGTGTTGGTGACGAACATCTCGACGATATGCTTCGGATTCTTGTAGCCGAGCTTGGTCGGCATCCGCAGCTTCATCGGATAGCCGTATTTCGCGGGCAAACGCTGGCCGTCGTACTCGAACGTGAGCAAGGTCTGCGGATGCAGCGCCGTCGGCATGTCGATGCTTTCGTAGTAGTCGTCCGCGCAGCGAAAGCCGACATACTTCGCGCTCGTATCCGCGCCGACGCGGCGCAGAAACTCCGAGAACGGCGTGCCGCCCCAGCGTCCGATTGCGCTCCACCCTTCCACGCAGATATGCCGCGTGATCTGCTCCGCGTGCGGCAGCGCGTACAACTCGGGCAGCGTCCACACGCGTTGCCCTGTCACGAGGCCGCTCACCTTCAGCCGGTAGTCGCTGCCGTTCACTTCGGGCACGTCGTCGATGCCATAGAACGCATTGAACGGAAACGGCCGCGTGAGTTGCGCTTCGGTGTAGGTCGGCGCGAGCTGGTGCGGATCGAACAGGAAGGCCTGCGCGCGATCGTTCAGCCGTGAGACGGCAGTAAGAAACGCGTTAACCGATTTGTCGTCGGTGATCGAGCAGCCTGTGAGCAGCGACAGGCCGCCCAGGGTCAACAGGCGCTTGCCGAACAGACGGCGCGAAGGCATGTCGAGTTCGCGGCGCGCATCCGCGAGAATCGCTGCGCGGTCGAGCTTCATGATGGGTTTGTCGTTGGGCTTCATATCGTGTCCTCGTGCTGGGATCAGCGGCCGCGCAGCATGGTCAGCAGCGAGCGCGGCACGAGCGCGACCATCGCGACATGCACGACGACGAACGCCGCCATCACGGCCATCGCGCAGAAGTGCACGATGCGCGCGTTGTCATAACCGCCCATCAGTTCGCGCAACAGCGGGAACTGAACCGACTTCCAGATCGCCAGTCCTGACAGCACGAGCACGATCAGATCGACGATGACGACGAGATACGCGAGCTTCTGCACTGCGTTGTACTGACGCAAATCTGTGTGCGAGAGCTTGCCGCTCAATGCGGCGATCAAGTCACGCAGCACGGCGCGCGGCGAGACCGGAAAGAACTTTGCGACAAAGCGCCCGCTCGCGATGTTGAGCGCGAGATACACGATGCCGTTGAACACCAGCAGCCACATCGCCGCGAAGTGCCATTGCAGCGCGCCGCCGAGCCAGCCACCGAGGGTGATCGACGGCGGAATGACGATTTGATGAAACACCGGCGACGCGTCATAGATGCGCCAGCCGGAGAACATCATCACCAGTGCGGCAATCGCATTGAGCCAATGCGTGATGCGCAGCCAGATTGGATGAATCGGCGTGTTGCGCGGTGCGGCTTCGCGCGCCGGAGTGAGTGTCGCTTTCATCGTGTCCATGTCGATCACCATGACGGTCTGTTACTCGTCAATTCGTCGGGGACACGGGATTGGTTACAGCCTCGCGTTCTTTTGCGATCAATTTCCTCCGCTCGCGAAATTTTTTTGCGCGGTGTAACCGGAGAGGGCGAAAGAGCGAATTAACCCCATAAAGGAGGCGGGTGACGACGATGGACGACGACCGCGCTATAGTGGCGCATCACGGTTTCGGCTACGCCGAAACGCTCGATCTGAAGCTCAGCGCCCCGCTAGCGGCGGCGGCGAGCCACGCGCACGGGTCGTCGAATCGCCGTTCTGCCAATAAGGGAGCCATGTTGCAAGAAGCGGAAAGCCGCCTGAAAGCATTGTTCGTGCGCGGACTCGACGGCGATGCCGACGCTTATCGCAGCTTTCTGCAAGCACTCACACGACATCTGCGCGCCTTTCTGCGCAGGCGCATTCCGCACTATCGCGACGACGTCGAAGACCTCGTCCAGGAGATTCTGCTCGCCGTGCACAATGCGCGTCACACCTATCGTCCGGACGAGCCGCTGACTGCCTGGCTGCACGCGATCGCCCGCTACAAGCTGATGGATTTCTTCCGCTCGCGTGCACGCCGCGAGTCCCTGAACGACCCGCTCGACGACTACGCCGAACTGCTCGCCGACACCGACGACGAACCCGCTCAGGCGCGTCACGACATCGGCAAGCTGCTCGAACATCTGCCCGACAAGCAGCGCTTGCCCATCGTGCACATGAAGCTCGAAGGTCTGTCGGTGACGGAGACGGCGCGCATCACGGGCCTGTCCGAATCGGCCGTGAAGGTCGGCGTGCACAGGGGTCTCAAGGCGCTGTCCGCGCTCATTCGGGGGCTGCGATGAAGACCGACGATCTCATTGGCCTCCTGTCGAACCAGGTGACGCGTATCGAGCGAGGCGCCGTTGCGCGCCGCTTTACCAAAGCGCTGCTGCTCGGCGCGTTGGGCTCGCTGATCCTGATGAGCGTGGTGTTCGGCGTGCGGCACGATCTTGCGAGCGTCGCGCGCACCACGATCTTCTGGGCGAAGATGGCGTATCCGCTCGCGATCGCGGTCGGCGCAATGCTCGCCGTGATGCGGCTCGGCCGGCCGGGCGCGCGCGCCGGCTATTCGTGGGCGATCATCGCGCTGCCGTTCGTCGCGGTGTGGATCGCGAGCATGATGGTGCTCGACAGCGCGGAGCCCGGCACACGCTTGCCGATCGTGCTCGGTCATACGTGGCGCACGTGTCCGTTCAACATCGTGCTGCTGTCCGTGCCGACGTTTCCTGCCGTGTTCTGGGCCGTCAAATCGCTGGCGCCGACGCAGTTGCGGCTTGCGGGCGCCGTCGCTGGACTGCTTGCGAGTTCCACGGCGACGATCGTCTATTGCCTCCATTGCCCGGAGATGAGTCCGGCGTTCTGGAGCGTGTGGTACGCCATCGGGATGTTGCTGCCCGCGGGCATCGGCGCGTGGCTGGGGCCGAAGTTGTTGCGCTGGTAGTGAAGGCGCAGGGCTCAAGCTTCGAGGTCGTCCTCTTCCGCGACGGCAGGCCCGATATAGTGCGCGCGAGGACGCAACAGACTGCCGCTCGTCATCTGTTCGATGGAGTGCGCGGCCCAGCCTACGCTTCGTGCGATCGCGAACAGCGCGAAGGCCGCGTCTCTTTGCAACTCGCACTGCTCGACGAGTGCGGCAAACGCAATATCGATGGTGGGCTGCATGCCCGTCAGGCTGTCCACGCAAGCAATCAGCTCGCTCGTCGTTCGTGACGGCGCCAACATCGACAGCAGACAGGCTGCGCGCGGATCGCCTTGCGGATAGAGCTCGTGTCCAAAGCCGGGTAACGTCTCGTTGTCGGCGAGCCGGCGTCGCACGGTCTGCCCGGCTCCTGAATGGCGCGCGTCGTCGATCAACGCATGTACGCGTGCAATCGCGTCGCCGTGCAAGGGCCCGGAGAACGCGGCAAGTCCCGCCAGCATGCACGCACCCAGCGACGCCCCCGTCGACGCAGCAACACGCGCAGCAAACGCCGAGCTGGTCAGTTCCTGATCCGCGAGCAACACGAGCGTCCGGCGCAACAGCTCCGCATGCGGCTCAGCCCGCCACGCACGCGCGATGCGCAGATGCAGCGGCCCCTCGTCCGAATCAAGCCCGACAAACGCACTCGCGAGACGGCCGATCAGTCCGGCCGCGTCCTCATGCATGCGCTCGACGTCCGGCGCGTGAACCGACCCGCCCTCAGCCGCTGCCATGCTCATGGCGGCGAAGGCACGCGCTCTTGCGGACCCTTCCAGCCTGACCGGTTGGGAAGCCGGAAAGCGGGGCCGTTCGGCCGAATCCCACAACAGCTGCGCGGTTTCCTCCAGCGTCGCGGTCGCGGCCAGTTGAATCGCGTCCTTGCCACGGTAATACAGCCTGCCACGAACGATGGTCGAGATATGCGTATTGATGATCGGCTCGCCCCACGCCATCGTGCTCGCCGCGATGTTCTTGCGCGCGCGCCCAAGGTCGCGCTTTTTCATCAGCATCGAAATATCCGACGCGCGATAAAGCTTGCGGCTGATGTGATCGGGGTCCCAGCGCACCTCGATCTGACCGCGGCTGACATAGGCGTATAGCGTCTGTTTGCGCACGCCGAGCGCCGCGCACGCCTCCTCCTGTGTCATCCAGTTCTTCACGTTGATTGACTCAATCAAGGTTGACGGTCATAGGTGCCGCCGGTTTAATGCAACACATAAACACACCAAGAAAATCCGCACGACGCGCACCCAGGAGGAGACATCGATGGCTTCACAGCGAACGACCCAGTATATATCGACGGCATCGGAGCGCATGACGCGCACGCGCTACTCGATCCTTGCGACGATCCTGCTGCTGGCGACGATCGCCTATGCGGACCGCGCGATCCTGTCGATTGCCGGGCCGGGCATCGCAAAGGAATTCGGCCTGAATCATGTGCAGTTGGGCTATGTGCTGTCGGCATTCAGCTGGGCGTATGTGGTGGGCCAGATTCCAGGCGGCCTGCTGCTCGACCGCCTCGGCACCAAGAAGATGTATGGTGCGACGCTCATTCTGTGGTCGATCGCGACCATGTTGGTCGGCTTCATCGGCAACGTCACCTCGGATGTCTCCGTTGCACTGGCGCTGCTGTTTGCGCTGCGCTTCGCGCTCGGCCTGATCGAGGCACCGAGCTTCCCGGCAAATGGCCGCGTCGCGGTCATGTGGTTCCCGAAGGAAGAACGCGGCCTCGCGACATCGCTGTTCGCTTCCGCTTCGTATTTCGCGGTGGCGATCTTCTCGCCTTTCGCGGGCTGGCTCACGGGGAAGTTCGGCTGGCCCTCGCCGTTCATCGCGCTTGGACTCATCGGTATCGCAGCGGCTGGCCTGTGGGCCGTCGTCATGCATGAACCGCGCAACCATCCGCGCGTATCGTCGAGCGAACTCGATCACATCATCGCAGGCGGCGCGATGATCGACATCGACTCGAAACACGAACTGCAGGCACGCCCCGCCGTGTCGTGGGCGCTCGTGCGGACGCTGCTCGGCAACCGGATGCTGTGGTGCTCGTATATCGGCCAGTATTGCACCATCGCGCTGAGCTATTTCTTCATCACGTGGTTCCCGATCTACCTCGTGCAGGCGCGCGGCATGAACGTCATGGAAGCGGGCTTCGCAACGATGGTTCCCGCGGTGTCCGGCTTTCTCGGCGGCATTGCGGGCGGCGTGATCTCCGACATGCTCATCCGTCGCGGCTGGAGCGTTTCGTGGGCGCGCAAGACCCCGTATATCGTCGGCATGCTGGTGGGCTGCTGCATCGTACTGTCCGCCTTCACCGAGAGCAATGTCCTGATCGTGCTGCTGATGACGCTTGCGTTCTTCGGCAAAGGCACGGCAGCGGGCGCGGGCACGTGGGCCATCGTCAGCGACACGGCGCCGCGCGAGGCGGTTGGCCTTGCGGGCGCGATCTTCAATTGCGTGGGCAACATCGGCGGCATCGTCACGCCGATCGCGTTCGGCTACATCGTGCAGGCAACGGGCGGCTATACGGTCGGGCTCTACTTCGTCGCTGCACACTGCCTCGTCGCGGCAGTTGTCTACCTGCTGTTCATGGGCAATATCAAGCGCGTGCAGATGCGCACGCCCGGCACTTAATGGAAATCAAGCTATGCAACAAGCGGACACGCTGAAGCCCACCGTACTCAACGCGGCGGAATTGCCCGAGTGGACCAATGCGGAACTCAGGGCGCTATTCAATGTTCTCGATTTGCCGAAAGATCCCGACGCCGCCGCTGCGTTTCTGGCGAAGCATGGTCATGAAGTGCGCGGCATCGCATTGCGCAAGACGAAGATCGATTCAGCGTTTCTCGATGCCGTACCTGCCGTCGAGATCATTTCGAGCTACAGCGCAGGTCTCGACAATCTGGACGTGCAGGCAACCCGATCGCGCGGCATCGCGATCGAAAACACGTCGCACATTCTGGCCGAAGACGTCGCGAATGCAGCCGTCGGTCTTGCGCTTGCCGTGACCCGCGACTTCATCAACGCCGACGCCTTCGTCCGTACGGGCACGTGGCCCGAGCATGGACACTATCCGCTTGGGCGTTCGATCTCGCGCATGAAGGTCGGGATTGTCGGACTCGGCACGATTGGGTCCGCAATCGCGAAACGTCTGCGGGCATGTGGCTCGACCCTCGCGTATTTCGGTCCGCGCCGGAAATCGGTCGATATGCCGTACTACGACGACGTCGTCCGGCTCGCGCGCGATTGCGACATGCTGATTCTGACCTGCCCGCTGTCTCCTTCCACGCATCATCTCGTCGATAGCGCGGTGCTCGATGCGCTCGGACCGCGTGGGTATCTCGTCAACATTTCACGCGGGCCCGTGGTCGACGAGGCGGCGCTGATTGCCGCGCTGGCGCAGGACGCGATTGCGGGCGCGGCGCTCGATGTTTTCGAGCACGAACCGGTCGTGCCCGCAGCGCTGATCCGCGATCGCCGGGTCGTGTTGACGCCGCATATCGGCTCGGCGACGGACGAAACGCGGAGGAGCATGGCGGAGAACGTCGTCGATACGCTTGCCAGGCATTTTGGGCTTCCCGGCCCGCGTGACAGGCAGGTTGATGCCGCCGTCGAAAGTATCGGATGACATGGCCGACGCCATTCCGGGATCAGGCATCGCGAATGCTCAATGCAAAGGCGCTATTTTCCCCGGAGAGCGACATGGCTGAATATGGTGGCGAACGCAGTACCGACGATCGGATTCGTGAACGTGCTTATCAACTTTGGGAGCGGGATGAGGACCCCAGGAAACATGCCGACGAGTACTGGGACACGGCACGGCGGCAGATCGAGGCCGAGGGCGCGGACGATGCGCCCAACGAGCCCCCGATCGAACAATCCGACAAGCGACAACTGGAAAGCGAAGACCCGCAGGACGTCGACAGCCCGAATGGCGATGCGGCAGGCAAGCCGCGCGCGAAGCGGACGAGGTGATGGACGCTGGGTGAATCGTCATCGGTCGATGCACACGAAAAAACGATCCGGGCGCCCACGTCTCTGTCTACATGAACGTGGCCGCGCTCATTCAGTTTCGCTGTCGTCGGTATCGGCATTCGAACTGGTTTCGTGTCGCATTGCCGCGCTGGCAAGCGTGCTTGCCGGCGCGGGCGCTGCCTCCTTCCGTTCACTGTAGCGATCGGTCAGATAGTCCGAACGATCCCGCACAAGCAGCGTGAATTTGAACAGCTCTTCCATCACGTCGACCACGCGGTCATAGTAGGCGGAGGGCTTCATCCGGCCGTCGGAATCGAACTCCTGCCAGGCCTTCGCGACCGACGACTGGTTGGGGATCGTCACCATCCGCATCCACCGGCCGAGCACGCGCAGCGCATTCACCGCGTTGAAAGACTGCGAGCCGCCGCATACCTGCATGACGGCGAGCGTGCGGCCTTGCGTCGGCCGTATTCCCGCGCTTTCGAGCGGAAGCCAGTCGATCTGGTTCTTGAACACGGCCGTCAAGTTGCCGTGACGCTCGGGGCTGCACCATACCTGTCCCTCGGACCACTCGGACAGTTTGCGCAGTTCGATCACTTTCGGATGATCTGCCGGGACACTGTCGGCGAGCGGCAGGCCGTGAGGATCGAATACGCGTGTGTCCGCGCCGAAATGCCGGAGGATGCGTTCGGCTTCGAGCGTAAGCAGCCGGCTGTACGACGTGGCCCTCAGCGACCCGTAAAGCAGCAGGATGCGCGGCGGATGCGTCGATGCAGCCGCGGGCGTCAGCTTCTCCAGTTGCGGCGTGTCGAGATGTGCAGCGCTGATGTTCGGCAGATCGCTCAGCATCATCAGTTTCTCCGAAGGCTGGGCGCGGCTTGCCGATGCCCTGATTCGTACCAGGCCTGTGAACGGTTCACGATGCCGACGACCAGCAGCATCACGGGCACCTCGATCAATACGCCGACCACCGTCGCGAGCGCCGCGCCCGAATGGAAACCGAACAGGCTGATTGCCGTGGCGACTGCGAGTTCGAAAAAGTTGCTCGCGCCGATAAGACTCGAAGGTCCCGCCACGCAATGTGCGACGCCAAGCCTGCGATTGAGCAGATAGGCGAGCCCCGAGTTCAGCAACACCTGAACGAGGATCGGCACGGCAAGCATCGCGATCACCAGCGGCTGCGCGACGATCGCCTGCCCTTGAAACGCAAACAGCAATACCAGCGTCGCAAGCAATGCGCAGATCGACCACGGGCCGAGGCGCGCGACGACGCCGCGAAAATGCGCTTCGCCCCGCGCGAGCAGATGGCGCCGCAACAGTTGCGCGAGGATCACGGGAATGACGATGTACAGACCGACGGACGCGATCAGCGTATCCCACGGCACCGTAATCGCAGACAAGCCGAGCAGCAACGCGACGAGGGGAGCGAACGCCACGATCATGATCGAGTCGTTCAGCGCGACCTGCGACAACGTGAAATACGGATCGCCCTTGCACAGTTGCGACCACACGAACACCATCGCCGTGCACGGCGCGGCGGCCAGCAGGATCAGACCCGCGACGTAGCTGTCGAGCTGCTCGACGGGCAACCAGGGCCGAAACACGTGACGGATGAACAGCCAGCCCAGCAGCGCCATCGAGAACGGCTTGACGAGCCAGTTGACCGCGAGCGTCACGCAAATGCCGCGCCACTGGCTGCCGACCTGCTTCATCGCCGAGAAGTCGATCTTGACGAGCATCGGGATGATCATCACCCAGATCAGCATCCCGACGGGCACGTTGACGTGCGCCATTTCCATACGGCCGATCGCCTGAAACACACGAGGAAGGATCTGGCCGAACAGGACACCGGCAACGATGCACAGCGCAACCCACAGCGTCAGATAGCGCTCAAAAAAACCGATCGCCGGGCGCACGGCGTTGCGGGCTTCAATGCTGCTCATTGGCTTCTTCTGCCGGGCGCTCGCCGATCGCGCGCATTTCACGCTGGATCGCGTTGTGATCGAGAACGTGCAACGGCAGGTTCACGAATTGGCTCACGCGGTTCATGATCTGTCGATAGACCTTGTCGAAGACCTTGCGCTTTTCATCGTCGCTTCCCTCGAAGGCCGCGGGATCTTCGAATCCCCAATGCGCTGTGACGGGCTTGCCGGGCCAGATCGGGCAAACCTCGCCAGCGGCCTGATCGCACACGGTGATGATGAAGTCCATCTGCGGCGCGTCTGATTTGGCGAACTCGTCCCAACTCTTGCTGCGCATCGGTGCCGTGTCGTAACCCAGTGCGCGGCAGCGCTCGACCGCAAACGGATTGACCGCGCCGGATGGATGGCTGCCCGCGCTGTAGGCGCGAAAGCGCCCTTTGCCAAGCACGTTGAACAGCGCTTCAGCCATGATGCTGCGCGCGCTGTTGCCCGTGCAGAGGATCAGCACGGAATAAGGTTTGTCGCTCATTGGCGGCTCCGGAATGACATCGCGGTCTCGGACGGAATGCAGCAGGCAGCCGTGGGTTCGTCCGCGGATAACGCCTCGATATGGGACTGCCCGTAGACGGGGGCCGATTCGAGCGTTCGAAAGGTTTCCCACGCGACGCCTTGCGGATCGACGGTCCACGCCTTGTCGGACTTCGCATAGCAACACGTGGTGCCGCTCTGGTGCTGCACAGGGAGGGCGGCCGCGGCGAAGCGCGCGTTCATCTCGGCAAGTTCTTCATCGGTTTCTACCTGGATGCCGATGTGGTCGACGCCCGGTTTCGCGCCACGTTGCGAGATCGCGAAGTTCACGGGCGGATCGGTCAACTCCCACTTGCAGTAGTCGCGCTTCGTCACCGTCGGCTCGACATTGCCGAACATCGCGCTATAGAAGCGGATGCTGTCCGCAAGGTTCTCGACCGCGACGTGGATGTGCATGCGTTTCATGGCTTGTCTCCGCAGCAGTTGGAAAGGTCGCTGGCGGCGCAGGGGGCGCCCGCGCAGCAGTTCTCAGTGAGATAGCCGATCAGCGTGGTCATCGCATCGAAGTTGGCGGTGTAGATGACGAAGCGCCCTTCCTGTCGCGAGGTCACCAGTTCGGCGTGCGTGAGGTCTTTCAGGTGAAACGACAGGCCAGAAGGAGAAATCCCCAGCTGCTGCGCGATTTCGCCCGCTGCCATGCCTTCGGGGCCGGCAATGACGAGCTGGCGAAAGATGGCGAGGCGGGATTCGTGAGCGAGCGCGCCGAGCGCGCGTACGGCGTTGATCGTGTCCATGTCGATCACTTTACTCGCTCCATTTCTATATTTCAAGAAATGTTGAAATGATGTGGTTTCGGAGGGTTGGTGAGTCGCAGGCGCTAAGAGAAGCACACTGATTCATCTATTCGATTTGCATGGATTTAACGGAACGTTTTCTTTTTGAATTCTCGTTTCAATTCAAAATGCATGAGACTGTCGCAGAACTCTTGCCGATTCGTTGGAACTGGATGAATTCTCAATGAAATTGACAATCTGCTTCTGTGCCTTTCAATTGTTGTTTTGTAGAATCGCCGGGCAGTTATTGCGGATTAAAAAATCAGGACGCTATGGGTGCGCAGGACATAATCGGACAGATGACCGGGGGACTCATTCAGCAAGACCGCTTGCTGAAACTGGATAGTCCACTGAGCAGCAACGTGCTGGTGCCTCAGCGTGTTGTCGGCTATGCGCGGGTCGGTCGGAATTACGGGTTTCATGTCGATGTCGTGTCCACTTTAGACGGCATCGAACTGAAATCCCTGATTGCGCAGCCAGTTACGCTGTGGATTCAACAAGCTGACAAGTCGTATTCGCCACACCACGGGTATGTGCATACCGCGCGTCGACTCGGTTCGAACGGCAGTATCACGAGCTATCAGATTGAATTTTCATCGTGGCTGCATTTTCTGCGCTTCCGCAAAGACGCACGCATCTGGCAGGATAAAACCGCCGACGAAATTCTCACCGACGTATTCAACCAGCATCCGCAGGCACATCGCGCGTTCCGTTTCGTGCTGCAGAATCCGCTGCCGCAGCGTTCGTTCTGCGTGCAGTACGAGGACGACTGGACTTTCTGCCATCGCATCATGGAAAGCGAGGGCCTGTTCGGCTGGTTCGAGCAGGCGGCGGACGGGAAGTCGCATACGTACGTCGTCACCGATAACACGTCGTCGCTGAGTGCGTTGTCGCCGCGGGAGGTGACGTTCTATCGCGCAGGCACGAACAGCGAAACCGATGCACTGGTGCAATGGGCGGGTACGCGCACGCTGCAAAGCGCGACGCTCACGACCCGCACGTTCGACTACAAGTCGCCCGCATCCGCCTACAACCCCAAAGGCACAAGCGTGCCGACGCGCGATACGCAAGGCAATTTGCCCGCTCAGGCCGAGGTGTACGAATACACCGGCGCTTATACCTATGGCGAGCAGCAACACGGCGACCGGATTTCCACCATCCGGATGGAAGAGTGGGAGTCGCGTGCCAAGCGTTTTCACGGCTCCGGCGGGATTCGCGCGGCGGACGCCGGACGCTGGTTCGAACTCGTCGGCCATCCGGCGCACGAAGGCGACAGCGAGCAGGAGCGGCAGTTCGCGATTCTCGAAGTCGTCTGGTACATCGAAAACAACCTGCCGCTTTCCAGCGGTACACCTGACTTTCCGCACAGTCTGAAGGAGCAGCTCGCTGCCGTGCGGACAGCCAACGCCAGCGCGCAGGATGCGCTGACCATCTCGCACGATGACGGAAGCGAAGGATTCTTCCTTGTCGAAATCGAGGCGCAGCGCAAGTCCATTGCGTTCCGCAGTCCGCTCGAACATCAGAAGCCGTCGATACATCTGCAATCCGCGACGGTGGTTGGCCCGTCGGGTGAAGAGGTCTGCACGGATGCGCTCAACCGCATCAAGGTGCGGATGCATTGGGACCGTCTCAACGCTGGCGACGAGACGGCCTCATGCTGGGTGCGCGTCGCGAATTCGGATACGGGCGGGGGATATGGTGGTGTCCATGTTCCGCGCGTCGGTGAGGAAGTTATCGTCGATTGGGTCGGTGGGGATTGCGACCGGCCCATCGTGACGGGACGCGTCTACAACGTTGCGAAGAGCCCGCAGTGGCATTCGAACGGGATTCTGTCGGGATACCGCTCCAAGGAGTATCAAGGCAACGGCTATAACCAGCTGGTCCTCGACGATGCCACGGGCCAGAACCGCGTGCAGTTGTACTCGTCCAGTACCAATGCACATCTGCATCTGGGTTATCTGATTGCGCAGACTGGCAACACGCGCGGCTCATATCTCGGAAGCGGATTCGACCTGAAATCCGACGCTTACGGCGCCGTTCGTTCGGCCCAGGGTTTGTATCTTTCGACTCATCCGGCGACTGGTCAGTCTAGCCAGCCTCTCGATGTTCGTGACGCCCAGCAGCAACTCGTCAACTCCGAAAGCATCTTGGAGTCGTTATCGGGCGCGAGCGAGACACACCAGGCTGAAAGCCTTAAAGATGGCCGCGATTCACTTAAAGCGTTCACGGATGTGACACATAACAGTGTTTCCGGAACGTCGGCGGGCGGAAGCACTGGTAGCGGTGGGACCGGCAATGCCAATTCATTCAAGGAGCCGGTAATGCTCCTTGGCAGTCCGGCGGGCATTGCGCTGTCGACTCCCGGCTCTACGCATGTTGCGGCCGACGGGCAAGTGAATATTGTTAGCGGGCAAAGCACCCACGTAGCGACAGGCAAATCTCTGGTCGCAAGCGTCGCGCAACGAATCAGCCTCTTCGTCCAGAACGCCGGCATGAAACTGTTTGCTGCCAGAGGCAAGATTGAGATTCAGGCTCACACCGACAATATCGAGCTGACGGCGCAGAAAACACTTCGATTGCTATCCGCTACGGAAACAATCGAGGCGGCTGCAAACCAGGAGATTCTGTTGACCTCCGGGGGGGCTTACATTCGCATCACGAGTGGCAATATTGAGATTCACGCGCCCGGAAATATCGATATTAAAGGCAGTCAGCATTCGTTCAACGGGCCCGCCAGCACCACCTATCCTTTGCCAGCGCTGCCAACGTCCAGATACGACTCTGCGATGCAGTACCTGTATCACGATGACGAGCCGGTTCACGGCGCGAAATACTTGACGACCCTGTCCGACGGGAGCACACGCCAAGGCAGCTTGGACGCACAGGGGCGGATGAATCTTAGGGACGTGCCTGCGGGACCGGTCAAGGTCGAGCTAGGAGCGGATGCGCGGTCATATGCACGCAAAGACCAGACAAACAATCCTGATTACAAAGATGAACAACTCTCCGAAGCGGATATCGATTCGCTCATCAATAAGCGCGGGGGAGCCTGACCGTGGACTGGTCGATTGACGATTTCAAAGCGACCTCGCTGGAGGTCGGCCAATGGTGCTGGGGCACACTCCAAGGCGCATTCAACGAGAAGCAGACTATCAGCCAGGTCATAGTCGATGCGGTTGTGAGCATGATTCCGCTCGTTGGAGACGTGACGGCCGTGCGTGACCTATTGGCCGTCGGTATCGATATGAGCAAAGACCCGAGAAAGCGTGAGGAGGTCATGCAATGGGTCTTGCTCGTGGTCCTCGTATTCGCGCTGATTCCAGTCATAGGTGGTGTCATCAAAGGTGTTGGTCGCCTTGCACTGAGGGTAGCTGGGGATGCAGCGAAAGACGCGGAGCTCCTCAAGGAGGTTATCCAGTTCCTGAACCGCATGGGTCATGGCGACGCTCCCAAGTGGTTGAAGGCATTGGACATCACCGCGTACCAGTCCCAACTCCTGTCGAAACTCAAGGACTTTTGCGCAACCGTCCGTCTCGCCATCGAGCGCTCGCTTAAGGCCCGTGTCGGTCAACTGCTTCCCGATACGTGGCGGGTGCAGCTCGAACGCGTTGGCGATGGCTTTCGGGCTCTCCAGGACCTGGCGGACCAGATGGTTCCGAAAGCCATCAAAGAACTGGACGCGAAACTCAAGACGCTCCAGAACATGGTCTACCGTGGCGAAATTCACGAGATTGCTACGGGAGGTATGCCGCGGGTGAGGCGCGAGGCTGAAGCGTATCTTGAGGAGCGCAAGCTGGCGAGAGAAATACGGCAAGGCAAGTTCGCCTCAACGGACTGTGCGGTGAAGAATGTGCAGATTAAAGCCAGGTATCAATCCAAAATAGATGCCGGATGGCCAGACATACTCAAGGACGTAAGTGACGATGTACCTGCCTTTCAAGGCAAGATGGTCTATAGCACACTTGCGACATTTCACGGCGAACTTGCGGCACTCGACGCTGACCAACTCGCGGGACAGACGCTCTACCGGGCATTCGGCAACCCCTCGAAGCACGCCTCTTGGGGCAGCAAAGCCGGCGGCGGACGACAGCCGGCGTTTTGGGGAATCGGCAGTCCGCCCAAAAGTGCGGAAGAATGGCGAATCCGGTCTGCAGTTTTGGACGAGTGGAACGGTAACGGATTCCTCGCCGTCGTACATCTTCCTAATGATTTCGGAACGCGAGTGCCGACCGCAAAGGCTTGGGCCGGCCAGATTGCGGAACAGTTCGGGTACAAAATTCCTGCACAATATCTCGAAGGTGGCGGCCGTCAGCTGGTGGTCGACATGGGCACACTCGCTACCGAAATCACGCGAATTGGCGAGAGCGTGAAGGCGAGCGGTACAGCTCTCTCCGAAACCATCAACGGAGTTCGAGTCGATTTTTATCCGACCAACTGGACGAACGTTGAGGATGTATACGGGTACAGCAAATTTTCAGAGGACGTATCCGGTTCGGCCCGCACGCGTCGGCTTGCAAGCGACGAAATACAAACCAAGGTAGCGAACAGCAAAACGCTCGCGGCGTCTCGTACGGCCGAGAGCAGTCAGGAGTAGATTTGATGGGGTCCGTCACAACAGAATATGACATGCTGAATTCCGAGACTCGACGACGCGTGTTTTGGCTGCTGAAGCGGCTCACCAGTTATTCGCTGTGGGCGAAGAAACGGGATGCATGGGAGGTGTTCGCCAAGGCATTCGAGAACGCTGTCAGAACCTGGCCCAAAAACGACCCCGAGCGGATGGATGCCGATTTGCTTCCCAGAATCTACGAAACGTTAAGTCTGTACAACAAAGGGCTTGAAGAACTCGGCAAGGGGCGTCGGTTCGTATGGCGGACGGGCGAATCTCTTGATGTCGTGATGGATAGAACCGGTATGGTCCGCAACTTTCTGTACACGCATCCTGATTACTGGGAGCGAGGCTCACAGACTGCTCCCTACCCAGACAAAGTCGAGGCACTCAATCGACTACTACTTGCGTCCCGCTACGGGTGCGATTACGCTCCGCTCGAGGTGCCCTTCGTTCCTCGCATGTCTGCCCGGTACTCGCGCCCGGGAGAGCTGCTAGACCCCCAGAGTTACAGGTACCGGTTCTTTCAATTGCCCTATCCTGTCTTTCCAGCCGACATTCCGGAAGTGCCTGTGGCGACGGACCTCATCATCATTTCAGGGCAGCGCGTACCGATTGACGGGATATGGGAGCCAGTTGCGGTCGAGCGGGAAAAGGCCTTTGGCCTTGTGCCATTGGGCGTGAAGAGCGTCGAGAACAATGGATGCTTCAACTACCTGGTGAAGGACACAAAGGCACCCAATATGATGGACCAATGGAACGAGGCTGATTCTCGCACTGAGCGTGTGGGCACCCATTGGCGCCTGTTGTGGGAAGACACACGATACAAGGACGGTGTTATTCCCGACGAGTCGGAATACTTCCTTGAAACCAGGCATGGCGAAGAGGTGCTGCGGCCGGAATCCGCGGTAGGAATCGAGGTTCGGACCGGCGATATTTGCCCCGTATCCGGGACGTGGGCAGCCACCGGCTTCGAAGTGAAGCCTGTCGACATCGCGAAAGGGCAAGTCATGCCTGATGTTCTTGCGCGTTCACCAGGGTCCGGAGAGCGCCGAGTTCACTGGGTTACGTGGCGTCTGGTAAAGCCGGCCGGCAACCCTTAACCATCGTCTCCGTGGAGCCCGGATATAGGCAGCCTCCGGACAGACATGACCCTTACGTTTGATGATGTCGACCATCACACCTTCTTCAGCGGGACGCACCGCAACTCGCAGTTCTGCCGGCGACGCATCCATCGCCTCTCGGATGGGCCTGAATACGAAGAACAGTGAGGTGCCAGAACGGGCAGCCAGGAGCTAACGCCGCAGCGCGTCCGAGCGCGCGAACGTCTGCCACAGAAGAACGGCGCCGAACGTGCTCGCTTTCAGCATCTGCTCTGCCGACCACAGCTGGTCGCCCGTGCGCTTTGCACGCACCAAGAGCACGTGTTCCGCCTGGATGCCCGAATACGCCAGACCCTGAATGCACGGGTCACACGGCGGCTCAACAAAGGCCACTGGTGCCTCCCGTGAGCCGAGTGCGGGCGCAAGTAGCCGTAATCCTCCTGAGCCGGTTGCCTGTGTCAGGACTTCGGTAAGCGTCCCAATGGGCCATATCTTTCCCATCTTCATTTCGCATATCGAAATAAACAACAAGATTTTCGTTTGTACGGCAGGATGGAAGACACGCACAGACCTTCAGCATTTCGGATGGTCGCGACGAGGCATCGCATCAAGTTCACGCGTCTGTCCCTCGCGAACCTGAGGAAGTCGTGAAAAGGTACTCCGCAGCTTTCTCTGCGCCCGCAAACCAGCCTGGCGAGCCGCTCGTATACCCGCTTGTCATTCCTTTTTTTCCGTGGAACACTGGGTCGCATCTGCTGTACCGGACTTGATTCCGATATACCGGACAAACAGGCAGGTACGCGATCGATCGATTGTCACGCCTGCGGCCGCCCTTTCCGCTTTGGTCGCGAGCGCTCCGTCCAGATTGGCATTTCTCTCACAGGGTCGAAAATGAGACTGTTCAAAGAAAGCGCAAGGTTCGCCTGTTTGTCCGCCGTCGTCGGCCTGCTGGCACTCACCGGCTGCACCAAGGTCGAGGCGCCCGGCCAGGATGCCGCGACCGGCTCGACCTTGCAGGCCGTTCTGCAACGCGGCACGCTGCGTGTCGGTGACTGTCTGAGCTTTGCGCCCTTCGGCTTTTACGACAAGAGCGGACAACCGGACGGTTACGACGTCGATCTCGCGAAAGAACTGGCGAAACAGATGGGCGTCAAGCTCGAGATGGTCAACACGACGAGCGCAAACCGCATTCCGAATCTGCAGACCGCCAAAGTCGACGTAGTCTTCTGCAACTTCACACGCAATCTCGAGCGCGCAAAGGAGATCGCCTTCACGACGCCTTATGTCGTCGCGAGCGAGGCGCTGCTTGTCAAGAAGAGCAGCGGCATTCAGTCGGTCAAGGACATGTCCGGCCACACGATTGCGACCGTCAAGGGATCGACGAACGGTGACGAAGTGCGTGCGCTGGGCATTCCCGTGAAGATCCAGGAATACGACAGCTCGGAAGCCGCCATCCTCGCCGTCAAGCAGGGTCAGGCCGACGCGATGATCGAAGACAACAACTTTCTCGCCTATCAGGCGAAGCTGGACCCGGAACTGACCGTCACCAACGAAGCCCTCGTCCCGCTCGAATACAACGCGTTCGGCGCGAAGGCGGGCGATCAGGTCTGGCTGAACTATCTGAACCTGTTCCTGTTCAACATCAACGCGTCGAAGCTCAATGCGCAGCTTTACACGAAATGGTTCGGCACCCCGCCCCGCTATCCATTGAACCCGCAGTTCTGAACCCGAACGCGCGGCGCGAACGACAGCCCGACTTTGCGAAGGAATGGCGATGAGTTATCAATGGCTGACCCTGTGGGGCTATGTGCCCGAGTTCTTCCAGGCGGCGTGGCTCACGTTGCAGATCACGCTGCTCGCATTTTGCGTCGCGCAGATTCTCGGTCTGTTGACGGCGCTCGCGGGCGCGTCCCATCTCGCGCCGTTGCGTGTCGTAGCGCGCAGCTATATCGAACTGATCCGCAACACGCCCGTTCTGCTGCAGATTTTCATTGTGTTCTTCGGTCTGCCATCGCTGGGCTTGAATCTGAGTGCGTATACGGCGGGCGTGATTGCGCTCGGCGTGAATGTGGGTGCGTATATGGCGGAAGTCTTCCGCGCCGGCATTCAGTCGGTGCCGCGCGGACAGATCGAAGCGGCCGGCATTCTCGGCCTTGGGCGTGCGCAGATCTTTATCGAAGTCGTCTTGCCGCAAGCGGCGCGCGCCGTCTATCCCGCGATCGTCAACAACCTGATCCAGTTGCTGCTTGGCACGTCGCTGCTGTCCGCGATTGCATTGCCTGAACTGACGGGAACGGCGACCGTGATCAATGCGCGCACGCTGCTCTATATCCAGACGTTCTCGATCACGCTGATCGCGTATCTGGTCCTGAGCAATTGCCTGTCATGGATCGCGGAGCAGATCGGCGCGCGCGTGTTCCAGCCGCCCTTAATGCTGAAGCAGCACACGCGTAAGCGGCTATTGCTGATTCCGCGTCAAGCGAACCGCAACTGAACCCGACCTGAACCGCATCCGGCCCGCGTCTGATTCATAGAGGGGAAACCGCCCATGTCAACCGAACTGCTGACGACCAGTCTGTCGATCCTGCTTCATGGACTGGTCGCGACCTTGCTGCTCTCTGCGGCGTCGATTGTCGGCGGCACGCTGATCGGCCTGCTCGCCGCCGTGTTGCGCTCGTTCGGACCATGGGGCAGCGCGCGCGTCGCGAAGCTCTACACCGAGCTGTTTCGCGGCACACCCGTGCTCATCACGCTGATGTTCATCTATTTCGGTGTGTCGTACTTCGGCTATGCGATCGATGTGTTCGCGGCGGGTGTCGTCGGCTTGAGCGTGTACCAGGGCGCATATATCGCCGAAGTGTTCCGCTCGGGCATCGAAGCCGTGCCCGAAGGGCAATGGGAAGTCTCGCAGATTCTCGGCCTTGGCAAGACACAGACGTTCTTCTCGGTCGTGTTGCCGCAGACGGGCAAGATCGTGTTGCCGCCGCTGATCGGCCAGTATCTGTCGCTGATCAAGGATACGTCGATCGTCAGCATGATCGGCCTGTCGGAGCTGATGCATGGCGGTCAGGCCATCGTCGACCGCGTCGGCAAGCCGGTCGAAATCTACGGACTCGTCGCCGTACTGTATTTCGTCGTGTGTTTCCCGCTGTCGCAGTGGGTGCGCCACCATGATCGTCGGAGCCTGTTGTCATGACCACATCCATCGGGTCCAAGCCAGTCATCAACCTGAACGGCGTGAGCAAGTCGTTCGGCGCCACGAAGGTGCTCAAGGAAATCAATCTCGAAGTGCGCCCCGGCGAAGTGCTCGTGCTGATCGGCGCATCCGGCTCGGGCAAGAGCACGGTGCTGCGCATCATGGCCGGCCTCGAAACGGCCGATTCGGGTGAGGTCTGGGTCAACGATGTTCCGCTGCACGATGTGCGCCGCGCCAAGGAAATCCGCGGCCACGTCGGCATGGTGTTCCAGCAGTTCAATCTGTTTCCGCACAAGACCGCGCTGGGCAACGTGACGCTCGCGCTGATCAAGGCACGCAAGATGAGTGCCGTCGACGCGCGCAAGCGCGCGATGGATGTGCTCGACCGCGTGGGCCTCGCCGATCGCGCCGAACACTATCCGAGCCAGTTGTCGGGCGGGCAGCAGCAGCGTGTTGCGATTGCGCGTGCGCTGGCCGTCGAGCCCGGCATCATGTTCTTCGACGAAGCGACATCCGCGCTGGACCCGGAACTGGTCGGCGAAGTGACGGAGGTCATGCGTGGGCTCGCGCGCGACGGCATGACGATGGTCGTCGTCACGCACGAGATGGGCTTCGCGCGCAAGACGGCGGACCGCGTCGTGTTCATGGACAAAGGCGTAATTGCCGAACAGGGCGTGCCGGAAGAGATCTTCGTCACGCCGCAGAACGAACGGACGAAGCAGTTCCTGCACCGCGTGCTCGATCACTGATCCATTACATCCATCGGCGCATGGGACTGTGACCAGTGCTGCCGCGAAAAATGCGGCAGGCCGGCCCAGGGTCCGCTAACCTCGCGCCGCGGAAACGCACGCTGAAGTATTTACGACGACAACACAAGAACGAACTGCGGTTCCTATCGCCGACGGAGTCTACGGAATGTCTGCACCAGAATCGTCACGGGCCCGGGGCGTGGACCGCGTGATCGGCATTTTCAGGGAGCTGCATACTGCGCGGCGTCCGCTGACGATGCGGGAGTTGATCGAGGCAACGCGTGCACCGCGTTCGAGCGTCTACGAACTGGTCACGATCCTCACGGAGGCGGGGTGGCTCGAAACGGCCGCCGACGGCAGCGTGTTTTTCGGACGCGAGATGCACTACTACGGCGCCGATTACGCGATGCACAATGATCTCATCAGCCGCGCGCATCAGACCATACTCGGTCTCGTGCGCAAGTACGACGAGACTGCACAACTATGCATGCTCGAAGGCAACAAGTACACGGTGGTCTTGTCGGAAAACAGCGCGCGCCCATTCAACATCACATCCGATATCGGCGTGAAGGTGCCGATTCCATGGACGGCGACGGGTCGTCTGTTGCTTGGCCATCTCACCGACGACGACGTCCATGCGTTGATTCCAGACGAAGACTACGCGCTGGTTGACGGTCGCCGCATCGCGTTCGACGACTTCATGCGGGACGTTCGCGATGCGGCAGCCCAAGGCTATTGCTGCACGGAGGGTCTGTCGATGTCGTTCCGGCTTTGCATGGCCGCTCCGGTTCGCGATCGCACTGGGTTGCCAATCGCAGCGCTGTGCTTCATGACGGGACGCGACACCGATCCGGGCCGGCGTGCCGCGATGCTCGACGATCTGATTGCCAGCGCGAAATCGCTGTCGCAGGCAGCTTGATCTGCATCGGCTTCGAGAAGGCGATTCGCACTGTCATTGCCAGTCGCAGCTGCCTGTGTCAGTCGCAGCGCCTGAATTCAATCCAAACGCGGTTTTCTTGCCGCTTTTCTTGTTGATATAAACCATCGAAGGGACCATCGTCCCTTGGCTCACCATCTGATATTCACCCGTGACCTGCTTTCCATAAACCTCGACCCAGGTTGTGGTTTCTTCATCAGGAGCATTCTTGTCGAGTGTTTGTGACGTTGATTCGGCAAGGATCAATGGAATGGCTTGTCGGGAATTCTGACATTTGACGAACCCCCACGACAACTTGCTCGACGAATCAAAATAGGTCTGCATTTCGAAATTCGTCGATTTCGCCCCTCCTGAACTAAAGCAAAAGGTATCGTGACTTATTTCGGCATGTGCGATCAAAGGGGCGAGGAGCAAAGAGGTTGTAAAGAGTAGTGCCTTCATATGTGTCATGGGTGTGCGCAGGTACTCGAACAAAACAGAACCGCAGCGCCCAATGCAAGCTTCTCGAATTGATCTCGAACGGACGATCGACCGAATCTGGTCGAAATGGAATGGACACCGCGATAGGGTCGCCCCGTTCTCGACCCCGCGCACGAAACCTCAGCCGTCAGCGCAATGGCTTCGCCAGCATCGCGTACTCCCGTTCCTCACTCCACGAAGGCAACACTAACGGGCGTCGGCATATCGACCGCTTCTCCCGTGTCCGACACCATGCCCGTCGCGGTATCAATGCGGAACACATTCACTTTCCCGCTACGCTGGTTAGCGACCAGCAGCCACTTCCCCGACGGATGAATCGCAAAGCCCCACGGCTTGTCGCCACCCGACGACGCGCGCTGAATCAGCGAAAGCATCCCTGTTTCAGGATTCACGCGATAAACGACCAGTTCGTTTTCGCCGCGGTTTTCCACATACACAAAGCGCCCGTCCTGACTGATCGCAATCTCCGCCCCGCTTTTCACACCTTGAAAGGCAACATTACTGACAGGCAACGATTGCACGAGCGTCAGGCGCGCGTTCGCCGCATCCCAGCGCAGCACCATGACTTCCGCCGACAACTCGGTGAGCAGATAAGCGAGCGTGCCATCCGGACCAAACGCGATATGACGAGGGCCGCTGCCTGGCGGAACGACGAACGGATGTGGGCCAGCTTCATCGCCGGCCAGCAATGCGTGCGTCGCAAGGTCAAAGCGATAGATGAACACGCGATCGGCGCCGAGATCCGGAACGAGCACATAGCGCCCCGATGGATCGACGACGGCACTGTGCGCGTGCGCGCTCGCCTGTCGGCGGTTCGGGCCCGAACCAGTCTCCCTGATCGTGGATACCAGCGAGCCCAGGCTCCCATCGGAATTGACCGTGACGCTCGACACCGAGCCGCCGCCGAAATTCGCGGCGAGCAAGGTCGTCGCGGACGTGTCGAGCCAGAGATTCGTCGTGCCGCTGCCGCCAGCGAGAACCACGTTCATTTTCGTTAGCGCGCCCGTTGCGCGGTTCAATGCATAAGCGGTGACGCTGCCTTCTCGGGCGCTGTCGTCATCGACGGCATAGAGCACGGGCAGTCGCGGATGCGCGGCGACCCACGTCGCTTTCGGCCCTTGCGCCACCGTGCCGATCGCGCTCAGCTTGCCGGTCGACGTATCGAAGCGCAGCGCGCGAATCTCGCTATTTTGCGTGCCCACATAGACGAGATCCGTTTGCGCATCGCCCGTGCGCGGAGCGACGCTCTTGCACGCGGTGATCAATCCCGTCAACAACGTCAGCGCGATGAACGCCGCGATGAATCCGTAACGCGTTAGCCTGTCTCTCTGGAGGGACCGAGTCATCAGCGATTAGCTTCGAGAACAAATGGGCTAAGCGTAGTCGATATGCAATTGGGCGTCCTTGCACAAAAATCGGATTCGCTGGCATTTTTTCGACCGATCAATGCGGCACGACGCAACGCGAACGCTTGCGACTATTGCCGCGCCGCCGCGCGGAACTGGCTCGGCGCCTGCCCCACTTCCCGGCGGAAGAAGCGCGTAAAGTACGCGGCGTCCGCGAAGCCAAGACCGAACGCGATCTGTTCCACCGACATGTTCCCAAAGATCAGATCGCGCTTGGCCTCGGTGATGATCCGTGCATGAATCATCTTGGTGGGGCTTTGCTCGGTGGCGGAAGCACAGGCTGCGCGAAGTTGAACCAGCGACACCGCCATCATCGAAGCATAGTCTTGCAACGGCAGGTTCTCGCGGTAATGCTGGTCGATCAGTTTGCGGAACCGGTCGACGAGGCGGATATCGTTGCGCGTCCCGCTTTCGCTGCCTGTCTGGTCGAGACGCGCTTCACGAAGCAACATCAGCAGCAGCGTAGTGAGCAATGCTTCCGCGCCCACCACATGACCGACCGCGTCGGACTCGACCTCATCCTTGAGGCGCTGCATCAGGCTGTAGAACGCCATTCCCGCGTCCGCGGGATCCTCGAGCGGGATCATCCGCGGTGCCGCCCACAACTCGATGAACTCGTGGAGCTTCGCGTTGACTTGCGTCAGATAGGCGACCTCGATCGTCACGACCCATCTGTCCACATCGACCTCATAGTCGAGGCCGTGAACGCATTCTGTCGGCAACAGCAATGCGCAGGGACCTTCGAACGGCACGCTGCTGCCTTCCAGGTTCATGACGCCGCGTCCGCTACGAACGAATATGACCTGACCGTAGGCCGGATGCGCGTGAGGTTCCGTTCGCCAGCGCCCCCGGTCCGTCACATGCCCGACATGCACCAACCAGTTCTCTTCCTCGGGGCGCTCAACGTACAAACGGACCTTGGGAACGGTGGTGTGCTTCGCCTTGTCGTTCCACTTGGGTTGAACCTTTGCCATGGCACTGTACGTCATCGTGTCTCTCTGACGGTCTGGCCGACTGGGTGTCGGCCGCCATCGTTATTTCAGTATCACAGGACTCGGTCCCTGCGTGATTCACCGTCTCCAGGTTGCTCCACATCTTCGCATACCGTACCGTGGGCAGCGACCTGCGATTTACCCCAACGCATGCGCCGCCAGCCTTCGGATATCAGAATGCGTGCACCATTCCGAGCGTAATGCCGCGCGTATTGTTGCCGGGCGCAACCGTCACGCCCGTGTACGCCGTGCCGTTCAGCGTGAAGTGCGCCTGATTCCGGTTCTGGATGAAGCCGGCCGATGCGTAAAGCGTCGTGACCTTGGAAAGAAAGTGTTCGTAAGCAAGACCGACTTGTTGCGCGTTATTTCCCTGACCCGTTCTATCGTGCGCATAACCGTACAGCAGCGCTACCGAGTCGGCGGGACTGAGCAGATACGACCCCGATGCTTCGTAGACGTCGCGCTTCGTGCTGTCGTCGGTCTGCCGCTCCGTGTGGTACGCCAGATAGAAGCGCGCAGCCCCCACTCCAACAGACGCACCGGCGTTGAAAATTTTCAGTATCGAGGTTCCGGCCGCGTTGGCGGCCTGCTCATAGCCAGCCGCTGCGCGGAACGGCCCGTTCACATAGCGGACAGCCGCGTTATAGAACTGCAATCCGTTTGTGGGCTTTGTCGTCGAATCGCGCATGGCGACCATGAACTGCGCAGTCAGGCCGTAGACCGTCGGCGTGAAGTAGGAAATCGCGTTGTTGACGCGCACGGTCAGGCTGTTGAAGTTGTTCATCGGCGACGCGACACTCATCACTGCAAGCGGGTCGAGTTCGGGGTTCATGAAGATGTACTGAGGCGTGTTCTGAAGGCCAAAGCGCATCTCACCGAAGCCACCCGACATGCCGACCCATGCCTGTCGATTGAAGGCGGCGGCCGAATTCGAAGCCGCCCCCGTCACGCCTGAAAATCCCTGCTCCAGTTGAAAGTTGACATGCAGGCCGCCACCGATATCCTCGCTGCCTTTCAATCCATATCGGCTCGCGAACAGTCCGCCTGATACCGCACGCGTCACAGATCCCGTGCCCGGATTCTGATACTCGATGCCATTGTCGATCACGCCGTATAGCGTGACCGACGATTGCGCATGTGCAACGTTGACGGCGCACACACTCGCGACGCCCGATGCGATAACGATCAGCTTCTTCATTTTGTCTCCAGCAGTCTCTGCTTTTTCTGGAACCAGCCGGATTGGCGCGAACGCATGACTCACGATGAAGCCATGCGCGGTTCCGTTGATTAAATTCGTAGAGCTGATTGCGTCGCGTGCGCGGCTGTGCGGCGAGACGACGGGGATACGCGGCGTCGCGTGTGTCCGGGTCGTAGAGTAGCGGGAGAAGGCGCAAGGTGTGAGCGAATGCTCATTGACCGCTCGACGGGGGCGACCTTGCTGGGCAATAGCGTCTCCTGTTGACTTCGCTCGCCGACAACCGGAAGAAGACTCCCGCCGCCGGACGCGTTGTCTTGTGAGAGCAAGAATAGGTGCGGCCCGCTCGCGCGTCCCTACACAAAAATCAGATTCACTGGCATTTTTTATCGACGAACAACTGACGGCGATTCGAGACGGAGACGCGTCTGCGCTTCAACACGCCACACAAAAATGCCAGCGAATCTGATTTTTGTGTAAAGGCAAACGTCGAGGCATTCAATAGTATTTCTTCCCACCGCGACACCCTTTTCCGTGTTGATTCGTTCAACCACACGTCGGCGGTGCGGCCGGACCGGGAGCCCGAAAGCGGCCACGCTCGATGGTCCAGACGGCTTCTCACAACTACGCCCCGAGCATCTTGCTCCTTGTTCGTCCTCCAGCAAGCTGGACAAAGCGGGGTTGATAACAAATGCACATCGGACGGAGACATGAAAAACATATCGGCAGCTTTGCGCACATCGCTTCTCGGCGCAGCAATGCTCTGTTGCTTGAGCGAACCTGGATACGCGGAGGTCTACACCGCGCCCGCCGTTTCAGCGCCGCAGGATGCACCGCAGAAACCACAGACACAAACGAACACGGCTGCCCCGCTCACTGCGCCGAGTCTGAAGTCGGGCGAGGAGCCCGGCGAGCCGCCCGTGTCATGGAACGATACGTATATCGGCTATCGCTACGGCAATGACTTCCACTATCCGGGCATGAGCGCCAAGATCGTGCAGAACATCGGCTCGCTCACGACCACGGGCGGCTTCCGGTTCGGCAGCTATGCATTCAATGTCGACTACCTCGTCTCCAACGCCGCGAATCCTGAAGCGGGCGGTCCGTCGTCAGGCGGCGCACAGGAGGTGTATAGCATCGGCCGCGTCGAACTGAGCGCAGGCAAGATTCTTGGACGGCGCGTGGGCATCGGCATCATTCGCGACGCGGGCTTCACCGTCGGCTATGAATTCGGTGCGAAGAACGACGCTTATGGGGAACGCGCACGGATGCTCGTGTTGGGTCCGACTATCGAATTCGCGTTACCGCGCGGCTTCCTGAATCTGACGGCGGGTGCGCGAACCGAGAGCAATCACAACGGCATTACCGGCGTCGACGTGCACTTTCATACGGCATGGCACATCGAAAGCTCGTGGCTCTTTCCGTTCAGAGCCGGTCCCGTTCCATTCATTTTCCGCGGCTTCGCCAGTGTGACTGGCCCCAAAGGCAAGGACGGCTTCGGCGTCGAAACCACCACCGAATTCCTCACACGGGTCTCGCTGCTCGCGGATCTGGGCTCGTTCGCTGGTCATCCTCGCGCGGTCTACGCCGGCGTCGGTTATGAGTATTGGCATCACATGTACGGCACGCCGACCAGCGAAACAGTCGGCACCATCACGTCCGCACCCATGCTCATGGCAGAAATTCACTTCTGATTGGCAGCGTAACTGCATGCATCGATTGGCGACCCGTCGAGCGGGTCGCCAATCGTCGCTGGTGCGCTCGTTAAAGCAATTAGCCAGGATTCGCGCCGTCGTCAGGTCCAGACGAAAACGGCCTGAATCGCAGCACACCACTTCCGAAGACCGTCCCTTCGAAAGCGCGGCACAAGCCGCGCTTCGCACGTCTGGGCGATAAGAAAAACTGGGCTCGATATGGCGAATTCGAATTCGCCCTGCACTCAATTTATCCGGCATCCGGCCGATAAATCTTGCAGAGCCCTAACGATTCCAACCGCAAGCCAATGAGAATTTCTACCCGACTGATCGTGCTGGTCACCGCGGCACTATTGGGCATCGCCTGTGTCGTCGCCGTGTCGCTGCACGCGTTGAACAATGCGCTGATTGCCAACCGCCAGGCCGAAGCGATCAATCTTCTGACGAAAGCAGAACACATGATCCAGTCATACCGCGCGCTCGAAGCGAACGGCAAAATGACGCACGACGAAGCGCAGGCGGCTGCGAAACGCACCTTGAATGCGCTCAACGCCGACAAAAAGAGCTACTACTGGGTGATGAACCCAAACGGCCTGATGCTCGTGCATCCCGTCGACGAGTTGATCGGCAGACGCATGGTCGGTAAAGGCGCGTTGCCGGGCGAAACGGATCTGGACGCTTACCGGCGGGGTTTATCGAACAGTCACTACGCACTCGTCGACGTGCTGATCCAGCGCTCGCAGAACGGCAAGTACGAAGCGAAGCTGCAAGGCGTCGTCGCGGTTCCCGAATGGGATTGGTGGATCGGCACGGGCTTCTTCTACGACGACATCGACGCTGCCTTCTGGCGCACCGCCACCCGCCTGCTCGCGATTTCGGCGGCGATTCTCGCAGTGGTGTGCCTGATGGCGTGGTACATGACCAGGAGCATTCGCAGGACGCTCGGCGGCGAGCCCTCGGACGCTGCCGCGTTCGCCGCGCAGATCGCGGCAGGCAACCTGGCCGCGGAGATCGATCTCGCATCGGCGGATCGCGGCAGCCTGATGTTCGCGCTGCACGAGATGAAGCTCAAGTTGCGCGAACTCGTGCGCGACATCCAGCTCACGAGCGAATCCATCGCCACGGGGTCGAGCGAAATCTCGCAAGGCAACACCGACCTCTCTCAACGGACCGAGGAGCAGGCGGCATCGCTGCAGGAAACGGCCGCGAGCATGGAGCAATTGACGACGACCGTGCAGCACAACGCCGATAACGCGCGCCAGGCCAGCCAGCTCGCCGTGCAGGCGTCGGCGGCAAGCAAGAGCGGCGGCGAAGCGGTCGATCAGGTGGTCGGCACGATGCAGGGCATCGTCGAACAGTCGCGCAAGATTGGCGACATCATCGGCGTCATCGAAGGGATCGCGTTTCAGACCAACATTCTCGCCTTGAACGCGGCCGTCGAAGCCGCACGCGCCGGCGAGGAAGGCCGCGGCTTCGCGGTAGTCGCGGGCGAAGTGCGCTCGCTTGCGCAACGCAGCGCGTCGGCTGCGAAGGACATCAAGGCGCTGATCCAGGCATCGCTCGTCCGTGTCGACGAAGGCACCGGCCAGGTTGCCGACGCGGGCGAACGGATGCGCGAAATCCTTCAATCGATTGCGCGTGTGAGCGACATCATGGGCGAGATTGCGGCGGCATCGACCGAACAGAGCACGGGCATCGAGCAGGTCAACCGTGCCGTCTCGCAGATGGATGAAGTCACGCAACAGAATGCCGCGCTGGTCGAACAGGCTGCTGCTGCGGCCGCATCGCTCGACGATCAGGCCGCACGCCTGCGTGCTTCCGTTACGCAGTTCCGGCTTGCTTGAGTCGAGCGCAAGCACGTCAGTCAGGAAATGCAAAAAGGGCGCTGTGCAACAACACAGCGCCCTTTTTCATATCGATGGAATCAACCGGTCAAGGGTTCGGAATGTACATCGGCATCGCTTCTTCCCACAGCGTGTCGGTGATGGCGTGCTGATCGCTGCCGTCGGCGTTCATCACCCAGTTCTGTCCGTCGGGCTGGAAGCTGTTGTCGTATAGCGCGAGTTCGTCCCTGAAACCATAGGTGCCGGAGCTGTACGCGATACGCCCGTCCCACGTCCACACGGCGTGCCCCTGGTTCGAGCCGTCGTCCGTCAGGCGGCTCAGGCCCGTACCATCCGGCTTGATGGTGAACACGTCGTAGTTGAATCTGTTCGGATCGGCCGGGTTGATCTGCTTGCGCGTGAACACGATCTTCGTGCCGTCCGGCGACCAGCCCGGCAGGTTGTCCGCTTCCGTGGTCAGGACCGTCGTGGTGCGCGTATCCAGATCGAGAATGCGCAGGCCCTGCACCTTCTGGCTCCACACGCGATAGACGATCTTCTTGCCGTCCGGCGAGTAGCTCGGAAAGCCTGCGTTGATCGAACCGTCCGTGAGGATTTCCGGATGTCCGCTCATGCTGCCGTCCGCCTTGATCCGCGCGATACGGCCCGGCCCCGCGCCACGCGTGAAGAACCAGTCACCCACGCCGAATGCGACCCATTGACGGTCCGGCGACCACGTCGGCTGGAATGCGCCTGCGAGTCCTTTCTTCACCATGTCCGGATCGAGGCCGCTCGTCGACGGATCGTAGATGCGCGTGTAGCCGGAGAAATCGGGGTTGATGATGGCAATCGACGAATTGATCGCCTTTTCCGTGTACACCAGCTTCTTGCGATCCGCCGACAGCTGCGGAAACACGTCGATGTACCTGTAATTCCACGCACGGTCGAAACTGAAGAGCGGCGTCCCATTCGCGTGCGCCGGCCGGAACGTCACTTTCTCGTAGACCATCTTGCTGCCGTCCGCCGAATAGCGCGGCGAGCGGATACCGGTACCCGCTGTCGAGCGGAACGTGCCCGCCGTCGTGTAGATGCCTTCCGTGTCGCCGCCCTTGACGTGATAGGCAACGTTCGTCGCGCTCACGTACTGCGGAAACACCTTCAGGCCCGGCGTCGACGTCAACGTCGTTCGGCCAAGGCTGGATACATCCACCGACACCAGTTGCGAACTGACCGAGTTGATCCCCTCGGGACGATGCGCGCCCCACGTCGACTCGACGGGCGTCTCATAGAACACGACCTGCTTGCCATCCTGCGACCACGACGGCGAGCCTTCATCGAAGCCCGGATTCCCCGCAATCTTCTTCCATCCGGAACCATCGGGCCGGATCAGATAGATGCCGCTTTCCTGCGTGCGTTCCCAGCCGACGGGCAGGTTATGACCGCGCCAGTCGGAACCGATATCCGACGACAGCGCCAGCCACTTGCCGTCCGGCGACCACGAAGGCCGGAAGTAGCTATGCGGCTTGCCGGGATCGAACGCGATCGACCCCGTGACGTTCTTCAGCGCGCCCGTCGCGATGTTCAGCGTCCACACGTTGGTCGTGCCGAAACCGGCCTCGCCCCTGCGCGACGAAACGAATGCAATGAGGTTCGGATCGGCTGGCGAGACGACGGCGGCATCGTCGACGGCGAGGTGGTCGGTGAGCCGTTGCAAGCCCGAGCCGTCGATCTTCACGCGATACAGATTCGACTCGCCGAGTCCATCGCGCTCCGACGTGAAGACGACCCACTGCCCATCCTTCGAAAAGGAAGCGTGATAGTCGAAGCCGTCGGTTGCAATCAGGCGGTGCTCGCCTGAACCGTCCGCATTCGACACATACAGCTCGGACGTCACCGGTCCGATACGGTTGAGCAGCAGGTCCCCGTTCTGCGCCGCACCGGCCACCGCCGGTATCATGATGCAAACGCCCCCTGCCGCAACGCATGCCAGCAGTTTTTTGAGTGACGAAGTCAAATACACAGCGAAATGCCTCCAGTTGTTTATGCGTCAGTAAGCGGGCCGAGTTGTCCGGCCGCTCCTGCGTCTCCATGTTGGTGAGCGCTTTGTGTTGTCTGTCTCTTACTGCTTCTTCCGGATCTCGCCAGCGCGAAGCGTCGCTATCAGCCCAGACTGCCCGTGACGTCATCGAACAGCTCGTCCACCGTCAGCCGATGCGGAATGATCTTCTGATCGAGCGCCCAATCGATCGCCAGCTGGATGCCCTTGCGGTTCGCTTCCAGGCCGACAGGCGGAAACACGGCTGGCACGCCGCCTTCCGTCAGCGCACCGCTTTCGACGATCATCCGGTACAGGTCGCGAACTACGTCGGGGTGCTTCTTCGAAAGATCTTCGTGCACGACGAACATGTGATTGATGGGGACCACGCCTTCACGCGCGAACCAGTCTTTCGCGGCAGCCTGCGCATCGGGAACGAGCGTGCGCACACGCGGGTCTTTCGGCATGTCTTCGCCGAGCAGCGCGGCGCTCAGTTCGCCATCGAGCATCATCTGCGGAATCGACGAGCCCGCCGGCAAGCGCTCGCAATTGCTCGGGTCGCGATACTCAGCAAGATGGCCGTCGCCGAGTGTCATCCACGTCACCTTGTCGAGATCGACACCGTATTCGTGGCGCAGAATGCCGCGAATCCACAGTGCTGTCGTCTGCGTGTAAGTGCGCACGCCGACTTTCTTGCCTTCGATATCCTTCGGCTCCAGATGCCCGAAGTCGATATTGAAGCCCGCGCAATGATGCTGGAACCGGCCCGAGATCGGCGTCGGCAGCAGCACATAGGGCTTGCCATATGCCTTGGCCTGCAGGAACGTGACGATCGCCAGTTCGCCCGCATCGAACCTGTTCTCGCGCACCATCGCCTTGAAACCGTTGTGCGCGGGCGTCGGTCCGCAGAAGTCGAGGTTGACGAGGTCCGATGCAACCCGTCCGTCCTTCATCGCCTTCGTCACGGGATAAGTGGCCAGGTTGGTGCGTAGCGTCGGCACCTCAGTGAGAGTGGTAGTCATGGATCTTCGTCCTTATATTCGAATGAATTGCAGTCTGTCCTCGACCGGGCTTTCGACTCCGTGCATTCAATAGCCGGCCATCTCGCGCGCCATACCGACGACGCCGTAGCTTTTCAGCGGCGCGGACATCAGGAAGCGATAGCCTTCTTCGAGCAGCCGCTTGTGATTCTTCGCGTTCACATGCGGATTGCCGACGACGACATTGTGCTTATGGCAAATTGAAACGATCTGCCGCATCGCATCGGCCACGACGGGGTGTTCGTAGTCGCGCGGATAGCCGAGTTGCTGACTCAGATCGCCTTCGCCGATCAGGATGAAGCCGATGCCGGGCACATTCGACAGAATGTCGTCGAGGTTCTCGATTGCCTCGGTGCTCTCGCACATCAGGCCGACGAGGATTTCGCCATGCGGCGCCAGCGGCCACACATCAGCCTTCCTGTAGTAGTCGGCCAGGCTCAAGCCCCAGTAGCGCGCGGCCGTTGCCGGGCCGTCGCCGCGTATGCCTTTCGGCTCGTACAGCGGCGCATTGTTGGGTCGCGCATAACGGCACGACGCGACGGCGTTATAGGCCTGCTCGACCGTCGACACATGCGGCCACACCACGCCATACGCGCCGCGATCGAGCACCTGCTTCGCAAACGCCTGATTCATTTCGGCGCCATTGGCGGGAATACGGGCAATCGGCGTGACGCGCGGCGCAACCGAGCCGGATTCGACGATCTGCTTGCGGCTGAGCATGTACTGCAACGCGTCGCCGAGCGCCGACACGTCGTACGGGTTGTGCTCCATCTCGAAGACGATGCCGTCATACGGCGCGTCGCTCATCTCGCTGGCCGACTGTTTGTCCAGCTTGGAAAACGCGGCAAACGCGGGCTTGCCGGATTCGAAAGCGCGAATGATGCTGTTCAGGCGCGTATCGCTCATGGTCTTGACTCTCGGTTGAATGGGGTCGATGCGGTAACGATCAATCGGCGGCTTTCCAGTACATGAAGCCCATGCCTTCGCCGGTTCCGGCTGGCGTGCGCCAGCACGGCACGTAGTCCACCAGCGTCATTTCAGCGCCCGTTTCCTGCACGGCCTTCATCACGCTCACGTAGAGCTTGATTTCCGACGTACCCGACTGATACGAGCGGTCATCCACGGCGGCGAGACCGTCGTAGTCGTACTCGGCCAGCATCTTCATGATGCGGTGATCGAACTCTTCGTCGTTGACGAAGTGCGACAGGCCGCCCGACGCGAAAATGCCGACGCGCACGTCCTCGGGCCATGCGTTGATGGCATCCCGCAACACGCGCCCGAACTCGATGCAGCGCGACATCGACGGCTGGGTAGGCGGGTAGAAGCAGTTCATGATGATGGGCACGTGCGGCGGCGGATCGTCGCTCATGATCTGGTGATACACGAAGCTGTACGCATGCGGCACCACGGGATACTCGGGCAGCGGCTTCATCCACACGTTGTCGGGCCATGCGAACAGATCGGTCAGATCGAAGCCTTCTTTCTGGAAATGGTCGATCAGATACGTGGCGAGCTGCGGATGACACGGATGCGTGACGTGATGGTCCGGTGCGTAGACCGAACGTTGCGGCGGACCGTTGTGCACTTCCTCGCCGCTATAGATCGCGATCGACGGCGAGAAGTCAGTGAAGATCTCCTTCTGGTCCTTGCCCAGAATAATCGCGATATCGATCTTCGCGTCGCGGTATGCCGCCGCCATGCCGTCGAGCGCAGCGCGGCAGCGCGCGGCGCGCGCGGTGCGTTCTTCCAGCGTCAGGTATTTCTCGAACGCAGCTTCGCGGTGCGCTTCCAGTTCAGGATATGTCCACGTCCGGTTGCGATACCACAGCTGCGGATTGTTACGGTCGCGCTCGCCGTTCTTGAGCCAGTCTTCCGGTGCCTGGCCCAGCATGCCGCTGTGCGGCACTGCCATCCCGAATACGATCTTCGCCATGTATGTTTCTCAATGATTGAACAGGTTCTTTAGGGCCGAAGGTCCCGGCCGTGCTGTGTTTTTTTGCGCGGCGAACGACGCGCGTCAGGCTCGCCGCAGCGAACCCTGCGCTTCGGTTACCCTCGGCGCCCATTCGGGGCGATACAGAATCAGCGTGGCCGTCGCGCCGACCAGCAGGAAGCCGAGAATCACCATCATCGGCACGTCATAACTTCCGCTGACATGCAGCAACCACCCCGACAGGCTCGCCGCCACGCCGCCTGCGAGACTGGTGGCAACCTGCTGCACGCCCGTGACGAGGCCGATGGCCTGCTTCGGGATCAGCGTCAGGCGCGACAGCACGAGGTTGTTCGCGGTGACGAAGCCGAGCAGCGACAGCGACAGCACGTTCCAGAACAGCGCCATTTCGACGGTATGCGCGTACGCGCCGAGCAGCACCGTGCATCCGCCGATAAAGCCCGCCACCGTGAATGCCTTGCGCACACGAATCGGATTGCGTCCTCGCGCGATGACGCGGTCCGCAGCCCATCCGGCGAGCGCCGCAACAATCGCGATGCCCGCGAAGCTGAAGAATGTGAACAGCCCGGAGCGCGAGATCGACAGGTTGCGCTGCTCGACCAGATAGGCGGGCATCCACGTCATGCAGTAGAACGTGAAGTAGCCGTAGCAGAAGTTGGTGATCATGCCGCCCCACACGACAGGGCTCGCCAGAATGCTCGCGAGGCTCACCGAGCGGGCACTGCGACTGTTCGCCGTAAGTTCGTCCTTCGACGGCAGATCGTTGCGCACCAGCAGCAGCCACGGCGCGAGCCAGATCAGTCCGACGAGGCCCGTCGCGATGAACATCACTTGCCACGAATAGTTGACGATGAACCAGGCGCCGACGGGCGCGCCGAGCGCCGGGCCGAACTTGTTGCCCATTGCGAGGATGCCGACCGCGAGGCCGTTCTGGCTTTCGTCGAAGTTGTTGCGAATCCAGCGGTAGCTCGCGGGAATCACGATCGCTTCCGCCATGCCGATGATCAGACGCATCACGACGAGACTCGCGAGCGCCGTCACTGCGCCCATCAGCGCCGTCGCGATGCACCACAACGCGAAGCTGATCGCGTACGGCCATTTCACGCCATAGCGGTCGGCGACCCAGCCCATCGGCACCTGGAAGAGGCCATACGACCAGAAGAAGGCCGAGTTGATCCAGCCGCGATCAAGGTCCGTCAGCGCGAAATGCCGGATAAAGCCCGCGTCGGCCAGCGTCGAAGAAATGCTGGTGCGATCGATAAAGGAAACCAACACGCCGATCGCAAGGAGCGCGAGTGTCGCCCAGCGGCTCGCGATGCCTGGTCGCCCAGATTTGTTTGTCTCCATCTTTAGCTTCTCTTCAGTTTTGATTGGATGCTGCCGTGCGGCTCGAGTCGCGCTGTGTCGTCAGGCCAGCGCCGGATACAGCTTTTGCGCGGTCTTGCCGAAGATCCATGCGCGATCTTCGTCGCTCAGGCTCGCGAGACCTGCCTGAGCGGTCGCGAGAATCCCGGCGAGCGTTCCCGGCGACGTGGGGAAGTTCGAGCCCCATGCCATCCGTTGCGCACCGAACGCCTCGACCACACGCGGAAAGAACGTCTCCGCGCTCGCCTTTTCCTTCTTCACGTCGCCGAAAATGCGCGGCGTGAGCTTCAGGTAGATGTTATCGAGTGGTGCGAGCTCGAACAGGCTTTGCGCGTTCGCGTAAGGCGCGCCATCGGCGACTTCGGGACGGCCCAGGTGATCGAGGATGATCGGCACCGTCGGAAAGCGCCGCGCGAGCGCGGTCACCTTCGGCAGTCCGATCGGGCCGGTCTGGATGCACATCGGCAGGCCGAGTTCCGCGCACAGTTCCCACGCCGGGAACGAGCGCGGATCGTCGAGTTCGCTCGGGTCGAACTCCTTCGTGCTGCCGCCCGTGAAGAGACGCAGGCCCGCCAGGCCGCGCCCGACCCATTCGCGGATACGTTTCGGCGCATCCTCTTGCAACACGTCCACCGAACCGACCGCCACGAGACGATCCGCATACTGCGCGCAACCGTCCACCACGTAGCTGTTATCGAAGCCATACGTGGTCGACGAATGGACCACGGCGGCCTTTGCGACACCGGCGGCGTCCATTGCGGCGATCAGTGTCTCGACGGTCGTCGGACGTTCCTTCGACCACTCGGAGCGCTTGCCGAATAGCGGCGCGGGCGGATACGCGCTCTCGTCGTCGGAAATGATGTGCGGGTGGATATCAACGATTGAAGTCATGAGTGTCTCTGTGTCGGTCGTCGTGCTTGCGTGCTTATTTGCCGCGCGCCTTGAGCCGCGCATCGAGGCGCGGGTAGACGCGCCGTGCGTTGCCTTCGAAAATCTTGTAGCGGTCTTCGTCGGTCAATGCGGCGCAGCCGTCGATGTAGCGCTTCGTGTCGTCGAAGTACTGGCCTGTCAACGGGTCCTTGCCGCGCACCGCACCGATCATCTCCGAGCCGAACAGCACGTTGTCCGAAGGCACGACTTTGGTCAGCAACTCGACGCCCGGCTGGTGATACACGCACGAGTCGAAGAAAATGTTGTTCAGCAGACCTTCCAGCGGACGTTCGCGCATTTCCAGCGACATCCCGCGATAACGTCCCCAGTGATACGGCACCGCGCCGCCGCCGTGCGGAATCACGAGGCGCAGCGTCGGGAAGTCCTTGAACAGGTCGCCTTGCAGCAATTGCATGAACACCGACGTATCGGCATTCAGATAATGCGCACCCGTGCCGTGGAAGCACGGATTGCACGACGCTGCCACGTGAATCATCGCGGGCACGTCGAGATCGACGAGCGCTTCGTACAGCGGATACCACTCGCGGTCGGTCATCGGTTTGCCCGTCCAGTAACCGCCCGTTGGATCGGGATTCAGGTTGCAGCCGACGAACCCGAGTTGCTCGACGCAACGCCGCAGTTCCTTGATCGAATTCGCAGGCGCCGTGCCCGGCGATTGCGGCAACTGGCAGACAGGCGCAAAGTTGTCCGGATACAGTTCCGTCACGCGGTACACGAGATCGTTCGACACTTCCGCCCATTCGAGGCTCGTGCGCTCGTTGCCGAGATGGTGGCTCATCAAACCGGCGATCGGTGAGAACAGCGTGAGGTCGCTGCCGCGCTCGCGTTGCAGCTTGAGCTGGCCGTTGCCGATCGCTTCGCGGATTTCGTCGTCGCTCACCCGTGCGCCATCGCGCGACGGCGCGTTGGCCGGGTCGTTCGCGAACTCGACCTGTTTGGCGCGCCACGCGCGAAACGATGCGGGAACGGTCGTGAAGTGACCGTGGCAATCGATAATCATGTTGTCTCCGTCTTTTTTCGATCAGCGCGCTTGCGGGTCGACGAACAGTTCGCCAATCGACATGCGGCGCGGCGTCAGCCCCTGCTTGAATGCGGTGGCTTCGAGCGTTTCGATCGTCTTGCGGTTTTCCTGAAGACCGTACGGCAGCGGATCGTGTCCGACGATCTTGCGCAGTTCGAGGTACTTCTTGTCGCTCGCGCTCGTCGCCTCGCCCGCATCGAGCCGCGCGAGCCATTCCTTCTTCGCCTGCGCGAACGCGTCGAAGATCGACTTCGCGATCCACGGGTGCTCGGCCAGCACCGAGTCTTTCACGACGATCGTGCCGTGCATCGGATAGACGCCCGTGCGCTTGTAGTAATCGGCTTCGAGCGCGGCTGCGTTCGGCAGCAGGTCGGGATAGTCGGCTTCGACTTCCTGCCAGCCGCCTGTCGGCGCGCCCGTGCGGCCGATACCCGCAGCCGCGGCAAAACCGGCCGACAATTCGCCCTTCTCCATCATTTCCGCCAGCGAACTTCCAGCAGGCGCGTGAATCACATTCGACGGCAGCTTGAGCTGCGTGACGTGCTCTTCGTCGTCGACCACCCACGTCACCTTCGACGAATCGAGGCCGAACTCGTCGATCAGCACCTGACGCGTCCATACGCCCGTCGTCACCGAGTAGGCGCGCACGCCGACCTTCTTGCCTTCGAGGTCCTTCGGCTCCTTGATCCCCGCATCCGGGCGCACCAGCAGCCCGCCATGATGGAAGCGCCGCACGACGAAGATCGGCAGGCCGACGAAGGGTGCGCCATATGCCCGCGCGATGATGTAAGTCGTCGGCGCCAGCTCGCACACGTCGAATTCGACATCGCGCACCATCCGGCGGAATGCGCCGATTTGCGGCTTGACGGTGATGAACTCGGCATCCACGCCCTCGATGGGAATGGCGCCGTTGCGGATAGCCGACGTATGCGGATGCTCAGCGATCGCGATCTTGAGCGGGACTTTTCTGGTCAACATCCTCTCCTTGAATGGTTCGTCGCCGGCGACGGGATCAGCGCCCGGCATATCGTCTCGATGGGTTGAGAATATTTGACAGGGCCTGCCGTGTCCCTACACAAAACGCAGATTCAATGGCACTTTTGTCGAGGCCGCGCGGGCGCTGGCTCCGGCACCCGTTTCGGGGCACCGCGTCAAAACCTGTGAATCATCCCGACGATCACGCCGCGCACGTTCGCGCCCGGTGCGACGTCGATCCCGGAGTATTCGGTTCCGTTGAGCGTGAATTGCGCCTGATTGCGGTTCTGGATGAAGCCCGCGGACGTGTATACGGTTGTCGACCTGGAAAGCGAGTACGCATACGTCAGACCGACCTGCTGCGCGTTGTTGCCTTGACCCGTGCGGTCGTGTGCATAGCCGTACATCAATGAAAGCCGGTCGAACGGACTGAACGAATACGAACCCGACAGGGCATAGATATCGAGCTTCTCGCTGTTGTCGGACTCGCGTTCCGACTGGTACGCGAGATACGCGCGCGCGGACTTCGTGCCATATGACGCCACCGCCCTGAGTACGCGTTGCAGCGAGGTTCCTGTTGCATTGCCCTGCTGCTCGTAGCCCGCCGCGAAATGAAAATGCCCGACTACCCAGCGAGCGACAGCGTTGTAGAACTGTATGCCGTTGGTCGGTTTCGTCGTATCGTCGCGCATCGCGACCGAGAATTGCGCGGTCAGACCGTAGGCCGTCGGCGTGAAATACGTGATCGCGTTGCTCGCACGGACGGTAACGTCGTTGAAGTTGTTCAACGGAGACGCAATGCTTTGCACGCCGACTGCGTCCATCTCCCGGTTGAGAAACAGATATTCCGGCTTCTTTTGCCGCCCGAAACGCAATTCACCGAAGCCGCCGGACAGCCCGACCCAGGCGAGGCGATTGAATGCATCGGCGGGATTGGATGCCTGGCCGTTCACGGCGGAAAAGCCTTGCTCCAACTGGAAATTGACGTGAAGACCGCCGCCGATGTCTTCTTCGCCCTTCATGCCGTACACGGTGGCCGCAAGTCCACCCGACGACGCGCGGACTACCGCTCCCGCACCACTGTTTTGATATTCGATGCCGTTGTCGATCACGCCGTACAGCGTGAGGGACGATTGCGCATGTGCAGTGCCGACAGCGCATGCTGAAGCCACTGCGGATATGAGGATAGCCAGCTTTTTCATTGTCTCCGATTCGTTGTGTAATGGATTGGAACCCGTCGACCTTGCGTGACGAGGCACAGCGCATGGCGCTTCGGATTGAATGCGGATGACTGCCAATGCCGATGCGCGGCGACGGAACGCGTGAACTCAGCGGCGCCGGTGAATAGCGCGAGAAACCAGATGCGGGGATGCGAGAAGCTGTGCGATGGGGTAACAGACGCGCGCGATGCGTCGAAAAATGCCCTCCTTCGGCCCAGTCGTGATCGACGGCCTTATCGTCTCCATGGGGACACGATATTGGAGGGAGGAGCGCTCGTCCCTAGACTAAAGTGATATTCAGTGGGACTTTTGTGCGCCGACATAAAACCGGTTTATCCTTGCACCCTCAGGCTGCGGCACAAAAGCGCGGTCGCCACGGGAGCATTCATGACTATCGATCAATCCGTCGTCGCCGCGTTCACGCCCACCGGCAAGGTGCGCGCGTCGATCAATCTCGGCAATCCGATTCTCGCCAACAAGAACGCTGAAACGGGCGAGCCGTTCGGCGTATCCGTCGATCTCGCGCGAGCCTTCGCCGACAAGCTCGGCGTCGAACTCGAACTGGTCGTGTTCGATGCAGCGGGCAAATCGGTTCAGGCGGTCAGCGAGGAGCGCGCGGATTTTGGCTTCTTCGCCGTCGATCCGTTGCGCGGCGAGACGATTGCGTTCACGGCACCGTATGTGTTGATCGAAGGCTTCTATCTGGTGCGCAACGACTCGCCCGTCAAGACGAATGCCGATGTCGATCATGCGCACAATCGCGTGGCCGTCGGCAAGGGCAGCGCGTATGACCTGTTCCTGACGCGCGAATTGAAGGCCGCGCAAATCGTGCGGGCGCCGACTTCGCCGGCTGTCGTGCAGACGTTCCTCGAACAGAATCTCGAAGTCGCTGCGGGCGTGAAGCAGCAACTCGAAGCCGATGCGAAAAAGGCCAGCGGGCTTCGGCTGCTCGATGAACGGTTCATGGTGATCCAGCAGGCAATGGGTACGCCGAAGAGCCGTGGGCAAGCGGCAGCGGCGGCGTTGCACGCGTTTGTCGAAGAGATGAAAGCTTCGGGGTTTGTCGCCGACGCGCTGGCGAGACATGGGATCGCTGGAGCGTCTGTCGCTCCGAAGGCATAACGGTCGCGCGCCCTGCGCGCTCCAGCCAACCTTTCGTAAAAGCGTCCCGCCGCCGGCATGGCCGACATGTTCGATCCGATGCAACGAGTTCATCGGCAAACACGCACGTCAATCGGCCAGCACTTCCCTACTATCGATTCCAGTCGCCGCACGGTGTCATTGACAGCGTGCCGGCATTGCCATCCCGGGCTTTCGCACATGTTCGCCCTTCAGGACGACTGGAATCATCATGCGCAATACGTTTATCTCCGCTTTCCTCGCCGCGTCGATCGTTTTGACGGGCGCGGCACCTCACGCCCACGCTGCCACCCATGACGACTATCTGCCGATGACATCGGCGGCCATCTCGACTGCGACCTCAAAAATCGTGGACGGCAAGGTCGACGTGAACGGCGTGCGTTACCACTATCTGCTCGCACAGGGCAAGAAAGACGGCACGACCGTCGTGCTGCTGCACGGCTGGGGCTCGACCTCGTACATGTGGCGCTACGTGATGCCGCAACTCGTCGCGCGCGGCTATACGGTGCTCGCACCGGACCTGCGCGGCCTCGGCGATACGTCGAAGCCAGCGACGGGTTACGAGAAGGCCAACGTTGCCGAAGACATCCGCGCGCTCGTCGCGAAACTCGACCTCGGTCCGCAGGTCAATGTGGTGGGTCACGATATGGGCGGGATGGTCGCTTATGCGTACGCGGCACAGCATCCCGACGAAGTGCGCACGCTCGCGATCCTCGACGTGCCGCTGCCCGGCATCGAGCCGTGGGATCAACTCGTGCAGTCACCGCGCACGTGGCACTTCCGCTTCTATTCGGTACAGGACGTGCCCGAAATGCTGATCGCCGGACGCGAACTCGAATACCTGAAGTGGTTTCACAATTCGGAAGCGGTGAACGCCCGCGCGTTCACAAATGAAGTCGAAGAAACCTATGCCCGCGAATACGCGATGCCGGGCGCGCTGCGCGCGAGCTTCGAGTACTACCGCGCGTTTCCGCAAGACGTGAAAGACAATCAGGCATTTTCCGCAACGAAGCTGACGATGCCTGTGCTCGGCATCGGCGGCGCGGGAAGCTTCGGGCCGATCATTGGCGATCACTTGCGGCATGTCGCCACGAATGTCGAGGCGCTCAATGTGCAGGGCTCGGGCCATTGGGTCGCCGAAGAGCAGCCTGCCGTCGTGACGGGCGCGTTGCTGCGGTTTCTGCCGCCTGCGCGTTAGTGCGTCCATTGCCCGGCATGGCCGCCGCGCCCGCCTCGGGCGCACAAAGGGCCGCTGTTAATATGGCCGCTGACGGACTGCCTCGATCGGTCCGCCCCACACGCCACGAACGTCGACAAGGTCCGGCAGCATGCGCATCGATCCGTACAGCCTGGAGCTGTTCATATCCGTCGTGCAGGAAGGCTCCATCGCCCGGGCAGCGAGCCGCAATCACATCGCCCCTTCAGCGTTGAGCAGACGCATTGCGGATCTCGAATCCGCAATGGGCCTTCCCTTGCTGATCCGCTCGCCTGCTGGCGTCGAATTGACCGAGGCGGGCCGCCACGCATTCTCGCGCGCGGCATCCGTCCATGATCAGTTGCAGTCGCTGGCGCGCGAGGTTCAGTCGCTCAGCGGCCAGGTCGCCGGCGTCGTGCGTCTATATGCCAATGCGTCCGCGATCGTCGGCTTTTTGCCCGAGCGTCTGAAAGCCTTTCAGGCCCGCTATCCGCTCGTACAGATCGCGTTGACCGAACAGATCAGCGACGAAGTGATTCGCGCGTGCGTGGACGATCGGGCGGATGTGGGCATCTCGGCAAGCAGCAAGATACCGGGAGGCCTCGATTCATGGCACTTCGCGGATGATCCGCTGATGGTCGTACTGCCGCCCGCTCATGAACTCGCCGCCCTCGATGCACCGACATTCAGCGACGTCATCCGTTTTCCGCTCGTCGCGTTGCAGGCGGGCGGCTCACTCGATCAGACGCTGAAGGAGCGCGCCGATGCGGTTCGGACGCCGCTCACTCTGTCCGTGACGGTCAACAGTTTCGATGCGCAATGCCGGATGGTCGAAGCGGGACTCGGCATCGGCATCGTTCCGACGAGTGCCGCCTCCGCTTTCGCCGGATCGCGGGGTTTCGTGCGCCGGCCACTCGATGAACCTTGGGCGCGTAACCGCAGCCTTCAGATTCACGCGCTCAGAAAATCGTCGCGTCTCAAAGCCGTGCAGGCATTGATCGACTCACTCGCTCAGGCCGAGGGTTAACGAGGACATCGCGAATTGCGATATCCCCTTTGCCGATCGAGCACTTCGTCGTCGACGCGGTCGCCGTCTAGATTTCCGTTGAAGGAGAAATCAGATGGCAAAACTGGAGTTGACGGGCCGGGTACTGTTTTTTTGCGACGATCCTGAACGGGTCGAACGGCAACTCGACGGCTCCGATCTGACGCAGGCGTCGGCGGGAACGTTGAGAGACGACGTATCGACGGACGAGATTACGCCGATGAGCGTGCTCACCCGCTTCGATGAGCGTCTGGGCCGGTTTCCTTACGTCGGTTTCCGCACGGGAGACCGTAATCCGATCGGCCCCGACGCGATCCGCGCTGGCGGCTTTTGCGTGACGGTCGCGGGCAATCGATACGGTAAAGGTTCGTCGCGTGAACACAGTCCGCTCGCAGAATATCGCGCGGGCATCCGGCTCGTGATCGCGAAGAGTTTCGAACGGATTTATCGGCAGAACGCGGATAACCTGGGCCTGTTTACATCGACGGATTTCGGGCTGATCGAACGCATCCAGCGCGGCGAGCCGATCGGGATCGAAGAACTCGTTGCGTCGCGCGACAGCCTGTCCGCGTCGATCCTCACAAGCGGCGGGCTGTTGCGCTACGGCGCGCGGCATATGCGCCGCATCGAAATCGCTGCGTGCCCCGAAGATTCGATCGATACCGAACCGCGCACGCTCGCGCAAAAGATTCTGCAGCGCCACGCGCTGCGCACGGACGGCACGGGCGATTCGCTGACGCCCGGCTCCGGCGTGTTCGTGCGCGCCGACTGGCGCTTTATCCACGAGTACTACACGGGCATGGCAACGCACATGCTGCACGCGACGTTCGGCAAACCGTTGTCGCTGCATCAGCCCGAAACCATTCTCACGTTCGAAGACCATCTCTCGTATTCGCACAAGAGCGAACTGCACGTCAGAAACGGTCTGCTGCCCGATGTGCGCGAACTGTCGGACGCGCATCGGCAATTCGCCAAAGACTACGGCCTGACGAATCACGGCTACCTGAACGACACCGGCGACGGGCTCAGCGAAGGCTCCGAAGGCATCTCACACGCGATGATGGCGGAGCGCTATGCGCTGCCGGGTCAACTCATCGTCGGCACGGATTCGCACACGCCGCATAGCGGCGCGCTCGGCTGCGTGGCGTTCGGCGTCGGCACGACCGACATGGCGAACGCTTTCGTCACGGGCGCGGTACGGATGACCGTGCCTCACTCGCTGCGCGTCGATTTCAACGGCGCCGTCCCGGCCGGCGTGACGGCGAAGGATCTCGCGCTGCATCTGCTCGCCGATCCGAGAATTCGTGCCGGCGCGGGCGTGGGGAAGATATTCGAGTTCGCCGGCTCCGCCATCGCGCAGCTGACGACGGATGAACGCGCCACCCTCACGAACATGACGGCGGAACTCGGCGGCTTCACGGGCATCGTCGCCCCCGATGAAGAAACCGTCAGGTTCCTCAAGGAACGGCGCGGCATCGACTTCGTGATCGAGCCGTGGATGCGCAGCGATCCCGACGCAGTCTATGCCGACGTGATCGGAATCGACTGCACGCAAATTTCGCCGATGCTCGCCGCTCCCGGCGATCCCGGCAACGGCATCGCGCTGCGCGATCTTGCCCAACGTCCGCGCGTCGAAATTGCGTATGGCGGCTCGTGCACAGCCGGAAAGCGCGAGGACTTCGATCACTATCACGCAGTGCTGGCCTGGGCTGCCGCGCGCGGTATGCGCGTGCCATCCGATGTGAAGCTCTATCTGCAGTTCGGCACCTCCGACGTCAGGGACTATTGCGTGCGGCGCGGCTATATCGACGCGTTCGAGCAGGTCGGCGCCATTCTGCTGCAACCGTCATGCGGCGCATGCGCGAACTGCGGGCCGGGTTCGTCGACGGATGCGAGTCAGGTGACGATCAGCGCGATCAACCGCAATTTCCCCGGCCGCTCCGGACCGGGTCAGGTATGGCTTGCCAGCCCGCCGACTGTCGTGGCGAGCGCGCTTGCGGGCCGGATCGCTTCATTCGCCGAGTTGCAGGAGCAATACGCGTGAAGCGCCTTGCGATCGACTACGGATAGCTGGCAATTGCCCGAGCCGTGAAACATTCAAACTACGAGACAGGAGACAGACATGGCCATTCTGGAGGGCGCCTCGGATCTACGCGCCACTGATTTTCCAACGCGCGTCGAGACTGCGTCGGCAACCGCTGCGGGCGCGATATCCGCGCGCCTCGACAGGCTTCCCGCGACGCGCGCCGTCTGGAAGCTGATCCTGCTGCTGAGCCTCGGTTTCTTCTTCGAACTCTACGATCTTCTCTTCACTGGCTATGTCGCGCCCGGACTCGTCAAGAGCGGCATCCTTACGCCGACCACCACGGGTCTGTTCGGCACGTCAGGCGTCGCGAGCTTCATCGCTGCGCTATTCAGCGGACTGTTCGTCGGCACCATCGCATGCGGCTTTCTCGCCGACCGGTTCGGCCGACGCGCGATCTTCACGTGGTCCCTGCTCTGGTACGTCGCGGCGAACACGGTGATGGCCTTCCAGGACACGGCCACCGGTTTGAACGTGTGGCGCTTCATCTCGGGCATGGGGATCGGCGTCGAGCTGATTACCATCGGCACCTACATGTCCGAACTCGCGCCGAAGCATCTGCGCGGCAGGGCATTTGCGATCTGCCAGACGATCGGCTTCTCGGCCGTGCCCGTCGTCGCGTTTCTTTCGTGGCTGCTCGTGCCTAAGGCGCCGTTTGGCGTGGACGGCTGGCGATGGGTCGTGCTGCTCGGCGGCATCAGTGCGCTGTTCGTCTGGTACTTCAGGCGCAATCTTCCGGAAAGTCCCCGCTGGCTGGCGGGTAAAGGGCGGCTTCGCGAAGCCGACGAAGTCCTCGCGCGACTCGAAGAAAAAGTCGCGCAGCAGCACGGGCAGCCGTTGCCCGAGCCGGGACCGTCCGAACCCGTTCCGCGCAAGGCCGGTTTCGCCGATATGTGGAAACCGCCGTATCGCAAGCGCACCGTGATGCTGATCATCTTCCACATCTTCCAGACGGTCGGCTTCTTCGGCTTCGCGAACTGGGTGCCGACGCTGCTCGTCAAGCAAGGCATCACGGTGACGTCCAGCCTGCTCTATACGACCGTCATCGGCCTGGCTGCGCCGCTTGGGCCGTTGCTCGGCTACTGGATTGCGGACCGCTTCGAACGCAAGCATGTGATCGTCTGCATGGCCGCGCTCAATATCGTGGCCGGCCTGCTCTTCAGCCAGGCGGCATCGGCCGTCGCCATCGTGATACTGGGCGTGCTGCTGACGCTGGCGGGCAACATCATCTCGTTCACCTATCACGCGTATCAGCAGGAACTCTATCCGACGGCGATTCGCGCGCGGGCAGTGGGCTTCGTCTATTCGTGGAGCCGTTTGTCGGCGGTGTTCAGTTCGTTCGTGATCGCGTTCACGCTCAAGGATTTCGGTGTCGCGGGTGTGTTCGTTTTCATTGCAGGCGCGATGACGCTCGTGATCGTCACGATCGGTCTGATGGGCCCGCGAACGCTCGGCAAATCGCTCGAGAGCATTTCACACTGAAGCGTGTCTCGCGTGTGCCGGCATCATTCACGTGCCGCACGCATGAATCAGAAACTGCTGTAGCGCCGTCGCGGGCGCGCTCAACTGCGCGCCCTTCGGCCAGATCATGCCCGCGTCCATTTGCGGCACGACGTCGGTGATGGGCCGCGCGTCGATACGCTTGCCTTCCAGCGACCAAGGACGAAACACCATATCCGACAGCACCGTCACGCCGAAGCCATGCGCGACCAGCCCGCGCAGCGCTTCCATTGAGCTCGTGCGAAACGCGATGTTCGGCACGAGGCCCTTCTTCTTCCAGTAGCGCAGCGTCGACTGCTCGCCCTCGTCGACCGTGATCAGGATGTACGGATGCGCCGCGATGTCCTTCAACGACGGCGCGTCCACTTGCGCCAGCGGATGCGTCGGCGCGACCCACAATTGCCGCCGCGAGCGGATCAGCACCTGACTGCCGAACCGGCTGAGCTTTTCCACATTCGACAGCAGCACCACGCCGATCTCGACGTCGCCATCGAGCACCGCGCGCTCGATATCCGCCCGCTCCATGTCGCGCAAGTCGAACTCGATGAACGGATACGTCGCGCGAAAACGCGCCAGCAATTCGGGCAGGAAATAGCCCAGCACCGTATACGAAGCGGCAATGCGCACGGTCCCGCGCATCTCGTGCGAGCGGAACGGCGGCATGTGGACGGCGTCGCGCGCGGCGTCGAGCACGCGCCGCGCGTGGTTGTAGAAGTCCTGGCCGTCCGGCGTGAGCGTGACGCCCTGCGGCAGCCGCTCGAACAGCCGCGTGCCGAGGCCGCTTTCCAGTGCGAGCACCGCGTTGGTGATCGCCGATTGCGACACGTGCTCGTTGGCCGCCGCCATCGAGAACTGGCCCGTTTGCGCCGCCGCCACGAAGTAGCGGAGCTGCCGGAGTGTGAGATCGAACGCCATCTGATTTTCGAATACCAGAATTGTCTATTTGTGATTTTACGATAGCAAATCGGCTTCCTATACTCGGCGAAAAACACATTCCCCGGAGACAGCCCTGCCATGAATGCGCCCGATCTAGCCATTGCATCCGATCTAGCGGCCGAAACGGCCGACACGCCCGTCACGCTTGAAGACAAGTACACGCTCGAAAAAGGCCGTGTGTATATCAGCGGCACGCAGGCGCTGGTGCGTCTCCCGATGCTGCAAAAAGCACGGGACCGTAAGGCCGGGCTGAACACGGCAGGCTTCATTTCCGGCTATCGCGGCTCGCCGCTGGGCGCGCTCGATCAGTCGCTGTGGAAAGCGAAAAAGCATCTGCACGACAACGACATCGTCTTCCAGCCCGGCGTCAACGAAGATCTGGCCGCGACCTCCGTCTGGGGCACGCAGCAGATCAATCTGTGGCCGGGCGCGACGCGCGACGGCGTGTTCGGCATGTGGTACGGCAAAGGCCCCGGCGTCGACCGTACGGGCGATGTGTTCAAGCACGCGAACTCCGCCGGCAGCGACGCGCGCGGCGGCGTGCTCGTGCTGGCGGGCGACGATCACGCGGCGAAGTCGTCGTCGGTCGCGCATCAGTCGGAGCACGCGTTCATCGCGGCGGGCATTCCCGTGCTGTATCCGGCGAATGTGCAGGAATATCTCGACTACGGGCTGCACGGCTGGGCGATGAGCCGCTACTCGGGTCTATGGGTGGCGATGAAGTGCGTGACGGACGTGATCGAATCCACGGCGTCGATCGATCTCGATCCGGACCGCGTCGAAATCGTCACGCCGACCGACTACACGATGCCCGAGGGCGGCCTCAATATCCGCTGGCCCGACGCGCCGCTCGCGCAGGAAGCGCGGCTGCTCGACGAGAAGTGGTATGCGGCGCTCGCCTATGTCCGCGCGAACAAGCTGAACCGCGTCGTGATCGATTCGCCGACGCCGCGCTTCGGCATCATCACGGCGGGCAAGGCTTACCTCGACGTGCGCCAGGCGCTCAGTGACCTCGGTCTCGATGAAGACACGTGCGCTCAAATCGGCCTGCGTGTGCTGAAAGTCGGCTGCGTGTGGCCCCTCGACGCGCAGGATGCACGTTCATTCGCGACAGGGCTGGAAGAGATTCTCGTCGTCGAAGAAAAGCGCCAGATTCTCGAATACGCGCTGAAGGAAGAGCTATACAACTGGCGCGAGGACGTGCGGCCAAAGATCTACGGCAAGTTCGACGAGCGCGACAATGAAGGCGGCGAATGGTCGGTGCCGCGCGGCGACTGGCTGTTGCCCGCGCATTACGAGCTGTCGCCGGCGCTGATCGCGAAGGCCGTCGCGCGGCGCCTCTCGCGCGCCGACCTGCCCGACGACGTGCGGGCGCGGATGCTCGCGCGCGTCGCGATCATCGAAGCGAAAGAGCGCGAAGCCGCGAAACCGCGCGTGTCCGTCGAACGCAAGCCGTGGTTCTGTTCCGGCTGCCCGCACAACACGTCGACCAACGTGCCCGAAGGCTCGCGCGCGCTTGCGGGTATCGGTTGCCACTACATGTCGATGTGGATGGACCGCAAGACGGAAACCTTCAGCCAGATGGGCGGCGAAGGCGTCGCGTGGATCGGCCAGATGCATTTCTCCGGCGACAAGCATGTGTTCGTCAATCTCGGCGACGGCACGTACTTCCATTCGGGTCTGCTCGCGGTACGCGCAGCGATCGCGGCGAACGCGAACATCACCTACAAGATTCTCTACAACGATGCTGTCGCGATGACGGGCGGCCAGCCCGTCGACGGCGTGCTGACCGTGCCGCAGATCGCGCATCAGGTTCACGCCGAAGGCGCGAAGCGCATCGTCATCGTCACCGACGAGCCGCACAAATATCACTCGGGCATCGTGTTGCCTGCTGGTGTCGATGTGCATCATCGCGATCAGCTCGATACCGTGCAGCGCGCGCTCCGCGAGATGCCCGGCACCACCGTGCTGATCTACGACCAGACGTGTGCGACCGAGAAACGGCGGCGGCGCAAGCGCGGTGCGTATCCCGACCCCGCACGCCGCGCGTTCATCAACGACGCCGTCTGCGAAGGCTGCGGCGATTGCTCGGTGCAATCCAACTGCCTGTCCGTCGAGCCGCTCGATACGCCGCTCGGCACGAAGCGCAAGATCAACCAGTCGTCGTGCAACAAGGACTTTTCGTGCGTGAAGGGCTTTTGTCCGAGCTTCGTCACGGCGGAAGGCGCGCAGCTTCGCAAGCCCAAGGCCGCGCGCGGCAGCGGCGCTGTCGATGGAGAGTTCGACGCGCTGCCGATGCCGTCGCTCCCGGCGCTCGCACGGCCGTACGGCATTCTCGTAACGGGCGTCGGCGGCACGGGCGTCGTGACGATTGGCGGCCTGATCGGCATGGCTGCGCATATCGAACGCAAGGGCGTCACCGTGCTCGATATGGCCGGCCTCGCGCAAAAGGGCGGCGCCGTGCTCAGCCACGTGCAGGTCGCGTCATCGCCCGATGCGTTGCACGCGACGCGAATCGCGACGGGCGAAGCGCGGCTCGTGATCGGTTGCGATGCGATCGTGTCGGCGTCGAACGATGTGCTGTCCCGCACGCAACATGGCGTGACGGTTGCCGCGATCAACAGCGGCGCGACGCCGACCGCAGAATTCGTCAAGAACCCGAAGTGGACATTCCCTGGCACGCAGACGGAAGCGGGGCTACGCGACAGCATCGGCGAAGGATGCGCCTTCATCGACGCCAACGCCCTCGCGCTGAAACTGCTCGGCGACACGATCTATAGCAATCCGCTGCTGCTTGGCTTCGCATGGCAGAAAGGCTGGCTGCCGCTGCAACTGTCGAGCCTCGTACGCGCGATCGAACTCAACGGCGTATCGGTCGAGAAGAATCAGCAGGCGTTCAGCTGGGGACGCTATATCGCGCATCATGGCGAGGCCGCAGTTCAGGCGCTGCTCAAGCCGGCTGCCGCGCAACAGGCGATCGTCATGCAGATGCCGGAATCGCTCGACAAGCTGATTGCATCGCGTGAAGCGCTGTTGACAACGTATCAGGACGCGGCGTATGCGCAGCGCTATCGCACCGTAATCGACCGGATCCGCGCGAAGGAAACACAGGTCGCGGGCAACGCGAAACTGCCGCTCACGCGCGCGGTGGCGACGGGCCTCGCGAAACTGATGGCCTACAAGGACGAATACGAAGTCGCGCGTCTTTACGCGGATCCCGCTTATCTGGACAAACTGCGTCAACAGTTCGAGGGCGAACCGGGCCGCGATTACAAGCTGAGCTTCCATCTCGCGCCGCCGTTGCTCGCGAAACGCGACGAGCGCGGGAATTTGCAGAAGAAAAGCTTCGGTCCGTGGATGCTGCCCGTCTTCCGCATGCTCGCACGCATGAAGGGACTGCGCGGCACCGCGCTGGATGTATTCGGCAAGACGGCCGAGCGGCGTGGCGAGCGTCAACTGATTGCGGAGTACATCGCACTGGTCGACGAGTTTTGCGCGACGCTAGATCTCGAACGACTGCCCGTGGCGCTCCAGCTCGCCAGCCTGCCAGACGACATCCGCGGCTTCGGTCATGTGAAAGAACGCAATATCCAGGCAGCGGCGAAAAAGAAAGAACGGTTGCTCGATGACTACCGGACGCAGGAGCGATTGACTGCGAGCGCGTAACATCGGTTGGATGGAAGCCGGACCGGGGCTTGCGGCGAACGCTAGCCCCGGCGCTTCGCCGATGCGCGTTTCGAGGTGCGACATGCTCGGGCTCTTCATACACGGCAGAAGGGACGTAAGCGCAGCGATGCTGTGCATGTTCGCGAGCCTGATCGCCGGCTGTTCGGCAGTCGATCAACCGCAACCGAACCAGCCCGCCGCGCAAACAGAAACGGCGCAGTGCCGCGTACCCGGCCACTTTTGCCAGACGTTCTTTGGCCCGTGACTGGAAAGCCAACGCGCCGTGCGCATACCGAGGGGACAAAACCGGGGGAACAAAAAGAAAAGCCCACCAAGCGGTGGGCTGAATCCATATCAAGAGGAGACATGGAGGAGACAAGAGTTAGTATAAACCCCTATTCGTGTAATGCAAGCGTTTGTATCGCCGCAGCAACGTTCATTTCCCCCACCGCCCCGCCCATGGCCGCCCGCGCGTCGCGAGCGCGCCACACAACACCCGCCACCTGTTGCACCAGAGCAACGCTTTCCATTCCTGCCCGTCGCGTTTATTGAAAACGCATATGCGAATAATTCTTATTTGAATAAAATCGCGTCACTCGCCTGCATCCGTCGTCGCGACGACCGCTTCGCGCCCAACCAAAAGTAGTCGACGCCCGCCGTCACCCTAAAAAAACAGTTTTACTCAGGGATTGGCCACCATGCCTACCACCAATTCTTCGCGTCCGCGCGTGCGGCCGCTGCATTCTGCTGTCCGTCATCTGTTCGCCTGCGCGGCCCTGCCGCTGACGATGGGCATCGCCATCACGGCTCACGCGCAGTCGTCCGATACGCCTTCGAACGGCGCCGCCGGCGCCACGCTCCCCACCGTCAAGGTGCAAGGCCAGGCGGAAGCCCTGCCCGGCGATTTCGCGCCAACCTATTCGGGCGGCCAGATTGCGCGCGGCGGCCAGTTCGGCGTGCTCGGCAACCAGAAACTCAGCGACGTGCCGTTCAGCATGACGAGCTACACGTCGAAGGCGATTCAGGATTCGCAGGCGCAGAGCATCGGCGATCTGCTGTCGCACGATCCCGCCGTGCGCCCGGCCTACGGCTTCGGCAACTTCTCCGAAGTGTTCGTGATCCGCGGCTTCCAGCTGAACGGCGACGACGTGTCGCTGAACGGCCTGTACGGCATCACGCCGCGCCAGCTCGTTTCCGTCGATGTCCTCGAACGCGTCGACGTGTTCAAGGGCGCCAATGCATTCCTGAACGGCGCATCGCCGACCGGCTCGGCGATCGGCGGCGGCATCAATCTCGAACTCAAGCGCGCTGACGACAAGCCGCTCACGCAAGTCACCGTCGACGGCACGGCGTCGGGCCAGATCGGCACGCACGTCGACGTCGGCCGCCGCTTCGGCAGCGAAGGCCAGTTCGGCATTCGTGTGAACGGGTCGATCGACGGCGGCCAGACCAGCATCGACGACGAATTCCGCCACAACCAGACCACAGCCGTGTCGCTCGACTGGCGCGGCGAGAAGCTGCGCCTGTACGGCGACTTCCTGTATCAGCGCAAGAACATCGACCAAGGCCGCTCGACCGTTTCCGTGACGGGCGACATCGTGCCCGAACCGCCGTCGGCGACGCACAACTTCGCGCAGCCGTGGACGCAGAGCACGCTGGAAGACACCGTCGGCATCCTGCGCGCCGAGTATGACTTCCTGCCGGGCTGGACGGCCTACGCGAGCGGCGGCGTGCATCGCTCGCACGAAGACGGCACCTATTCGTCGCCGACCTTCAACGCGCTCACGGGCACGACGGCCACGCGCGGCGACATCCTGCGCACGACCAACGCGGAATCGGCGGAAGTCGGCGTGCGCGGCCGCTTCGCGACGGGTCCGGTCACGCATATGGTGTCGCTGGGCGCGGCGATCACGAGCCTCGTCGACCGCGAAGCGTTCGCCTTCAGCAGCGCCTTCCCGACCAGCCTGTATGGCGGCGGCATCGTGCCCGAGCCGGCGGCGAACAGCTTCGTCGCGGGCAGCTTCGACGAGCCGAGCCTCGCGGACCAGATCCTGACGAAGAGCATCGCCGTGTCGGATACGCTCGGCTTCTTCAACGACCGCGTGCTGTTCACGATCGGCGCGCGTCACCAGCAGCTGCATCAGAACAACTACACGGTCGGCACGGACCAGATTTCGAGCACGTTCGACCAGTCGATCAACACGCCGATCTTCGGTCTCGTCGTCAAGCCGACCAGCGGGATCTCGCTGTTCGCGAATCGCGCGGAGTCGCTCGCAGCGGGCCAGACAGCGCCGTTCGGCGCGAGCAACGTCGGCCAGACGTTGTCGCCGCGCCGCTCGAAGCAATATGAAGTCGGCGCGAAGTACGACACGAATCATTTCGGCGGCGAACTGTCGCTGTTCCAGATCGAACAACCGACGGCCTATACGGATAGCACGACCAACGTGTTCGGCACGAACGGCACGCAACGTCATCGCGGGATCGAATTGTCGGTGTATGGCGAGCCGGTGAAGGGCGTGCGCCTGCTGGCGGGTGCGACGCTGCTCAACGCGAAGCAGCTCGACACGAACCTCGGCGCGACGGATGGTTATCGCCCGATCGGCGTGCCGGCGTATCTGTTCAACATCGGCGGCGAATACGATCTGCCGTGGGTCCCGGGCCTGACGTTCACGGCCGCGTGGGTCCACACGGGCAATCAGTATCTGGATGCGGCAAACAAGCTGTCGATTCCGGCGTGGGACACCTTCGATCTCGGCGCGCGCTACACGACGACCGTCTTCAAGCACACGACGACGTTCCGCGCGACCGTCGAGAACATCACCAACAAGTCGTACTGGTCATCGACGACGGGCGCTTACCTGACTCAGGGCAAGCCGCGTACGTTGCTGATGTCGTTGACCACCGACTTCTGACGCGAGCGGTCGAACCAGACGCTGTCGGTGCGCCCCATCGATACGCGTCTGGCCGTCGCGCGCCACATCCATGCGTAGCATGCGGCGCCGAGCGCCGCGACGATATCGACGGCCAGCGAGCCGTCGCTGCCGCCCGCCCACCAGTTCGTCGATGGAAACAGCCAGCCGGCGACGCTCGTCAACGGCAGCGCTGCCGTGGCAATCACCGCGCACAGCAGCAGTTCGACGGCCGCGCGCGGCGCGCCGCGCACGAACGCCCACGCAATGCACGCGAGAAACACCGTGTAGTAGATCGACGCGTGCCACTGGTGCATATCCGCGACATGGCCGCTCAGCCACTTCGCTGCGACGAGGCTCAACGCAATGCCGTTGATGCAACCGAGCGCCACACCCACCGTCAACGACGCGAGAAAGCTCGCCGAGCGCCGCTGCGCGACGCTCTGGTTCTCCGCGCGCTGCGTCTTGCGCCGGCTTTCGATCCACAGCAGATTGCCCGAGTAAAACAGGAACGCACCGGCGAGTCCGAGCAGGAAGTAGCCCCACTGAATCGGCGCGCCGCCGTAGCTGCCGAAATGCAGCGCGTAAATCGCACTCGTGGCAGCAGCCCAGTTGTCGCCATTGCCGTCGCCGGGCAGGAACTTGTGGTTCACGAATTCGCCGCTGACGGGGTCCATTAGCGCGAAGCCGCCGCTACGCGCGAGGTAATCCGGGGCTTCGCCTCGCACGAAAACTGTTGCGCCAGGCTGTCCCGCGCGCCGCCATGTCAGTTCTTCCGGCTCGAAGCCGGGCGCCTGCGCGCGCACCTTGTCGAGCAAAGCCGTGGGCGCGAGCAGTTTCGTCGCGTCCTGTTCTGGCTTCGCAGGCGCCTTGCCGAAGAACGGATTCTGGGCGACGAGCATCGGTTGCAGCTTGCCGTCGTAGATCAGCTTGTCCTGCGCGCTGTAGATGTAGTCGTGCAGCCCGAAGCCCACCACCGACAGCGCCATCACCAGATGAAACGGCAAGCTCAGAATGCCGACCACGTTGTGCGCATCGAGCCACATCCGCTTCAGGTTCTTGCCGATACGCAGCACGAACAGGTCTTTGATCAGCGTCGGCAGCAGCACGATCACGCCCGACACCAGCGCCAGGCCGTACAGCAGTGACACCACGCCCATCACACCCATGCCGACATCGAAGCCGCCCGGCACGCCCGCCGTCATATGCAGCACGTTGACGAACTGCGCGACATCGGACGGATGCGTCGTGTCGATATGCAACTGGCCGTTCGCATCGAACGTGGCCGTCGCGCGCTGCGTGCGGCCGTGCGTGGGCCATGTGAGCCACGCGTGATCGCGATCGTGAAAACGCAGCGACAGATACTTACGTGCGTCGGGCTGTGTCGCGAGCACCCGCTCGATCAGCTTCGGCGAGTCTTCGACGCGAATCAGCTGATGCACGCTGGCGCGCGGCGTGGTCCAGTCGATCAGCTGATCCTTGAACATCGTGATCGCGCCCGCGTAGAAGCAGATGAACAGCGCGAGCCCGCAGATCACGCCGGTCCACGTATGCACGGTCTTGTAGACGCGTAGGAGATCGGTGCGCATGAGCTTTACTTGCAGATTTCGAAGAGCGCCAGCGTCGCGAGACTCGCTGCGCCGAGCCAGAGCCACGCGCGCAAACCGCTGCGAAACAGATACGCGACGGAAAACACGCCCGTCCAGACGAGCGGCACGAACAGCATCGCCGTTTCGGCTTTCGCGGCATCGATACCCGCGCTCGGCGCGTGCCGCACGAGCAGCCCGCTCGACGCCAGCGCGACGATGAATCCGCAGATCACGCCCGCCGTCGTCTTGCCGATCCAGTGTCCTTCGACTTTCGGTTTCTTCGTTACGTCGCGGATGGTGTCGCTCATCGCGCCGTTCCCGACGCGCGTCTGCGCAGGGCCGCCACGAACGGAAACGCGACGAAGCTGGCCATCAAGGTCGTGATGACGATGGAAAGCGTCGTTGCCAGATGACCGGCGGCGATGCCGGGAATCAGGGCCGCCATAAAGGCGACGAGCGCCGCGCCTTGGGACAAGCGCGGCCACAACGGCGCGGCGCGCCATTGCTGACCCGGCGATCCGAGATAGAAGAGAAGCGCGCTGACAAACGCGAGCGCAACCGGCAAGAACTCGCGCATGGGCGGAACGCTGGATGAATGACCGAGTTAATGAGAATCATTATCATACATCAACGAAGCAGCGGTTGCTCCGGAAGGGATCGCTCAGAGCAAGCTCTCGCGCTTGCGGAACTCACGCGGCGACGCGCCGTAGCAGTCGCGAAAGCGCCGGCTGAAATGCGCCGCGTCGTTGAAGCCATTGCGATACGCAATCTGTTCGATCGACAGACCGGCCAGCAACGGATTGCGCAACTCATCGCGACACCGCGCAAGCCTTTGCTGCAGTACGTACTTGCCATACTGCAGACCGAGCGCTTCGAAGAGCTTGTGCACGTAGCGCTTCGAGACGCCCAAGGCCAACGCGCACGCTTCGACATCCAGTTCCGGGTCGCACAGATTCGCTTCGATAAACCGCGTCAGCTGCACCCAGCGCAGCGGTTGCGCGACGGTGGGCGCCGCCTCGCGGCCCGTGCGCTGCGCGATCGCCTCCGCTTCCCGATACGCCGCGCCGAGCAGCGCAACAAGCGCCTCTTCAGCGGCGGCGAGCGTGACGGGACTCATGCTCTCGAAAGAAGGCAGCACCTCGTCGACGAAACAATGCAGGCTCTTCACGATGCCCGATCCGGCATCCGCGCGCTGCGGACGGAACTGCGCATGCCGCGAAACCGCCTGACCAAGAAAACGCGCAATTGGCAAACGGATCATCCGCAGGTGTGCGGGTTCTTCGATACGCGCAACCGACGGCACACGCGCCCGCCGAAACGTGATATCGCCCTTTGCGAACGGCAGCGTGCAGCCTTGCTGCGTGACCGTGCCGCGCCCCGCCAGCGCGACCAGCACGACGACGTCGTCGCCCGTGAGCCAGCGCAGATGGTCGTTGTCGTGCCGCACTTCCTGGCGGCCCATGTGCGCCGTCGCCAGCACGCCGCCGCCCGTCAGCCGGCATGCGCGCAACTCGTCTTGCGCGACATGTCCGTCGAACAGCAGTTCGCCCGGCATCACGATGTAATCGAGCGAACGCTTCAACTCGTCGATAGCGCTGGACGGCATCGGGAAAAGTGTCGGCGCGTAGGGCAGACGGAACGCGGAACTGTCGGGCATGGCGAAATCCTCCCGGCCTGGACGCCGCTGGACAATCATGAGGTCGCAACGGCCCATTCTCGCATGGGTTTCCGGCCCGCGCCGCGCTCAGAACAGCACGTCGGGTTCCCGTTTGATCACGCGTCGTGCGAACAGCGCGAAGCTCGACTTGACGATGCTCGGCAGCAGCAGAAAATCGTGCGACTCTTTTGCGCGCGCCGCGTCGATGGGTTTCAGTTCGCCCACCGACTGCGCAAGAATCTGGCTGCGCGCCGCGCGCTCGATCAGCACCGACAGATACGCCGATTCTTCCAGCGAAGACGTCGCCGCGAGAAAGCCGTGGTTCGCCAGCAGAATCACACGCTTGTTGCCGAGCGCCGTCGAAATGATCTCGCCTTCGCTATCGCCGATCGGCAAGCCGGGCCATTCGCGCAGGAACGCGCAGTCGTCGTGAAAGGGCGTGGCGTCCATGTGCGCGACTTCGAGCGGACGTCCCGTCATGGACAAAGCATTCACGTACGGCGGATGCGTATGCACGATGCAGTTCACGTCGGGCCGCCGCCGGTAAATCCACAGGTGAAAACGGATCGCAGGATTGGCCATGCCGCGGCCTTCGATCACGTTCATTTCGTCGTCGATGCGGATCACGTTGCCGCGCGTCGCTTCATCGAAGCCGTATGCCATTGCCGTAGTCAGAAACGTGCCGTCGGATTCGCGCACGGTGATCTGTCCGGCGAGCGTTTCGGAATGACCCTCGTGCGCGAGCATCCGGCACGCAAGCGCGATTTTCTGGCGCGCGTCCCATGCGCCCTGTTCGAGCTTGCTGTCCATCTTCGCGGCGAGGCCGTCGTTCAGTTCCCGGTCGTGTTCATTCATCGACTGCTCCATTAGGAAAGCGTATTTGCTTCACGGCGAGTCACGCAGAACGTGCGTCGCCAAGCGGGTTCGGGCGAAGTTCCGGCGCCTCAGTTAAGGGTTCCGCGTGCGTTGCATCGAGCGGACGTCGCGGCGCAAAGAACGTAAAGCACGCGGCGACCAGCGCGCTCGCGGTAATGTAGGTGGCCACGGCGTTCGGATTGCCGTGCCCTTGCGCGAGCAACGACGAACAGATCAACGGATTGATCCCGCCGCCGACAATCGCGCCGATCGCGCCAATCGACACACCCGAGAAGCGCACGCGCACGTCGAACATGTCGGCGAAGAAGCCGCCTTGCGGACCGTACATCATCGGATGCACGACGCCGAGCGCGAGCACGACGGCGACGCGGATCCACACAGGATCGCGCGTATTGAGCATCGTAAAGAACGGCCACACGTAGAGCGCGCACGCGATCAAACCGGCGAGATAGATCGGCTTCCGCCCGATACGGTCCGACAGCGCCGCAAAGAACGGCACCATAAAAACGCCGAGCGCCGCGCCGCTCATGATCGCGCCGAGAATCACGGATTTCGGCAGCTTGAGCTGCACCGTGACATACGCGACCGCGAACAGCACCACGAACACCGACCACGTGATTTCACCCAGCCGCGCCATAAAGACGATCATCACAGCGCGCCCATGGTCGCGCATCAGGTCTCTGAGCGGAAAGCGGGACACGCCGTGACGCGCCTGCAATTGCGCGAACTCGACGGTTTCCGGCAGACGCGCGCGACCGATCAACCCGATCACCACCAGCACCGCGCTGAACAGAAACGGCAGACGCCAGCCCCATGACAGAAACGCGGGCTCGGGCAATAGCGAGGTCAGCAGCAGCGCGCCTGTCGATAGCAGCACGCCGCCGTAGCTGCCGGAGTTGCTCCAGCTGCCGTACAGTCCCCGTCGATGCGCCGGCGCGCTCTCGACGCCGAGCACGATCGCCCCGCTCTGCTCGCCGCCGATGGCGAAGCCTTGGAGCACGCGCAGCGTCGTCAGCAGGATCGGCGCCCAGATGCCGATGGACGCGTACGTCGGCAAGCAGCCGACCAGCGTCGACGCGATGCCCATCACGAGCAGCGTGACCATCAACAGCGTCTTGCGGCCGATCCTGTCGCCGAAGTGTCCGCAGATCAGCGCCCCCGCGCCGCGCGCGAAATAACCGGCGGCGTACGTGCCGAGCGATGCGATCGTGCCCGCGAGCGGATCGAGGTTCGGGAAAAACAGCCGGTTGAACACCAGCGCCGAGGCCGTGCCATAGAGAAGGAAGTCGTATTGCTCGATGGCCGTGCCGAGAAACGCGGAGACAAACACATACGGCCAGCGGGCGCGGGCAGGCGTGGACATGGGGACCTCGGGCGTGGGGTGTGATGCCTGCAGTATCGTTTTTGACGCGCCCGAGGATTTGTCCATGCGCGAACCGATGTCTTGTTTGCGGGTGCACTCCATGTGGCGCGACGCGGATGTTTTTGCGTCACGATCGGGCTTATCCGCGAAGAACGCGTCCCCAGTTTTTCACCGCATCGCCCGAGCAATGGCCGCTTCTCCATCCGATATGCCCATCCGGCCGCACGATCCACACCATGCCGCCCGACGCGCGACATGCCGCCGCAAACTCGCCCTTTGTATCCGTCAACACCGTCGTCAGTTCGCCGCCCGACACGTCGCAGCCGGGCGCCGCAACCAGCACAGCCGAGGCCGCATCCGGCAACAACCCGGCGAGCGCCCGGTAGCCATCGACAAACGCATCAACCTGCGCGCCAGCCGCATCGACATAACCAAGCAGCACATGCCGTCCATGCCCGATGAACTCATGCAGCCGTCGCGGGCGCCCCACGAAACGCTGCGACAAACCACACGCATCAGGCAGCCGGTCGCCGGGTGCGGGCAACTCCGGGTCCGCATCCGCGCACATGTCGGCGACGATCGGACTGCCGCGATAGGTCACCAGCAACTGCGTCTCGCGCATCGCCGGATTGGCGGCCTGGCGGGCGAGCACGGCGTTGAGCGCCGCGCTCGTCGACTGCACGACATCCACGCCGACGGGATGCCGTTCCGCCGAATAACTGTCGAGCAACTTGGGATGCGCAAGACCTTTCGCCACGTACGCGAGCTTCCATGCGAGGTTGTGCGCGTCCTGCAAACCCGTATTCATCCCCTGACCGCCGACGGGCGGATGAATATGTGCGGCATCGCCCGCAATGAACACGCGGCCGTGTCCATACCCGGACGCGATGCGATGGCTCACCCGATACACCGACGACCAGCGCATCGAAGACAACTGCGTGCCTTCGGGCAGCGAAGGCAACAGCAGCGCGCGCATCGTGTCGAAATCGGGTGCGGCAACGCCTGCCAGTGAGGCTGAATGCTCGTCAGGCACGATCATCGACAGCCGGTAGCGCCGCGCCGATCCGCGAACGGGCACCGCCGCCACGCTGGTTTTCGCGCGCGCCGCATCGCTCCATTCGAAGCGGTACATCGGCCCGCGCGGATGATCCCAGTCGACGTCCACATCGGCGAGCGCAAAAGTCTGCGGAAATTGCGCGCCTTCGTATGACAGCCCCAATGCCAAACGCACCTTGCTATGCGAGCCGTCACATCCAACGAGCCATCGGCAACGCACCGTACGCGCCTCGCCCTTGGGCCCCGTCAGAAACGCTTCGACACCCTCGTCCGTTTCGACGAAGCTGTCGAGCTTGAAACCGTAGTGCACGCGCCCGCCATGTTCGGTGAACGCCGCTTCGAGCAGCCGCTCCGTCTCGTACTGCGCAAGCGAAAGCGACCCATAGGGCAAGCCCTGCTCCGGCACCTGCATGCTGCGCGCGGGCACCCTCGCCCCGTCGACCCACGTCTCGACGCCCGTGAGCCAGACACCCGCCTCGATTGCGCGATCAACGATTCCCAGATCGTCGAAGATCTCCAGGGTGCGCGGCGTAATGCCGAGCGCCTTGCAGAAGAATCCTCTCGCCGGCATCGTGTCGATCACGCTCACGGCGACGCCGTCGCGCTGCAATTCGGTGCCGAGCAGCAAGCCAACGGGACCCGCACCGACGACGAGCACATCCACGTCTTCCATGTTCCGCTCCTCACGGTTCATCGCGCACTCAAATGGAATCAGGGCGAACTGTCACGCAAACCCAAAAAGAATAGGCGATACGGCACCAGGTATCAGCGCAAGTCCGCAGTGAATGCGCTCGCGCGCTATAGCGGCGAGCTATTGGCGGCATTGCCGCAAACGAATTCAGTTGCCCTTCGCCGTCGCATATATTGAAACCGGACAGATGCGCCGACATCGCGGCGATATGCGTAATCGCACATACCGCCGCGCTCGTGCCCCGACGCGCTGGCGCGGGGCCGCGCTCTGTCGCGCAAGCCCGACACCATCGTAAAACGCATAGTGGAGACACCCTCCCAAGGAGACGACGCATGGCAAGCGATGCAAAGTGCCCGTTCATTCATACGGCTGGCGGCGGAACGACCAATCGCGACTGGTGGCCGAAGCAGCTTCGGCTGGATCTGCTCAGCCAGCATTCCAACCGGTCCAATCCGCTGGACAAGGATTTCGACTACGCCGAGGCGTTCAAGGGCCTCGACCTCGCCGCCGTCAAGAAGGACCTTGCCGCGCTGATGACCGATTCGCAGGACTGGTGGCCCGCGGACTTCGGCCACTACGGACCGTTGTTCATCCGCATGGCATGGCATAGCGCCGGCACGTACCGCACGGGCGACGGACGCGGAGGCGGCGGTCGCGGCCAGCAGCGTTTCGCGCCGCTGAACAGTTGGCCCGACAATGTCAGCCTCGACAAAGCCCGCCGCCTGCTGTGGCCGGTCAAGCAGAAATACGGCCAGAAGATTTCCTGGGCCGATCTGCTGATCTTGTCCGGCAACGTCGCGCTCGAAACCATGGGCTTCAAGACCTTCGGCTTCGCGGGCGGCCGCGTGGACACCTGGGAGCCGGACCAGGACGTCTACTGGGGCAATGAAAAAACCTGGCTGGGCGGCGACGTTCGCTACGGTAAGGCCGCCGCGCCCCGCGACGCAGGCGACGAAGGCGTGCTCGTCGCCGACGAGGAACTGCACGGCCAGGAAACCAGCCGCACCGATGGCGGGCGGAATCTGGAGAATCCGCTCGGCGCGGTGCAGATGGGCCTGATCTATGTGAACCCGGAAGGACCGGACGGCAATCCCGATCCGCTCGCCGCCGCGCACGATATCCGCGAAACCTTCGCCCGCATGGCGATGAACGACGAGGAAACCGTGGCGCTGATCGCGGGCGGCCACACGTTCGGCAAGACGCACGGCGCCGGTCCCGCAGATAACGTCGGCGCCGAACCCGAAGCCGCCGAACTCGAAAATCAGGGTTTGGGCTGGAAAAGCAGCTTTGGCAGCGGCAAGGGCGGCGACACGATCACGAGCGGCCTGGAAGTCACCTGGACGGCCACGCCGACGCAATGGGGCATGGGCTTCTTCGAGAACCTGTTCGGCCATGAATGGGAATTGACCAAGAGCCCGGCTGGTGCGAACCAGTGGGTCGCCAAGGGCGCAGCGGCGACGATCCCGCACGCGCACGATCCGTCGAAAAAGCTGCTGCCGACGATGCTCACCACTGACCTGTCGCTACGCTTCGACCCCGAGTACGAGAAGATCTCGCGGCGCTTCATGCAGAACCCGGACGCATTCGCCGATGCCTTCGCGCGCGCCTGGTTCAAGCTGACGCACCGCGACATGGGGCCGCGCGCCCGCTACCTCGGCCCGGAAGTGCCCGCCGAAGAACTGCTCTGGCAGGACCCGATCCCCGCCGTGAATCATCCATTGGTCGATGAGAACGACATTGCGTCGCTGAAGCAGAAAGTGCTGGCTTCGGGGCTTTCCGTCTCGCAGCTGGTGTCGACGGCATGGGCGTCGGCGTCGACGTTCCGCGGCTCAGACATGCGCGGCGGCGCCAATGGCGCGCGCATCCGCCTTGCGCCGCAGAAGGACTGGGCGGCCAATCAGCCCGGGCAGCTGGCGAAGGTGCTGACAACGCTCGAAGGCATCCAGAGCGAGTTCAATGGCGCGGCGTCCGGTGGCAAGAAGATTTCCCTCGCCGATCTGATCGTTCTGGCGGGCGGCGCGGCGATCGAGCAGGCCGCGAAGAACGCCGGGCATCCCGTCAGCGTGCCGTTCACGCCGGGGCGCATGGACGCGTCGCCGGAACAGACCGACGTGCAATCCGTCGCCGTGCTGGAGCCGCTCGCCGATGGCTTCCGCAACTTCGTCAAGGGCAAGTACGACGTGCCGGCGGAAGCGCTGCTGATCGACAAGGCGCAACGGCTGACGCTGACGGCGCCGGAGATGACGGTGCTGATCGGCGGCTTGCGGGTGCTGAACGTGCACACGGGCGCCGATACGCACGGCGTGTTCACGAAGCGTCCGGAAACGCTGACCAACGACTTCTTCCGCAACCTGCTCGACATGGGCACCGAATGGACGCCCACGTCGCCTGCACGCGAGGTGTTCGAAGGCGCTGACCGCCGGACGGGCGAAGTGAAGTGGACGGGCACACGCGTCGATCTGATCTTCGGCTCGCATGCGCAATTGCGCGCGCTGTCCGAGGTCTACGCGAGCGAGGACGCGCAGGAGAAGTTCTCGCGCGACTTCGTTGCAGCATGGGTGAAGGTGATGAACCTCGACCGCTTCGATCTGGCCTGAGCGGTTGCTGCCGTTGCAGCTGTTGGATGCGCGGTGCGTTCGCCGTTGAAGCGGCAACGCACCGCGTTATTTTTTGCGCACCGCGCATCACGCGAACTGCAGTGTCTGTTCTGGCGCGATATGAGCGAAAACCCGCACCGCTCGACATCGCTTTCCTGGTCCAGGAAGCCTCGCAAACATGCGCCAAGGCGGCCACAAAACTTGAAATCGACGATTCGTCCCGCTATACCACAAGCATTGGTCGGGAATTTGTAAGGATCGAGCGCCGCTGCGGCGCGGGCCGCCCATGGCAGGACGGGCGTGAATCCCTGGATCAGGAAGGAAAGCCATGTACGAGCAAACCTATAACCCGTTGGGCAATGCATTCCTTTCCACGATCATTGCCGCGATCCCGATCCTGACGCTGCTGTACTTCATCGCCCTGCACCGCCACCGCGACGCGCAGGGCAACGTGCATCTGGGCATCTCCGCGCCGTATGCGGCGTTTTTCGGCGTCATCGCCGCGTTCATCATCTCGTGTCTCGTCTTCAGAATGCCGGTGGCGTCGGCCGTTTCCGCGTTTGCGCTCGGCTCGCTTTCCGGCTTTCTCGGCATCATCTGGATCGTGCTCGCCGCCATGTTTCTGTACACGATGAGCGTCGTGACAGGCAAGTTCGAGATCGTGAAGGAATCGATCGTCCATATTTCCTTCGATCGGCGGCTGCAATGCGTGCTGATCGCTTTTTCGTTCGGCGCGATCATCGAAGGCACGTCGGGCTTCGGCACGCCTGTTGCGATTGCGGGCGCCGTGATGGTCGGGCTTGGCTTCCGGCCGTTCCAGTCCGCCGTGCTGAATCTGCTGGCGAATACGGCGCCCGTCGCGTGGGGCGCGATCGGCACGCCGATCGTCACGCTCGCGGCCGTGAGCGAGCTCGATCAGGTCACGCTGTCGGCGATGGCGGGCCATCAATTGCCGTTCGTCTCGGTCCTCGTACCCTTCTGGCTGGTCGCGACCTTCGTGAAGATGGAAGGCGGATCGTGGAAAGAAGTCTTCGAAGTCTGGCCCGCGATGCTCTGCGCGGGCGGATCGTTCGCGCTCATGCAGTTCTACGCGTCGGGCAGCCCCGCGCTGCATCTGATGACGGACGTCGTATCCGGCGTGTTCTCGGTGATCTGCACGGCGTTGTTCCTGCGCTTCGTGTGGCATCCGAAAACGCGCTTCCTGCTGCGCGATGAACGCGAAGCGCTCGCGCGCGCCGGCAAGGGCACGACACCCGTCACGGCGGACCGCGGCGAATGGAAGTATCCGTATTCAGCGGCGGAAACGGTCTATGCGTGGATGCCATGGGTGATCCTGATCGCCTGTTGCGCGCTGTGGGGCGTGCCGGAGTTCAAGAAGCTGCTCAACAACCTGTTCGCGGGCGTCACGTTTTCGACGACGCTGCTCGGCTCTCCCTTCAAGGGCACACTGTCGCTGCCCGTCTGGGACATGCCCGCGCTGCACAACCTCGTGCAACGGATGCCGCCCGTGGTGCCCGCCAACGCCAAAGCGGAAGCAGCGCGCTTCACGATCAACTGGCTGTCGGCGGCGGGCACGGGCGTCTTCGTTGCAGCGCTGCTGTCGGGTCTCGTGCTGAGGCTGAGCGCCACGCAATGGAAAGACGCCTTCATTCAAACCATGCGCCGGATGAAAATCCCCGTGCTGGTGATCGCCCAGGTGCTGGGCCTCGGATTCCTCACACGCTACTCAGGCACCGACGCCGTGCTCGGCCTCGCGTTCACGGGCGCGGGCGTGCTCTACCCGTTCTTCGCGGCGTTCCTCGGCTGGCTCGGCGTGTTCCTGACGGGCTCCGACACGGCGTCGAACGCGCTGTTCGGCAGCCTGCAGCGCATCACGGCGCAGCAGCTCAATCTGAACCCGATCCTGATCGTGGCGACCAACTCGACGGGCGGCGTGATGGGCAAGATGATCGACGCGCAGTCCATCATGGTCGCGTGCGCGGCCTGCTACGACGACCCGAAGGAGCGCTCATTTGCGCTCGGCCCTATTTTCCGCACGGTATTCTTCCATTCCATTGCCGGCGCCGCGTTAATCGGCGTGATTGCGATGTTGCAGGCCTATGTTTTCCCCGGGATGATTCCGATCCCGCCTGCCGGCAAATAAGCCCGTCTTGACCGTCTGGCCGTCCTCGAACGGCCAGCAACGCTCCCCTGCTCCTTCCGGCCCGTTGCCCGCAGGCAACGCGGTCTTGCGCCTTGGTATAACCCCGCTTGCGTGCGCATTTTTGCGCCGCTAACATAAAACGATATATACGGTTTTCTACACTGCGGAATACGACGCAGCGTGGCGACAAGCGGAAATACCGCATCACATACATCGAGCCTGTGTGGCAAGGGGGCGCATCATGTCCGACAAGCATCTCTCGAGTCAGTTCGACGCCTCGCTCAACATGCTGTCGACCAATCTGCTGGAAATGGGCGGCGTAGTCGAACGGCAAATCACCCGCTGTCTGTCGTTGCTCGACGCCTATGATCCGGCGCTCGTCGAAGACATCCGAGCCAGCGAGCGCGAGCTGAACGCGCTCGAAATCGAAATCGACGAGGAAATCCATCGCGTGATTGCACGCCGGCAACCGGCTGCGCGCGACCTGCGGCTCTTGATGGCCATGTCGAAGTGCGTCACCAACCTCGAACGCATGGGTGACGAAGCGCGCAAGATCTCCAAACGCATGCGGCGCATCGACGAACATGGCGGAACACCGCCCATCTCGCTGGTCGAACTGAAGAAGTGCGGTGAACTGGCGTCGACGATCCTGCATCGGGTGCTCGACGCGTTTGCGCGTATGGACGCCGTGGCCGCCGCGCAGATCGTGCGCGACGACAAGGCCATCGACGAAGTGTTCCGCGCGATCGTCGAGCGGCTCGCGACGCACATGAACGAGACGCCGCGCACCATTTCGGTCGCGCTCGAATATCTGTTCATCGCGAAGGCGTTGGAGCGCATTGGCGATCACGCGAAGAACATCGCCGAATTCGTCGTGTTCGTCGTGAAGGGGCGCGATGTGCGGCACATTCCACTGCGCGAGCTCGAACGCGAGGCATTGACGAACTGAGCGCGCAACGGCACACCGCATTGACACACCGCTTTGACACAAATTAGCGGCGAATCGAAACACCGGGCATCTGCATCATTCACTGTTGCAGATGCCTGTTCACGATAGCAAACGCAGCCGCACCAGAACGAGACAGGAAAGCATCGCAGCGCATATGAATAGCTCGAATGCTTTCTTGTCGCGACGTACTGCGTCGACAAGAATGAGCGCTCAAAGACGACCACTGCGCTCACTCTCATGTCGAAAGCACCCAGCCTGCAACTCGATTCCGCCAAGCTCGCCGACGACTACGATCGTCTCGGCATCCGCCAGTTCAATCACGGTCTGCAATTGCTCGACGCGCTCGACCTGCGCGAAGGCGAACGCGTGCTCGACATCGGCTGCGGCACGGGCCGACTGACGGAAACGGCCGCGCAGCGCGTCGGCGCGCAAGGTGAAGTGCTCGGCATCGATCCGTTGCCGCTGCGCGTCGAGCGCGCGCTGCAACGCGCGCAAGGCCGTTTCGCGGCGCGCGTCGGCCGTGCCGGGCAACTGGCGGACATCGCCGATGCGCACTTCGACGTCGTCTACCTGAACAGCGTGATTCACTGGATACCGGACCAGCAAGAGGCGTTGCGCGAAGCATGCCGCGTGCTGAAACCGGGCGGCCGGATCGGCTTCACGACCATGCCCGCAGACGTGCCGCACGACCTGCATCGCGTGCTGCACGCGCTGATCGCCGACGAGCCCGCCTCGCAGCACGCGGAGATCGGCGCGCCGAACAAGCTCACGCGCGACGGCACGGCCACGCTGCTGGCCACCGTGGGCTTCGAATCCACGCTCAACGAGATCCGCGAGTTCGACGACGCATTCGATAACGTCGACGACGTGCTGTCGTTCAGCCGCGCGAGCTCCTTCGGCAATTTCCTGTCGTCGCTGCCCGAACCGCACGTCGCGCGTCTGCGTGAGCGCCTCGCCGCCGCGCTCGAAGCGCATCGCGGTCCGCGTGGTCTGCAGCTGACGCGCCGCCTGATCTTCACGACGGCTCGCAAACCGCTCGCGCACTGATCGCACCTCGACGGTTCGCTGCCTTCGGCGCCCGCCCTTCATCATTTCTTCCGCTTGCATTCGCTCATTCAATGGACAACCGATTCCGACGCACCTTCACGCTCGTGAAGTCCGTTCTGCTCGCAACCGCGCTTGCCTTCACGGTGCCGCAGGCGTATGCCGATAAACCCGCCGTGATCCGCATCGGCGTCGCGCAGCAAGGCGCGGGCGATCCGCCGACGTTCGGCGGTTCGCCCGCCGCGACGGTGCAGCAGTTGCAACTGCTCGAAAAGGAATTCGCCGCCGACGGCATCAAGGTCGAATGGCTGTTCTTCAAGGGCGCGGGGCCCGCCGTCAACGAAGCGATCGCCGACAAATCGCTCGACTTCGCGTTTCAGGGCGACCTGCCTTCCGTGCTCGGTCGCGCCAATGGCTTGAAGACGCACATTCTGCTCGAGTCCGGCGTGCGCGTCGGCGTGAAGATCGCCGTGCCGCCCGATTCGAACGTGCAGTCCGTGAAGGACCTCAAAGGCCGGCGCGTGTCGATCTTTCGCGGCACCAATCTGCAACTCGTCGCGGACAACGTGCTCGCCGCTAACCAGCTCGACGAACGCGATCTGCGCGTGATCAATCTCGACTCGGCGAGTTCGCTGGCGGCGTTGTCGTCGAAGGGCATCGACGCGTCGGTCAACGACTATCACCTCTACAAGCTGCGCGATCAGGGTCTCGCGAAGATCATCTACGAATCGCAGACGGACGGCCCGCAGTTCACGCGACAGTCGCATCTGCTCGTGCTCGACGACTTCGACAAGGCGCATCCCGACGTCGTGCAGCGTGTGGTCAATGCGTTCGTCAAAGGCGCGCAATGGTCATCCGACGAGGCGAACCGCGACGCGCTCTTCAAGCTGTGGGCGAAGAGCGGCGTCAGCTATGCGTCGTGGCAGGCGGAGTTCGGCAAGGACAGCCTGAAGTCGCGCAATTCGCCGCTCATCGATCCGTTCATCGTCGCGCGCTACAAGGCCGTGGCAAGCGACGCGCTCAAGCTGAAGCTGATCCGCCAACCCGTCGAAGTCGACGGCTGGTTCGAGACGCGCTATCTCGACAACGCACTGCGCACGCAATCGCTCGAGCACTACTGGACGCGTTACGACGCGCAAGGCAAACCGCTGGGTTGACGGAGTCCGCGATGAGCAAGGCAATCGATCAGTGGGCCGCCATTACGGAGCGCGCCGCCTCGGTCCAGGAGCGGGCCAGCGCGGCATCGGAGCGGGCGCAACGTCGCGTGCGCGCGGTCGTGTGGCATCTCGCGCCGTGGCTGCTGCCTGCCGTGTTGTTCACGCTATGGAGCATCGGTTGCGCGCGGGGCTGGATTGCGCCGCAAATTCTTCCGCCGCCGCAACAGGTCTTCGACACACTGTACGACCTTGCGATCAGCGGCGACCTGGCGCGCAACACATTGGTCAGCCTGCAACGCGTGCTGGTCGGCTTCGGCGTCGGCGCGCTCGCGGGCTTCCTGATCGGTGCTGCGTTAGGTTTGTCGCGCACCGTCGAAGCCTACTTGCTGCCCGCCTTCAATGCGCTCGTGCAGATTCCCGTCTTGGGCTGGCTGCCGTTTCTGCTGTTGCTGGTCGGCGTCGGTGAACCGCTCAAGTACATCCTGATCGCGCATGCCGCGCTCGTGCCCGTCACGTTGAGCACGATGCAAGGCGTGCGCAACACGCCCGCCACGCTCGATGAAGTCGCGCGCGTGTTCGGCTACAACCGCTTGCAGCGCGTCGTGTACATCGTGCTGCCCGCCGCCGTGCCGACGCTCGCCACGGGCGTGCGTCTCGCGTTCACGAAGGCGTGGCTCGCGCTCGTCGTGGTGGAACTGGTTGCGTCGTCAGAAGGGCTCGGCTATCTGATCGTGTACGGCCGGCAGCTCTTTCAGCTCGACCTCGTGATGGCTTCCGTCGTGATCGTCGGCGCAATCGGCTTTGCGATCAACCGCGCACTCGATGCGCTCGAAGCCCGTCTGCGGCGCGGACAACCGTCGGCATTCCGCGAGTGAATCATTCGATCGAGGACACAGGTCATGCCATCCACACGTCCGCTTCCACGTCTCTTTTCGCCGCGCAAAGCCAGCGGACCGCCGCCTTGCAGTTGCGACGCACCCGTCAAGCCCGAGCGTCAGTCCGCACTCAAACAGCGTCTTTCCGCGTTCAACTGGCGCGGCCTCGTGCTGCCGCTCGCGGCGTTCGCGTTGTGGTGGCTCGTGTCGGCGTTGCATCTCGTCAAGAGCGGCCTGCTCGTCAGCCCTGCCGATGTTGCGCGCACCGCGTGGCAGCAGATTCAGAGCGGCGCGTTGCTGCGTGCGCTGTCGGCTTCGCTCGCGCGTGAAGCGAGCGGCTTCGTGATCGGCACGGCGGGCGGCCTGCTGCTCGGCGCAGCACTCGGCTTCTCGCGCGTCGCCACGCGCCTGATCGGCCCGACCTTCGATACGTTCAAGCAGATATCGCTGTTTGCATGGATACCGCTGATCTCCGTGTGGTTCGGTCTCGGCGACATGGCGAAAGTCGTATTCCTGTCGCTGGCCGCGCTGCTGCCCGTCGCCGCGCATACCTGCGACGGCATCCACGCCGTGTCGCCGCGCTATGTCGAAGTCGCGCGCGCGTTTCGCTATTCGCGCCTGCAAATGGCCCGCTTCGTAATCCTGCCCGCCGCGCTGCCGTCGATCTTCACGGGTATTTATCTCGCGCTGATCTACTCGTGGCTCGCGACGCTCGGCGCCGAATACCTGCTCGTCGCGGGCAGCGGGATCGGCAACACCCTCATCGACGGCAGCGAGCAGTTCAGGATGGATCTGGTGCTGTTCGGCATCATCGTCGTGGGCGCGACGGGCTGGGCGCTCAACGCGCTCGCACGCGGCGTCGAACGGCGTGTGCTCGCGCGGCGCACCGGCGTGTCGCGCGAACGCGCCGCTGCATGACATCGACATCGAGGAAACCGCATATGACGACGACCACCGTCTCCGAAGGCATCCGCATCCGCAACGTCAGCAAACGCTATGCGCAGCAGGACGAAGCGAACGGCACCCTGCTCGTGCTCGACGATATCTCGCTCGATATCGCGCAGGGCGAATTCGTCAGCGTGCTCGGCGCCAGCGGTTGCGGCAAGTCGACGCTGCTGCGGCTCGTCGCGGGACTCGACAGCGACTATCGCGGCGAGATCCGTGTCGACGGCGAGCGCGTGCGCGACACGTCGCTCGAACGCGGCATCGTGTTTCAGGATCACCGGCTGTTTCCGTGGCTCACGGCTTCGCAGAACATTCTTGCCGCGTTGCGCAACGCGCCGCTTTCGACGCAGCAAAAGCGCGAAGCGGTTGCCGAGCACGTTGCGCTCGTCGGTTTGGAAGGCTTCGAGCACGCGTATCCGCATCAGTTGTCCGGCGGCATGGCGCAGCGCGTCGCGATTGCCCGAGGGCTCGTGAACCGGCCGCGCGTGCTGTTGCTCGACGAACCGTTCGGCGCACTCGATGCGCTGACGCGCGGCCGTCTGCAAAACGAATTGCAGCGCATCTGGCAGCACGAACGGATCACGATGATTCTCGTCACGCACGACGTCGACGAAGCGATCTATCTGGGCGACCGCGTGGTAACGATGGCCCCGCGCCCAGGCCGCGTAAAGCGTATCGCGCATGTCGATCTGCCGCGCCCGCGTGAGCGCAGCGATGCGCGCTTCGTACGGCTGCGCGAGCAGATCCTCGCCGATTTCAGCGACCAGCCCGCGCCCGCGGATCACACCACGCCTGGCAGCGGCCTGCGTGCCAACGCGCACGAGCCACGCATCACCGAATGGCGGCTGGCGTGGTGAAGCCCGATTTCTTTCGACGTCGATCAAGGAAACTACAGTGAGCGAAGCACGACACCACCCAAGACAGATCAGCCTCGGCGCCTTCCTGATGGAAACGGGACATCACATCGCCGCATGGCGTCACCCCGACACGCACGCGACGGGCGGCCTCGACTTCGCGCACTACGCGCAGCTCGCGCAGATCGCCGAGCGCGCGAAGTTCGACGCAATCTTCTTCGCCGACAGCGTCAGCGTGCGCGACACGCATTTGCCTTCGCTGTCGCGCACGGCGCGCGCCGATCACTTCGAGCCGTTGACGCTGCTGTCCGCGCTGTCCGTCGTGACTTCGCATATCGGCCTCGTCGCCACGGTTTCCACGACGTTCAACGAACCGTACAACGTCGCGCGCAAGTTTGCGTCGCTCGATCATCTGAGCGGCGGCCGCTCCGGCTGGAATCTCGTCACGTCGAGCACGGAGACGGAGGCGCACAATTTCGGCTTCGACAGGCATCCCGATCACGCGCTGCGCTACGAGCGCGCGAAAGAATTCCACGACGTGGTGACGGGCCTGTGGGATAGCTGGGACGACGACGCGTTTCTGCGCGACAAGGCGAGCGGCGTCTACTTCGATCCCGACAAGGTGCACGTGCTCGATTATCGCGGCAAGCATTTCAAGGTGCGCGGGCCATTGAATGTCGCGCGCTCGCCGCAAGGGCGCCCCGTCGTGATTCAGGCGGGCGCCTCCGATGCGGGCAAGGAACTCGCGGCGCAAACGGCCGAAGTGATCTTCGTCGCGCATCAGACGCTCGACGAAGCGAAGCATTTCTATCGCGACGTGAAAAGCCGGCTTGCGCGCTATGGACGCCGGCCTGAGCATCTGAAGATCATGCCTGGCATTTTCCCCGTGATAGGCAGGACGCAGCAGGAAGCGCAAGACAAATTCGACGCGTTGCAGAACCTGATTCATCCGACGGTCGGCCTGCAGTTGCTGTCGAACATGTCGGGCGGCGTCGATCTGTCGAAGTACGACGTCGACGGGCCTGTGCCTGAATTGCCGGAAACCAATGGCGGCAAGAGCCGTCAGCGACTGCTGCTCGACCTCGCGCGCCGCGACAACCTGACGATACGCCAGCTATATCTGCGCATCGCGGGCGCGCGCGGGCATCAGCAGGTGATCGGCACGCCGCAAAGCATCGCGGACCAGTTGCAGCAATGGTTCGAAGAGGAAGGCGCCGACGGCTTCAACATCATGTCGCCGTGGCTGCCGGGCGGGCTGAGCGAGTTCGCCGAACTGGTGGTGCCGGAGTTGCAGCGCCGCGGACTGTTTCGCACCGAATACGCGGGCCGCACGCTGCGCGATCATCTGGGACTGCCGCGCCCGGAGAATCAGTTCTCCACGCAGGCACAATCCGCGCAGGTTGCGCAGACGGCCTGACCGGTTGATCCACTCGCGACGGGGCGAAGCGGCTACAGACGCCCCGGTCGCGGATCAGCCACGAAGCCATCGCGATTGGGCATGCGAACCGACGCCAGCGAATGCGCATCGAGACGCGCGTCGTCGGGCACGATGCCGTTCTGGTTTAGAATCCACGCGCTCACCGCATAGACCTCATCGGCGCTGAGCGATTGCGGCGCGTTGTACGGCATCGCGCGGCGGATGTAATCGAAGAGCGTCGTCGCGTACGGCCAGTAGCTGCCTACGGTGCGCTTCGGATTCGCAGACGCAAGCGTGCCGCGTCCGCCAATCAGTTGATCGCCGATCAGCCCTTCTCCCTTCGCGCCGTGGCACGCGGCGCATTTGGCCGCGAAGACCTTGCCGCCCATCGCGACGTCGCCGCTGCCGGCGGGCAAACCGTGGCCATCGGGCGCGACGTCGATGTTCCATGCGGCGATGTCGGCATCGCTGACGGGCGTGCCGATCGCATCGGCGGATTTGCGCAGATCGGCATGCGACGCGGTCAACGAAGTCGAGCACGCAGCAAGCGACGCACAAAGCAAAGACGCCCGAAAAATGGACTTAAGCATTTTTCACGCTTCCATCGGCACCGATGCGCCACTGGTGAATGCCGTTGTAGTGATAGGTCGAGTTCAGTCCGCGCGCCTGCACGAGTGCCTCGCGCGTCGGCTGCACGTAACCGGTCGAATCCGTGGCGCGCGACAGAATCGCTGCTGGCTCGCCGTTCCAGACCCAGCCCGACTGAAAGCGCGTCAATGCGCGATCGCGCGGCGTGTCGTCGAGCGTCGCGTCCTGCCAGGTCTTTCCGCCATCCGTCGAGACTTCGACCCGGCGAATCGCGCCGCGCCCCGACCACGCGATACCGACAATCGGATAAAAGCCGTGCACCGTCAGCTTTTGCCCCGACGACGGCCGCGTAATCACCGACTTCGCGTCCATCTCGAACACGAACTGCCGCGCGCTTCCATCCGGCAGCAGCCCCGTGTATTTCGATGTTTCCTCGCGCGTTTCCAGCGGCGCATCGACGATCTTCAGACGCCGCAGCCACTTCACGTTCGTATTGCCTTCGAAGCCCGGCACGAGCAGCCGCAACGGATAACCGTTCTCGGGCCGCAGACGTTCGCCGTTTTGCGCATAGACGACGAGCGCGCGGTCGAGAATGCGGTCGAGCGACAGGCTGCGCGTCATCGCGGCGGCATCGGCGCCTTCGGCGAGCAGCCATTTCGGCGCGCGTCCATCCGTCGCTGCCGCGAGTCCGCCCGTCGCTTCGAGCAAGGTCGACAGACGCACGCCCGTCCATTCGCAACACGACAGCAGCCCATGTGTGATCTGCACAGGCAGGCCGCTCGGGCCTTTCCATTCGCTTCCCGTGTTGCCCGAGCACTCCAGGAAATGAATTCGCGACTCCGACGGCAGACGCAGCAGATCGTCCATCGTGAAGAGCTTCGGCTCGCGCACGAAGCCGTGCACGACGAGCCGGTGCGCGTCGGGATCGATATCCGGCACGCCGGAATGATGACGCTCGTACACGAGCCCGTTCGGCGTAATCGTGCCGTGCAGATCCGCGAGCGGCGTGAGCGACGAGGCCGCGCCCGGCATCGGCCATGCGCGCGCCGCGCGGCGCACCACGTTCGCCTCGCGCGGCGACGGTTGGCCGTACGGATGGTCGAGAATCGGCGCGCCAGGCGTTTGCGTCCACGGATCGACGCTCAACGGGCGCAACAGCGTCGCGGCCTTCACGCCGGGCGCGGCAAGCGCGGACAGCGCCAGCCCGCCGAGCATCCGGCGACGGGTTCTGGATTCAGGAATCGGCGGATTGGACATGAGAGAACCGGGTGATGTGGGGCTGTGCATCGGGCTTGTTGCGACGCTGTGCGCCACCCAGCAGGCGCGTCGCGAAGAATTGCAGCACCGAACACAGCAGCAGATAAACCAGACCGACGAACAGGAAGATCTGCACGGGATAGACCATCAGCCGGTTATTGACCTGGTTGGCGAGAAACGTGAACTCAGGCACGCCGACGATATACGCCAGCGATGTGTCCTTGATCAGCGACACCCACTGGTTCACGAACGACGGCGTCATGATGCGCACGGCCTGCGGCAACAGCACATAGCGCAACGCCTGCCAGCGCGTGAGACCTAGCGACAACGCCGCCTGCTCCTGCCCCGCGCGCACGGCGGCAATGCCCGCCTGCACCGAATGCGACAGATACGCGCCGCCGATCAGCGCCAGCGCGCAAACAACGGTTGCGAGTCCCGGCACGTCGATGTGCAGCAGCATCGGCATCAGGAAGAACGTCCAGAAGATCAGCATCAGGACGGGAATCGCGCGGAAAAAGCCGACGACGGCCGTGAGCACCAGATGCGCCGCGCCACGCGTCATCGACAGTGCAACGCCGCCCGCCAGTCCGATCAAAGCTGATAACAGCGTCGACACAATCGACATCACCAGCGTCAACGCCGCCCCGCCGAGCGGGCCATTCGGGAACGTGCCGAGCAGCAGATAACGCAACGTCGGCAACCAGTCGATTGCGCTCATGCGTTGCCTCGCTGCCACGCGTGTGCGCTACGGCGCTTCCAGAGAATCAGCCCGACTTCGATCGCCGCGATGGTCGCGATATAGAGGACAGTCGCCGCGCCGAATGCCTGGAAGGTCTTGAACGTTTCCGTATCGACCTGCCGCGACGTGTATGACAGTTCCGCGAGACCGATCGCCATCGTCAGCGACGAGTTCTTCACGATGTTCATGTATTGCCCCGCAAGCGGCGGCGTTGCAATGCGGATCGCCTGCGGCAGGATCACGTAGCGAAACGTGCCGAACGGCGCGAGTCCCAACGCGGCGGCGGCCAGATACTGGCCGTCCTTGACGCCGCGCATTCCCGCGCGAAATTCTTCACCGACGAAGGTCGTCGCGTAACACGTCAAGCCGATCCAGCCTGCCACGAACTCGAACGGCGGCCATGCAAGGGTGAACGTCGACAAGGAAAGCGTATGCGGCGTGTTGAGCCATTCCATCCAGCTTTGCGGCAGCAGGGTCGCCGCGCCGAAGTACCAGAACAGCAGTTGCACGAGCAACGGCGAGTTGCGAAAAACGAGCACATACAGCGCGGCAATGCGCGTAACGAAGCCGTTACGCGCATTGCGCGCCATTGCAAGCGCGACGCCCAGCAGCGTCGCCGACACGATCACGCATGCCGACAACAGCAAGGTCATCTCGAAGCCGTGCGCGAGCCACCCGACGTACTTCGGTTCCAGCCAGCCGTTCATACGTCGTTCAGCTCTTCTGCGGATCGCCGATCTTGAACAGACGCGGCAGCGGCGCGCGGCTGGACGGACCGAACCATTGGTCGTAGATCTTGCCCGCCGTGCCGTTCGCTTCGAGTCCCTTGAGCGTGTCATCGACCACGTTCAACAGACGCGTCTCGCCCTTCGGCACGCCCACGCCTTCATAGTCGTTGGAAATGGTAAACGGCGAAATTTCGTAGTTCGCCTTGTCCGGCACGTTCGCCAGCAGCGCGACGAGTTTCGGTCCGTCCTGCGTGATCGCCTGCACGTTGCCCGTACGCAGCGCGGCGAATGCGAACGGCGTGTCGTCATACGCGACGATTGTCGCGCCCGGGAATTGCGCACGCACCTGCTGCTCGTTCGTCGTGCCTTTATCCGCGCCGACGCGCAGGCTGTTCAATTGCTGCGGCGTTTTGAGCACGCCCTTCTTCGCGATGAACTGCGTGCCCGACGCGAAATACGGCGTGCTGAAATCGACTTCCTTCTTGCGCTCGTCGGTGATCGTGAAGTTCGCGAACACCAGATCGACCTTGCCTGACTTCAGGAAAGCAATGCGATTAGCGGGATTGGTCGGCTGGATTTCGAGCTTCACGCCGAGTTTGTCCGCGACGGCACGCGCGTAATCGACATCGAGCCCAACAATCTGGTTGTTCTTCGGATCGACGAAACCGAACGGCGGATTGCTGTCGAAGGTCGCAACGCGCAGCACGCCCGCCTTCTTGATGTCGTCGAGACGGTCGGCGTGCGCCGCGCTGGAGACGGCGAGCATCAACCCCATGATGACAGCGCCAGCGAATCGGATTTTCATAGCAAGACCTTCTGATAGTTATGCGTGTAGCGGCGTGCAACGGCTCATCGCCGGTATCGATGATGAGCCGCGACTTTAGCAACGCCCGTGCGCGTGACGAACCAATAAATCGTCACGAGCAAAGCGGTACACGTCATATGCGCCGAGTCCGGCGCATCTCACTACTCGGAAGATGCCTTTGCGGTTTTGAGCGCCCCCACGTCGCCGTCCCAGCCGCCGCCCAAGGCTTTCACGAGCATGACGGCGTTCTGCAACGCGGTGCTGCTGTAATCGAGCGCGATCTTGCGGTCCTGGACTTGCGTCAGTTGCGTATCGAGCACGTCGATGCGGCTCGACGTGCCCGCCGCGAAATTGCGCTGCTGGCTGGCCGCGAGTTCGCCGCTGCGCTGCGCGACATCGTTCGATGCCGCCGCCTGCCGCGTCGCGATCTGCACTGCGCTCAAATAGTCTTCGACATCCTGGAACGCGCTCAGCACCGTCTGCCGGTAGGCGGCGACTTCCTGATCGTAGTTGGCGCGCGCGGCGCGCACCGACGCGCTCGTGGCGCCCGCGTCGAACACCGTTTGCGCAACGTCAAATTCCAGCGACCAGAAGCGCGTCGGCAGCGAGACGAGATGGGCGAGCGAGGTGCCGCTCCAGCCGCCATCCGCGGAAAGCGTGATGGTCGGGAAATAGCCCGCCTTCGCGACACCGATCTTCGCGTTGTACTGCGCGACCGTGCGCTCGGCCTGCACGACATCCGGCCGGCGCTGCAACAACGCGGACGGCAGCGCAACGGGCAACGCGGGCAACCCGAAGCGATAATCCGCCTGCACCGGTAACGAGAACGCCGCAGGCGCTTCGCCGATCAGCACGGCAATCGCATGTTCATACTGACGGCGCGTGAGTTGCGCGCTCGCAATGCTTTCGTCGATAGCTTGCAGCGTGTTGTGTGCAGTGCGCACATCGTCATACGACGACACGCCGTGCTTGTACTTCGCCTCCGTTAGCGCGAGCAGTTCGGCGTCGATGCGGCGTTCTTCATCAAGGATAGCGAGATCGGCGTCGGCGGCACGCACGGTGAAATAGTCGACGGCCAGCGTCGCGAGCACGCTCAGGCGTTCACCTGCCAGTTGCGCATCCGATGCCTGCGCGCTCGCCTCGCTCGCTTCGACGGAGCGCCGCACGCTGCCCCGCAGATCCGGCTCCCAGCTCGCCTCCAGTTGCGCCGACACGCTCTTCGACGCATAGCTGCTGACGGTTCCGCCCGACGACACCTGCGTGCTGCTGCCACTGCCCGAGCGCGTGCCCGAGCCTGCGAACGACACCGTCGGAAACAGGCTCGCGCGTGCCGACGCCACCTGGGCGCGCGCTGACCGGTACGCGGCATCGTACTGCGCGAGGGTCTGGTTCGCCTTCAATGCCCGCTCGCACAGATCGTCGAGCGTCTGGTCGCCGAACATCGTCCACCAGCGGCTATCCAGTGATGCCGCCGGATCGGGTTGCGCCTGCTGCCAGACGCCACTCGCATCGGGGCTGTTCATTTCCTTGAATGTCGCGGGCACGGCAACGTCCGGCTTTTTATAGTCGGGCCCGATTGCGCAGCCCGCGCACAGCGTGGCAATGGCAACAGCCACGATCGTTCGATGCACGCGCCGCTTCGTGGGCGTTGCTTTCTCCATCATGATGGGGTTCCGTTACGTGAGGCGCGCCGGCCGTTGAAGCGGTCGAGCCAGAGATAGATCACGGGCGTCGTGAAGAGCGTCAGCAACTGGCTGACCATCAGGCCGCCGAGAATCGCGACGCCGAGCGGATGACGAAACTCATGCCCATAGCCCGAACTGACGATCAGCGGCACCGCGCCGAACAGCGCGGCGAGCGTCGTCATCATGATCGGCCGGAAGCGCGTGAGACACGCCTGATAGATCGAGTCTTCCGCGCTCGCGCCCTGTTCGCGTTCATACGTGACCGCGAAATCGACCACCATGATTGCGTTCTTCTTCACGATGCCGATCAGCAACACAATGCCGATCAGCGCGATGATCGTCAGTTCGTAGCCGCAGATGTAGAGCGCGATCAGCGCACCGAGGCCCGCCGAAGGCAGTGTCGAGAGAATCGTCAGCGGATGAATGAGGTTCTCGTACAGAATGCCGAGCGCGATATACACGGCAATCAACGCACCGATGATCAGCAGCACTTCGCTGCCGCCCGACTGCTGCATCATCGCGCCTTGCCCCGCGAACGCCGGCAAAATCGTATTCGGCAGATTCAGCGACGCCACTGCCGCCTTGATGGCCGCATTCGCATCGCTCATCGTCACGCCTTCGCGCAGGTTGTACGACAGCGTGACAGCGGGAAACTGGTTGTCGTGCGCGATCGTGACGGGCGAGTGCGACAGCGTGCGTGTGGCTAGCGCGGACAAAGGCACGAGGGTTGCGCCCGTCGAAGAAGATGTACTGCTGGTCGCGTTCGATGCTGGCACATAAAGGGTGTCCAGCGTCTTCGGGTCTTGCCAGTACTGCGGCGCAACCTCCATCACCACGTGATACTGGTTCGCCGGGCCGTACACCGTCGCAATCTGGCGCTGGCTGAACGCGTCGTTCAATGCATCGTCGACGGCTTCGAACGGCACGCCCATGCGCGCCGCCGCGTCGCGATTCACCTGCAGCATCATCGAAAGACTCGTGCTTTGCACGTCGGCGTTCACGTCGCGCAATTGCGGCAATGCACGCAGCGTCGCTTCGATGCGCGGCAACCACGTATCCAGTTCGTCCTGGTTCTCCGCCGTCACCGCGTACTGAAACTGCGCCGAGCTTTGCCGCGCGCCGAACATCAGATCCTGCGCGGATTGCATCAACAGCCGCACGCCGGGAATGTCAGCTGTGCGATGACTCAGATCCGCGATCACCTGATTCGCGTTGTGCTTGCGTTCCGACAGCGGCTTGAGCGTGATGAACATCATGCTGTTGCTCACCGCATTGCGCCCGCCGACATAGCCCGACACCGATTGCACATCCGGGTTCTGCAGGATGCGCCTGTTGATCTCGTCGAACTTCTGCTTCATCGCCTGAAATGAAATGCTCTGCGACGCCTGCACGTTGCCCATCAGCCGCCCGGTGTCCTCGATCGGAAAAAAGCCTTTCGGCATCACGGCCACCATGCCGACATTGGCGAACAGCAGGAACACGGTGACGGCGAGCATCGACTTCGGATGACGCAGCGCCCAGCGCAAACTGCGCCCGTAAGCACGTTCGACTCGCGGCCCCAGCGCTCCTTCACTCTGCTTGTGCGGCACGTGGCGCAACAGCATACGCCCGAGCGTCGGCGCAAGCGTTAGCGAAATCACCATCGAAATCAGGATCGCAATCGCGAGCGACACCGAGAACTCGCGGAACAACCGCCCAACCAGTCCGCTCATCATGATGAGCGGCAGAAACACGACCACCAGCGACACGCTGATCGTCAGGACCGTGAAACCGACTTCGCGCGTGCCGTCGAGCGCGGCGGCAAGCGGCGACTTGCCCTGATCGAGATGCCGCATGATGTTTTCGACGACGACGATCGCGTCGTCGACCACGAAGCCCGTCGATATGGTCAGCGCCATCAGCGACAGGTTGTTCAGGCTGTAGCCGAGGAAGTACATCGCGGTGAAGGTGCCCGCCAGCGCGAGCGGCACCGTGATCGCCGGAATCAGCGTGCTGCGCCAGTCGCGAAAGAACGCGTAGGAAACAGCCGTCACCAGTAGCACAGCCGCCAGCAGCGAGACTTCGACGTCGAACACCGATGAGCGGATCGTCTGCGTGCCGTCCAGCACGACGTTCAGCTTCACCGTCGACGGCAGACTCGCGGCGAGTTGCGGCAGCGTGGCGCGAATTGCGTCGACGGTCTTGATCACGTTCGCATTCGGCTGCTTCGACACGATCAGCAGCACCGCCGGCTTGCCGTTCGCGAGGCCGTAATTGCGCAGGTCTTCCGTCGACTTCACCACTCGCGCGACGTCGGTGACGTGCACCACCGTGCCGTCGTGCGTGCGGATCACGAGCGGCTTGTAGTCGGCGGGTTCCATCAACTGATCGTTCGCGCCCAGCACATAGTGCTCGCCGTTCATGCTGACGGCGCCCTTCGGCAGATCGACGCTCGCGTTGGCCAACGCGGTGCGGACGGAGTCGAGCGCGATGCCGTAGTGGCTCAACTGATCGGGATTCAGTTCGACGCGCACGGCCGGCAACGCGCCGCCGCCCACGGTCACATCGCCGACGCCTTGCACCTGCAGCAGCTTCTGTTGCAGCACCGAAGAAGCATAGTCGTACATCTGCCCGACGCCGACCGTATCCGACGTCAGCCCGACGATCATCACGGGCGCGGCAGCGGGATTCATCTTGCGATAAGTCGGCGTTTGCGTGAGCGTCGTAGGCAGATTGCTGCGCGCGGCGTTGATGGCCGCCTGCACGTCGCGCGCGGCGCCGTCGATATCGCGGTTCAGATCGAACTGCAACACGATCTGCGACGAACCCGACGAGCTTTGCGACGTCATCTGCGTGAGACCCGCAATCGATCCGAAGGCGCGTTCGAGCGGCGCGGTCACGGTCTTGGCGACCGTGTCGGGGTTCGCGCCCGACAGCGTCGCGCTGACCATCACGACGGGAAAGTCCACCGACGGCAACGCCGCGACAGGCAGCAGCCTGAACGCGACGATGCCGAACAGCGCAAGACCAATCGCGAGGAGCATCGTGCCGACGGGACGGCGAATGAACGGAGCGGACAGATTCATGCTTTAGCTCGCGTTCGTATCGCCTGACGGCGTGATCGCGGCGCGCGTCGCGAGACGATGCAGCGCGAGGAAGATCACGGGCGTCGAGAACAATGTGAGCAACTGGCTCACCACCAGCCCGCCGGTGATCGCAATGCCGAGCGGCTGCCGCAATTCGTGGCCCATGCCCGTGCCGAGCGCGAGCGGCAGCGCCCCGAACAACGACGCGCAGGTCGTCATCAGGATCGGCCGGAAGCGCAGTTCGCACGCGCGGCGCATCGCATCGTGCGCGGTGAGGCCGAGCGTGCGCTCCTGTTCGAGCGCGAAGTCGACCATCATGATCGCGTTCTTCATCACGATGCCGACCAGCAGCACGATGCCGATCAGGCCGATGATGTCCAGTTCGCCGCCGCAGAACAACAGCGCCGCGAGCGCGCCGCATGCGGCGGAAGGCAGCGTCGACAGAATCGTCAGCGGATGGATGAGGCTTTCGTACAGGATGCCGAGCAGGATATACACGGCGATCAGCGCGCCGACCAGCAGCAAGGCTTCGTTGCCGAGCGACGTGCTGTAAAGCTGCGCCGCGCCTTCGAGGTTCATCTGCACGCTTGCGGGCGGGTTCAGCTTCGCTTCGATCGCTTCGATACGGTCGATGGCCGTGCCGAGCGTCACGCCATCGGCGAGATTGAACGACACATCCGCGTATGGAAACTGCGCCTGGCGTTGGATCGTCAGCGGCGCGGCGCCGACCGTCGCGCTGGCGATGCTCGACAGCGGAGAGAGTGAAGCCGACGTGCTGGTCGATGTCGTGGTCGACGAGGAAGACGAGGAAGACGAAGCACTGGTAGTACCCACATACAACCCGTCGAGCAACGCCAGCGGCGATTCGCCGACCAGCCGCACGTCCGCGCCCAACGTCACGTGATACTGGTTCACGTGCGTATAGATGGTCGAAATCTGCCGGTCGCCGAACGCGTCGTAGAGCGCGTTGTCGATGTCCTGCGCGGTGAGGCCAAGTCGCGACGCCGTCGCACGGTCGAAGTCGAACTTCAGCACATTGCCTTGTTGCTGCGCCTGGCTTTGCACGTCGGTGAACATCGGGTCGGCGCGTAGCGCAGCGAGCAAACGTTGCGTCCAGTCGTTGAGTTCGGTGCGATCAGTGGCCTGCACGCCGACGCGATAGCTGTTCGCGTTGATCTGATCGTCCAGCGTCAGGTCCTGCACGGGATGCAGATAGAGCTTGAGATCGGCACGTTGCGCCGCGTCTTGCGTGAGCCTTTGAATCACGGAGCGGCTCGAATCGCCATCTTTCAGGCTGATGAGCATGCGTCCCTGGTTGATGGTCGGATTGTTCTGGTCGATGCCGACGAACGACGACACATTCGCCACCGCACTATCGCTTGCGACACGGCCCGCCAATGTACGCGTCGACGACGCCATCCGCTCGAACGACGCACGCGGCGAACCCAGCGAGATCCCTTCGATCAGGCCCGTGTCCTGCTCCGGAAACAGGCCCTTCGGCAGCAGCACGAACAGCACGCACGTCAGCAGCGTGGTGATGGCGACGATCACGAGCACCGTCACGCGATGCACGAACGCCCAGTCGAGCGCACGCAGATAGCCGCGATTCAACCGCGCAAGCCAGTCCTTCGCATCAGCATCGCTATCGCTCGCGGCGTGATCGGCGCGCAGCATGCGGGCGGCCATCATCGGCGTGAGCGTCAGCGAGACCCACGCGGAAATCACGATCGCTATCGCCAGCGTCAAGGCAAACTCGCGGAACAACCGGCCGATCACATCGGGCATGAAGAACAGCGGAATCAGCACGGCAACCAGCGCCACCGAGATCGACAGAATCGTGAAGCCGATCTGCCGCGCGCCCTTCAACGCGGCGTTGAGCGGTGTCTCGCCGTTCTCGATGTGGCGCATCACGTTTTCGAGCATCACGATCGCGTCGTCGACCACGAAACCCGTCGCCACCGTCAGCGCCATCAGCGTGAGGTTGTTGACGGAAAAACCGAGCGCGTAGATGCCCGCCACCGTGCCGACCAGCGCGAACGGCACCGTCACGGCGGGAATCAGCGTGAATTCGAGCCGCCGCAGAAACACGAACACGACCATCACGACGAGCGCAATCGCGGCGGCCAGTTCCATCTTCACGTCATGTACGGAAGCGCGGATGGTCTGCGTGCGGTCGCTGAGCACGCTGATCTTCACGGTCGCAGGCAACGACGCGCGCAGTTGCGGCAACAGCGCTTCGATCCGGTCCACGACTTCGATTACGTTCGCGCCCGGCTGCCGCTGCACATTGATGATGATCGCGGGCGTCGCGCCGCTCCATGCGGCCTGGCGCGGATTTTCAGCCGTCTCCGAAATCTTCGCGACATCGGCGAGACGCACGGGTGCGCCGTTGCGATACGAGAGCACGAGATCCTGGTAATCGGTAGCGGACGTGAGTTGATCGTTCGCGTCGATCGTGAAAGCCTGCAACGGACCGTCGATCGTGCCTTTCGCGCTGTTCACGTTGGCGTCGCCGACTGCTGTGCGCACATCTTCGAGCGACAGACCCATCGCGTTCAAAGCGCGCGTGTCGGTCTGCACGCGCACGGCAGGCCGCGCACCGCCCGACAGCGTGACGAGCCCGACGCCCGACACCTGCGAGAGCTTCTGCGCAATGCGCGTATCGGTGAGGTCTTCGACGCGCGTGAGCGGCAACGCATCGGACGTGACGGCGAGCGTGAGCACGGCCGTATCGGCGGGATTGACCTTGCTGTAGACGGGCGGATACGGCAGGTTCGTCGGCAGCGTGCTGTTCGCGCTGTTGATCGCGGCCTGCACTTCCTGCTCGGCTTCGTCGAGATTCGTCGAGGTCTGGAACTGCAACGTAACGAGCGACACGCCGAGCGAACTCGTCGAATTCATGCGCTTGAGTCCCGCCATCTGCCCGAACTGCTTTTCGAGCGGCGCGGTGACGGAAGTGCTGATCACATCGGGCGATGCGCCCGGATACTGCGTGTAGACCTGGATCGTCGGATAGTCGATTTCAGGCAGCGCGGAAACGGGCATCAGCCGATACGCGATCAAGCCGATCAGCAGCAAAGCAAGCGTCATCAGGCCCGTCGCGACAGGACGGCGGATGAACGGGCGGGAAATATCCATCGGTATCTTTGGGTCCGGAAGCGCGCGTCAGGGGTGAACGATCTTCACGGCGCTGCCGTCGTCGAGCTTGTCCGCGCCGTCCAGCACGATCGTGTCGCCTGCCTTCAGGTCGCCTTGCCCGATCACGGTCGCGTCGTTGTAGGCGACGCCCGCCGTCACGCGGTGCAGCGCGACTTTGCCTTGGCCTCGCTTCGCATCGGCGGCGGCGACCGTCAGCACGAAATCGCCCGATGCGCCGTGCTGGATCGCGACCGTCGGCACCGTCAACGCGTCGTGCAAGGTGCCGACCGTCATCCGTACGTTGACGAAGCGGTTCGGAAACAGCCGGCCGTCGCGGTTCGGCGCGCTCGCCTTCAGCTTGACCGTGCCTGTCGTGGTATTGGCCTGGTTGTCGATGGCGGTGAGCGTCGCGTGGTCGAGCACGGTGCGCTTGTCGCGCGCGAAAATCTCGACGGGCAATGCGCCCTTGTCGTGGAACGCATCGACCACGTCGCCCATCTTGTCTTCGGGCAGCGCATAGACGACGGTGGTCGGCGAGTCGCTGGTGATGGTCGCGATGCCCGTCGTGTCGCTCGTCGTCACGTAGTTGCCGGCGTCGGTGGACAGCAGGCCGATCGTGCCGTCCATCGGCGCGACGATTTCGCAGTAGCCGACCTGCACGCGCAGATTCGCGACGCTGCCCTGATCCGCCTTGACGGTGCCTTGATACTGACGCAGCGTCGCGCGCTGCGTATCGAGCGTCTGATGCGAAATGGAGCCACCGTCGATCAGGCTTTCGTAACGCGTCAGGTCAGCGCGCGCATTGGCGAGCAGCGCTTCATCGTGTTCGAGCGTGCCTTGCGCCTCGAGCAACTGGGCGCGCAGCGCGCGTGAATCGATCCGCGCAATCGGCTGGCCCGCTTTCACACGCTGGCCTTCTTTCACGAGCATCGCTTCGAGCGTGCCGTTGACCTGCGTTTTCACGGTGACAGTGGCGCGTGGCGTGACGGTGCCGAGCGCATCGAGTTGCAGCGGCACATCAGCGCGCGTCACGCTGCCGACGGTGACGGGCGTGACTTGCGCCACGGGATGCGGCGGCTTGTGAAGCGCGGCGAACGCCTGCCAGACGATAACGCCGGCAGCCACGATGCCTGCGGCGATCAACACACGACGGATTGGACGATTGAATTTCACGCGAAGATTTGTCGGCACTCGGGCCGCTCAACGTTTGCCACAAGGAATAAAAGAACGACGCCACGTGGGCGTCGCCGGAAAGCAGCGCCGCGCCTCACGGGAGGACGGGCGGCTGCTCAGGAGATGGAGGGGAATGTAGCAACGGGAAAGCGCGCCCAGGTTTAGCGCGCTTAGTGGATGTTTCTGCGTGTTACGGCTGCGCGGCGACGCGCGTGGGCTGCTGTGCCTGCTGCGCGTACGGCGCATCGGCGGAACGCGGCGTGTCGCCCGTTCGCTCGATCCAGCCGCCGCCAAGATACTGATACAGATCGACGAGGTTGGTCAGGCGATTTAACGATGCCGTAATCAGCGACTGCTGCGCCGAATAGAGATCGGTCTGTGCCGTCAGCACGTTCAGGTAACTGTCCACGCCCTGGCGATAACGCAGATCCGACAGATCATAGCGACGCTGCTGCGACTCGACGTTCTCCTGCAGCGCCTTGATCTGCCGGTCGTAGGTGCCGCGCGCCGCCAGCCCGTCTGAGACTTCGCGGAACGCCGTCTGGATCGCCTTTTCATACTGTGCGACAGCGACGTTCTTTTCGAGCTTCGCGAGATCCAGATTCGCGCGATTCTCGCCGCCCTTGAAGATCGGCACGGAGATCGTCGGCCCGAAGCTCCATGCGAGTTGCCCCGGCTTGAAGAGCGTGCCGAGGCTCGCGCTCGCCGTGCCGAAGTCGCCCGTCAGCGAGATGCTCGGGAAGAACGCCGCGCGCGCCGCGCCGATATTCGCGTTCGCGCCGATCAACGTCGCTTCGGCTTCCATGATGTCGGGGCGACGCGTCAGCAATTCGGACGGCACGCCCGCAGGGATATCCGCAAGCAGTTGCTGGCTGGCGAGCGGCAAACCTTGCGGCAGATCGGCAGGCAGCGGCGCACCGACCAGCAGCACCAACGCGTTCTCCGCCTGCGCGCGCGAGCGCTGCTGGCTTTCGTAGTTCGCCTGCGCCTGCTGCATCGTGCCTGCCGCTTCGCGCAGATCGAGTTCGGAGCCCGTGCCCGTGTCGTACTGGAGCTTCGTTAGTTCGTACGAGCGGCGCGCCGTGTCGTACGTATTCTTCGTGCTTGCCAGCATTTCGTCGTAGGCGACGAGCGTCAGGTATTGATCGGCGACTTGCGACACCAGCAGGATTTCTTCCGCCTTGCGCGCCTGTGCGGTCGAGAAGTACGTCTGCAACGTCTGCTCGGTCAGGCTGCGCACCTTGCCGAAGAAGTCGAGTTCCCACGACGCGCTCGCCGCTACCTGATACTCCGCGCCCACCGTCGCCCTGCCGACGTACGACAGGTCCTTCGGCGTGCGGCTGCGCGTGCCCGTGCCGTCGACGGAAAGCGACGGCATCAGATCGGCGCGTTGAATGCGGTATTGCGCACGCGCTTCTTCGACCTTGAGCGCCGACACGCGCAAGTCGCGGTTGTTCTGCAACGCGAGTTCGATCAGCCGTTGCAGACGCGGATCGACGAAGAACTCGCGCCAGCCGATGTCGGTAGCAGCGTGGTCGCTTGCGGTGCGCGTCGCCGCACCTTTAGCGGGCTGGTTGTCGTAGACGCCGCCTTGCGGGAAGGTCGCTGCCACAGGCGCAGCCGGACGCTCATACGTCGGCGCGAGCGTGCAGCCCGTCGCGAAGAGCGCGGCGGCGAGCGTCGTCAGTAGTGTTCTGTTCATATGTTTGTCCTTACTGGGCCGTTTCTTCTTCGACGTCGTGTTCGGCGCTGAGCGGCGCCGAGCCATCGCGCGAGAACTTCTCGCGGATCACGACGTAGAACATCGGGATCATGAAAACGGCGAGGAACGTGGCCGTCAGCATCCCGCCGATCACACCCGTGCCGATCGCGTGCTGGCTCGACGAACCGGCGCCGTTGCTGATGGCGAGCGGCAGCACGCCGAGCACGAACGCCAGCGACGTCATCAGGATCGGGCGCAGCCGCAGACGCGCCGCTTCGAGCGCGGCCTGCACGGCCGTCATGCCTTCCTTGATCTGCAATTCGCGCGCGAACTCGACAATCAGAATCGCGTTCTTCGCGGACAAACCCACCGTGGTCAGCAAGCCGACCTGGAAGAACACGTCGTTCTCCAGCCCGCGCATCGTGACGGCGAGCAGCGCGCCGATCACGCCGAGCGGCACGACGAGAATCACCGCGAACGGAATCGACCAGCTTTCGTACAACGCGGCGAGACACAGGAACACGACGAGGATCGAGATGCCGTACAGAACCGGCGCCTGCGAGCCCGACTGGCGCTCCTGGAACGACAGTCCCGTCCATTCGTAGCCGATGCCTTGCGGCAGCTTCGCGGCGAGCGCTTCCATCGCGGACATCGCCTGGCCCGTGCTCTTGCCTGCGGACGCCTGCCCCTGGATTTCAACCGACGAGATGCCGTTGTAGCGTTCGAGCTTCGGCGAGCCGTAGGTCCAGTGTCCCGACGCCACCGACGTCAGCGGCATCATCGACCCGGAACTGCCGCGCACGTACCACTTGCTCATGTCCTCGGGCGTCATGCGGAACGGCGCGTCGCCTTGCAGATAGACCTTCTTGATCCGGCCATCGGTATCGAGGAAGTTGTTCACGTACGCCGATGCCCACGCAATCGAGAACGTCTGGTCGATGTCCGACACGGTGACGCCGAGCGCCTGCGCTTTCTCGCGGTCGATATCGACCTTGAACTGCGGCGTATCGGACAGCCCGTTCGGACGCACCAGTGCCAGCGACGGATCTTTCGCGGCCATGCCGAGCAGCTGGTTGCGCGCGGCCATCAGCGCGTCGTGGCCGACGCCGGCGTTGTCGGTCAGTTCGAAGTCGAAGCCGGATGCCGTGCCGAGTTCGGGAATCGACGGCGGGTTCACGGCCAGCACGGTCGCGTCCTTGTACGACGCGTAGTGCCCGAACACGCGGCCCACCAGCGCCTGCACTTTCTGGTTCGCATGCTGACGTTGCGAGTAGTCCTTCATCCGCACGAACGCGATACCCGCGTTCTGTCCGCGACCCGCGAAGCTGAAGCCGTTCACGGTAAATACCGAGTCGACGATGTCTTTTTCGTCGTGAAGCAGATAGTCGGTGACGTTCTTCAGCGTGCGCGCCGTGGTCTCCTGCGTCGATCCGGGCGGCGTCTGCACGAGCACGAACATCGTGCCCTGGTCTTCATCGGGCAGGAACGACTTCGGCAGACGCATGAACAGGAAACCTACCCCGACGATCACCGCGAGATACAGCACGAGCCAGCGTCCCGAGCGGCGGATCACGTGCTGCACGCCCGAGTGATACTTGTCGCGGCCGTTGTCGAACGTGCGGTTGAACCAGCCGAAGAAGCCCGTCTTCGTGCCGTGATGCCCCTTCGGGATCGGCTTGAGGATCGTCGCGCACAGTGCGGGCGTGAGTACCAGCGCAACGAGCACGGACAGCACCATCGCCGCCACGATCGTCAGCGAGAACTGACGGTAGATCGCGCCAACCGATCCGCCCGAGAACGCAACAGGCACGAACACCGCCGACAGCACGAGCGCCACGCCGACCAGCGCGCCTGTGATCTGTCCCATCGCCTTGCGTGTGGCGTCTCTTGGCGATAGCCCTTCCTCGGACATCACCCGCTCGACGTTCTCGACCACCACGATCGCATCGTCCACCAGCAGGCCGATGGCGAGCACGAGACCGAACATCGACAACGTGTTGATCGAGAATCCCGCTGCGCTCATGATCGCGAACGTGCCGAGCAACACGACAGGCACGGCAATCGTCGGGATCAGCGTGGCGCGCAGGTTCTGCAGGAACAGATACATCACGAGGAACACCAGCACGATGCCTTCCAGCAGCGTCTTGACGACTTCCTCGATCGACATCTTCACGAACGGCGTCGTGTCGTACGGATACTGCACGACGAGACCATGCGGGAAGTTCTTCGACAATGCGTCGATCTTCGCGCGCACCAGCTTCGCCGTCTGCAGCGCGTTCGCGCCCGTTGCGAGCTGGATGCCGAAGCCCGCTGTCGGCTGGCCGTTGTACTTGGTGTCGAAGTTATAGTTTTCGCCGCCCAGATCGATGCGCGCAACGTCCTTGATGCGCACCTGCGAGCCGTCCTGATTGACCTTCAGCAGCACGTTGCCGAACTGTTCCTGGGTTTGCAGCAGAGTGGCCTGCGTGATCGTCGCCTGCAATACCTGGCCGGGCACGGAAGGCGTGCCGCCGAGCGAACCCGCCGCGACCTGCACGTTCTGATTCGTCAACGCGGTCTCGACATCGACGGGCGTGAGGCTGTACTGGTTCAGCTTGTTCGCGTCGAGCCAGACGCGCATTGCAAATTGCGAGCCGAACAGCTGCACGGTGCCGACACCGTCGACGCGGCTCACGGGGTCTTCGACATGCGAAGCCACATAGTTCGCGAGGTCGTAGCGGTCCATGCTGCCGTCCGTCGAGACGAACGCCATCACCAGCAGGAAGCTGCTGCTCGACTTCGTCACCTTGGTGCCCTGCTGCTGCACGCTTTCGGGCAGCAGCGGCGTCGCGAGTTGCAGCTTGTTCTGCACCTGCACCTGTGCGATGTCGGGATTGGTGCCCGCTGCGAAGGTCAGCGTGATCGTCGCGTTGCCGGAGTCGTCGCTCGATGACGACATGTAGAGCAAATGGTCGAGACCGCTCATCTGCTGCTCGATCACCTGCGTGACGGTGTTTTCCACCGTTTTCGCCGATGCGCCCGGATACGTCGCGCTGATCTGCACCGCGGGCGGGGCGATGGTCGGATACTGCGCGATAGGCAGATTGAAGATCGAAGCGATGCCCGCGAGCATCAGAATGATTGCGATGACCCACGCAAAGATGGGCCTGTCGATAAAAAACTTTGCCATTGAATGCGTCCTCGTTACTGCGCGCTGTGCGCGTCGGACGCGGGCGCTGCGGCTGCCGTCTGCGCGGCGGCATCGGCTTCAGGCAGTTGTGCGTCGACCGTTTTCACCGTCATGCCGGGGCGCACCTTGTCGACGCCTTGCACGATCACGCGGTCGCCCGTTTGCAGGCCGCTCTCGACCACCCAGTTCGCGCCATACGTGCCCGACGTCACCAGTTGCCGCGTCGCGACCTTGCCGTCCGCGCCGACGACGAGCGCGGTCGGGTCGCCCTTCTGGTCGTGCGTGACGCCCTGTTGCGGGACGACGTACGCCTGCTCGTTGATGCCTTCCTCGATCTTCGCGCGCACGTACATGCCCGGCAGCAACACGCGCTGCGCGTTGTCGAACAGCGCGCGCACGGTGACGGAGCCTGTGGTCTGGTCGACGGTCACGTCGGAGAATTCGAGCTTGCCCGTGCCGCCATACGGACGGCCGTCTTCGAGGATCAGCGTGACCTTCGCCGCGTTCGGGCCGCTCGTCTTGAGGCGCCCTTCCTGCGCGTCGCGGCGCAACTTGAGGCCGACGAGACTCGATTGCGTGAGGTCCACGTAGACGGGATCGAGCTGTTGCACCGTGGCGAGCAGCGTCGCCGCGCTCGACTGCACGTACGCGCCTTCCGTCACCGACGACTTGCCGATGCGCCCCGAAATCGGCGAGGTCACGTCGGTATAGCCGAGGTTGATCTGCGCCGTTTCGACGGCGGCCTTGCCGGCTGCGACATCGGCGGCGGCCTGGCCTTCGGAGGCGACGGCGTTGTCGTAGTCCTGCTTGCTGATCGCGTTCGCAGCGACCAGCACCTTGTAGCGCTCGGCTTCCGCATGCGTCGACACGAGCGTGGCCTGCGCCTTCGCGAGCGTCGCCTTTGCGCTGTTCAATGAAGCGATGTACGGCGCGGGATCAATCTTGTACAGCGTCTGTCCCGCCTTGACTTCGCTGCCTTCCGTGAAGGCGCGCTTCAGGACGATGCCGTCGACACGCGCGCGCACTTCGGCGACGAGATGCGCGCTCACGCGGCCCGGCAGTTCGACGGTCACGGGCACGCCCGTCGGCTTGACGCTGACGACGCCGACTTCAGGCGTCTGTTGAGGCGGCGCTGCGGGCTTGTCGCTGCACGCGGCGAAAAACGGAATGATGGCGGAAATCGCAGCCGTGGCCGCGAGCAAACGAAAGTTACGGTTCTTTAATAGCGCTGGCATCGTACAAACTTGTTTGAATTGAACGGGGCCGGCGCGCAACGAGTGTTGATCCAACACGCACCGACACGATAAGGTCGTGACGATAGGGGTTGTTCGCCTTTCCCGGGTTACAGCCACCAGGCTGCCGTAAGACTTGTTAAGCCAACGCCGCGTCGCGCCGACTACGATGGCCGCGTGATTCACACGGTCGCTGCGCGGATTGGGGTGCGCGGCGCCGAACGGCAGGAGAAAGGCACCCGTCATGGGACGAACGAAGCAACAGGCGCTCGACACGCGGGCAAAGATCATCGACGCCGCCGAGCGCGTGTTCTTCGTGCGTGGCTTTGCGCGCGCCGCGCTGGAAGACATTGCGTCGGAAGCGGGCGTCACGCGCGGCGCCGTCTACGGTCACTTCCGGAACAAGGAGGCCGTGTTTCAGGCGATCTACGAGTGCGCGGACATGCCGCTCGATCCATTCGTCGTACAGTCGTGCGAGCAGGACGCCGATCCGTTGCAGCATCTGCACGCGCAATTGCTTCAGCGACTGCGCGACGCGCTGCATCTGCGGCGCGCGCGGCGGCTGTACAGCATCGCGCTGACGAAGTGCGAAGTGACGGCGGAGACGGCGGCGTTTTACGAGCGTGTCGCGATGGCCGCGTTGCGCGCCGAAGCGCAGATCGATGCGGCGCTCAGGGCCGCATCGCTGCGCGGACAGTTGCCGCCCGACCTCGATACGCGCGCGGCCGCCGGTTTCATTCACGCAGCATTGACTGGGTTCTTGCACAAGCGTCTGTTGATGTCGGCCGAGCCGCGCGCCGATCTTGAAGCGGAGCAGACGCTTGCTTCGGCGCTGAGGTGCGTGGGCGCGAACACCACGTTCGCCTCGCTCGAACCCGCCCGCGCCTGATCGTCCGGCGCAGCAGAGACCGCCGCCGGAATCCGCTAAGACTTGGTAAGACTTGCTAAGTCGCCCGAACCGGGGCCGCGCAGCGTTGCGCTATAGTCATACGCACATCCGATACCTGGCGGCAACGACGCAGCCCCGCCCAACGCGGCAAAGCGCCGGCGCAGCCTGCTCACATCATGCCCGACACGCCCATCCAGGTGCTGCTCGTCGACGACGACGCCGACCTGCGCGACCTGCTTCGCAATTTCTTCCAGCAACGCGGCATCGAATTCTCGGTGCTGCACGATGCCACGCATCTCGCGCGCAGACTCGAACGCGAGCGTCCGTCGATCATCGTGCTCGACCTGATGATGCCCGGCGTCGACGGACTCACGGCGCTCAAGCAGTTGCGCGCCAGCGGCGACACGATTCCCGTCGTCATGCTGACGGCGCGTGCCGATGGCGTGGACCGCGTGATCGGCCTCGAACTCGGCGCGGACGACTATCTCGGCAAGCCGTTCATGCCGCAGGAATTGCTCGCGCGCATTCATGCCGTGCTGCGCCGCCATCAGCTGCATCCCGAAGCGCCCGCCACCGAGCATCGCGAGGCGCTCGTGTTCGGCCGCTTCCGGTTGGACTTCGCGTCGCGCACGCTCTTTCGCGACAACGAACCCGTCAAGCTGACGGGCAGCGAATATGCGCTGCTCGAAGTGTTCGCGCAGCATCCGATGGAAACGCTGTCGCGCACGCGCATCGTCGATCTGCTGCATGGGCCGGATTCGGAAGTGACGGAGCGCGGCATCGACGTGCCCGTGTGGCGGCTGCGGCGTCTGCTCGAGGACGATCCCGCTGCGCCGCGCCGCATCCAGACGATGCGCGGCATCGGCTATATGTTCGTGCCGGGCGAAGGCGGTGAAGTCGACGACGGCGGCGACGACAGCGAAGGCGACGACAGCGCATCGCAATGAAAAACCCGTTCAATACGCTGTTTGGCCGTCTCGCGACGCTGACGGTCGGTCTGATCGTGGCCGTGCACGTGACGTCGCTGTTCGTCGTCGATCGCGATCGCGGCCATATCGACGCCGAGCACGCGCGCCGCGACGTGCTGCTGGCCGTGCAGGCCAAGCACGACGGCGACGCAGCCGCTACGCACGTCGCGCAGACGCTCGGCATCGAATATGTCGCCGATGCCGATGTGATCCGCCTGGGCTGTCCGAACCAGTGCCAGGGCTCCGACGCGCCGTTCGAGCACGATCTGTTGCCGCGCCTGCCCGCAGACAGCCGCGTCGTGTTCGATCCGCACACGGGCTCGTTGTGGGTACGGTACGGCAACGAGCCGTACTGGCTCTTCATGCGCAATGCGAATCTGCCGGGCATGCGCTTTCTCGGCTCGTCGCTGGTGATGCTGGTGCTGGCCGTTTGCGCCGCGCTGCTGGCCGCGTGGCAGTTTCAGCGACCGTTGCACAGGCTGGCGGACGCGGCGCGCGAGTTCAGGATCGGCCGGCGCGTGCCGCCCGTGACGGCGAGCGGTCCCGCTGAAATGCGCGCGCTGATCGGCGACTTCAACCAGATGATGCGCGAGCTCGCACAGTCCGAGCAGGAGCGCGCCGTGATGCTGGCGGGCGTCGCGCACGATCTGCGCGCGCCGATCACGCGCATGCAGGTGCGCGCGGACCTGCTGCCCGACGCGGCGAACCGCAGCGGCTTTTTGCGCGATGCCGAGTCGCTGTCGCGCATCGTCACGCAGTTTCTCGACTATGCGCGCGATACGGCTGATCCGTCACCGCACGCGAACGTCGATGCGCATTGCCGCCGTCATTATGGCGACGGACTCGACGACGAAGCACTCGTGCGTCTGCATCTGAATGCGGGCGATGGCTTCAATCTGCCGCTCGTGGACCTCGACCGGATTCTGTCGAATCTGATCGAAAACGCGATGAACTACGGCGAGCCGCCCGTCGAGATTTCGACGTCCGCGCATCACGGGGTCTACACGCTGATCGTGCGCGATCATGGCCCGGGCATTCCGCGCGAGCAACTCGAACGCGCGTTGCAGCCATTCACCCGGCTCGATCCGGCGCGCGGCGGCGACGCGCATTGCGGCCTCGGCCTCGCGATCGTGCGGCGGCTTACGCGCTACAACGGCGGACAGTTCGAATGCGATAACGCCCCCGATGGCGGGTTTCGCGTGACGCTGACGTTCGGGCGCGAAGCCTAGCGGCGCGTTTCTTGTCACGCAGCGTCGCAAACGAAATGCCGCCCACGACGGGCGGCATTTTCATGAATCAACGATGCGGCGCGAGCAGGATGCTCGAAATCACGCCTGTCGCGATCGCGGCGAGCACGAAGTCGCCATTGACCTGCACCCATTGATAACCCGACGGCGGCGGCTGAAGATCGTGCCCACGCCAGTCGTCGACGACATATTGCGGACCGCGATAGTCGGGCGGCAAGCGGTCGCCGCGATGCCAGTCGCGGTGCGGCACCGGACGATGCGATGCCTCGGCGCGGACCGGGCCGCCAGCGCGTTGCGGCCCACCGGGGCCACCAGGACCGCCGGGACCATCATCGGGACCACCGCGCTCGTCGGCAGCGGGATGGCGGCCCGGGCCGCCGTCATCGCCCGGCGCGTATTGCGCGAACGCCTGAGTTTGAGCAACGGCACACGAAGCAGCAAGCAACAATACAGATACGACTTTTTTCATCAAACACTCCCCCAAATAAAGTGAGAGTGTTTTCCGGCGCAACGATTCAAACGGCGTCCTTACTGTGTCTTACAGGCCGCTTTTAGCCTTGCTCCACAGGCAGTTCGAGACGCGCCAGCTCCGCGAAATATCGCGCGCCCGTCAGCAGGATATCGTCGTTGAAATCGTAGGTGGCGTTGTGCAAGGGCACGCCGCCCTTCTCCGCCGACTCACCATTGCCGATGAAGATAAAGTTGCCGGGAACGGCCTGCAGGAACGCACCGAAGTCTTCGGAGATCATCATCGGCGGCACGTCGGCATCGACGTGTTCCGCGCCCGCAATATTGCGCGCCGCGCTCACCGCCACATCGACGCATTGCGCGGAGTTCACCGTCGGCGCGAACTCGTGCGTGTATTCGAACGTGCAATCCGCACCATGTGCCCGGCAGATGCCTTCGCTCACTTCACGCATGCGCGTTTCGAGCAGCGTCTGCACTTCACGCGAGTAACTGCGCGTATCGCCCTTGATGACCACGTTCGACGGGATCACGTTTCTGAGTCCATCCGTTATGAACTCCGTGCAGGAGATCACCGCTTGAAGACCCGGATCGAGATTGCGCGACACGATGGTTTGCAGCGCGAGCACGATCTGCGATGCAACGACGATGGGATCGACGCCCATATGCGGACGCGCCGCATGCGTGCCGCGTCCCTTGATGTGAATGACGAAGTTGTCTTCGCTCGCCATGATGCCGCCGGCACGCGTCGCAAATGTTCCGGCACGCATGCCGGGCATATTGTGCGCGCCGAAAATGGCGTCGACGGGAAAGCGCTCGAACAGTCCATCCGCCATCATCGCCTTCGCGCCGCGTCCGTGTTCTTCGGCGGGCTGGAAGATGAAGCGCACCGTGCCATTGAAATCGCGTCGCTCGGCAAGCAGGCGCGCTGCGCCGAGAATCATCGACATATGCCCGTCGTGTCCGCACGCATGCATCTTTCCCGGCGTACGCGAAGCATGCGTGCGCGCGGGCGCGTGCTCCGTGATGTTCAGCGCGTCCATGTCGGCACGCAGGCCGATTGCACGTTTGCCGCTGCCGACCGTCAGGTTCGCAACCAGCCCCGTTCCGCCGATGCCGCGATGCACGTCGAGCCCCAGAGTCGCAAGAATGTTCGCGACATAGTCGGACGTGTCGACCTCTTCGAAACCCGTCTCGGGATACTGATGCAGATGCTGGCGCCAGCTCTTCAGTTGTCCCTGCAGCGTACTTTCCATTTCGGTTGTCCTTGTCGTTCGGATTCGAATGCGCCGGTTAGCGGACGCAGCTTGGCAGCCACGCCTGCTGACGCGCGGCCACGGCTTGCGCCGACTCGCCGACGAACTGCGCATAAGCTTCCGGCGCCGTCGCGCCTTCCGTGTTGATGACGAGCACGCGTGCGTGACGATCGAGACCTGCCGCGCGCGCGCGTTCGCCATCTCGCATCAACGCGCAAAGGCCCGCAAAACCCGCCGCGCCCGATTCACCGGCGACCAGCGGCACATCGTCGCCCGCGCTCTCTGCCAGGCGGCGCATCGCATCGACTGCGTCGTCGTCATCGATCAGCATGAAATCGTCGATGCATTGCTCCAGGATCTTCCACGCGAGCGGCGATGTTTCGCCGCAGGCGAGACCCGCCATCACGGAATCGACCGATCCCGTCGCTCGCGCTGCGTGTCCGGCAATGGCGCTCTGATACAGGCAGTCCGCCTGACGCGGTTCGACGACGATGAAACGCGGCCTTTGCGCGCCGCCGCGTTCCCAAAGATAGCTCGCGACACCCGCCGCAAGTCCGCCTACGCCGCCTTGCAAAAAGACATGCGTGAACGCCGGCGCATCCGTGGATTGCTCGATGATTTCAGCGGCGATCGTGCCGTAGCCTTGCATGACGTCGCGCGGAATGGCTTCGTAGCCGTCATACGATGTATCCGAGACCACGTGCCAGCCGTTGTTCTTCGCGAGCGTCGCCGCGTGTTCGACCGATTCGTCGTAGTTGCCCGCAATGCGGACGATACGCGCGCCATACGCGGCAATCGCCTGTTCCCGCTCGGCGCTGACGTTCGCGTGCAGCACGATCACGCAATGGCAACCGATGCTCTGCGCAGCGGCCGCGAGCGCCTTGCCGTGATTGCCGTCCGTCGCGCTGATGACGGTGAGATTGGCGAGCATCCCGGCATAGCGGCCTTCGATGAGCGCCTGCGGTTCGATGTCGTGCGCGTGCCATAGACGCATGACGAGACGCATCAACGCGATCGGTGCGCCCAGCGCCTTGAAGCTGCCCAGCGGCGAGCGGAACGACTCGTCCTTGACGCACAGACCCGCGATGCCCAGTTGTGATGCCGCATCCGGCAGTTCCCACAATGGCGTGGCCTGCTGGCTGATGAGGTTCCAGACCGACAGCCATGCGCGGCTTTGATCCGCCGACTCGACATTGAGAATGGTCCGCAGCGTATCCGGGTAGGCGACGTGAATGGCGCGGGGATTGGAGATCAGCATCCGTTGTTGCTCCAGAAATCGGACCGCTTCGACGGTCCGTTGATCAAAACTCGGCGTGCTTATGCGCAAAGCCCTGATGAAATGATATTGCGCAACACCATCAATAAAGTCTCGAAGTTTGGCGTTATCGTGCAAAAATATCTCTCACATAACGGCTCCAACGCGAAACCATGGCGACTCAACTCGACAACTTCGATCGCAAGCTTCTGATGGAAGTCCAGCGCGATGCGCAGATTCCCCAGACCGAACTCGGCGTGCGCGTCAATCTGTCGACGGCCGCCGTCAACCGCAGATTGCGCCGTCTCGCGGACGAAGGCGTGATCGACCGATACGCGGCGATCGTCGCGCCCGAGAAAGTGGATTACCCGCTGACCATCGTCGCGAACGTCGAAGTCGAGAGCGAGCAGATCGATCTGCTCGACGCAATGAAACGCACCTTCGCGCAGTGTCCGCAGATCCAGCAGTGCTACTACGTCGCGGGCGAATGGGACTTCGTGCTCGTCATGACGGTGCGCAACATGGACCAGTACACCGAACTCACGCGGCAACTCTTCTTTTCCAACAACAACGTCAAGCGCTTCAAGACGCTGGTGAGCATGAGCCGCGTGAAAGTGGGCCTGGGCGTGCCTGTCGATATCGTCGACGAATGACGCCTCACCGTACGACAGTGCGGTCGGTCCAGTTGCCCTGATCGAACTGCCGGACAGTGATCGCGCCGTTACGGATATCGCCTTTGTCGTCGAACTGGATCGGCCCCGTCACGCCGTCGAGCTTCGCCGCGCGCAGCTTCGGCAGATAGGCTTTCGGATCCGTCGATCCCGCCGCCTGCATCGCATTCGCAATCGCGATCACCGCGTCGTACGCATACGGCGCGTATAACTGCACGGGCACGCCGAAGCGCTGTTCATAGCGTTTGAAGAACTCCGGCCCTTGCGGCATCTTGGCGGGCGGCACGCCTGCCAGCGTGCAGTACGTGTCGCTGCTCATCGACGCGCCCGCCAGCTTGATGAACTGCGGCGTGCACGCTTCATCGCCTGCAACGAACTTGACCTTCAGCCCGAGCTTCTGCGCCTGCTGCACGAATGCGGCGGCCTGCGTGTCGCCGCCCGTGAACGCGATGCCGTCCGGTTGACGGCTCTTGATGGTCGTGAGTATCGCCATCCAGTTGGTCGTCTTGTCGGTGCCGTATTCGCGCGCGACCACGTTGCCGCCCGCCGCCTTGACGGCCTTTTCGACTTCGTCGGCAAGACCTTGCCCGTATGCCGTGCGGTCGTCGACGATCGCGATTTTGCGCGCGCCGAGATCGCGAACCAGATAAGTGCCGATCACCGTGCCTTGTCTCACGTCGTTGGCCACCATGCGAAACACGTTGGTGAAGCCTTGCTGCGTCAGTTTCGGATTGGTGGCGGACTCGGTGATCATCGGCACCCCCGCGTCCGAATAGATTTTCGATGCCGGAATCGACGTGCCCGAGTTCGCGTGCCCGACGACGCCCGCCACGCCGTCGTCGATCAGCTTCTGCGCAACGGTTACGGCCGTTTTCGGATCGGCCGCATCGTCCTGCGAATCGAGGACGAACGTCACGCTTTGCCCATTGATGCGAATCTTGCGGCTGTTCAGATCCTCGATCGCGAGGCGCACGCCGTTTTCGTCATCCTTGCCGATGTGCGACAGCTCGCCCGTCAAAGGCGAAACCTGTCCGATCTTCACGGTGAGATCCGCATGCGCCGCAAGCGGCTGCAATGCCAGCGCGGTGAGCATCAGGAGCGATAGGGGTCGAAGTGTTTGCATGGTTGTCAGCTTGAAGAGTGGGCTCGCGCTCGGGGATGGAGGTTTTCGCCATCCGGTTTCGCCTTGGGGCTGCTTTGCAAGGCTGTATCGATCGTATTCGCGCGCCCTGATCGCCAAAATTTGCAGCCCGCCCGTTCCCGCAAAATCCAGTCGATACAGCCGACGTTCGAGAGATTTTTTATCGCGCCGCCGCTTTTTGCCTGATTCCGCCCGAAGCATGCGCCCTCATTCTTCGCTAATTCCCCGCCGATACGATGCAGATCATTCGAAGTGCAGTCCGTCATCACCGATCCGAAACCATTTCGTCTGACGCATTCGTCTGAAGGAGAACATCATGTCGCTCGCAGCCATCATCCACGGCACGCCCATCTGGGTTTGGGTACTGCTCGCCTACCTGCTTTCGCGCGGGTTCAAGGCCATGAACAGCGGCACCGCGCCGCTTTCCCGCCTCGCCATCGTGCCGCTCGTCTTCACGGTCTGGGGCATTGCGCACCTGGTAACCGACCCGCTGACGGGTTGGGCCGATGCGATCGTCTGGGTAGTCGCCGCGCTGGTGGGCGTCGCGGCTGGCGTGTTCATGGCGAGCCGTACGCGCTTCATCGTCGATCCGATTGCGAACACCGTGATGCTGCCCGGTTCGATGCTGCCGCTGGCGCTGATCGTCATCACCTTCGCAACCAAGTTCTGGCTCGGCGTCGAATTGGCGACGGCAACCAGTCTCGCGTCGCTCGGCACGTATATGTTGATCAGTGCAGCTGTATCGGGCGCCGTCGCAGGCATGTTCGGTGGCCGCTTCCTGACCTACTGGCGAGCCATGAGCGCGCGCCGCATTCTCCGGACCTGTTCGCAGCAAGGCGCGTAAGCGAGGCGCCAGCGGAAGCGGGCACGGCCGTTGCGACCCACGATTCCGACGGAATATCGCCAAACTTGTTACTCCCAGCGTCCGCTTTCCGGGTCCAGACTGTCTCACGGCAAGCAACGCGCGATGAACAACCACCGAAGCCGCGCCTCATCCCCGAGGCGCGGCAACGCGTTCAAATCAGGAGGTCGCAAGCGCCATGACTACATCGGACGAAAACGGAAGCAACAGCGGACAACGGGCGATGCGCACACCGCCCGTCGTAACGCCGCAGGAATGGGAAACCGCGCGCGAGCAGTTGCTCGTGAAGGAAAAAGCCCACACGCGCGCCCGCGACGCGCTCGCGGCAGAGCGCCGCCGCATGCCGTGGATGGCCGTCGACAAGTCCTACGCATTCGAGGGACCATCGGGCAAGCTCAGTCTGGCCGATCTGTTCGACGGGCGGCGTCAACTGATCGTGTATCGCGCGTTCTATGAACCGGGCGTGTTCGGCTGGCCGGAGCATGCGTGCCGCGGCTGCTCGATGGTGGCCGACCAGGTCGCCCATGTCGCCCACCTGAACGCCCGCGATACGACGCTCGTATTCGTTTCGCGCGCGCCTCAAGCGGACATCGCCCGGTTGAAGGCGCGCATGGGCTGGCAGATCCCCTGGTTCACGATCACGGATAGCTTCGACACCGACTTCGGCGTCGGCGAATGGCACGGCACGAACGTGTTCTATCGCGACGGCAACCGGATTTTCCGCACCTACTTCATCAACAATCGCGGCGACGAGCAGATGGGCGGCACGTGGAACTATCTCGACATCACACCGCTTGGCCGGCAAGAGGTCTGGGAAGATTCACCCGAAGGCTATCCGCAGACGCCGACCTACAAGTGGTGGAACTGGCACGACAGCTATGTCGACGACGCGCCGCCCGACAGGAAGTGGGTCGAGGTGTCGGATGCGGGCGAGGCGGCGTTCAGGAACAAGCCTCAGACGTGAGCGCCGGTGCACGTCACCTGTCGATCTGTTTCACCGTGACCACTTCGGGCCCACGCGCCGCTTCGCCGTTGCGCAGCTTCACGCGCCAGCTTCCATATCCGGCAAACGGAAACTGCGCAAACGCGCTTTTGACGAGCCACGGTATGGGATGCAGCACATCGGCATTGCGGTCGCGGCTCGTCGCGATGACCTTGTAGACTTCCTTGCCGGTCGCGGCGTCGAAGAGGCGCAAGGTCATCGAATGCTGATACTCGCGCCCGAACAGCGAGAAGCCGGGCTTCGCGACGCCATTGCAGGCTGAATCCGCGCAGTCGCCCGCGATCACGCCGACGGCGGCCGGCCGCGTATCGTACGCGAGCGAGAGCATATAGCTGGCGCGCTCCGCCGATCGATCGACCAGCCCGTAATTGCCCAGTTCGCTGTGAATCAGCGCCTCGTACTGCTCGCGGGCGGCGCCCGCTTCCTGCGACGGCGTCTGCACGATCGCATAGGTGCGCTCGCCCTGCAGCACGACGGGCGTTCCCGACACCTGAACGTCCGTCGTCACGCCCGCGCATCCTGCGAGACCCGCCACGCTCGCGACAACGACAGCGGCACCACCTAGCGTCTTCTTCACGTTCTTCTCGCTTCGATCGAATACAGATTCATGTGCGCATGGCGCGCCCGGGTTATTCAGGCGTTCGTCTCATCGAGCGCGGGCAGCGTGATCGTGAACGCCGTGCCCTGCCCGAGCGCGCTTTCCACGTGCACGTCGCCGCCGTGCCGCGTCACGACCGCCTTCACGAACGCCATGCCGAGCCCCGTCCCCGTGGCCTCGGGCCGTTCGACTTCGTGAAAGCGCTGAAACCGCTCGAACAGATGCGCCTGGTTTTCGGCCGACATCCCGTAGCCTTCGTCGCGGACCGTGCAGCGCACGCGCGCCGGCCATTCGCCCGACGCAGGCGTATCCTGCGCGACCGTGCACGTAATACGCGTTTCGGACGGACTATATTTCACTGCGTTGTTCAGAATATTGACGAGCGCGCGCGTCATCAGCGAGCGGTCCGCGTTGATCCAGTGGCCGTCGCCCTGTTCGTCGTACGCGGCTTCGAGGCGAATGTGCCTCGCTTGTGCCTGCGGCCACACTTCGTCGCTTGCGTCGATCACGAGTTCGACGAGACTCACGGGTTCGAACGTATAAGCCTGCGATTCGGCGCGCGCCAGTTGCACGAAATCGTCGGCGAGCATCAAGGCCCGCTGCGCGTATCGCTCGACGCGGTTCAGCAATTCGCGCAGACGTTCGGAGTCGGGCGTGCGCGCGCGTTCGAGTTCGACGAGCGCAAGAATCGATGCCTGCGGCGAGCGCATATCGTGCGACAGCAGACGCAGCGCATCTTCACGCAGCCGTTCGGCCGCATGCACGGCCGTCACATCGACCAGGCCCGCAATCCATCCGATCACCGCGCCTTGCGCATCGGTGCACTTCGCATAACGCAACAGATGATCGCGCTGGCTGCGATCGCGCACCTCGATGCCCCGCTCCATCATCTCCGTGAACGCGATGCGGCCGGGATCGAGCAGTGCGGGCCAATGCGCGCGTCCGAGCGCATCGGCCTCCGCGTGGGAACCGATCGCCTTCATGAACGCGAGTTCACCGAGCACGTGGCGCAGTTGCATGCCTTCGGGTGTCGCCGCGCCGAGCCGCTCGAAATACGTCTTCGCCGCGTGGTTCGCAATCAGCACGACACCGTGCACGTCGCTGACGAGAATCGGCTCCGGCACGCTATCGAGGCTGTTCCACACGAAGCGCTTCATGTCCTGCACGCGCCGCGCCGCCTGCGCCATCAGCGCCATCTGCTGGGCGAGCGCGTCGCCGCGAAATTCGCGGCTGCGTTGCGGCGCTTCGGGCAACAGATACGGCTCGTCAGCAAGGCGCTGCAGTTCCTTGCGCAGATACGACATCGTCATTTCGAGCCGCCGCCAGTTCCAGATCGGATAGGCGGCAGCCAGTCCGACGATCGCGGGCACGGGCGACATCCACAGCCGCATGCCGTACAGCAGCGCCGCGCTGAGACCCAGCATCGATGCGCACAGCACGACCGTCATCAGCAGCGACCGCAGCGGCGACAGCACGAGCAGGCCCGCGAGCAGCACGCCGAGCGGCACCAGCGACACAGCGAACACCCACAATCCGTTGACGGGATCGATGGCGCGGCCCGTCACGAGCGTATCGAGCACGTTCGCGTGAATGTAGACGCCGGGCAGCGGCCCGAGCCGGCCGGACACAGGCGTCGAAAACCTGTCGTAGAGTCCCGAGGCCGTCACGCCGATCAGCACGATCTTGCCGCGCAGCGAGTCGCGCGGCACCTCGCCCGCAAGGACGCTCGCGAACGACACCTTCGGATACGTCTGCGCGAGCGGGCTGAACGGAATCAGCACGCGTTCTTCGTCATTGCCCTTCATGGTGGTGCGGTCGGGCACTTCCGCGACGGCGCTCGCGGCATGCGGCAGCCTCACCGCGCCGCCCTTGATCGCGCGCCATACGGGCACCATCAATTGCGGCCAGCGCATCTGCGCGTCGCCTTCGAACAGCGCGACACTGCGCACGATGCCGTCGGCATCCACTTCGAGATTGATGTGGCCGAGTCCCGCAGCGGCGCTCGCGAGCGGCTCGACCGGCTTGACGGCGACACGCTCGCCGTTGGCATCTTCGGGAGACAGGAGAATCGGCAGATACGTCGGCGTCGCGGCGATCGCGCGTGCCAGTTGCGCGTCGTCTGGCGCGGGCTCGGTGAACAGCACGTCGTAGACCACGGCCGCCGGCTGGGCCTTCGCGATTTCATTGAGCAGTTGCGCATGCACGGCGCGCGGCCAGGGCCAACGGCCGAGCCGCGCAATGCTCGCATTGTCGATTTCGACGACGGCGATATCGGGCAGCACCGGTTGCGCGCGCAAGCGCAGGAAGCCGTCGTAGACGAGATGATCGACGCTCGCCGTCAGCCTGCCGAGCGAGCCGGCCAGAATCACCAGGATGCCGAGGCAGCCGATGCGCAGCCATTCGAACAGGAAGCGGCGCCCGACTGGCCGCCCAAGACGTATGCGCGGATCGAAACTCATGCGCGGGCCGCTGGTGGTCATCACCGTGCCAGTGTAAATGAGCGGATCGCGCTGCCCTTCTGGTAGAGCCGGCCGTTGTCGAACTGCTCGGCGATCACGGTCCAGTAGTAGACGCCCGGCGGCAGATCGGAGACCACGATCTGCCCCGCCGCGAGATCCGTGCGATCGACCAGCGGCTCGCGCAGATCGGCCGTCGTCGCCAGCACGAAGCGGAAGCGGGTCTCGACACCCGTGCGGCTCGCAAGCCAGCGGAACTCGAAGTCACGGCTGCCGGCAGGCGGCCCGGCGGAGACATCGAGTCCAAACTGCCGGCGCTCGAACGCGTAGGTTTGCGGCAAGCCTTCGAGTCCCATGCCGTCGATCGATGCAATGCGCACGAAGTAGTTGCCGTCAGGCAAGTCGGCGAACGTTGCGTGCGGCAGGTTCACGCGCTGGTCGCGGATCAGGTCGAACAGATCGGCGTCACGCGCGATCTGCACGCGGTAAGCGCGGGCGTTCGCGGCGGGCACGAGATCGAAGGCGATCTCCTTGTCGTCCTGCACCTTGCCCGGGTCCGCGAGTGCGGGCGCGGGCAGCAAGGCCACCGGTGCGCCGACGCCGCCCGTCGAACGCGTGACACTGCCGAAATGCGCGCCAATCAGTTGCGTCGATGCCTGCAACGGCACGCCCGGTGCGCGCGGCGGCATGCGCGCCGCATCGACGCCGACCGCGCCGTCGAGCACGGCGACGGCGGTCGATTGTTCGTCGCCGTCGTAGCTCACGCGAAAGCGCGTGCCGCGCACGCCCGCCACCACGGACGGTGAGCGGATCTGGAAGCGATCGTCCTTCTTCGTCGCGTGGTCGACCTCGCTGTCGACCTCGCCCCGCTTCAGATCGATCACGCGATCTTTCGCGCCCGTCAGCACGGTCTGCCGTAGCGCGCCGATTGCGATCGTGCTGTCCTGCGGCACGGACACATGCGAGCCGTCATCGAGTTCCAGCGTGACGAAGCCGTTGTGCCCCGTCTGCAGACGGTCGCCTTCGACGAGCACCATGCCAAGCGTGACGGGCGCGAACGGATTCTGCCTGAATGCATGTGAGGCTGGACCACTGACGGCGACCACGCGCGCCGAACGAGGCTCCTGCTTCAGAAGCGCGACGGGCAAACGCAACTGCGCGCCGGGCCGAAGATGCAGCGGATCGGCGACATGATTGAGCTTGCGCAATACGGCCCAGTCGCGCGGATCGCGCAGATAGCGATCGGCGACGTCGTACAGCGTGTCGCCGGGCCGCGTCATGTAGATCGCCGTTGCCGGCGTTGCATGTGCATTGGATGACTGCGCGTTTGAACTGGCAGGCAGCAGGCTCGACGCCGCGACCAGACACGCGATGATGCCGAAAGCGCGCCGCGCCGCCCACGTTACAGCCACCGTCACGCATCCCCCTTTTCGATCCGTTCCAGCCGGTAGCCGTAGCCATAGATGGGAGTCAAGCGATAGCCGTGTTCAGGGCGCAGGCCGAGCTTGGCGCGCAGCATCGACACGTGGGTGTCCATGGTGCGCGATGGAATGTCGACGTCCTGACGCCAGATCGCTTCGAGAATATGCGCGCGCGACAACGGCTGGCTCAGATGCCGGAACAACAGCAGCGCGAGTTCGAACTCTTTTTGCGTCAGCGTGACGGACGTGCCGCGCGCGACGACCTGTTTCGATCCCAGCTCGAACTCGAATTCCCCGAAGCTTTCTTTTGTCGCCATCTGGTTGAGTTGATAGGCGCGGCGCAGCAGCGATCGCACGCGGGCAAGCAACACGCCCGTTGCAACGGGCTTCACGACGTAGTCGTCCGCGCCCTTGTTCAGCATCGATGCGATATCCGTTTCGCGGCTGCGGCTCGTCATGAACAGCACGGGCAGACGATCGGACAGGCTCTGACGCACCCAGTGCAGCACCTCTTCGCCCGACATGTCGGGCACGTTCCAGTCGAGCACCAGCAGGTCGAACGTTTGACGGCGCAGATGCTTGACGAGCGCGCGGCCTTCGGCGAACGCATGGCAATCGTGGCCATCGACGGCCAGCGACTGGCAGACCAGATCGGCTTGCGCCACGTCATCGTCCAGGACTGCAATTCTCATAGATCCCCGCACGCGAAATCATTCATCGGGCCAACAGAGCAAGCGCGGCTGGGCTCGCTCCGTGGACAGGCCGGCGCGATCGCCATGCCGGCTGTCGCGCCTACGCTTGCGCGCCGTTCAAGGCCACCACGTCATCATCACCGTTATCTTTCGACCGCAGATGCGCGGTCAGCGCCGCCTCGAGATGAAGCCGCACGTGCTCCCAGGCAGCGTGCGCGTAGTCCGGCTCGCGCGCCGCCCACTCTTGCGCGAGGCCGAACACGCGGCGAACCGTCGATGCGCAATGCGTCAGCCCCGTATTGCCGCCTGCCGCGGAATCGCGCAGCCATTCGGCCAGCCACGGCATCTCGGACGCACACGAATCCGCATACGCCTCGGTGGCCGCGCGCGCGTGCGAATCGCTCGCAGGATCGAGTTCGATCCGCTGCGGATAGCCGCTGCGTTTGCGCGTGCGTTTGCCCGTCTTGAACGGAATCCGCGTGGTGCCTGGTCTGAAAAACATCCGATCCCTCGATATGCAACGACGATTCAGATCCACTGCGCCGACTTACCCCGTTTGCCCGCGAATCGCCATCCGGCATCAACGTTTTTCAACAATTGAGAGGGACAGTATAAAAAGAGGGCGCAATAAAATCATTTAAAGATTGTCAGATCGTGGTGCGCGCCCTGCCAGGAGGTTGCTGGTTGGTCTCCTCCCGCTGTCATGCTGCTGTCGTACTTCACCCCGTTCGATTTGTAAATTGGCATGCAAGACTTTGTAAGCCTCTCATTCATCATTCCATGAAGGAATGTGAAGCGCCGATTCTCCCTGATTGCTGCCTTTTGAATTCTGACCGGCTCGATCGAAACCGTGTCCGTACTATATGAGATTCATCGCCTGAAAACTTTTAGCAATTGTCAAGTCATGAAAACGCTTGAAAGGGAAGGCATTAAAAATGCACTTCATGCGACGGGAAATTTAACTAACATTATTTGGCAAACTGGCTCGCGCCATTTTGGTAGTCTGCCGATGTGCCAGCCGTGCAAGGTGGTAGATGAAAAGGCGCTGCAACGAATCGCAGCTTGAGCAATGCCAGCTGAAATGCGAGGGGTTCATCATGCTGATGTGGATTGCAAACTGGGCAGCACGCCACGCTCCGACTCCCGAAAAACAGGCCGAACGCGCGCTTCATGAATTGCGCATGGAATTGTTCCGCGCCGAACAACAGGTCATGGACGCACAATTGCGCGCCGAATATTTCCGCGCGCGGCTACTCTTTCTCGAAGATGTCACGCGACAGGGCATCGAAGCGGTTTCGGATCAGCGCAAAGGTCAGCAAGAATTGACGCAACCATCGCGGCCAGGTCCGAGACTCACTGCCGCGCAATAGCGGCTAAGCCAATGCCATTCATGGCGAAAAAAAAGCCGCAGCGCGGTTGCTGCGGCTTTAACTTGCCACTCGCGGTACGGTCACCGCGATTTCATTCTGGGACGTCAATTGGAATGCTTCAACGTTGAATTGGCAGATTTGACTATCTTTAACAAGCGTCGCCCGAGTTGGATTTCGAGTTACGCAGACTGATTCAAGCTCGCCAACGTCTCCCCACGCTCGACCAGTTCCACCAGCAACGGCGAGGGCTTCCAGAACAGCGGATCCTGTTTCTCGAACTCGCGGATATCCGCGAGCAACGCAGGCAGACCGATCGTATCCGCGTAATGCATCGGACCACCGCGATGCGCCGGAAACCCGAAGCCGTTGATCAATGTCACATCGACATCGAGCGGCCGCAGCGCAATGCGCTCGTGAATCACGTTCGCGCCTTCGTTGATCATCGCGGCCAGGTAGCGACGCACGATCTGCTCGTCGCTGAACGTGCGCGGCGTGACGCCCGCACGCTCGCGCTCCGCGACGATGATCGCTTCCACTTCCGGATCGGGCACACCAGTGCGCTTGCCTTCGTCATACCGGTAGAAACCGCGCTTCGTCTTCTGGCCGAACCAGCCGCGCTCGCAAAGACGATCGGGAATCTGCACGTAACGCGCGTCGGGATTGCGCGTCGCAGCGCGGCGCTTGCGCGACGCCCAGCCGATGTCGCCACCAGCAAGATCGATCACCTGATACGGTCCCATCGGAAAACCGAATTCACGCACGGCCTTGTCGATCTGATACGGCGACGCGCCGTCTTCCATCAGATGGTCGGCCGCCGCGCGATACACCGCGAGCATCCGGTTGCCGATAAAGCCGTCGCACACGCCCGCGCGCACGGGCACCTTGCGCAGCTTCTTCGCCAGATCGAATGCGGTCGCGACGACGTCGGCGCTCACGCGCGCGGGCACGACGACTTCCAGCAGCTTCATGATGTGCGCGGGCGAGAAGAAGTGCAGCCCGATCACATCCTGTGGCCGCGAGATGCTGGCTGCGATCGCGTCGATGTCGAGATACGACGTGTTGGTCGCGAGCACGGCACCTTGCTTGCACACGCGGTCGAGTTCCGCGAACACCGCCTGCTTCACGGCCATGTCTTCGAACACGGCTTCGATCACGATGTCGACATCGGCGAGTGCGTCGTACGACGTGCTGCCGATGAAGCGAGCCAGCTTCTTCGCCTTCGCATCACTGGTCAGGCGTCCTTTCGCGATCAGACCGTCGTAGACCTTTTCGACATGCGCGCGGCCGCGAGCCAGCGATTCGTCGTCGCGCTCGATCATCGTCACGGGCAAGCCCGCGTCGAGCAACGCGACGGCGATGCCCGCGCCCATCGTGCCGCCGCCCACTACGCCTGCCGACCCGATCGGCCTCGGCTGCGCGCGGCGCGTTTCAGGCGCCTTCTGCACTTCCCTTTCCGCATGGAACGCGTGGACGAGCGCCGCGCGCTGAGGGCTATCGAGGCATTCGAGAAACTGCTTGCGCTCGAAGCGCATGCCTTCGTCGAACGGCAGGTTCAGCGCGGCCTCGACGCAATCGACGATCTTCAGCGGCGACAGCAGGCCGCGCGATTTCTTCGCGGTGTCGGCGCGCGCGGCGGTCACGGCGGCTGTACTTGTCGCCTGGTCCGCGAGCGCTTGCGCATCGCGCGTGCGCCGCACGGGCGCATGGTCGACGAGCAGTTGCTGCACATACGCAAGCCCCTCGGCGAGCACGTCATCGCTCTGGCCGACGCGATCGATAAGCCCGATCTTCAGCGCTTCCTGCTCGCCGATTGGCTTGCCGCTCAGCATCAACGGCAAGGCCGCCCCGGCGCCGATCAGACGCGGCGCGCGCTGCGTGCCGCCTGCGCCGGGCAGCAGGCCGAGAAGCACCTCAGGCAAACCGAGCTTCGCGCCCGCCACCGCGATTCGATAGTGCGAGGCCAGCGCAATCTCGAGTCCGCCGCCGAGCGCCGCGCCATGAATTGCGACGACGACCGGCTTGCCGCAGGTCTCGAGACGGTTGCATACGTCGGGCAGCGTCGGCATTTGCGGCGGCTTGCCGAATTCGCGGATGTCGGCGCCCGCGATGAAATTGCGGCCCGCGCCGACGATCAGCACCGCGCGCACGGCCGGATTCGCTTCCGCGACGTCGATTGCCGCGACGAGGCCGCGCCGGACGTCCACGCCCAGGGCGTTGACGGGCGGATTGTCGACGGTGACGAGCAGGATATTGCCGCGTAGCTCATGGGTCACCGGCAATGCGGGGGCGGCGGTCGGCGTCATGCGATTTGTCTCCTCGTGCTGCGTGTCAGCGGAATTGCCATGCGATTCGGGATTGTCTTGGGGACAAACGGAATTGACAATCGCATCGCCAATTGACAGAGTGTCAAATATTCTTTGACAGTAGGGCCGCCGTGGACCTCAACGCGCTCACGCTGCTGGTCGAGATCATCGATGCCGGCAATCTCAGCGAGGCTGCGCGCCGGCTCAAGATGACCCGCGCCAACGTCAGCTACCACCTCAACCAGTTCGAAAAGTCGATCGGCTTGCAACTGGTCCGGCGCACGACGCGCCGCGTCGAGCCGACCGAGATCGGGCTGAAGCTGTACGAGCACGGCCGCGCGATCCGCAATTCGCTGCTGGCCGCGAAGGAATCGGTATCGACGCTCGGCGAAAGCCTGCAAGGCCGCGTGCGCCTGTCGGTGCCGAGCGGCTACGGGCAACTGGTGATGTCGGCGTGGCTGATCGACTTCAAGCGCGAATATCCCGGCATCGTGCTCGACGTGATGTTTGAGAATCGTGTCGAAGACCTGTTGCGCGACGAAGTGGACATTGCCGTGCGCGTGATGTCGGAGCCGCCGCAAAATCTCGTCGCGCGCGATATGGGGCCGGTGAGATGGGTTGCGTGCGCATCGTCCGCGTATGCCGCGCAACGCGGCATGCCGGTGGAACTCGACGACCTTCGTACCGCGCCGATCATCACGTCCGCCGTAGTGGGCCGGCAACTGCGCGTCGCCGCGTATCTGCGCGACGAACGGCATGAGGTGTTGCTGGAACCCGGCCTCATCTCCGAGAACTTCCTGTTTCTGCGCGACGCGATTCTCGCCGGGCTCGGCGTCGGACTCGTTCCGGATTACGTGGTGCACGACGACATCCGGCGCGGCGACGTCGTCACGGCGCTCGACCCGTGGCGGCTCAGCATCTTCGGCACGAATATGTACATGCTGTATATGCCGAATCTTCACCATACACGCGCGACGTCACGGTTCATCGAGTTCATGCTCGACGAAGCGCGCAAGGCGGGACGCGGCGCCATGCCGACCCGACCCGCTCTTTTGTAGCGCAATGTATCCACCGCAGCAGCGGATACATACGCATACACACGTCCCTTCCCACGACACAAGCGAGATACATCCGCACGCTTCAATACGGTCATCGATTGTTTGCCCCTCACCTACTCAACGGAGCACGCACCATGACACGTATCGACAACGTACTGTACACAGGCAAGGTTCACACGACGGGCGGCCGCGAAGGTGCCGCGCTTAGTTCCGACGGTCGCCTCGATATCAAGCTATCGACGCCGGGTGGCAATGGCACAGGCACGAACCCCGAGCAACTGCTCGGCGCCGGCTGGTCGGCATGTTTCATTGGTGCGATGGGCGGCGCTGCGCGCGCGCTGAAGATTTCGCTGCCGGCCGACACCAGCGTCGATGCCGAAATCGATCTCGGCACCACCGACAACGCATATTTCATTCAGGCACGTCTGACCGTGAGCCTGCCCGGCCTGCCGCGCGATGTGGCCCAGGAAGTGGTCGACCGTGCGCATCAGACCTGCCCGTACTCGAAGGCGACGCGCGGCAACATCGGCGTCACCATCACGCTCGTTTAAGCCGTACGAAGAAGGGCAGTGCCAGCACTGCCTTTCCCGCGATATTGCATATGCAACACGAGCATCGACGATGACTTCGGACCATCGGCGCGACGCCTCTTCCAATGTCAGCCGGAAGATCGCGCAAAGCTGCCTGCTCACGCGCACTCGGCAGATCTCAAGAGTACTGACGGCGATCTATGACGAAGCGTTGAGGCCCTTCGGCGTCAACGCTTCGCAATTCACGCTGCTGGTGCTGATCATGGAATTCGGACCGCTCAGCCGTGCCACGCTCGGGCGCAAAAACCATCACGACCGCTCGACGCTCACGCGCAATCTTCAGCCGCTGATCGCGCAGGAATGGGTCGTCGAAGGCATGCCTGGCGACGACGGCCGCAGCCGCCCTCTTTCGCTCACGGCGCAAGGCAAGGCCTTGTTGCACGACGCCGCGTCCGCGTGGTCGGCGGCGCAATCGAAGGCCCAGTCGCTGCTTGGCGAAGCGGGTGCAAACGCGCTGATGGGCATCGCGGGCGAGTTGCCGCATCGAGGCGGCTGATTGTTGCGTCGCTGATGTTGTATGTGCAACACGAAGCACGTTCGATCCGCGTGGCGCAAAGTATCCGCTGAGTGCAAGTGGGTACTTGCAGCTACACAGGCATCGTTTCAGAAAACACGCGCGATACATCCGCGCGTTCCAATGCGCTCTCGCCGGACGTGCACTGCGTCCGGATCGTGCGTCCGATGGCGCGTGCGACCACGCGGCCATCACCTGGAATCATTGGCGCAAAGCCAATCGGAGTTCTTATGTCAGACCACCTTCCTCCTTCATCGCCGTCGCGTCGACGCTTTGTCGGTGTCGCCGCAGCCACTCTCGCCGCAGGTTCGTTGAGCCAGCTTGCCTTTGCACAAACGAATCAGGCGATGACGTCAGTCGCGCCGCCGGCAGGCGACAAGTCGGCGATTCGTCCGCTTCGCGTGCATGTGCCCGACGCGCAACTGATCGATTTGCGTCGACGCATCAAGGCGACGCGATGGCCCGAGCGTGAGACGGTCGCCGACAACACGCAAGGCGTTCAGCTGGCGATGATGCAGGAACTCGCACGCCATTGGGCCACCAGCTATGACTGGCGCAAGTGCGAGGCAAAGCTGAATGCGCTGCCGAACTTCGTGACCGAGATCGACGGACTGGATATTCATTTCATCCACGTCCGCTCGAAGCATGAGAACGCGATGCCGTTGATCGTCACGCACGGCTGGCCGGGCTCGGTGATCGAGCAGTTCAAGATCATCGATCCGCTGGTCAATCCGACGGCGCATGGCGGGAGCGCATCGGATGCGTTTCATCTCGTCATTCCGTCGTTGCCGGGCTATGGTTTTTCCGGCAAGCCGACCACCACAGGCTGGGGCCCGGAACGCACGGCGCGCGCGTGGGTCGTGCTGATGAAACGGCTCGGATACGACAGATTCGCGGCTCAGGGCGGCGACCTCGGCGGTGTCGTCGCGAACGTGATGGGCAAGCAGGCGCCGCCCGAGTTGCTGGGCATCCACGTCAACTTCCCGGCGACAGTTCCGCCCGAGATCGCCAAGGCACTTCAGGCTGGCGACCCGCCACCGTCCAGCCTTTCGGACGACGAAAAGCACGCATACGAGCAGTTGAGCAGCGCAGCCAAAAAACGGCGCGCCTACGCGCTGGAGATGGGAACGCGCCCGCAAACGCTCTATGGCATTTCGGACTCGCCGATCGGGTTGGCCGGGTGGCTGCTCGATCACGGCGACGGCTACGAGCAGCCGGCAGCGGCGCTTACTTCTGCGGTGTTTGGCCGGGCCGTCAATGGAGAATCGTCCGGCGCGCTGACCCTCGACGACGTGCTCGACGACATCACGCTTTACTGGCTGACGAACACGGGTATCTCCGCGGCGCGCTTCTATTGGGAGTCCCATTTCAACTTCCTCGCCGCCGCCGATGTGTCCGTCCCCGCCGCCGTCAGCGTCTTTCCTCGCGAGAACTATCAGGCGCCGCGCAGCTGGACCGAGCGTGCGTATCACAACCTGATTTACTACAACCGGCTCGACAAGGGCGGGCATTTCGCGGCGTGGGAACAGCCGCAACTGTTCGCCGAAGAAGTGCGGGCGGGATTGAGGCCGTTGCGTCGATAGAGGGCTGGGCGAGGAGTCGTCACGCCCCGTCTCCCCGCCCGCGCCTCGCCGCATCCACCAGCGCGCGAATTGCCCAGCGCTTCACTTTCCGGGCTCGCGCGTCGTCGAGTTGCAGCACGTCCTTGAACACCACCATCGCCTCGGTGCCGATCACGAGCGCGAGCGCTTGCGTCAAGGTTTCGAGCGCGGCGGGCTTGAACTGATCCTGCACGGGTTCCAGCGCCGCCTCGATCAACGCAGTTCGCCGATTCTGCCGCAGCGGAACCTCACTGTCGGTATCGCCCTTCGCCACGCGCTCCAGCGCATGCGCGAGCATCATCCGCAGCGGTGCTTCGTTGGCGAGGATCATGTCGTGAAGCGCCGTATCGACGCGCGTGAGCCGCGCCACGGGATCATCCGATGCGCGCGGCCCGAACAGCGCCGACGCATCCGGCGTCGCGACATCGAGCGACGCTTCCAGCAGCAGCGCATCCATGCTCGGGAAATGGCGATACGCGGTGGCACGCGACACTATCGCTTCCTCCGCGATCTCTTCGAGACTCGGCTTGCGCCCCTGCTTCATCAAACGCGAAGCCGCCTGCAACAAGTCCTTGCGCGTGCGCCGCTTCTGGTTCTCGCGCCCGTTGGTCGTGACGTCGGCCATATCAGGATTGCGGCAACTGCCGGATGATCGCCGCAAGATCGACCCATACGTTTTCACGCGCGATCTGTCCGCTTTCCGCGAACTCGAGTACATGCAACATGCGAAATTCCAGCGGGCGCCCTCGCCCTTCGAGTCCAAATGGCCGCCCCGGCGCCTTGCCGCGCCACAGCGATTCGTCGACGACGAAACCGTCTCCGTACAAACGACGCAAGCACTCGACCCGGCTCTCCGACAAATCCGCGAACAGCGCCTCGTAGAACGGCCGCACTTCACCGCGGCCGCGCACCGGCCCCGCCGGCCAGCCGACGACGTCATGCTCGACGTCCGGCGTGAGCGTGGCAAGCACGCCTTCGACATCGTCGCGTCTCTCGAAACCGAAGTGTTCTTCGATCTTCCCGTCCATCTGCACCGGCGTCAGCGTCATGATTGCCTCCTCGCGATTGCATTCGCACCGTTCGCCAATTCATTCTAGTGAGACTCTTGTCTCATTACAAGATCGTAATGTTGCTTTGACCTCAGGTAGAATTTCGTCCGACATCGACGTTATGATCGAAGCGCGGTCCAGGCAGTCTCCCTGCAATCGGAATCACCTCATCCGGGTTCATCCACAGCCTTGAAGATCGAGCATCCGACCGACGGCCCGACGCGTCTTCCATGGGCTCACGACTACTTCAGCACCGCCAGCGAGTCGCCGCAGCAGCAATTGCTCGCCTGGCGAAACCGCATCGGGCATATCCTGGATGTGCCTGTCGCAAAGCGTCAGCGCGAGAGCGGCTTTCGGGGGAGCATCGACAGTTATCGCTCCGCGGATCTCGCCTTCATGGACTGCCGCACCGACGCGGTCCTGCAAACGCGCACCGCCGCGCGAATCTCAACGGATAGCGCGCGCCAGTTCGTGTTCCATGTGCTCGTCGATGGCCAGATCGAGACGACGACGGGCATGTATCCCAAGCGCGTCGCCACGCAGATCAGGCCCGGCATCCTCGCGCTGGACATGGGGCAGCCGATGCGCATGGAACGCACCGACTGCCGTCTGCTGGCGTTCTTCCTGCCGCGCGAATGGCTGGCGCCCGTACTACCCGAGCCCGAGTCGGTTCACGGTCATGTCATCGAGTACGATTCGCCGCTCGCGCGCCTGATTCCGGGCTATCTCGCCGCGCTGTCGCAAACCGCTCAGTCGACGAATCCCGCCGACTTTCACGACGCGCTGAAAACCTGCGCCATGCTGATTGCCGCCGCGTTCGGCAAGCGGACGGGCCGCGCGGGCGGTGCACGCGCGGCCGCGCGCGCCGCCGTGTTCGGCACCCTGCGGCGCTACATCGAAGCCAATCTGCACGAACCCGATCTTTCGCCCGAAAGCGTGCTGCTCGCTTCGCAGCTGTCGCGCCCGACGCTCTACCGGTTGTTCGAGAGCGAAGGCGGCCTTGCAACGTATATTCGCAACCGACGGCTGAGCCAGGCCGCGGATGAACTACGCCGCTATCCGAACAAGGCGGTGATCGAGATCGCGTATGGTCTCGGCTTCAACAGCGCGTCCGATTTCAATCGCGCGTTTCGCCGCGCATTCGATATGTCGCCGCTCGATTTCCGGATGTTCACGCTTTAACGTCCCCGCTACAAATGCTCAACAGGAGAAGTCATGTCGGCTGTATCGGCATTCAAGCTGGTGCTGCTTTCGCTGATTGCGATCATCGCGCTCGAACTGATCGCGAAGCGCTTGCGGCTGCCACCCGCGGCCGCGTTGCTGGTCGGCGGCGCCGCGATGGCGTTCGTGCCGGGCTTGCCGCCCGTCGTGCTCGACCCCGACCTCGTGTTGATCGTGTTCCTGCCGCCATTGCTGATGGACGGCGCGTACTTCTTCGTCTGGACCGATTTCAAGCGGCATCTGAAGCCCATTCTGCTGTACGCGATCGGCGCAGTCGCGTTCACGACGTGGATAGTCGGGGTCGTCGTGCATGTCGTCGTGCCGTCGCTGCCGTGGGCGGCCTGCTTCGCACTCGGCGCCGTCGTCTCGCCGCCTGACGCCGTCGCGGCGAAAGCGGTGCTCGAACGGCTCGCGCTGCCGCGCCGCCTGATGGTGCTGCTCGAAGGCGAAAGCCTGCTCAACGACGCCGCCGGCCTCGTGCTGTTCCGCTTCGCCGTCGCTGCCGCGCTGACGGGCGCCTTCAGCGCGTCGCATGCCGTGCTGAGCTTCGCGGGGCTCGCAGTAGGCGGCGTGGTGGTCGGATGCGTGGTCGGCTATGGCGTCGTGTGTCTGCTGCGCCTGCTCGATGACGACTATCTGATCATCACGACTTCGGTGATCTCCGCGTGGATCAGCTACATCGCGGGCGAAATGCTCGGCGTATCGAGCGTCATCTCGACTGTGACCTGCGGCATGCTGCTCGGCTGGCATCAGCACGAAGTCTTCTCCGCCACCGTGCGGACGCGGGGCTCGGCGTTCTGGCACGTCGTCGTGTTCGTGTTCGAGGCGCTCGTGTTCGTGCTGATCGGGCTGTCACTGCGCGGCGTGATGCAGCGGCTTGGCGGCATCGACAATGCGCTCGCGCTGCTCGGCCCCGCCGCGATGGCGACCGTGATGACGGTGGTCGTGTCGCGCTGCGTGTGGACGGTCGCGCTCGAATCGATCAACGCGGTATTGCATCGCATCTCGCCTCGCGCCGCGCCGCCCGCCGACTGGCGTTCCGCTGCCGTCGTGAGTTGGGCCGGCATGCGCGGCGTCGTAACACTGGCGATCGCACTTTCGCTGCCTGAAACAATGCCGGGCCGCGATCTGATTCTGTTCTCCGCGTTCGTCGTCATTCTCTTTACGGTGCTACTGCAAGGCACCACGATCGGAATCGTGATCCGGCTCGTCAAACCGGCAAGCGATACGCACGCATCGACCTATCTGAACGAGATGCAGGCATGGGCGCGGCTGGAAGCGGCGCAACTGGAAGCGATCAAGCCGCTCGTCTACGCGCCGGACGGCAGCGTGCTGCATCCGCGGCTGCTCGAACAGTACAGCTACCGGGCGCGCCTCACGGAAGAGTTCCAGCACGCGCCGAGCTTCCCGCTCGAAGCGCGCAGGGCGCACTACGACGTCATCCTCGCCGCGATCGCCGCAGGCCGCGTGGAACTGTTGCGACTGCATCGGGGCGGCCAGATTCACGACGACCTGTTGCACGAGATAGAACACGATCTCGACCTGCAGGAAATCGCGTCCCGCCACGCACGAGGCTAGGCGCGGCAGGCGCGCGCCACCCGCAGACGCGTGGCCGTGTGGCCGTGTGGCCGCCTCAAGTAATGACCTGACTTGCCGATATGCAATTGAGGTACCGCCTCGCCCGATTTCCTAGCCGCCGTCAGGGCCCGATATGCGTGTCGCACTCGCTACAAGCGTTTCTTTACAGGTTTCGACCGCAACGTCGCGTCATCTAATCGGGCCCTTGTTTGACGGCAATCGTTTGCCGTTCGGCGATTCGCCCATTCCGTCGCTCATACCGCCCGGTTCTTCGAACGCACGCGTTGCGCGGCGACGGGTTTTCTTGCGATGCAGGTCGCGACGCCGTTGCGCCTGGCGTGCGACATCCCGCTGCTGAGTGCCGCCCGATCCACTCCGAAACTGAAAGCGATTCTCACGTGCGACGACTTGCGCTTGCCTCCCTGCTATCTGGCCTGGTGACTTTGATTTTTTTGTCGTTGTACGGTTGTCACCAGAAGGATTCCGCCTCGCCGGGCACCGCCGCGCCGGCGAAAACGATCATTACCGCGCTGATCTGGGCGCCCGACTGGCCGGAAGAAATGCTCCAGATCGCCGCTGAATTCAGCAAGGAAAACCCGGACATCGGCGTGAACGTGCAGTTCATGGTCGGCAATTCCGTCGAGGCGAACATCAAGCCGCGAGTCGCGTCGGGCAATCTGCCGGATCTCGTCAGTGTGAACCCGAACGCGTACTCGGCTGAACTGGCAGACCAGCACATCCTCGCCGATGTCAGTCAGACGGCTGCGTGGAACAACATGATCGACCCGTTGAAGGGCGACTGGACGAGCCACCAGTCGAAGGCATTCGGCATTTCCGGCGGCGTCGCGACGGTGCTGATGTACTACAACGAGGATATGTTCGAGAAGGCAGGAATCAAAACACTGCCGACCAACTTTCGCGAGTTCCTCGCGGTCTGCGAGCAGCTCAAGCGCGCGGGCTTCACGCCGATCATGTGGAACGGCGGGTTTCCCAACATGCTGGGCAACGGTCCGTTCAGCGCCGGCTTCGCGAACAACGTCGTGGCGCGCGACCCGGCGTGGAAGAAAAAAATCGACGACGGCACGCTGAATCTGAACACGCCCGCCGTCGCCGATATCTTTGCCAAAATGGCGTTGATGCCGGAACGCGGCTACGTGCAGGACGGATTCATGGCGACGGACTACGACAGCGGCATCCGCCTGTTCAAGGAAGGCAAGGTCGCGATGGCGATTCACGGCAGCTGGGCAGCCGGTCTGTTGCTGCACGGCAATCCCTTCGAGACAGGCGTTTTCATTCCGCCGTGGAACGCGCCTGGCAAGCGGGTCGTGCCGATTGTCGGCAGCGAAACGGGCTTTGCCGTGTGCGAAACACCGAACAAGGTTGCCGCCATGCGCTTTCTCGAGTTCATCGCCGCCAGGGGTTTCGCGATGCTCCAGGCGAAGCGCCAGAACATCTCGCCGTTCAGACAGAACACAGGCGCGATCGCGGGTGACCCGAAGATCGTCGAGTACACCAATGTGGTCAGTCGCTATCCCGTCACGGCGAGCCCGTACTATTCGGTGCTTCCGTCCAACTCCATCGAGCGGCTGCACCGGTTGATGCAGGATGTCCTGTTGAACCGGATCACGCCCAGGCAGGCGGCCCAGCTGCTGGATGCGTCCGTCAAGAACGAAGCGAAGATGCATTACAAATGAGCTCGATCATCGGATCACTGCAACGCGTTCTTGAATTCCTGTCGCAGGATCTGCTGCGCCGTGTCGAAATACGTTACCGGCTGATCACTGCGTTTATCCTGCTGTCGCTGTTGCCCGTGCTCATTTCGGGCTACATATCGTATGCGGAGTCGACGGCGGCCATCAAGGAGAAGGCCGAGATATTCTCGAAAGAGGTCGTCAAGCAGGTCTCGCGGAATATCGTGCTGCGCATGGAGCAGATCGAAACGGAAAGCAGCCTGCTCGTGCTCTCCGATCAGGTTCAGTCCGCGCTGATGAAGGTCGCGAACGGCAGCGCGAAGGAACAGAATGAGGCGCGTCTCGACATGACGCGTCTGCTGCTCGATCACTACGGGTCCGTCGATTTCATCAACGAGAAGTATCTGCTCGACACGAATCACCGGGTGATGGACACGCAGGCATTCGCGCAACTGACACGCGGCGTGATGCGCTTCGTCAAGCAGGCGCCCGATCGCAACGGGCGCCCGTACTGGGGCAGCTACGACAACGGCGTCGGACAGCTGAACCTCGGCATGGTCCGCGCGATCAACGGCAAGAGCAATAACCGGCGTCTCGGCAATCTGGTGCTGGTGATTCGCCCCGAGCATTTCTCGACGATCTTCAACGACGTCGCCCTGGGCACGGGAACGGAAATCTATGTGCTCGACAGCAGCAACAACAAGCTGATCGTGCGCGCCGACGACATGCCCGCCAGCGCGGACGCGACAGCGGAACCCGGCCTGATCGACAGCATCGCGCACAACACGGAGATGCTCGGTCAGCCGAACGGCTTCGTCAGCTTCGAAGGCAAGCATCACGCGGGCTACTTCGCGGCCTATACGCGTATTCCCGGCACGACATGGTTCGTCGTCAGCACGATTCCGGAGAAGAAGCTGACGGCCGAGGCGCAATCCGTGCGCAACCAGATCGTGCTGGTCGGCATTTCGGGCTTTCTGCTGTCGATCTTCTTCGCGTACTTCATCTCGCACAGCATTTCGTCGCCGCTGAAGGATCTCGTGCGGAAAATGCACGACACGGGCAGCGATGCAGGCGCCGAAGAGCAGGCGCTCGCCGAAGCCCACGTCGATCCCGACGGGCAGGACGAACTGGGCAGACTCGCGCAGCGTTTCGAACGCATGCGCGGGGCGATCCGGCAGAAGATCCAGAAGATCAACGAGATCAATGCGTCGCTCGAGCAGACCGTCGTCGAACGCACGGCGGAACTGGTCAGCCGGGAACTGGAGTCGCGCACGCTGATCGAGAATTCGCCCGACACGATCACGCGCTACGACCGCGATCTGCGGCGCACGTATGCGAACCCGGCTTTTTGCGCGTCGGCGGGACGCAGCCTTGGCGAAGCGCTCGGCAAACGGCCTTCGGAGATACCGGGTGGCTCGAACGCGCTGATCTACGAGCGGAAGATCAGCGAAGTGATTTCGACGGGAAAAAGCGGGCAATTCGAATTGCGCTGGGTCAGCAAGGACGGACAGGAACAGTGCTCGCATATTCGCCTCACGCCGGAAATCGATCCGTCGGGCAACGTCAATTCGGTGCTCGCCGTGGGCCGCGACCTGTCGGACCGGATGGCGTTCGAAGCCGCGATCTGGAAGCAGGCCAACTTCGACACGCTGACGCAACTGCCGAACCGCCAGATGTTCCAGAACCGTCTCGAACAGGAAGCGAAGATCGCGCAGCGCTCCGGGCATCGGATGGCCTTGATGCTGATCGATCTGGACCGCTTCAAGGAAGTCAACGATTCTCTCGGACACGATACGGGCGACACGCTGCTGGTCGAAGCCGCGCGGCGCATCCGGTCGTGCGTGCGTGAAGCCGATACCGTCGCGCGTCTTGGCGGCGACGAGTTCACCGTGATCCTGCCGAATCTCGATCACATTGGCAGCATCGAGCGGATCGCGCGGACGATCATCGACACGCTGTCCGAGCCGTTCACGCTCGGCCCGGACGAAGCGTTCATTTCGGCGAGCATCGGCGTCACGCTGTACCCGGACGACGCCAGCGAACTCGACATCCTGTTCAAGAACGCCGATCAGGCGATGTACGCCGCGAAGAACGCGGGTCGCAACTGCCTCAGCTACTTCACGCAGGACTTGCAGATCGCGGCGGAAAAGCGCCTGCGTCTGACAAGCGATCTGCGCGCCGCGCTGCCGGGCGATCAGTTCCGCCTCTACTACCAGCCCATCGTCGATCTGTCGACGGGCGACATCTACAAGGCCGAGGCGCTGATCCGCTGGCTGCATCCCGAGCGCGGCATGATCAGCCCGCTGGACTTCATTCCATTGGCCGAAGACACGGGCCTCATCGTGCCAATCGGCGATTGGGTGTTCAGGCAGGCCGTGCAGCAGGCGAAGCTCTGGCGCAGCCGCTTCCATACGTCGTTTCAGATCAGCGTCAATGTGTCGCCCGTGCAGATTCGCCAGGACAATCTGGTGTGCACGCAATGGTCCGAGTATCTGCATCGCGAAGGCATGCCCGGACAAAGCGTTGCCGTCGAGATCACCGAAGGGCTGCTGATGCACGCCGACCTGAAGATCGACGAAAGGCTGATGACGTTCCGCAACGCAGGCATCCGCATTTCGATCGACGACTTCGGAACGGGCTATTCGTCGCTGGCCTATCTGAAGCGCTTCGAGATCGACTTTCTGAAGATCGACCGCTCCTTCGTTCAGAACCTCGGCTTCGATGCGGACAATCAGGCGCTCTGCGAAGCGATGGTCGTGCTGGCGCACAAGCTCGGACTGAAGGTGATTGCCGAAGGTGTCGAAACCATCGAGCAGCGCGATTTCCTGATGTCCGTCGGCTGCGACTTTGCGCAAGGCTTCCTGTACTCGCAGCCGGTTCTGCCCGAGCAGTTCGAAGCGCTCGTCTGGCCGCGCCTCGAAGTCAGCCCGGCAAGCAGCTGATGCGCGGCGCTGGCCGCTTGCGCTTCATTGCTGTGGCGCCGGTGCGGCGCGCGGCTTCACACGCGCCTGCACGGCATCCGCGACCTGCCCGGCAACCTGTTTGATATCGGCCTGCTGATCGTTGCCCGCCATCACGTATCGTGCGGCGGCCGCATAGGGATTGAGCTTGACGATCGCGCCGGGCACGTGCCGGTCCGACTGCCCTTCGACCGTTTGATAAAGCGGCGCGGGCGATTCGTTCGGCAATGGATCGATGGCGACGGCCAGTTCGATCTTGCCTTGTCCCGCGCCGAAGCCGACGACGGCGCGCCGCACGCGGTTGCCTTCGTCCACGCTCAAAAACACGCCGCGCACCAGCCAACCCTGCGCGGGAAGCGGCGCATCGCCGGGCAGACGGCGCGCGTCGATGCCGTCGCGCTGCAAATCGCCGACCAGCGTTTCCGACATCTTCGCGACCAGCTCCTGCGATTTCTTCTGCGGGTCCTGCTCCGTCAGGTGCAGCGGCGAGAGGCTGCCCGCGAGGCGTCGAGGGCGGCTCAAGCGGCTTTGGTCGGGCGTGATGTCGGCGGCATCGAGTTCGAAGTCCGACACGTAGACGACGGACGCCGATGAGCCTGGCGCGCCGGTTTGTTGCGCGGGCGCGACCGATGCGAACGCGGCGAGCCAGAACGCTGCAACCGGGTATGTCCACCATCGATTGTTCATCGCTGTCTCCTGATCGTGGCCGTCGCGCGGAAACTGTTTGCGCCAAAGACGAATATACGCCGCCCGCCGCAGCGCGACTGACACGGGCGCTTCGACGACTCATCGACGCCCACAGGATTAGGCAAGACTTCCGGAGTTTTCGAACAACAGAAACGGCCGCTTTGAGCCACACTCCGACTCGTTCCCACTGCTTCGTCATGGCTGCGCATGCGGCAAGCGCGAACGCATTGGCAACTGCGTAAAACCAGAACCCGAACCTACTCGGAGTCATCGATGTCCACCACTCTGATTCTCAACGGCAAGTCCACGACGCTGGACGCCGATCCCAATATGCCGCTGCTCTGGGCCATCCGCGAAGTCGCCGGTCTGCATGGAACGAAGTTCGGCTGCGGGATGGCGCAATGCGGCGCGTGCACGGTCCATCTCGAAGGCCAGCCGATCCGTTCCTGCATCACGCCGCTCGCGGCTGTCGAAGGCCGTCACATCACGACGATCGAAGGATTGCAGGGCAAGCCGGCCAAGGCCGTACAGGCTGCGTGGGTGAAGCTGCAGGTGCCGCAATGCGGCTACTGTCAGTCCGGGCAGATCATGTCCGCCGCCGCGCTGCTCGCGCAAAACGCCAAACCGTCCGACGCCGATATCGACGCCGCGATGAGCGGCAACATCTGCCGCTGTGCGACCTACACGCGCATTCGCGCGGCGATTCACGACGCCGCAGACGCGATGGGAGCGTGAACGATGACAACCGATATCGTTGACGTTCAGCGCCCGTCGCGGCGCACCTTCCTGAAGGGCGCCGGCACGGCGGCGGCCCTTGCGCTCACGATCGGCTTCGAATGGGCGGGCACGTCGCGGCGCGCGATCGCTGCGGAAACGCCTGGCGCCACCTTCGCGCCGAACGCGTTCCTGCGCGTCGGCGCCGACGACAGCGTGACCGTGATCGCGAAGCACGTCGAAATGGGCCAGGGCGCGTACACGGGCATCGCGACGATCGTCGCGGAAGAGCTCGACGCGGACTGGTCGCGCGTGCGCGTCGAAAGCGCGCCCGCCGATGCGAAGCGCTATGCGAATCTCGCGTTCGGCACGATCCAGGGCACGGGCGGCAGCTCGGCGATGGCCAATTCGTGGACGCAGTTGCGCCAGGCGGGCGCGACTGCGCGCGTGATGCTGGTCACGGCGGCGGCGCAGCAGTGGAAGGTGCCCGCGTCCGAACTGCGCACGGAACGCGGCGTCGTCTATCACGACGCGAGCGGCAAGCATGCGACGTACGGAGCGCTGGCATCGGCGGCCGCCGCATTGCCCGTACCGGAAAACGCGACGCTGAAGGACCCGAAGAACTTCAGGCTGATCGGCAGCCAGGCGCCGCGTGTCGACGTGCCGCCGAAAACCGACGGCACCGCGCAGTTCACGCTCGACGTGACGCTGCCCGGCATGCTCGTCGCCGTGATGCAGCGTCCGCCGCTATTCGGCGCGACGGTGCGCTCATTCGATGCGTCGGCAGCCAAGGCGGTGCCGGGCGTCGTGAACGTGGTGCAGGTACCGCGCGGCGTCGCTGTCGTCGCGAAGAGCTTCTGGGCCGCGAAGCAAGGCCGCGATGCGCTGAAAGTGGAATGGGACGATGCCCACGCGGAAAAGCGCAGTTCGGCGGACATCATGGCCGAGTACCGCAAGGCCGCCGACAAGCCCGGCCTGCCCGCGCGCACCGAAGGCGATGCGTCGAAGGCGATCCAGGGCGCGGCGCGCAAGCTCTCCGCGAGCTACGAGTTTCCGTACCTCGCGCACGCACCGATGGAACCGCTCGACGCCGTCATCAAACTGACGGCCAATAGCTGCGAAATCTGGGCGGGCGATCAGTTCCAGACCGTCGATCAGGCGAACGCCGCGCGCGTCGCCGGGCTGCAGCCGCAGCAGGTCAGCATCCACACGCTGTACGCGGGCGGCAGCTTCGGCCGGCGCGCGAATCCCGGCTCGGACTATATCGTCGAAGCCGTGTCGATCGCGAAGGCGCTCGGCGCGAACGGAACGCCCGTCAAGCTGCAATGGACGCGCGAGGACGACATCCACGGCGGCCTGTATCGCCCGATGTATTTCCATAAGCTCGACGCCGGTCTGACGCGCGACGGCAAGCTGGTCGGCTGGCAGCACAGGATCGTCGGCCAGTCGATCGTCGCGGATACGCCGTTCGCGGGGCTGATCAAGAACGGGATCGACGGGACCTCGGTGGAAGGCGCCGCGAACATCGCGTATGCGATTCCGAACATCTCGGTCGAACTGTCGACGATGCAGACGGGCGTGCCCGTTCTGTGGTGGCGGGTGGTCGGCAGTTCGCACACGGCGTTCGCGGTCGAAGCGTTCATGGACGAAGCGGCGCACGCGGCTGGCAAAGACCCCTACACGTTCCGGCGCGACCTGCTCGAACACGAACCGCGCATGCGTGGCGTGCTCGACCTCGCAGCGCAGAAAGCGGGCTGGAGCAATGCGCCTCTGCCGGCCGGCAAGGGACGCGGCATCGCTGTCGCCGAAGCGTTCAAGACGTTCGTCGCGCAGGTCGCCGAGGTGTCGGTGGATAAAGACGGCAAGGTCAAGGTCGACCGGGTGGTGTGCGCGGTCGACTGCGGCACGGCGATCAACCCGGACGTGATCGCGGCGCAGATCGAAGGCGGTATCGGCTTCGGGCTGGGTGCAGCGCTGTATGGCGCGATCACGCTGAAGGACGGCCGCGTCGAGCAGAACAACTTCGACGGCTACCGCGTGCTGCGGATCGATGCGATGCCGAAGGTGGAGGTGCACATCGTGGCGTCGACGCAAGCGCCGACGGGCATCGGCGAACCGGGTGTCGCGCCCGTGGGTCCCGCTGTCGCGAACGCGATTTTCGCGGCGACGGGCAAGCGGGTCTACGCGATGCCGTTCACGACGGAAAACCTTGCCTGAAGCGAGCGATCGCGAGCCGCCTCAAACAGGCGGCTACGCGATGCGCTGACCGTTACGGCAGGCGGCGGGCCATGCGCCCGCTGCCTTCACTTCAATTTCCAAAGAACACCGGCTGCGGATTCCCGTCCGTCGTCGACCTGGGCGAACCCATCTGCATCGTGCCGCTCGGCGCGACGCCGCCCACGGCCGTATGTTCCATCGGCTGCCCGCTCGCCGCGACCTTCGCTTCCGCTGCCTGGATATCGTCCGGATACGTTGCGTCTCTGGAAATCGGGCGATAACCCGCCGCCTCTACACGTTGCAGGTCTTCGCGCACCTGCGCACGCGTGACCTCGCCCTGCTGGGCCTGAGCGAAGGAAAGTGCCGGCGCAGCCAGCGCACACGAAACGACTACGGCCTGAATGAGTGCTTTCATGATGGTTCACCTGCAAGTGAGGAGTCCTCGACCAGCGCCACATCCTTGCGGGTGTGACCCCAATGCCCTTTGTCCGCAGCGGGGGGCCAATGCAGCTTGCAAAGGGTTAACGCCATTGTGTGCATTCAGTGCTGACCTAACCCTGTCTCTCAGATGACAAATCGGTCATTTACGAAATCGCGGCGCGCCTCGGCCCTTTATCCTCGGCGTTAGATGTCGGATTCGTAATGTCAGAGTCACTAATCGGTAAGTGCCCCACCGCCACACTGCGATCCCATGCGTTGCCCGGGCGCGTTTCGCGTCTGGGCGTACCGGCAGATCGTCGTCCGAGGAAACCTCATGTGGATCGTCAAACTGGCCCTGCGGCGGCCGTATACCTTTATCGTGCTGGCCGTGCTGCTCTTCATCATCGGGCCGCTCGCGATCCTGCGCACGCCAACGGATATCTTTCCGAACATCAACATCCCGGTCGTCAGCATCGTCTGGTCGTATAACGGCTTTTCCGCCGAGGACATGGCGCACCGGATCACGTCGAACTACGAGCGCGCGCTCACGACCGACGTCGACGATATCGAACATATCGAGTCGCAATCGCTCAACGGCGTATCCGTGGTGAAGGTCTTCTTCCATCCGGGCGCCGACATCAACCGTGCGATCGCCGAGGCCGCATCGAACTCCGCGTCGATCCTGCGCGTGCTGCCACCAGGCACGCTGCCGCCGAACATCATCTCGTACAACGCATCGACGGTGCCGGTGCTGCAACTGGGTCTGTCGAGCAACACGCTGCCGGAACAGACGCTCTACGACCTGGGCAACAGCTTCATCCGCACGCAGCTCGCCACGATTCAAGGCGCGGCCGTGCCGCTGCCTTACGGCGGGAAGATCCGTCAGATCATGGTCGAGCTCGATCCGAAAGCGCTGCAAGCCAAGGGCCTCGCGCCCATCGACGTGGTCAACGCCGTCAACGCGCAGAGCCTGATTCTGCCAGGCGGCACGGCGAAGATCGGCGCGCGCGAATACAACGTCGAGATGAACGGCAGCACGAGCACGGTCGCCGCGCTCAACGATCTGCCCATCAAGACGGTCAACGGCAGCGTGGTCTATGTGCGCGACGTCGCGCATGTGATCGACGGCTATGCGCCGCAGACGAACATCGTGCGCAGCGACGGCAAGCGCGCGGCGCTCCTGCAAATCGAAAAGACGGGCAGCGCATCGACGCTCACCATCATCCAGCAGGTCAAGGCGATGCTGCCGAAGATCGCCGCCGGTCTGCCGAGCGCGCTGAAGATCACGCCGCTTTCCGATCAGTCGGTGTTCGTGAAGTCCGCGATTTCGGGCGTCGTGCGCGAAGCGCTGATCGCCGCGTGCCTGACGGCCGCGATGATCCTGCTGTTTCTCGGCAGCTGGCGCGCCACACTGATTATCGCGGTGTCGATTCCGCTTGCCGTGCTGACCTCGCTGATCGCGCTGTCTGCCCTTGGGCAGACCATCAACATCATGACGCTGGGCGGCCTTGCGCTCGCGGTCGGCATTCTTGTCGACGACGCGACCGTGGCAATTGAAAACATCACGCATCACCTCGAAAACGGCGAGCCGCTGCACGACGCTATCCTGAACGGCTCGGGCGAAATCGCCGTGCCGACCTTCGTCTCGACGCTGTCGATCTGCATCGTGTTCGTGCCGATGTTTCTGCTGTCGGGCGTCGCGCGCTATCTGTTCGTGCCGCTGGCGGAAGCCGTCGTGTTCGCGATGTGCGCGTCGTACTTCTTCTCGCGCACGCTGATTCCGACGCTCGCGATGTATCTGATGCGCGCGCCTTCGAAGAACGGTCACGCAGCAAAAGGCCCGTTCGCGATCTTCGCGCGCTTTCAGGCCCGTTTCGAGCGCCGCTTCGAAGCGCTGCGCCACGGCTACCACAACGTGCTGCAACGGGGGATTGCGAATCGCCGCCGTTTCATCCCCGTGTATCTTGCGCTGTGCTTCGGGTCGCTTGCGCTGATTCCGTTCGCGGGGCGCGACTTCTTCCCCGCCGTCGATACGGGCGAAATCCGCCTGCATCTGCGCGCGCCGACGGGAACGCGCATCGAGCAGACAGCGCGCATCACCGATGAAGTCGAAGCGAAGATTCGCAGTGTGATTCCGAAGTCCGAACAGGCAGCCGTGCTCGACAACATCGGCGTGCCCGTGAGCGGCATCAACCTGACCTACGATTCGTCGGACCCGGTCGGCCCGGAAGACGCCGACATCATGGTGACGCTGAAACCCGATCACAAGCCGACGGCGCAATACGTCGCGCAGTTGCGCAACGTGCTCGCTCAATCGTTTCCCGGCGTCACCTTCGCGTTCCTGCCCGCGGACATCGTCAGCCAGATTCTGAACTTCGGCCTGCCCGCGCCTATCGACGTGCAGATCGTCGGCAACAAGCTCGATCAGAACCGCGTCGTCGCGGACAAGCTGCTGGCGCAGATGCGCGGCGTGCGCGGTCTGGTCGATGCGCGTATCCAGCAGCCCGGCGACGAACCGACCATCGACGTCAATGTCGATCGCACCAAGGCGATGCAGGCGGGCCTCACGCAGAAGGATGTTGCGCAGAACATGCTGATCGCGCTGTCGGGCAGTTCGCAGACCACGCCGAATTTCTGGCTCGATCCGAAGAACGGCGTCAGTTATCCGTTGCTGGCGGAAGTGCCGCAGTACGACATTCACTCGCTGCAAACGCTCGCCAACATTCCGTTGACGACGAACCAGGTGAGCGCCAATCCGCAGAACCAGCTCGGCACGCTCGGCACGATGTCGCGCACCATGCAACAGGCGGTCGTGTCGCACTACAACGTGCAGCCCGTGCTCGACATTTTCGCGTCGACCCAGGGACGCGATCTGGGCGGCGTCGCAACCGACGTGACGAAGCTCGTCGATGCCGCACGTGCGCAGTTGCCGCCCGGCTCGTCGATCGTGATTCGCGGCCAGGTGCAGTCGATGAACGAGTCGTTCGCGGGTCTCGGCGCGGGTCTCGTGTTTGCGATCGCGCTCGTCTATCTGTTGATGGTCGTCAACTTCCAGTCGTGGCTCGATCCGCTCATCATCGTCAGCGGCTTGCCGGGTTCGCTGGCGGGCATCGCGTGGATGCTGTTCGCCACGCATACGACGCTCAGCGTCCCCGCGCTGACGGGCACGATTCTGTGCATCGGCATTGCGACGGCCAACAGCATTCTCGTCATCAACACGGCGCGCGAGTCGCTCGCCAACGGCATGGCGCCGCTGGCCGCCGCGCTCGATGCAGGCTTCAACCGCTTCCGCCCGGTGTTGATGACCGCCCTCGCGATGCTGATCGGCATGCTGCCGATGGCGCTCGGACTCGGCGACGGCGGCGAACAGAACGCGCCGCTCGGCCGCGCGGTGATCGGCGGTCTCGCCATCGGCACGGTGTCGACGCTGTTGTTCGTGCCCGTCGTGTTCGGCATGGTGCACGCGTGGCTCGCGAAACGCCGCGCCGCACGTGCCGCTAATTCCGCCGACTCCGCCGATTCCGCCGACGTGACCACACACGCTCAGTAAGGACTTTTCATGACCACGCCCAATCTGCCGACCGGTCACGAACCGTCGGCCCGCACCGACCTCGCGCTGTCCAACAACGCGCCTTTGCCCAGCAAGAAGCGCTTCGTGCTGCCTGTCGCGCTCGCAGCCGTCGCTGCCGCGCTGCTCGCGATCGGCATCGTGCCGAGGCTGCACGCCAGCACGGCCCTCACGCAGCAGGTCGACGCGCAGCGCTATCTGAGCGTCGACGCGTTGACGCCGACGCGCGCGCCCGCATCGCAGGAACTGCTGTTGCCGGGCAACGTGATGCCGTACGCCGATGCGTCGATCTACGCACGCACGAGCGGCTACATCCAGCACTGGTACACGGATATCGGCGCGAAGGTCCAGGCGGGCCAGACACTCGCCGATATCCAGACGCCCGAACTCGACGCGCAACTGCGTCAGGCGCGCGCCGACGAAGCGAACGCGAAGGCCAATTACAGCTTCGCGGACAGCACGGCGCAGCGCTGGCAAACGATGCTGCAAACACAGTCGGTCTCGCAACAGGACGCGAACGCAAAGACCAGCGACAGCGCCGCGAAGCTCGCGGCATGGCAAGCGGCGCAAGCGAACGTGGCACGGCTCACCGAACTGGTGTCGTACGAGAAAGTGACGGCGCCGTTCAATGGCGTCATCACCGCGCGCAAAGTCGATGTCGGCGCGCTGGTGACGGCGGGCGGCTCGCCGGGCATCGCGGCCAACGGCGGCGAGCTGTTTCATATCGAACAGACCGACCGCCTGCGCGTCTATGTCGACGTGCCGCAGAACGACGCGCAGAGCATCGCGCCGGGCACGAAGGTCTATCTGACGACGCAGCAATATCCGGGGCGCCAGTTCGACGCGACCGTCGCGCGCAGCGCCGATTCGATCGACCCCGTCAGCCGCACGCTGCGCGTCGAAGTCGACGTCGACAATCGCGACGGCGCGTTGCTGCCGGGCGCGTATGCGCAGGTTCATCTTGCGCTCGTCACCGCGCATCCCGCGCTCGAAGTGCCCGTCAGCGCGCTGCTGTTCCGGCCGGATGGCGTGACCGTCGCGGTGATCGGCAAGGACGACAAGGTGCAGCTGAGGACGGTGACCATCGGCCGCGACTTCGGCACGTATGTCGAAGTCGCGACGGGGCTCGATGCGACCGACCGCGTCATCAACAATCCCGGCGATGCGATCAGCGACGGCGAAACGGTGCGCATCGCACCCGCAAAGGCTGCGCAGACGGCAACGTCGGCGAAGCACGGTTAAGCGCGAGGCGAGGCTCATCATGTTCAATGCAAGTGCGTCGCTGGTTCGCAAGTCGGTCGTTATCGCCGTCGCAAGCGCGCTGACCGCGTGTTCGACGCTGCCGAATTATTCGCAACCGCAAACGGCTGTGCCCGATCATTTCGCAAGCGTGCCGCAACCCTCGGCGGGCTGGACGGTCGCCACGCCCGCCGACGCGCAGTCGCGCGGCCCATGGTGGACGCTCTACGGCGACGACGAGCTGAACCATCTCGAAGCACAGGTCGACGTGTCGAACCAGACCGTGCGCAAGGCCGTCGCGCAACTGGAAGCGGCGCGCGCGATGGTCGATTATCAGCGCGCCGGTTACTCGCCCACTGTGACGGCGGGAACGTCGGCGCAGCGTTTTCGAACCTCGCAGAACGTCGTGCACCGCGGCCTGGCGGGCCATACCGTGCCCGATTTTTCGGTGGGCGTTGCGGCGAGCTGGGAGCCCGATCTGTTCGGTCGTGTCAAGGATGCGACGGTCAACGCGCGCGATAACGCGCAGGCCAGCGAAGCGGATCTGCAATCGGTGCGCCTTGCCGTCGCCGCCGATCTCGCCACCGACTATTTCGATCTGCGCTCGCTCGACCGGCAAAAGAAGCTGCTCGACGATTCCGTCACCGCGTACTCGGCCGCGCTGCGTATCCTGCAACAGCAGTTGAACGACGGCGCAATCGATGCGTCGGCCGTCGCGCAGGCGCAAACGCAACTGGAAAGCACGCGCACGCAGGACAGCGATATCGACGTGCAGCGCGCGCAGCTCGAGCATGCCATCGCGACGCTGATCGGCCAGCCCGCTTCGTCGTTTTCGTTGCCGCCGAAGGTCGAAACCATCGCGCTGCCGCAGATTCCGGCGGGCGTGCCGTCACAGTTGCTGGAGCGCCGTCCCGACATCGCCGCCGCCGAGCGGCGCGTGGCCGCCGCGAACGCGCAGATCGGCCAGGCGCGCGCGGCGTTCTATCCGAATCTCACCCTGTCGGCGACAGCGGGGCTCGAAAGCACGTTCTTTGCGCCGTGGCTCACTGCGTCGAGTCTGTTCTGGTCGCTTGGCTCGCAGATCGCGGGCACGCTGTTCGACGGCGGACGCCGCAGCGCGGCGCTGAAGGGCGCGAACGCGCAGTACGACGGTACGGTCGCGGATTATCGGCAGACGGTGCTGGTCGCGTTCCAGCAGGTCGAAGATCAACTGTCGTCGCTCGATACGCTCGCGAACGAGGCCGACAGCCAGCAACGCGCGACGAAAGCCGCGGACCTCTCGCTGAAACTGACGTCCAACCGCTTTCAGGCAGGCGCAGTCAATTACCTCGATGTCGTCACCGCGCAGACCATCGCGCTATCCAACGAACGTACGGCCGAACAGATCGACGCACGGCGGATCGACGCGAGCGTGCAACTGCTGAAGGCGCTCGGCGGCGGCTGGGATCGCGCGTCGCTGACGGATGCGCACGCAACGGATTGACAACCGCCAGCGCACACGCGGCGTGCGAATTTGCGCTATCGCGTGTTGTCTCGACTGCAGCGTCAATGACGGTCGTCGTAATATATGGCCATTCATAACGCAACGGGGAAATCGTGATGCGCAAGCTGTTGTTGTCGGGAATCGTTTTGACGGGTCTGCTTTTCACAGGCGCCGCTTCCGCCGATGAAGGCAAGGTCGAGGTGCTGTACGCGGGTTCGCTGGTGAATCTGATGGAACGCAGCGTCGGCCCAGCTTTCGAAAAGGAAACAGGTCTGCATTTTCAGGGTTATGCGGCGGGCTCGAACCTGATCGCCAATCAGATCAAGGGCAAGCTGCGGCGCGGTGATGTGTTCATCAGCGCGAGCCCGACGGTTAACCCGGGGTTGATGGGTGCCGCGAATGGCGATCATGTGTCGTGGTACGTGACGTTCGCCGAGTCGCCGCTGATGATCGGCTACAACCCGCAAAGCCGCTTCGCCGCCGACTTCAAGAAGAAGCGCTGGGATGCCGTGCTGCAGGAGCCGGGCATTCGCATCGGGCGCACCGATCCGAAGCTCGATCCGAAGGGCGCCTTCACGGTCCAGATGATGACCAAAGCGGCTGATCTGTATAAACAGCCGGACCTCGTCGAGAAGACGCTCGGCGACCCGGAGAACCCGGCGCAAGTGTTGCCCGAAGAGACGCTGGTCGGGCGGCTGCAATCGGGTCAGCTCGATGCAGGCTTCTTCTATTCGACGGAAACGTCCGATCTGAAGATCCCCGCGCTGCGCCCTGCGCCCGAACTTCAGGCGAAAGCCAGCTACACGCTGACCATCCTCAACGACGCGCCTAATCAGGCCGGCGCGGCGCGCTTCGTCGACTTTCTGCTGAGCGCGTCGGGCCGCGCGTTGCTGAAGCAGCATGGCGTCGATATCGTCAAGCCGGTCGTGACGGGTAACGCGCAGGCTGTGCCCTCGTCCGTGCAAGCCGTGCTCGACGCCGCGCAATGACACGCAAGACCGCCCGGCCGCTGCTGTGGCTTGCCTGCCTGCTCGCCGTCTATCTGTGTGCGCCGTTCATCGCGAGCATTCCACAGGTCGGCCACGCGGACTGGACGGGCGTCGACTGGCGCGGCACGTGGTCGGCCGTCGCGGTGTCGGCGGGCAGCGCGAGCGTCGCGGCGCTCGTGATCCTGATAGGCGGCGTGCCGCTCGGCTACTGGCTGTCGCGATCGACATCGCGCGGCATGGCGCTGCTCGGCTTTATCGTGCAGTTGCCGCTGGCGCTGCCGCCGCTGACGAGCGGCATTCTGCTGCTATTTCTGCTCGGACCGTATAGCTGGCTCGGTCGGCTGACGAACGGCGCGCTCACCGATTCGTTCGCGGGCATCGTGCTCGCCGAAACGTTCGTGGCCGCGCCGTTCCTGATCGTCGCGGCGCGCTCGGCGTTCGCCGCGATCGATCCCGTCTACGAAGACGTCGCGGCCACGCTCGGACATCGCGCGGCAAGCCGCTTTTTCCGCGTGATGCTGCCCATCGCCTGGCCGTCGATCCGCGCCGGTCTGGTGCTCGCGTGGCTGCGCGCATTCGGCGAGTTCGGCGCGACAGTGATGGTTGCCTATCATCCGTATTCGCTGCCTGTGTACACGTACGTCGTGTTTGGCGGCCAGGGCTTGCCCGCGATGATGCCGCTGTTGCTGCCGACGCTCGTCATCGCCGTGTTGTGCGCGGCGCTTTCGGTGGCGTGGCGTGACGGCCGTTCGAGCCTGTTCGACATGGCAGAAAACGGCGATGCCGCGGACCAGCAGACGCAGAGCGAAGCGCGCCCTACCCTGCCGAATCCGCGTCTTGCGTTCGCGCTCAGGCGTCATCTCGGCGCATTCGATCTCGACATCGAATGGACGCCTTCGACGCGGCGGCTCGCGATCATCGGCCCGTCGGGCTCCGGTAAATCGCTGGCGTTGAAGCTGATTGCCGGGCTCGAACGCAATGAAGCGGGCTTCCTGCGCTTCGGCGAAACGCAACTGGACGCGCTGCCGTCCGAGCAGCGTCACATCGGCTACGTGCCGCAAGATTACGGGCTGTTTCCGCACATGACGCTGGCGCGGCAGTTGTCGTTTCCCGTCGATGCGGATGCCGCGAGCGCGCGCTACTGGGTCGAGCATCTCGGGCTGTCGGCGTTGATGGGGCGCTTGCCGCGTCAGCTGTCGTTCGGTCAGCGGCAGCGCGTCGCGCTGGCGCGCGCACTTTCGCGGCACAGCCAGCTCCTGTTGTTCGATGAGCCGTTTTCCGCACTCGATACGCCGCGCCGTCGCCGGTTGCAACAGGCGCTGCGCGCCTTGCAGCGCGAAATTTCGGCCGTCACCGTGCTCGTTACGCACGATCCCGACGAAGCCGCGCTGCTCGCGGATGAAGTGCTCGTCATCGAACGCGGGCGCGTGCTGCAGGCAGGCGCCGTCGATCACGTGTTCCGTCAGCCCGCGTCGTTGCAGGTCGCGGCGCTGCTTGGATTGCATAACGTCGGGGAAGGCGCGATACGCGCGCCCGGCTCGATCGAAACCGCGTCGGGACTTGCAATCGACACGGCTGACCGCGCCATTCCCGTCGGTCAGCAGGTGATGTGGCGTGTCGCGCCGTCTTCGATTGCGATCGTCGCGGACGGCGCGCACGTCGGGACCATCGATTCCGTCGAGCTAAGGCACGGCGATCTGTTCGCGGTCGCGGAGATCGGCGGCATGCGTTTCGATATCGCTTGCGATGGCGAACCGGCGCATCTGCTGCAACGCGGCCCCGCGCGCTTTGCAATCGATCCGCGCGGCGTCAGCGTCTGGACGAGCGGTGCGCGCGTCATGCCGCAAGAAAACGTGTTGTCGGCTGCTGCTCATCAGTAGGCAAAGCCGTCGCGTCAGGTCAGCACGACGATCTTGCCGTTCGCTTCGTTTCGTTCCATGCAGCGATGCGCCTCGACAATCTCGTCCAGCCGAAACACCTTGCCGACATTGATGCGCAACTGGCCTCGCTCGATCATGCGAATCAGGCGTGCAAACGGTGTCGTGACGAATTCCTGTGCACCGCCGTCGTAGACGGTCAGCTTCACCGTGCTCGGAATGGCCTCCAGCGGATCGAAGTCGTCGAACGTCCACGCGTTGCCGACGATGCCCGTCATGCAGACCAGTCCATTCGGTCGCGCGCAACGCAGCGAGTCTTTCAAGGTCGTCGTCCCGACCAGGTCGAGCACCTTGTCGACGCCACCGCCCGCCAGTGCTTTGACTTCCTCGGCGATGCTGCCGGAATCGATCACGACTTCGTCGACGCCGTTTTGCAGCAGAAATGCGCCTTTGGATGTGTTGCGCGTGGTCGAGATCACGTATGCGCCCGCATGCTTCGCCAGCGCTGCGGCTGCCAGGCCGACGGAAGTCGTCCCGCCACGGATCAGCAAACGGTCTCCGTGTTGCAGTCCAAGTGCCCGCGATAGCGATCCCCACGCTGTTTGCAGCATCTCGGGCAACGCGCCGAGCTTTTCCCACGGCAGGACCGCGTCGAATTTCTGGATCTGGCTAGCCGGCACGCAGGTGTACTCCGCGTAGCCGCCATCGAACTGACGCCCCATGCCGCCCATCGCCGTCGCGACGACATCGTCTCTCTGGAATTCGCCGCCGGGCGCTTCTTCGACGACACCGACGGCTTCTATCCCCAGGACGCGTGGAAAGCTCACGTCCGGTGACAACCCGCGGCGCGTAAAGAGTTCGGAACGGTTCAGACCGAACGCCTTGACGCGAATCAGAACCTGGCCGGCTTTGGGCACGGGCACCATGCGTTCTTCGAGCCTTAACACCTCCGGTCCGCCTGGTGCACGGATGACTGCAGCCGTCATCGTCGCCATGACTGTCTCCCTTGTGTAGTTTTCCGGATGCCGATTCGACATCCGGTTACGAGCATGATCTGTTGTTCCCGTCGTGTTGCCGTGCTTCTTTACCCGGACTCAGCCCTCGCCCTGCTTCGGGTCCGTGTTGAACATATAAAGAATGATTTTCCATTGGCCATCCTGTCGACGCAGCACGAACAGCTCGCGATTGTGATCGGCGACTTTCTTGCCTTTCTCGATGTAGGTCGCGCCGACGTGATGATGCGTGCGCACGATGCCGATGTCGCCATCTACGTCGATCGCGTCGTAGGCAAACTGCGTGGAAAAGTTCACTTTCCGGAATAGCGCGTTATAGCCGTCGATCTTTTGCTGTCGGGTCGCATACGTCGTCTTGTCGTTCCACTCGGCGACACTGTTGTCCGCGAACAGATTCACGATCGCGTCGGTATCCTTCGTGTTCAAGCCGTTCTGATAGCGATCGACCACGTCATAGACTTCTCTTTGCCGCGCGAGCACCTGCGGATCAGTCGAGAAAGGCAGGTCTTCCGACAGCGCCGATAACGGTATGGCAAGGCACCCTGCCGTCAGCACGCCCAGCACGACGCGTCTACCACACGCGACGAAGCAATTACGGTTATTCATAGTTTTCTTCTCCTGTAACGATGCTCATCCGACCAAGAAAAGGCTTCCATGATGTAAATCATGAAAGCACCATGTTTTGACATCGATTCACGACAGGTGCATGTAGCGAACGCCCTACATGCCCGCGCTTCGATACTGCGCACTGCAGAGAATAATCAGAGCGCATCTGAAGAGAAAGACGAGGGAAATCGAAACTGAAGTTCGGTTTGACCGAACGCTCCGAGACCGTGTGTCTGCACGGTTTTACTTGCTGGCTTGACTCTTCACGACACCCGCAGCGACCAGTTGGGAATCCCAGCTCGCGGGGTGGCCAATATGTTCCGCCAGCAACTCGATGAGTGCATGAATTCTGAGCGGTGTGCGAACGGCCTTTCGATAGACCGCGGAAATATGCCCGCCCTGAGGCGGATAGTGCTGTAGTACCGGAACCAGATCGCCGGAAAGAAGGGAATCGGCTGCGACGAAGGTCGGCAGTATGGCAAGGCCCAAGCCTGCGCGCGCGCCCTCCAGCAACATCTGTTCGGAGTCGGCACGCATGCGCGTCCTGATACGGAACGACTGCCGCCTTCCGTCTACGGCCAGACTCCACATCCCGTTCGGCTCACGGTGGTAATAGTTGACGCCGTAGTGATTCGCGAGATCGCGCGGGTGCGTCGGCGTGTCATAACGTTCGAGATAAGCGGGACTCGCGCAAATCAAACAGTGATACATCGTGATCGGTCGCGCGATGAGGCTGCTGTCGGGCAGTTCGCCCATGCGGATGGCAACGTCGTACTGGCCGTCCTGCATGCTGACGAACCGGTCTTGCGCTTCGATATCGAGTTGCAAATCCGGGTGCTGTCCGGCGAACGTGGACAACAGCGCGCCGATGCGGCGCGTCAGCAACGTCAAAGGAACCGCAATCCGCAAAGGTCCGCGAAGACTGCCCTGAGTCTCCTGAACCGAGTCTTCCGCAAGCTTCACGTCCTGCAGCACGCGCGATGCGCTTTCGTAGAACACACCGCCCGCAATCGTCATTCGCAGCGGGCGGTCGCGCTCCAGCAATGCGCAGCCAAGCCGTCGTTCCAGTTGACGTATGCGCGTGCTGACGATGGACTTCGTCGTCCCGAGTCTGCGTGCTGCCTCAGAAAAGCTCGATGCGTCGACAACGGACACAAACGTGACCATGTCCACGAACTTGTTCATTGACGCTCCCGAATTGCAGTGTCACGCCTTCACGGATGTGACGCCTGGCGGAACGCGTTGGGGTCGATGCCATGACGCGTAATCTTGTCGTATAGCGTTTTACGCGGCAAGCCCAGCTGTTCAGCAGCCCGGATCACCTGTCCGCCTGCACTGCGCAGGGCTTCTTCGATATAGCCGCGCTCCGCGCGCACCATCCGCGATGCGAGCGAATCGGCGCCCGCGGGAGGCTGCGGCAAGCCGTCATCGAGGCCGAGGGTAAAACGCTCCGCCACGTTCTTCAGTTCGCGGACGTTGCCCGGCCAGTCGTGCAGTTGCCAGCGCATCATGTCTTCCGACGTCCACGCGGGTTCGGGTTTGCCGTAGCGGGCGCACGCTGCCCGCACGAAATGGGCGAACAGTTCCGGAATATCGTCGGCGCGCTGCCGCAGCGGAGGCAGTTCGATCGAAACGACGTTGAGCCGGTAGTACAGGTCGGCGCGGAAATGGCCTTGATCGGAAAGCTGTTTGAGGTCCTGTTTGACGGCAGCGATGACGCGCACATCGATCGTCACGGACGTGTTGCTGCCGAGCCTTTCGATGGAGCGCTCCTGAAGCGCGCGCAACAGTTTGGCCTGCAGCGCGAGCGGCATCGTTTCGAGTTCGTCGAGGAAGAGCGTCCCGCCGTTCGCGTATTCGAACTTGCCGATTCTGCGTTGCTGCGCGCCTGTAAACGCTCCCGGCTCGTGACCGAAGATTTCGCTTTCGAATACCGCTTCCGGTAACGCTGCGCAGTTCAGCGCCACGAACGGGCCTGTGCGGCGGCTTGCCGTATGGAGCGTTCGCGCCAGCACTTCTTTTCCCGAACCCGTCTCGCCGACGATCAACACGTCGGCGCCCGTCGGTCCGATTGCATCGATCAGACTGTGGATACGCTGCATCGGCGCAGACCTGCCAAGCAGCGTCCGTTCGCTGCTCAGTTGCGCGCGCAGGCTGCGATTTTCGGCGACGAGCTTGCGATGCTCCAGCGCGCGTCGCACGGTATCGAGCAGCCGCTCCGAGTGAAACGGCTTTTCGATGAAATCGTAAGCGCCCGAGCGCATGGCGCCGACGGCCATCGCGACATCGCCGTGACCGGTTGTCAGGATCACGGGCAGGTCGGCGCAGTCGGGGCGCGCCTTGATGCTGTCCAGCAACGTGAGGCCGTCGATGCCCGGCAAGCGGACATCGCTCACGATCACCGCCGGCGGCGCCTGCCTGAGCGCGGCGAGCGCGCTTTCGGCATCGGCGAATTCACGCACGGCGATGCCTTCCAGCGACAACGCCTGCGTGCAACCGAGCCGCACGACAGGATCGTCTTCAATCACGTAGACCAGCATGCTGGCGAAATTATCGGGCGAGTTCATAGCCGGGTTGTGACCTTTTCCGTGACGCGCTGCAATTCGACGACGAAGACCGCGCCACCCAATCCTGAATCCACGTCGCGGCTGTTTTTCGCTTCAAGGCGACCGCCGAATTCATCGACGATGGCCTGCGAGATGACGAGTCCGAGCCCCAAGCCTTTTCCCGACGCCTTGGTCGTATAGAACGGCTCGAATAGCCGCGACATCGTCTGCGGCGCGATGCCGGGACCACTGTCGGCAATACTGATGCGCACGCGCGTCTCGACGACCTCGGTCGTGACGCGCACTTCGCGCCGCGCTGCGGAGGCCACGCTTGCATCGATTGCATTGGTCAACAGATTCATGAAGACCTGCTCGATCCGTATCGGACTGGCGAGCACGACGACGTCCTCCGGTACGGACGCCACGCGTACCGTGACGCCCGCCGCCTTGCGATGCGATTCGATCAACGCGAGCGCCTGTTGCAACGAGTCGGCGATCACGACAGGCTCCCTGCTGGTGGCGTCGTTTCGGGCAAAAGCTTTGACATGCGAAATGATCTTGCCCATCCGGGCGGCCAGTTCGTTGATGAGCGTCAGGTTTTTCTTCAGATCCTCCGGACGATCGAGTTCGGTCATCCGGATCGCGTTGCTGGACAGCGTCATGACGGCCGCAAGCGGCTGATTCAGCTCGTGCGTGATGCCCGCCGCCATCTGGCCGAGGGCCGCGAGCTTGCCCGCCTGGATCGCCGTGTCGCGCGTATCGCGCAGAATGCGGCGCGCGTCGTCGAGTGCGTCGACCTTTTCTTCCAGCGCCGCGTTGGCCTGAGTCAGTTCGGCCGTGCGTTCCGCAATGCGTTGTTCGAGGTCACGCTGCGCCTGCTGCAGTGCCGCCCGCGCGCGTAGCCGTTCCTGGTTCCGGCTGTTGCGCAGGCGCGCGGCCGCGATGAGCGCGAACACGAGCGCCGTGGCCGCGCCGGCGCTGATGGCCGCGAACATCGCGCTGCGCTCGTCGTCGGCGTCGTCGGTCAAGATCGCCACCTTCCATCCGAGCGGTCCAACAGGGCGGTAATGCACATGAAACCACTTCGAACCTTGCCCCGGAGGCGCGACGAATAGCTTGTCGGGACCGATCTGTTGTTCGGATGTGCGTTGCTCGCTGTTGGCGCGGTCCGCCGTTGCAGCCCGCGTGGAAAGCGCGGCGAGCGCCGCGTCGCCGTATTGCTGCGTCTGCTGGAGCGCATGCCGCGCCGCATCCGATAGCGGCGCCAGCGCCCGGTAACGCCATGCGGGTACGGACGAGAGAAACGCGACGTTGTCCCGATCGACGAACAGCACGATGTCGCCGCTCTTCGCCAGCTCACGCTCGTAGCCATCCAGCGATGCCTTGATCGCGACCACGCCCACCACCCGTCGGGCCGCACCCGAGCCGTCGCTGACAGGTACGGCCAGAAAGTACCCGGCCTTCTTCGTCGTGTTGCCCACGCCGTAGAAGCGCCCCGTGCCGCGCTTCATCGCATCGATGAAATAGGGGCGAAATGCGTAGTCGAAACCCACGAAGCTGCCCTCTTCGTCCCAGTTGCTGGCGGCCAGCGTTTTGCCGGTCATGTCCATCACGTACGCAGCGGACAGATCGGCATTCGACTGGACTGCTTTCAGATAGGCGTTCGCCGCGCGCTGCAGCGCGGGATCGTCGGGCTTCGCAAGCAGGCGCGGAAGCACGGGATCGAGCGCAGCGATGCGCGGCAGCGACTCGTAGCGCGCCAGTTGTGACTCGAGCGTCAATGCGTAGAGAGACGCGCGCTGCGCCACTTCGTTTGCGTGCGCCCGCGAGTAGTAGTGCAGCGCGGCGACGTAGGCAAGTGCCGCTGTCGCGATGCAGCACGCGAGCACCGCGACAACCGTTGCTACGTGCCGCATCCGCCTCAAAGGATGCGTTGTCATGATGCCGTGTCCGCGTGAAGTCGGACACCAATGGCGATCTTTGGCAGAACGTCAGTCCTTGATGAGCGAGTGCTTGCCCGTGTCTCGCATGCAGAGGTACACCACCAATGAGCAGAAAATCGCAGCCGTGACATACCAGTAGAAGAGCGGTTCATGTCCTGCCTGTTTGAGCCATAGCGCCAGATATTCGGCCGTGCCGCCGAAGATGGATACGGTCAGAGCATAAGGAAGTCCCACGCCCAACGCACGGATTTCCGCCGGGAACAGTTCCGCCTTGACGACCGCGTTGATCGACGTATAGCCCGACACGATCACCAGCGCGGCCATGATCAGGAAGAAGGCAACCCACGCGTCGTGCGTCTGGCTGATGGCCGTCATGATCGGCACGGTGAACAGGGTGCCGAGCACGCCGAACGTGATCAGAACAGGCCGGCGCCCGATCCGGTCGGATATCGATCCGACGATCGGCTGCAGAATCGCGAACAGGAAAAGCGAGGCCGCGGAAACGAGCGTCGCGTCGTGCTTGCTCATGCCGACCGTGTTCACGAGGAATTTCTGCATGTAGATCGAGTACGTGTAGAACGCGATCGTGCCGCCCATCGTCAGTCCGACGACGGTCAAGACCGCGCGCGGGTGCTTGCGCAATTCGGCGAGCGTGCCGCGCCGGTCCTTCTTGTGTTTGGCCTTCTCGAACTCACCGGTTTCTTCCATCGTCGAGCGCAGGCGCATCGCGGCCAGCGCGGCGGCCGCGCCAATGAAGAACGGAATGCGCCAGCCCCAGCTTTCGAGTTGCTGCGTCGTCAGAAGGAACTGCTGCAGGACCACGAGCAGCGCCAGCGCGAGAAGCTGTCCGGCGATGAGCGTCACGTACTGGAAGCTCGAGTAGAAGCCGCGATCCTTCGCGGTGGCGACCTCGCTCAGATAAGTCGCCGATGTGCCGTACTCGCCACCCACGCTCAAGCCCTGCAGCAGGCGCGCGACGACCAGCAGCGCGGGCGCGGCCACGCCGATCGCGTCATAACTCGGGCACAGCGCGATGATGAGCGAACCGAAGCACATCAGCACCACTGAAACCAGCAGGGCCGAGCGCCGTCCGTGGCGGTCCGCGTAAATGCCCATCAGCCAGCCGCCGATCGGCCGGGCAAGAAAGCCGACCGCGAACACGGCAGCCGTATTGAGCAACTGGGCAGTCTGGTTCCCGGCAGGAAAGAACGAACGCGCGAAGTACAAGGCAAAGGCCGAGTACACATACCAGTCGTACCACTCGATCAGGTTGCCGGCGGACCCGGAGAAGATCGACCTGAGGCGTCGAAGGCGGTCGCTGGATGCGGAGGGGGCGATTGATTGAGGCTGAGTGGCGCGCGCGCCTGCTTCCGTGTAGCTGGGATCCATAAGCGTCTCCTTGGGTTTTATCGGATGCCGCTCGATGCGGCGTGCCCGTCTTTGCAACTCCGATGCCAATGTCGCGCTGGTTGGGCGCGCATTTAACCCATTGTTTTTCTTCGATTTTTCTGTAATCGCGAACTGCCAGGCGTCGACGCCTGTGCGGATTTTCGGAATCTGGCGGTCTGGATGTGCGGCGAATCGCTCACGTGATCGCTACGCAGAAAGGAATGCGAGCGGTTTCGAAGGAGGTGCATAGATGCACGCGCGAGCCCGCAATTCATTGAGGGTCGGGTATGGCGCTTGCTGAATCCCCGCCGGATTCCCTTTTCCTAATTGAACACGTTATGTGTGGCCGCAACGGACCGCGTCCGCGATTCATAACCCAAGACGTTCGTCGACATGACAAAGCTACCGGTCTACGCCAGCCTCGCCTATCTCATCTGCAACGCGCCAGCCGCCATGGCGCAAACGCCCTCGCCGCTCGGCGAATGGCAATACTCCGCGGGCATCCCGCTCGAAAAGCTGTTCCAGCCGACCAACCGGCCTGACTGGGAAGTGCGGATCGGCATCGGTTCAACGTTCGAGCCGCGCTATGACGGCTCCGACCGCTATCACACGCTGATTGGGCCTAGCACCGACATCCGCTACAAGGACCTTGCTTTTCTGTCGACAGGCGAAGGACTGGGCGTCAATGTCTTGCAAGGCCCGAACTGGCGCGTGAGTATCTCGGCTGTCTACGATCTCGGCCGTCGCGCGCACGACGATCCTTCACGGCTCGACGGCCTTGGCAATATCAATCCAGCGCCCGAGGCCAAGCTGGCCGGGGAATATGTGATCTCGAAGGAGTTTCCGCTGGTGTTTCGCGGCGCGGTGACGCGTAGCTTCGGCGGGTCCAACGGATGGGTCGCGGACCTCGGCGCGTACATGCCGTTGCCGGGCAGTTCGGAGAGTTTCTTCTGGTTCGCAGGTCCGTCGGTGACCTTCGCCGACTCGAAATATATGAATAGCTGGTTCGGCGTGAATGCGATGCAGGCCGCGAATTCCCGATACTCGCAGTACGACGCCAGTGCGGGGCTGAAATCGGCAGGGTTCGGCGTGACGATGATCTGGTTCGTCAACAAGCATTGGTTCGTCACGGCGGATGGCGCGCTCAAGCGGCTGTTGGGCAGCGCAGCCAACAGTCCGATCACGCAGACGAAGACGGGCGGCGTATGCGATGTGTCGATTAACTATCAGTTTTAGGCGTTTCTGATCCCGGTTCGCGCTTCGGGGATTGTCGTAGCGCGGACAGGAGATGGGTCTCGGACGAATGGTTTTGGCAGATTCTGGTGCCGCGGATTACCTGGTGATCCTTATGGTTTATTTGTGGGACGGCGTGTAGCGAGGGTTCGGCTGTCGGTTTGCATCTCGATTTTCTGATCGTTTTTTGGTTTTAGGGTCGTCGCTCGCGTAAAAGCGAGCACTTTCGGAGCAAGAATTGGGAGTTGCGACGGGGTTTTCGACTTAAGTTTCTATCGCGTGCGACCTGATTTTTGCGTTACGCGGGCGTCGGAACGTGATTATTTACCGTAAATAGCGGGCTGATCGGCCTAATGTCCCCGCTTGGGGTGACCTCCGCTGCTGTGGGCAGTCATCTGTCCGCAGTTCGTGTCAATGTCCCCATCTGGGGCGGCCTTCGCAAGTGGTTTCCAGGAAGCGCGGTGTCTCTGGCGCCGTTGAAGGCCGCTAAGGCCCGCGGAAAGGCTGTTTCGTGGCGTCATTGCGGCAGAATTGGGCCAATGTCCCCATTCGGGGTGTCGAACACGGCTGCAGGGGCCATCCCGTCTTATTGTCCCCAACTGGGGCGAAAAGCCGAGGTGATCGCCGAACTGGCTGGCACTTATTTACGATAAATACGTCTGCTGAAAATTTGTGATTCCGCAATCTGCAGAAATTGCGTTTTGCACTCAGTGAGTTAGGTCTGGTTGCTGTTAGCGCTTCGAGCTTTTTGTGCGCTTTCGACCCAGCTCGGTTTTGGCCTTGGAAGCTAATCTCTCGATAGAGAGCAGCAACAAAATCTGCGCGATTGTCCCCGTATGGGGTGTATTGAGGTTTGTATACCGTTTGGTAAACAACGTTTACTTCGTTTACACACCTAGAACCCTTCTCCAGTAAGGCTTCCCGGAGGTAAACGTCCCCGGTTGGGGCGTTTACCGTCCCTATCTGGGGTGTCATTCCCGACTATACGTCCCCGTCTGGGGCGTTTCGCGACCCCAAATGCGGCGGAAGCGTCCCCGTTTGTGGTGAATCGATCGAAACGGGTGTGGATAGGTCTCGTCGAGCAACGCGAATTGGGACGTTTCGACTTTCTCGACGAACAGATGTCCCGCATGGTGATTGCGCTGTGGGGTCATTTAGAGCACAATCCCGGGCATGCCCAGATCTTCGCCGACTGAGGTTCGTACTGAAAGCGTCAAAAAGCACGTGGCGGCCATCCACACGAGCGGCGAACTTTCGCTGCTGGAGCGGAAGCTGTCCAACGTGCTGCTACTGCATTCATACGACAACCTTCTGAACACGAGAACCCACCGTCTACCGGTGCGGACGCTCATGCTCGTGCTTGGTTGGACGGAAAGCGAAAACACCGAAAAGCTACGGGAAGCGCTCAGGCAGCTCGCCACCACCGCCGTCGAATTCAACGTCATGGACGACGGCCGGGAACGGTGGAGCGTCATGCCTATTCTGTCGTTCGCGGAGATTCGCGCGGGTGTCTGCTCCTATCGCTATGACGAGGCGCTCGCGGAAAAGCTTTACGATCCGTCGATTTACGCGACCGTCAATCTGGGCGTGCAGCGCAAATTCTCGAAGTCCCATGCGTTGACGCTTTACGAAAACTGCCTGCGTTTTCAAAAGGTTGGCTCGACCGGCTGGATCGAACTGCCCGTCCTTCGCAAACTTCTGGGTGCGACCCAGGAGTATTACGACGATTTTCGTCGTCTGAACAGCAAGGTGATTCAGAAGGCCGTGAAGGAGATCAACGACGTCTCAGATATCAACGTCGACGTCGAATATCAGCGGCTCGGCAGGTCAGTAACGGGTGTGAAGTTTCTTATCCGGCAAGGGGCGCAGCAGTCGCTTCTTACGCCTGAAACAGAAGACGAGTTTGCGCACGTCCGTGACAGCGAGATCTATCGGAAGCTTCGGGCGCACGGGATTGGCGACAAGCTGGCGCTCAGCTTCGTCATCGAGGATGAGGAGCGGGCACGCCTGGTTGTCCAGTTGGCGGAAGAGAAAGACCGCAAAGGTCAGATCAAGCGTTCTACGGCCGGCTTCATTCGCACGCTGATCGAAAACAAAGCAGACGTTTCTGAGCCGGAATACGAGAAAGAAAAGCGCGAGAAGGCTCAGAAGCAGGCGGCAGCAGCGCGCTCGCGCACGCTCGATGCGCGCATGCAGGAATTGCGGATCGACTTCGATCGCCTCCAGTGCGCCGCGGCCGTCAAGGCACTGACGCAGGATGAGAAGCGCGCGTATGCGCGTCAGTTCGTCGAAGGCGACGGAGCCAAGTATGCGCGTGAGTTCCGCCCGGACAGCCCGGGGCTGTTTTCCGGCTCCGTCGGCCGTGTGAATTTCGCGTCCTGGCTGAGAAACCGCGTGCGTCCGGAATTCGACGCGACAAAGTTCGACCGTTGGCTTGCTGAGAATCACCAGGAAGTTTCTTTACAACGGAATTCTTAAAAATACCAATTTTCCGTTGAATGGATGGCTTTCTGTCGAGCCATCTGATATAAGCTGACTGCATCGTCTTTCGCGGATCAGCTAATGAACATCACTATTCAAGATATCGTCGATCAGGCCGCTCGCGCGACTGACATCGTCTCGCAGGTTCGGGGTCGCATGCTGGCTCCGAATGCGCGCAAAAACCCTCCTGTTTTCAACGCTTCACAGCTCGCCGCGCTGTGTGAAGTCGACAAGAGTCAAATCACCTATCGCACGTCGAAGGGCGACCTTCCCCCCGGCACCGTCAACGCGACGGGCTCGCGGCGCGAATTCTCCTTGCTGGAAGCCCGCGAATGGGTCCGCGCGTACCGCAGCAACGCGCTGCGGCCGGCGAAGGCACCAGCCATGACGGTCGCTATCGGTAACTTCAAGGGCGGCGTCAGTAAAACAACCACGGCGATGACGCTCGCACAGGGCTTGAGTCTGCGCGGTCACCGCGTGCTCGTGATCGATACCGATCCGCAGGGGTCGCTGACCACGCTGTTCGGCATTCTTCCTGATACGGAAGTCGAGGAAGATTCGACGATCACGGCTCTCGCGACGGGCGATCAAACGAGCATCGAATACGCGATCCGCGAAACGTATTGGGATGGCATCGATCTGGTGCCGGCTTCGTCTTCGCTCTTCAACGTCGAATTCATTTTGCCGAGCCGGCAGATGAAGGAGCCGGACTTCGAATTCTGGAATGTGCTGAACACGAGCCTCGAGCAGGCGCGCAGCAACTATGACGTGATCATCATCGACACGCCGCCGGCGCTGAGCTACGGCACCGTCAATGCGTTCATGGCCGCGGATGGCCTGATCGTGCCGACGCCGCCGAACGCACTCGACTTCGCCAGCTCGGCGCAATTCTGGACACTCTTTAGCGATCTCGCGTCGAACCTCACGGCGGAAACGAACACGGACAAATCGTTTGAGTTCATTCACGTGCTGCTTTCGCGCGTCGACCCCGCCGATGCAGCAGCGGGCGTCGTCAGGGAATGGATCTCGGCGACGTATGCAGAAAAGGTTCTGCCCGTCGAGATTCCTAAGACGGCGGTCACGGCGGCAAGCTCGGCTGAGTTCGGCACCGTGTACGACATCTCCCGCTACGACGGCAACGCGAAGACCTATCGAAGGGCGCGCGAGGCGTATGACCGTGTGACGGAGATTGTCGAGCAATCTATTGTGGCCTTCTGGGCGAAGTCAGAATAAAGGGAGGAGTAAATGTCGATCAAGGACAGGCTTGCGAAGAAGACGGGTGACTTGATGGTTCCTGCTCCGTCCCAGGAGGCGGGGCGGAGCGCATCGCCGCGTACGGCGCCGGGGCAGATGCTTGCGTTTCGCAGCGCGATGCGTGAAAGCTCGGATCGCGTGTCGCAACTGGAAGCCCAGCTCAAGGAATACGATGGCGCCGTCGCAATTCGCGCGCTCGATCCGAAGTCGATCCATGCGTCGAAGTGGGCAAACCGCCAGGATTTCGGCGACGAGAGTTTTGCGGAACTGAAATCGCTGATCGGGGAGGCGGGCGGCAATACGCAGCCGATCAAGGTGCGGCCGTCGAGCGATGGTGACGGATATGAGATCGTGTTCGGGCATCGCCGGCATCGCGCGTGTCTGGAACTCGATTTGCCGGTGAACGCGATCGTCGATGGCGAAATCACCGAGCAAGGTCAGTTTGTCCAGATGGATCAGGAGAACCGCGCGCGGAAGAACCTGAGCCCGTGGGAGCAGGGCGTGTGGTACAAGCGCGCGCTCGACGACAAGTTGTGGCCGTCGCAGAACGCGATGGCGAAGGCGTGCGGCCTGTCGCAAGGGAATATTTCTAGCGCTCTCCTCGTGGCAGAGCTTCCGGCTGAGGTGGTGGGCGCGTTTCCGTCGCCGCACGATATCCAGTTTCAGGCTGCCCGGAAGTTGTCGGTGGCGCTCAAGAAGACGCCCGACGAGATCGTGCAGCGGGCGGTCGAGCTTGCCGATGATTCGTCGCGCACGGCGCCTGAGGTGCTGACCGCTTTGCTGGCGGCGGCTCGTCCTGCGGCTCCTGCCCGGAAGGAAGAAGAGGTTGGGATCGAGCGGAAGGGGGAATTGTTGGTGATTCGTCTGCGGGCTAGCGGTGTGCCGCAAGATCGGGTTGAGGAGTTGCGGCAACTGATCACCGGATTTCTTGAGGACGTGCAGTCGACGGCGGATTGAAGTTGTGATGGGGTGCCTCGCCAGTTGATGGTGGGCACCCGTTGTAATGTGGATTGTTTTGGTAGTTGGATGGGTTCCCCTCGCGGCGTAGGTTCTTGTGGCGCTGCATCTCTCCTCGGTCGTTCGACCGGTCTCTTTCTCAATTTCCCCTGATTTGGTCCGGCACGGTGCTTTACCGGCTGGCGGGCTTTGGCGTTGCTTTGGGCTGACACGTCAGGCTCGGGTCATTCTGCGAATGGCTTCTCGGCGCTGTATGTGCGTTTCTTTTTGATCGTCCCGGTTTGACTGCGGTGCGCACGGCCTCGTTGTGGGTGCCTTGGGCTTCCTATGCTTCGTCGGTTTTGAGATTCGCGGCGGAATTTTCAGGTGCCGCTGGAAAGAACGTCGGGGCTATTTACGGTAAATAAGGCTGGGCGCCCGGTGGCGTCGAGACAGAAGGCGTCATGCCGCAATCTCTGCTCTGGTTGGTGTGCGGTCCAATTCGCTTCGATCGCGAAGGTCCGCACGAACGACAAGTTGAGCTCGACGACAGGTTATTTACCGTAAATAACCCGCGCCGGTCGCGGCAGCGAACCCGCTGGTTTTCTGTTCTCGGAGTTATTTACCGTAAATAACCTCGCCGGGGCGCGGGCGTGAAAATGATAAATGGACGTCAATCGACGTCCCGTTGAGGGCTAGCGACTGCGCGGCGGCGACTTGTCGTGATTGCAGAGCGCGACGAGCGCCGCAGATGTGGGAAGCGCTTCGATGGTGAAAGACCGCTCGTGTTTGCTACTCGATGACGCGGAAGGAGCGTCGTCAAGGTTTGCGGCGCACTTCTCCGTGTCAGTACCCGTCTGCCTTGCCGGCATCCGAGTAAGAATAAAAGGCGTACCAATTCTCGGGGCAAACGGCAGAGATCGAAATGCTCGCTAGAGATCGCGCGCGCGACGCCTCACCTTAGAAGTCGGTCATGCCAAAGGCCCACACGCCGCCTCCACCCGAGTAACGCTGTCTCCGAAAGCTTGCAACCCGACCGAAAGACGAAGCTTCGGACACGTCAACCGTGTTTGCGAAGCCACGGTCTGCCGCGCCGTCCAGGCGAAACGAAGGCGTCACTTCCCGTCGATACAGCGGCTCTTCGTTTGTCACATGCCCAGCGATCGATGCCATGCGCCGACCTACAGCAATTTGGAAGAGGTACATTCACGCGCCCCTACACGGCATCGATGGGTATGAGGCCGGTGTCGCTGCCAATGACATTGGGGCGATCGAACTGATTCCGCGCTTCCAACGAGAACGGAACACGCCTTCCCTGATCGGCGTCTGTCGGGAGTATCCATGACCGTCGCAAGATCCTTTAAGGTCGTGTTCGCCGCCGGACCTCAGCAACGAACTGGCTGCTCGCGCAGAAAACGTCCCAGCGACAGCGACAGCGACAGCGACAGCGACAGCGACAGCGACAGCGACAGCGACAGCGACAGCGACAGCGACAGCGACAGCGACAGCGACAGCGACAGCGGCGGGGTACCACGAATATCCGCCGTACGGATACGAGTACCAAAGCGCTCGACTCGGACAATGGGCGCTAACGTTCGGAAAGCCCCCACAGTCCCCAGCAAAGCCGGAACGCAGATCCAGCGCCCTGCGACTCGCAAGCCCGACCTTCCCAGTCCGCCACTAACCCCGTCCGCCGCGGCCTATCTCAAATTAGTAAGCTTCACTAATTGATTGCTCGCCGCGCCAGTAACCCGGACGATCACAAAACAACCAGCCCCTCTCTACCGCAAAATGCCGCCCACAAGCCGGCGCGAATCTCAGGAGATATGCAGAGCAGCAACCCAAAGCACAAACCCGCCAGCGGCCTCAAAACGGCCCCAAATTCGGTTTACGTTCGAAAATCATTTCGCAGCAAAGACTTGCAGCCGAAACCGTGAAACAACCTTAAGAAAACCGCACAGGTCAAGAAACCTTTATAATGCAATGAGTTAGCTGATCATTCGCCGAATGTTCCACGCTTCTGCGTGCTTCGAGCGAGATATTTCGCGCTAAACCGCGGTTTCGTTGATTTTCTGAACGAGAACAACCAAACCGTAACGTACGATACGTAGTCTGTCGTATTCAATACAGACATAGGGTGGCTGGGTACAGCAACCAGGCATAAAACCCCAAACAGCCCCGCCCGAGCGCTATCGCTAACGCTAACGCAAAAGCACCAACTGAGGCACCGCATCGCCTCCAGCCCAAACGATCGCATTCTGCTCAAACCGCACGCCAAGCTCCTTAGCCGCGTCGACCGACACCCCCAGCACAAGAAAGCTAGCTTCACCGGACCAATCATTGGAAGGGTGCTGACCAACACCCTCGATATACGGCAACCCATGCCGCATCAGTTCAACGGCAAGCATCTCCTGCCGGTAGGCATTAGCCGCCTCATCGAGGGATTCACTAAAAGGATTGCACGCCGTCACAAACGCGCTGCTCTCCACGCCGTTCAAACGGTGAATCGCATCCAGCGTCGCATTGTGTTCGCCGATCTTCAGCGAAGCCGGCATGGAACCGTGCACCTGATAGTGCGTCTCCAGATAAGCCTGGATCGTGGCGCGAGGAATCTGTGATTCGGGAAACAAAAAACCCTCCAGCTGCGGGAGGGTCGACGCGTTACCCTTTGGTTGCTCTGCCGAGCCGCATCCGCTTGCGCGATCCACCTTGCCGGGGCGGGCAGGTTGGCATGGGCGTCGACCCAATTCAGGATGAACAGGCAGTAGAGCATGGTGGCCAATTCAGCGTCAAGGCGGCAGACTCGGCTTCTGCATCCATCCCGACGACCGGTTGCTCGCCGAAAATCGCACCCGTATCGTTCGCATGACCGAACATGGTGCGATTCACGGCGCGACTGACCGCACGCGAGCCAAACGCATCGCAGGAACACCCCGTGCATCCCGAACGCGAATCGAACGAATCGAATGAATCGAACCTACGCAATGAACAAGGAAGTCGAACTCAAACGAGCCAAGCGCCGCGCGACGCTGCTGCTGCTGATCGCCACCGCGATCTTCATCGCCACGGCCTTCATGCAACGCAGCCTGTGGATCGACGGCATCAAGGCCGTCGCGGAAGCCGCGATGGTCGGTGCGCTCGCCGACTGGTTCGCTGTCGTCGCGCTGTTCCGCCGCGTGCCGATTCCCGGTGTGGCCGCGCACACCGCGATCATCCCGCAGAACAAGGACAAGATCGCCGACAATCTCGCGCTTTTCGTGCGTGAGAAGTTTCTCGACGATTCATCGATAGTCGGCCTGATCCGCAAGCACGATCCTGCGCAAAGCATCACGAACTGGCTGTGCGTCGAAGAGAATACGCAGCGCCTCGGCGGCTACGTGGTCAAGCTGACGAGCGGCATCCTCGAACTGCTGGACGACGCGCGTATCCAGACCTTCATCAAGGACGCGCTTGATGCGATGCTCGACAAGATCGACCTGTCGAAAACGACGGGGGCGATCCTCGACACACTGACGCGCGACGGCCGTCACCAGCAACTGCTCGACGAAGGCATCGAGCATCTGATGGCGTTGCTGGGCGAACCGGGCGTCCGCGCGTTCATCGCCGAGCAGATCGTCGACTGGCTCAAACGCGAATACCCGACCCTCCAGAAACTGATGCCTTCCGAATGGCTAGGCGAGAGCGGCGCGAACGTCGTCGCGGATACCGTCAACAACATGCTGCTGCGCGTGAGCGAGGATCGCGATCACAAGCTGCGCCACAAATTCGACGAAGCCGCCGCGCGTCTCATCGTCAAGCTGAAGTCCGATCCCGCGTTTCTGCAGAAGGGCGAAGAGATCAAGCGCTACGTAAAAGAAAGCGAGAATCTCGCGCTATACGTGAAAGACCTGTGGAGTCAGTTGCGTGACTGGTTGCGGCGCGATCTCGAGCGCGACGATTCCGTGCTGCGCGCGAAGGTGGCCGCGATGGGGCAATGGATCGGGCGCGAACTGGCGCGAGATGAATCGCTGCGCCGCTCGCTGAACGATCATATGGAAGAAGCGGCGCGCGCGATGGCGCCGGATTTCGCAGGCTATCTGACGCGCCACATCAGCGACACGGTCAAGAACTGGGATTCACGCGACATGTCGCGACAGATCGAGTTGAACATCGGCAAAGACCTGCAATACATCCGCATCAACGGAACGCTGGTCGGCGGATGTATCGGGCTGCTGCTGTATGCAAGCTCGCAGATTTTCGCGCTCGTGCGGCTGCACCTCGGGTAGCGCGGCACGCACGCAGACACGCCTATTGCGTGGCCGTCGGCTTTTTCTGCTGGGCGCATTCCTGCGTGAAAAGCATGCTCGCCTGGTCCGGCGTCATGGGTTCGCTGCTGCTGTAAATCCTGTCGATAACGGCCGTAACCGCCTGACGATCCGACGCATCCTTGTAGTACGTCTGCGCCTGGGTCAACGCCTGCTGCTTCGTTTTCTTGTGACGGCGCCATGACGCTACCTGGCCCGCGATATCGCCGATCGCGAAACACTGGTCGGCGACCGTCTGCGCGAACGTCGGCGCGGACGGTTGCGCGAGGCAGACGGCGAGCGCCGCCGCGGCTACTGCTCGTTTCATTTCCGGTTCCTGTGGTCAGATGGGCGATAGTATAAAGACGGGCGCAGCCGCGACCCAGCCTCGCGCTCACCGCTACCCGCCGATATCGAAGCCACCCGCACCTGCAGAACCTCTATGCCGCTCAATCCTTCGTCGCCGCTCGCCCGACTGCTCAACGGTCCGATCCATCCCGGCAAGGTCGTCTGGATCGGTTTGCGGCCGCGGCGAAAAGTCGCGATGTCGGTGGTCGAGACGGCGCAGATCGACGCCGACGCGGGGCTTGTCGGCGATCACTACGGGAGCCGTAGCGGCGCGCGCCAGGTGACGCTGATTCAGGCCGAAAGCCTGCGCAGCATCGCAAGTCATCTGGGACGCAGCGACGTGGCCGCCATCGACGTGCGCCGCAACATCGTGACGCAAGGCATCAATCTGATGGCGTTGAAAGACCGGCAATTTCGCATCGGCGATGCCGTGCTGCAAACGACGGGCGAATGTCACCCGTGTTCGCGTATGGAAGAAGTGCTGGGCGTGGGCGGATACAACGCCGTGCGTGGCTTCGGCGGCATCACGGCACGCGTCGTGAAAGGCGGCACGATCGGAATCGGCGACGTGATCGAAGCGCTGCCCGTCACGGGCTAGCGCACACAATATCGCCAAACGCGACGTGCAGAGGCGCCATGCGCCAACGCACGTCACGCATCGGCTTACTTCTTCGCGACTTCGAACAGATTCCGGTATTGCCCGTAACCTTCTTCGTCCAGCCGCGAGAGGGGGATGAAGCGCAGCGACGCCGAGTTGATGCAATAACGCAGTCCGCCCGTTTCGCGCGGTCCGTCCGGAAACACGTGACCGAGGTGACTGTCGCCATGTTTCGAGCGCACTTCGGTGCGGATCATGCCGTGGCTCATGTCGCGCAGTTCGACGACATGTTCGTCCTCGAGCGGTTTCGTGAAGCTCGGCCAGCCGCAGCCGCTGTCGAACTTGTCCATCGACGTGAAAAGCGGCTCGCCGGATACGACGTCGACATACAGGCCGGCTTCCTTGCTGTCCCAGAACTCGTTGTAGAAGGGGCGTTCCGTCCCGCTTTCCTGCGTCACGCGACGCTGTTCGGCGGTGAGTCGGGCCACTGCTTCCGGTGTCTTTTTGTAGTCGGGCATGGGTGAATCTCTCCTTGATAGACGCGGCCAGCGCGGACGCTTGCCACACGAGTCTGACGGCCCGTTTTCCAGCGCTGCCGGTGACGGGCACTCGTATATATGGGCACTGTGGATACGCACAAGCATACGCAAATGTCCCGCGGCTTGCATGGCGCGCGCCAGGCGCGCCACTGGCGCGTGCGCGGCGATTGATGCATTTGCGGAATCATTCGCGGACGCTTGCGAATGGCCAGCGAGCAAGACGACAATAGGCGCGCTTCAGGAACCATGCCGCCGACCCTACGCCCTATATGGGCACCGACGATGAAGAAAACAACGTCCACCACGAAGCCCGCCGCAAAAAAGGCGCTCGCTGCTGCAAAGAAAGCGGCGCGTCCGAAAAAGCCGCAACCGCTCGACGCAATCATTGGCGCCGATGGACTTGCCCGTCCGCCGTGGGCATCCGTCGATCCGCTGCTGAAGGATTACTACGACACCGAATGGGGCATGCCCGTGCGCGACGAGCGAGGCCTGTTCGAACGCCTGAGCCTGGAGGCGTTCCAGTCGGGATTGTCGTGGGCGACCATCTTGCGCAAGCGCGACGCGTTTCGCGAGGCGTTCGCCAACTTCGATCCGGACGTCGTCGCAACGTTCGACGAAAAGGACATCGAACGTCTGATGAACGATGAGCGCATCGTCCGCAACCGGGCGAAGATTCTTGCGACGATCGCCAACGCCGCCGCGACGATCCGCCTGCGCGAAGAGGGCGGCCTCGCCGCGCTGATCTGGTCGTTCCAGCCGCACACGACACCCGCGCCGCGAACGATCGCCGAGATTCCGACCACGTCGGACGAATCGGTCGCGTTGAGCAAGGCGCTGCGCAAGCGCGGCTTCGTCTTCGTCGGACCGACGACGATGCATGCGCTGATGGAAGCGACGGGCATCGTGGATACGCATCTCGTCGACAGTCATCGCCGCGGCAGTTCGGGCGTGTGGCCGCGCGAGTGACCTACGCGCCGACGTGCGGCGTCACTCAACTGTTTCGCCGCGCAGCCATGAACGCCTCGACATAGCGCAGCGCCTGCTCGCACTGATCGGGCGACAGCATGTGAATCGAATTGGGCAGCGGATCGAAACCCAGTTCGGTCGACACCCAGCGGATCGCTTTCGCGCGCGCTTCGAACGCATTGACGCCGTCGCGCCGCACCTTGCCGGCGACGAGCGGTTCGAGCGCGTCGTGCAAGCGGCTTTTCGCGTCGCGCAGCGCGGCGTCGGCGAGGCGTCCGAGCGGCACATGCCGCGTGCTGCGCGCATGAATGCCGATCCACGCCTGGCACGGCGTGCAGACCCAGACGGGGCCGTGATCGTCGCGATACGGATAGCTCTCTTCGCCCGCGCGCGCGAGCACGGCTTTCGCGCCGCAGTAATCGCACAGCGGCTGCGGCAGCGCCTTGACGGGTTTGCCTACGCGCATCGCTGCGCCTCGGCCGGGTTCACTTGCTTCATACAGCGCTCGAAGGTTGGTGGCTTTCCCAACGATACCAAATGGCCGCTTTCCGCACGAGAGGCAACGCGTGCACGCCCAGTCACCGCTAGTGGAAAATCACCAACCTTCGCTATGGCGCGCGCGCACCATCCGGCGCTGACGATGCCGGCGGCGGAAATGCCGTCGCCGGCGTGCCGAGGCGTCCTGGCGGCAACGCGTATTGGCCCTTGCGCGGCGCCATCGTCCGAAGCAGCACGACATCGCGCTCCGGCTCGGGCATTGCGATGATCGCGTGCAAGGTCACTCTCGTCGTCCAGCACACATCGGACGGCGTCGCGAGTGTCGGATTGGACGCATAGAACGCGAAGCGCTCGATATTCATCTGATCGCCGCGCAGTTCCGCGATCAGGGTTCGCGTGAGTTGCCGCTCGGCGGCCGCGGACTGCTGCGGTGTCGGCGCGGGAAGAGGCGCAGTCGATGCATCGCTGACCAGCACCTTGTAGAGCAGGCTGAAATACTGATCGACGTCCGGATCCGGCATGTCGCGCAGCGAGACGCGGTTCATCACCGCGCGCATATCGTCGAGGCCGAAACAGTTGATGGGCACCAGCTCGTCGAGGAACCTGGTCAACAGCTTCACGTACTGAAGTCGGTCCGAAGGCGTGAGATGCGCAAGACCGTTCGACATGAACTCTTCGCGCGCCCTGGCGTCGAGAAAGATTTGCCCGACGTGCCGCGCGCCACCATGAGTGTCCGACGCGATGACAGGGTCGTGCTGGATCTTCTCCACCCACGCGAGAATGATGCGCGCCTTGTTCGAAGCGGGATCGATGCCGTGATTGCGCAATAGCTGTTCGAGGTTGCGCTGTCCGGATTCTGCAGCGCTTGCGGCTGCGGCTGGCGCAACAGCTTGCGGGGCGGAATCCGGGTCATGACGGATCGCCGCGCTGGACAGTGTCGCGGCCGTCAACGCAGCGATCGTTGCGAGGAGAAAAGCTGACCGTCTCATCGGAATGACAGGGTTGCGAATCGCTTGCGCCTGTCGTGATTGACGGAAAACGGGAAACGCGACCTGTCGCTACGTGGCGCCGACTCAATACGATGTTAGGACATCCCTGCGTGCCTCGACGCAAATAGTCGGCGTATGTGCGGTCAACATGCGCATCGTCGATGCAATGAACACGCGATGTTAAGAAGCGGTTGCGTAATGCTCGTGGCGGAAAGCATGGGCGCGATGCGTGACGACGACGAACGTCACCACCCCGGCCCACGCATCCGGTTCAAACAATCATACAAGCGTCACTTTCCGGCTCCGGCATTGAGCGGCGTCGCCAGAGCGCGCGCATTGTCGGCCGTCATCTTCGCGCCGCTCGCCCGATAACCATTCGAATAGAGCAGGAACGCCATGATGTCCGCGTAGTCCTGATCCTTCATCTTGCCGGGTTTGTCCGCGGGCATGTTCGTCGACATGTACGTGAACACGCCGCCAATCGTCAGATGCGCGTTCGACGCGGGCGCAAACGCCGGCCCTTGCAGCGAGGGCGCCGTCACGCCCTGCAACTGCGCGCCGTGGCATTTCGCGCACGCCGCCGAATAGAGCGTCTTGCCGTGGGTCGCTTGCGCCTGATCGAACGCGGGCGTTCCACCCGCTGCGTCGGCGGCGATCTTCACGAAGCCGCCCGCGCTGTCTGCATTCGCTGTCGCCAGCAGCAAACGTTGCGCCGACGCGCGAGAGGCGGACGGGCCGTCGCGAAAGCGCGCGTCGTCGTCGCGTGCGGTTGCGTCGAGCGTGTGCGCAGGCATCGCCCAGTCGTGCGTCAAGCCAGCGAGCCGTCCGCTGCCCGACATCTTGTCGAGCGCCGCATCGATCCGCTCGCGCAACGCCGCCGTGCGCGGTCCGAATGCGAATACGAGTTGCCAGTCCGCATACGGCGAGCGCGCGGCAGCGACAGTGAAGTGCCGTTGCGGATGCGCAAGCCGATACGCGACGACAGCCGGATACCAGACGATCGCGCGCTGCGCCTGTCCCTTGGCCACGGCTTCGACAGTCAACGCTGACGTGTTCTCCAGATCGAGCGTGACGCTCGGCTGCTGCACGGCGATCAGCTGCGCGGGGCTCGCATAGGTGGCTGCGACGGTGTTCTTCGCCGCGCCTTGCGGATTGGCGTCGGGCGCTTCGATGCTCACATAACCCGCGCGCAGGTAGCCGTGCGAGAACTGCAGCTTGCTGCTCGACGCATCGGCCACATTCGAGCGCGGAAAGCCCGCGATCACGTCGCAGTCGCGGGCAAGCGTCTTGTCGAGTTCCCGAAGCGAGACGCCGTCGTCGTCGCCTTCGCCGATGCCGTGCCTGACGATCGTCGCGGCGATGCCTGCCTGCGCGAACGCATCGCGCGCGACGGCCTCGTCCAGCGCCGCCGACGGACTGCCCGGAAACGTGCAGACCTTCACGGCCGCCATCGAATGAATCGACGTGAGTGCGAGACAGGCAGCGAGCGCGCTCGCTGCCGAAATACGGTTGAAAGAGTGGTTCATGTCTGGACGTCCGGAAAGATCACGAGTGGTTGAGCGCGAACACATACAGCGTTCCGCCGCGCGGCACCTTGTCGGCAGCCTTGGCCATCGGGCCGCCCCAGATCGGATTGGCGCCGCCATAACCGGCCAGCACCGCGACATATTCCTTGCCGTCGATCTCGAACACGGAAGGCTGCGCAATGATGCCGCTCGCGAGCTTCGGGCTTTGCCACAACACCTTGCCGCTTGTGACGTCGAACGCATACAGGTGGCCGTCGAGCGAGCCGCTGAACGCGAGGCCGCTCGCCGTCGTCGCGACGCCGCCGTTCCAGGGCAGCTTGCTCCAGTGGCTCCAGAGCTTCTTGCCCGTGTTCACGTCGATGGCCTGCAATTCGCCATATCCCTTGCTGCCCGGCTCGGGCTTGATCTCGAAGCCTTCGCCGAGGTACGGCAAGCCCTCCATGTACGTCACCGATTTGCCGGACAGCGACATGCACGCATGCAGCGCGGGGATGATCGCGATGTGCTTGTCCGCGTCGTAGGAAACCGACCACCAGTTCTTGCCGCCGAGGAAGCTCGGGCAGGTTTCGATCGTGGTTCCCGCTTTCGGATACTTCGTTGCGTCCTGAACGGGTTTGCCTTCTGCCGTGTAGCCAGTGACGGAGGTCGCCTTCACGAACGGGCGCGCATAGATCAGCTTGCCGTTGCTGCGGTCGATCGCATGGAAGAAGCCGTTGCGGTCGGCATGGATGATCGCGTCGTAGTCCTTGCCTTCGTAGCTGATATTGGCGAGCACGGGTGTATTGACGCCGTCGTAGTCCCACGTGTCGTGAGCCGTGTACTGGTAGTGCCATTTGAGGTTGCCCGTTTTGGGATCGAGCGCGAGCAGCGAGTCCGAATAGAGGTTGTCACCCGGGCGAAGATCCGCGAGCCACGGCCCCGGATTGCCGACGCCCCAATAAAGCGTCTTGCTGGCGGGATCGAACGTGCCCGTCAGCCATGCGGGCGCACCGCCGTGCTCCTGCGTGCCGTCGGGCCATGTGTTGCCGCCCGGCTCCTTCGCGCCCGGCACGGTGTAGCGCTTCCACTGCACGTTGCCGTTCTCGGGATCGAGCGCCGCGATGAACCCGCGCGCGCCGTACTCGCCGCCGGAACTGCCGACCACCAGCGAGCCATCGAGTGCCAGCGGCGCGAGCGAGAAGGCGTAGCCGGTGCCCGGCTCGAACATCTGTTTCTTCCAGACCAGTGCGCCCGTTTGCGCATCGAGCGCGGCCACTTCGCCGTTGAGCATCGCGACATACACGTTCTTGCCATAGAGCGCGACGCCACGGTTCACGACATCGCAACACGCGTTCTTGAACGCTTCCGCGCCGAGCTTCGGCTCGTACTTCCACAACTGCTTGCCGGTGGCGGCATCGAATGCGTAGACGTTGTCCTTGGGCGTCGTCACGAACAGGAAGCGGCCATTGATGATGGGCGTCGCTTCGAAGCCTTGCTGAAGCTCCGCAGGAAACTTGTAGGCCCACGTCTGCTTCAGGTTCTTCACGTTCGACGTGTCGATCTGCTTGAGCGGCGAATGCGCCTGGCCGTTATACGTGCGGTAGTACGTGAGCCAGCCCGGATCGCTTTGCGCCGAGGTGAGCCGCTCGTAGGTCACGGCGGGATAGTCGGCCGCGGCGGCTACCGTTGCGGGCTTCAGACTGATGACGGCCACGACGCCCGCGACGAGCATCGCGAGCCGTGTGGCCGAAGCCGGGGTTGTCTTCATCGTTGTCTCCTATCCAACATCGTTGTGGGTGAGTTATCGTGCGACGCCTGTCGGCAAAGCATCGTTGGCTTGCGTGGCGGCTGCGGGGTCGTAAAGGCAAGTCGCATGCCATTGATTGGCTATCCTTGCGAATTGGCGTGTGGTGTATCGGTACGCGTGCGCGTCTGGTTATCGCGTATCGGAAAGCGTCCCGCGACGTGTTGCATCGTGGAGCAAGGGACAACTCACCTGTTGCCGTATGTGACAGCGCACGTGTGTCGTGCGCCTCGTGTTCGCGATGCATGCCGCGTGCGCAATGGCACGCTTCTCGCACACTGCATGGCGACGATGAGCGGCCGCGACGTGTCGTGCCGTTGCGTCGTATCGTCAAACAGTGGATGCAAGGTCATGAACAGTTTGCGGGCGATGGTCGAGCGATGGCTGGCGCACATGCCGCCGTCCAGAGTCAGCTTTGCGAGATTCGGATGCGACAGCAGCGGGCGGCGCTGTCATGTGCGTGTGCACGTGCATCGTCCCGAAGGCGATGTCGCGATTCACTTCTTTCGACATCGCGACGGCATGTGGCGCGTGTTTCCGCCGGCTAGCGCGCCGATCGTGATGGGCTATCCGCGGATGTCTCGGTCCAGACCGACGACGTGAGGCGATAGTTGTCGGCGGCAAGCCGCCATTCCGTGTGCGACTTGTGCAGAATCAGTATCCACATGGCGACGCACAGCAACGCCAGCACGCCGAGCGCACCACCGAGGATCAGAAACATCATCAGGTCGGACATGAGGGCGCCCTCAGGTTCATCTGCGGTCGCGCGCGCATGTCAATCGAGCCAGCCGCGTTGCCGCGCATGATCGATGAACTGATACACGTCTGTCGCGAGACCGGACGCATTGAAGAGCGCTTCGAGCTCGCCGATGATGCCGTCGAGATCGCGCGTGCCGTCGCAGCGCGAGAGAATTTCGCCTGCGCTCGGATTGAGTTTCACCAGGCCTTCTGGATACAGCAGGACGTATGCGTCCTGGACAGGCTCCCATTGCAGCCTGAACAGATCACGTAGCCTCGGGCGCTCGCTTGCACCGGTGTTCGCAGGCATCGGCATCACGGCGTCATTTCTTGTTCAATGGCATTGCGCGGCTCGAAGCGCCGGCACGCGCCGCGTGCGAACACGGCGGCGCTTCGGCGCAACGTCAGCGGTTGGCGATATACATCGTGATTTCAAAGCCGAAACGCAGATCGGTATAGGCGGGCGTAGTCCATTGCATGGCTGTCTCCTTGATGGGTTTGACGAAGAACCGCGGTTGAACTGCGGTCGGGGCTGTTTAACGCAAGCTCCATGCCGAAGGGCGTTCGCGCGATATGCGAGAGATTCTCAGTGAACACGCTGTCCACATTCGGAGCACAGGTGTTGCAAAAATCAACAGCCTGCAACAGCGGACGACCGTGCTAGTTCTCGCTCACGCCGTTGTCTTGCGGATCGCTGGCGCACAGGGAGGGCATCTTGCGATAGACCGTATTGCGCGAAATACCGAGCGCGCGCGCCGCCGCCGATACGTTCCCGTTATGCCGCGCGACAGCCGCCGCAATCGCGGAGGCCTGTACGTCCTGCATCCGTGCGTCGTGCAGCGGCAACGGATAGTCTGCCGCGCGCGCCGCCAGTGCCGAACTGCTGCGCAGATCGTCGAAGAAGTCGTCGGGCAGATGCTCGCGGCGGATTTGTCCGTCGTCGTCGACCATCGCGGCCGCCGTGCGCAGCAGATTGCCGAGCTGCCGGAAATTGCCCGGCCATGCGCATTGCTCGAACAGTGTCTTCACGTCGTCCGCAAGACTGAGCGGAGCGCCGGCGATTTCGTCGGACGGGACCGACTGCAGCATCCTCCCGATGACGATGGCGAGATCGGTACGCTCGCGCAAGGGCGGCAGTCTGACGACGAGGCCGTTCAAACGGTAATACAGGTCCTCGCGGAACCGGTTCTGCACGATCATTTCGCGCAGATTGCGGTGCGTCGCGCAGATGATCGCGATGTCGACGGGAATCGATTTGCTGGAGCCGAGCGGATCGACCACACGTTCCTGCAGCACGCGCAGCAGCCGCACCTGCAACGGATACGGCATATCGCCGATCTCGTCGAGAAACAGCGTGCCGCCGTTGGCCTGCAGCAGTTTGCCGATCGCGCCTTTGCGCCGTGCGCCCGTAAAGGCACCGTCTTCGTAACCGAAAAGCTCCGACTCGATCAGGTTTTCGGGGATCGATGCGCAATTGACCGCGACGAACGGGCCCGCGCGGCGCGGCGAATCGTTGTGGATGGCCTGCGCGAGCAGTTCCTTGCCGGTACCCGTCTCGCCCGTGATCAGAATGGGAATGTCCTTGCCCAGCACCTTGCGCACCTTCCCGACGACGGCGCAAACTTGCGGATCGCCGGTGTCGAGCGAGTCGAGCCGCGACGGCGCGTTGGTGGGCGACGCGGTTCTCGTCAGCGGCGTGCGCGCAGCGGCGGGCCGCGCGCTGGCGGGAAGGTCGGCGGGCCATGCTGTCTCGCTGCCGAGCGTCGGGCGGCGAAACTCGACGTTCGCGCACACGACCGTGCCGTTGTTCAGATCGAGCGTAATGTGATGGCCCTGGCTCGCGCGCAGGCGGTCGATCAGCTGCGGCGTCGTCAATCCGAACAGCGACGACAGCGTATGCGCGCGCATCGCTGCGAGCGGCAGCCCAACCTGGAACTGCGCGCTGCGATTCGCGGACAGAAAGCGGCCGTCGCACGTGAAGGCCATGATGCCCTCCATCAACGTGCCCAGAAACTCCGGCCGGCCATGAAACGCGATTTGCAGCGTGTTGCGGAAGGTGTTGGCGAACAGATGGTTTTCGATCATCTGCACGGACATCTTCGCGAGCGCCATCGTGTGCTGATGGTAGCCGCGATGGTCGCCTGTCACGTCGAGCACGCCGACCAGATCACCGTACGGATCGAGGATCGGCACGCTGGAACAGGTCAGGAAGCGGTTGGCGGCGAGATAGTGCTGATCGCCGTGCACGACGGTGGCCGTGCGCTCGGCGATGGCCGTGCCGATCGCATTCGTGCCTTGCCGTTCCTCGGCCCAGTTGGCGCCCGCCATGAGCGCGACTTTCTCGGCGCGCTGCAGAAAATCGTCGTCGCCGATCGAATGAAGAATCAGCCCTTGCGCGTCGGTGAGCACGATCATGCTTTGCGTGTTCGCGATCTGCTCGCGCAGCGTTTCCATGACGGGCGTGGCGTGCGCGCACAGCACGAGATTCTGTTCGAGCTTCATGCGCAATTCGCCGTGCGTCAGCACATCGTAGTCGGGACGCATCGCGGCACTCAGCCCGAACGTTTCCGACCTCTCGTGCGCTTTCTGGATCGACGGGGTGAGCCAGCCGTTTTCCCGGCCTGTCAGCGATCCGGTTGTCGTCGCATCGTCGCGCATCGTCTCCTCCTGTATCGTGCCTGTCGTTGTGCAGACATCGCGGGAGTGAAAAGCAAGACGCGCGCCATTCGGTGCTGTTAGCCAGACGAAAGGATGTGTTGCGGGCGATGCGGTCGATGGATATCGGACATGCGAAGATTCATTTTTCCGAATGCGCGTTCGTTGCCAGAAACGGGACGCCTATGAGTTCACACGACACGATGCAGCGAACGATCACTCGCGACGGTCACGCAATCGCCTATACCGAGCATGGCGATCCACGCGGCGTGCCGGTCGTCGTGTTGCATGGCGGGCCGGGAAGCGGCAGTCAGCCCGGCGCGTTGCGTCTGTTCGATCTCGCGCGCTTTCGCGTCGTGATGGTGGATCAGCGAGGTACGGGTGCTTCGAAGCCTCGTGGAAGCCTTCGACATAACGACACGCAGCATCTGATCAGCGATCTCGAAGCGATTCGAGCGCATCTGGGGATCGTGCGTTGGGGTGTTGTCGGCGGATCGTGGGGCGCGGCGCTTGCGCTCGCGTACGCGGGAACGCATCCCGCATCCGTTAGCGGCGTCGTGTTGCGTGGGCTCTTTCTGACGTCTGAACGCGAAGTGCGTCGCCTGTTCGTGACGTCGCGATTTCGCGCGCCGCGTGCGTGGCGCGCGTTGATGCAAGCAACGCGTTGCGTGCGGGCATCGTCGCTGCCATCGGCCTGCATGCGGTCGATGCAGTCGCGCGCTCGCGGACATAGCAATGCCGTCGCTGCCGCGTGGCGCGCCTATGAAAACGCGGTATTGATGCACAAGAGTGCGGCTCACAAGCGCACGTCATCGAAGCACGATCAAACGACGACAGCGAAGTACCGCATTCAGGCACACTACCTCGCGCACGATTGCTGGCTTGGCGAACGTCGGCTGATGGCGCTGGCGAAGCGCGCAGTCGCATCATGTGTGGCAGTGCATGCGGTGCATGGATTGCGCGATCCCGTGTGTCCGCCAGGCAATCTGCACCGCTTGATGCGCGCGGTTCCCGCCGTACATGGCAGGTTTGTCGACGCGGGTCACCTCGCGTCGGACCCGCGTCTCGCGGAAGCCCTCGTTGCAGTGATCCGCGAAGTGTTCGGCACGTGCAGTGCGCCGGACTAACTCTGATCGGCGAACAGATCGCCGAAAAGATCCGGCGCCGCAACGCGTTCCGGCTCGCGCGCGGGCAGCGTGCCATCGCGCACCTGCGCGAGGACGGCGGGCGGCAGCCACGTCTCTTCCATCGCGGCAATGCCGTTCTCGATCATCTGCTGCAGAAAAAACGACTGCCGACGTCCTGTGACTTCGGCCAATAGCCTCAGTCTCCGTTCGATCGCCGGGTCCACTCGTACTGCCACCACCTGTAGTTTGTTCTCGGCGCTTCTCTTCACCGCATGCTCCTGTCGACATAACTCTGCGCCGTGCTTCTACCACGGCGCCTGGTCGCATGGCAATGCTTTATTTGAATTCGCGTTGAGTCATCGTGCCTTAATCGTCGTCATCATCGTGATGACGATGCCAGCCGCGATGGTGGCCGTGATCGTGCCATCTGCGATCGTCGCGATAGCCATATCCGTAGCCGTCGCCGTAATAGACGGGCGCGGGCGCGTAGACGGCGGGGGGCGGCGGTGCGTAGACGACGGCAGGCGCCGGCTCGACGTAGATCGGTGTCGGCACGCCGAACGTCACGCCGACATCGACGTGAGCGAGTGCCGCTGTGGACGCGCATGCGCTGAAGAGTCCGGCCGCGCAGATGAGTGTCAGTTGTTTCAACGTATTGCTCCGTTCAGGGCGTCCGCAGATGAATGCCATTCGATGGCGAGTGACCGGCATTGTAGAAATGCAGTCGTTCTCATGTTGCTTCCGCCCTGTTGCGTGTGTAACGCCAGGTAACTGCGCGATCAGGAAGCCGTGAGCGAGTCGCCCGATACATGCACGCGTTGTCCAACCTGCACCTGCGGTTGCGTTGCGTACGTGAAGTTGCGATAGCTGCCGTCCTGCATGCGGACCTGCACCTGGTAGCTCGTCTGTTTGCGCACGGCGTGCTCGATGCCGTTGCCCGCGACGCCGCCGCCAACTGCGCCCACTACCGTAGCGAGAATGCGCCCACGCCCGCCGCCGAACTGATTGCCGATCAGGCCGCCCGCAACGGCGCCGCCCACGGCGCCGAGACCCGTCGTCGGCTCGGACGATTGCACGGCGTTGACGGCAACGACTTCGCCCGCATAGGGATCGGCGGCAACTTGCCGTGTGCCTGCCGGTTGCGCCGACGCTTGCGAGTAGTCGCCATTTGCGTATTGCGGAGCCGGCGCGACACGCGGCTTGTGCGTGTGATGAACAACGGGCTTGGGAGCCTCGGTCTGCGCTTGCTGCGCGACGGGCTGCGCGACCGGTTGCGCAGCATTCGTTTGCTGCACTACGCCCGTTTGCTGGGCAGCCGTGAGCGGCGCGCTCGCCGCTTGCGCCACGGCGGGCGCGACCTGCTCGCTGGCCGGGGGCGTCGCGTGCGATACGGGCAGAATGCCTGTCATTGCGGCAACGCCGGTGGCGCTCGCGAGGATCACGGACACAGCCGCGCCCGCGATCAAGGGATGGATACGGCTGCGTTGCGCAATGCTGTTCGTGACGTTGGCGCTCATCGTTGGCTCCACGGGTGGTGTGTGCCTGCAATAACGCCGCTCGAACGGGCGCGGTGCACGTGTTACCGCAACGGCTTTGTAAGCATTTGTAGTGAGTGTTTCGATGCGATCTGCGCGCTCAGCAGAAGCGCTGCGCGAGATCGTAGATCAACAGGAACACGCAGCCCGTATCGCTTCGGAAGCGATCGTCGACCGTTCCCGCTTCCGCGATGCCCACCCATCCCGGCAATAGTCGCTGGCCGTTCTGAATGGCCTCGCCTTCGAGCATGAAGATGAACTCCGGTCCCGTATGCAGGTGCATCGGAAACACCGTCCCCGCGTCGAAGCGAACGAGTTGCATCGCGCGTCCGTTGGCTTTGCCGAGATTCTTGATCTGAACGCCGCTGGCACACGCGGACGGCGTCCACGGTAGCGCTTGTGCATCGACGGATGAGAAGCGCGGCGGGGCAGGTTGCTGGTTCATCTCTTCTCCCGTTCGTTTTCGTTAGGGATTTCCTGACGCGAGATTCAGCGGGCTGGACGTCGAGCCCGCTCCGAATCCTGACTGCATCAAAAATTGCGGCGTGGGTCAATGTCAACGCGCGTGCGTGTGTCGCTAGTCGATAGCGCACACCTGACTTTCGCTTGGGCTGGACGGCACGCGCAGACAGGTCGGGAGAAGGGAATGCATTTCGAGGAGCTTTCCAACGAAGAGTGGTCGCTGGTCGGGCCGATTCTCACTGCGCAACCGCGTGCGGGCGTTCTCAGGCGTGGTCGTCCGCGCATCAGGACGCGCGTGGTCGCCAACGCGGTGCTATGGGTGTTGACCACGGGGCAATCGTGGTCGAAGCTGCCCGCGCACTATCCGTCGCAACCGACTTGCCGCTGCCGTTTCGAAGCGTGGCGGCTCGATGGCAAACTCGCCGGGATGATCCGCATCCTCGGCGAGATGGGACGCAGTTTTGCGTACGTGCCCGAGACGCCATGCGTGAGCAAAAAGCCCATGCCTAAGCGCGACGATGCCTCGATCGAAGAGCGCGGCATGCCTCGCGTGATCTGGAAAAGCCAGGCGTCGTGGCAGGCATCGCCGGCACAGCAGGAACTCACGCACGAGTTGCGCCCCGTTACCTCCAGCCGTGCATTCTGGATGGGACTGGCCGTGAAGGGCACGCGCGTGATCGACGAAAGAGGCTATGTCGTGTACGTCGCGGCCGATCCCATGCCGGGCGCGATGTTTCGCGGCTGGGCGGAAATCACGCAGAACGGCTGCCGCGTCGCGCGCTCCGGCCTGATCGGCCCGAAGTACGACGCGCCGGACGAGGCGATGCAATGCGCGCTGAGGTGGGCGCGACGCTGGATCGAATTGCACGGTGTGCGTTTCGAATTCGAACTGCTGCACAGGGCGGCCGATTGACGCTCGCGGGCCTCTCACATGATCCGCAACGCATCGCGCACCAGTTTCGGGCGGTTTATAACGTTTCCTGAAACTGTGAGTTGGTTGATCAGATGTTTATCCGCAGAGCCGACACTCCTACACTGTTTTCAACGCAACGAACAAAACAGTTCGAAGCTTCCGAAAACGAATACTGGAGGTAATGATCATGAAATCGCTCATCAAGGCTCTTGCAGTTGCTGCTGTCCTCGCTGTTCCGGTCGTGTCATTCGCGCAATCCAGCCAGCCGGTGACCCGTGCTCAAGTCCGCGCCGAGCTGGTGCAACTGGAAAAAGCGGGTTATGTCCCGTCGAATAGCAGCGACACGCAATACCCGGCCAACATCCAAGCTGCTGAAGCAAAGGTCGATGCTGCTAACGGCGTTCAAAACAGCGGCGTCGGCGGTGTTGCAGATGGCTCGTCGCAAGGCGGTCAACGCGCTTCGTTCTCCCCGAGCTCTTACTCGGTGCCTGTTTTCGAACACCACTGATCGGCAAAGCGCTGGCGCGACAGCCAGCGCGCAGTTCGATGTAGTCGACCGCGACACGCGCCGTCATATGACGGGACGCCTGTCGCGGTTTGTTTTTTGGGCGAGTGGTTCGACCTCATTGACGAGCAGCGACCACGAAAGCTTCACTGAACAAGCCACCCGCGCGCAATCGGCCACGCCAGCACCTTCCGATACAACGCAATCAAGCTGTCCGTCACCGCGTTGCCGGTCAACGACCAGAGCGGCGTGATGACCCCATACGCTACACACGCAATTGCAACGGCACCGGCCATATCCAGTGGATAGTGCACGCCGACGAACACGCGCGCCCACGCGACCGTCAGCCCTGCAACGAGTGTTAGCTCACCGTACCAACGCATGCGCGCGAGCAACAAGGTCAACGCAACGCTGGCGAACACCGTGCCGTGATCGCTCGGAAACGACGAATCCGGCGCGTGCTCGATGAACGTATGGCCAAGCCCGATCATGAACGGCCGCGGATGCATCCAGACATGACCGATGATCAGATTGAACCCGAGCGCAAGCAGCGCGACGCAACATGCGCGCAGCGCCGTCGCGCGATGGTTTCGCAGGCCCGACAGCCAGAGCGCGACAAGCACCATCGGAACGAAATAGATCACATAGTCGGCGATGAACGACGCGACGTCGATTTGCCAGCGAGGCGTCGACGTAGTCGCGTTGATCGTGAGAAAGAGCGCCTGATTGAACGCTTCGAGTGTATTCATGCTGTGATCGTGGCGGGATAGAAACCCTGTGGGAAAGGTCGCCCGATCGTACCGGGTCAAGCTTATGTCACGCTTAGGGCCATTCGATGCATCTCGTTCCATCGCGCGTTCCGGCGCAAGTTCGGCCAGCCGCCCGCTGCATGGCGAAAGCATCATAGCCATGTCACCGGTGCCGAAGCTCGGACGGCGAGCCAGTCACGCGACAGCTCCAGCCACTGACCGCTGCGCCGCAGCGTGAAGGTCACGCGATGGCGTGTGGTCAAGCCGCCACGCGCAACGCGGACGAAGGCGCTTCGCCGTGGCATCGAATGGAGAACCCGAAGCTCGCTCGCGAGCGCGTGCAGGATGCGCCGCGCTGCGGCATGCCATGCAAGCGGATCGAGTATCCGGGTGCCGCGCAGCGATCTCAACAGCGACAGCGCGGTGCTGAGTTCGCGCATATGCCTGCCGTGGTCGTTGTTCAATTGCCGCACGATTGCGAAGCACGCATCCCAGCCGACATGCGTATGAACCTGCAGCCACGCAATCAGCAGCACGGTCGGCAAGAGCGCGAGGCTCTCGCGCGTCAGCACGTCGCTGTGCAATAGCGCGAGCAATTGAGTCTGCGAAATATCGCTGATGCAGCGTCGCTGCAAGTCCGGCAGGTGACGCATGACAAGGCCTCCTGTGACGAAAGGGTCGCGGATTCTCGTGGCCGCTGAAGGACGCGTCGCGTCCCACCACGGCGATGGAAAAGGCTGGACACCTGACTTCACACGACCTTGCTGCTAACGTCGTTGAACGCGCTTGCTGCAACAGATGATGCATGGTGCTCGATGCCGTCTCGGGATTCACTATGAGGCAATGTCCTGCAAAGACCTTTGCCCTTGCGTCGCGCCGCTTTGTCCGATCGTCCGTTTTTGTGGTGCGCGCCGTGCGAACTTTGCCGCGCGTCCAGCGCTTTTTGCCGGGCCTCCCGTCTGCGTCGACGAACACCTCGCGATTGCGTCGATTGACGCGAGCGAACCTTGCGACAACACTGTCTTCGAGTGCGCCCTGTGCCGCGAATGAACGCGTCACAGGGCGTTCGTTCGTCGGACATCGATCTGCGTTGGGAGCGCGTAATTCATGAACAGTCTGGATGGAACCATCGTCGCCATTACGGGCGCCTTCGGTAATCTCGGTCTCGTGACCGCGCAGGTGCTGACGGAGCGCGGCGCGAAAGTCGCGCTGATCGGCAGAGGGAAGGCGCCTGGAAATGTGCCCGCATCGCTGGCGCAGGCGTATGTCGCGAGCGGCGTCGATCTCGCGGAACGGGATGCGGCGCAGCGCGCGGTCGATTCGATCGCGAGTCAGCTCGGCGGTCTGAATGCGCTCGTGAACGTCGCGGGTGGATTTAGCTGGGAGACGGTCGCCGACGGCAGCGCGGATACGTGGGAACGTATGTTCGACGTGAACGTGAAGACCACGGTCAATGCCACGAAAGCCGCGCTTCATCATCTGACGAAGGCCACGGGCGGCCGCATCGTCAACATCGGCGCGATGGCGGCGTTGAAGGCGGGCATGGGGATGGGCGCCTACGCTGCGTCGAAGGCGGGCGTGATGCGTCTGACGGAAGCGCTGGCCGAAGAACTCAAGGACAAGGGCGCAACCGTCAACGCGATTTTGCCGAGCATCATCGACACGCCGCAGAATCGCGCCGATATGCCCGATGCCGATTTCACGCGCTGGGTGACGCCGGAGCAGATTGGCGGCGTGATCGCGTTTTTGCTGTCAAAGGAAGCTCAGTGCGTGACGGGTGCGCTGATTCCCGTCGCAGGACGCGTGTGAGATCGCCTGAAATTTAATTTCAACATTACAAAAGCCTGTCAAAGATATTTCATAATCATTCATTAAATTAGCGCGTCATCACGGCGCGCCATGGACGACTGATCCGCGGCGTGGGCTGATTGTTGAGCCAACCACCCCATCCCCACCAACGGATCACAACAACATGGCGCAGCCACTCGACTACTCACGCCGCAAGGCGCTCAAGATCATCGCCGGCGCACCGATGCTGCCACTCGGCAGCGCGGCCGCCGCCTCGCTGCTCGCAGCCTGCGGCAGCGGCAACGACCATTCGGCCAGCGCGACGCCTGCGCCTTCGACGTCGGCCTTCACGGCGGCGTCGTTCGCCGGCATGGCCGCGCCGTCGCTGGCCGATCCCGCCGCAATGGCGACGACCACGGTCGCCTCGACGATGACCGCGCGGTTCGCCGACGGCAGCAGCCGCAGCTACAAGCTCGCGTACCAGCCCTTCTTCATCACGGGCGACACGGTGCCGAACACGACGGGCGGCACGATCGTCGCGGGTGGCTATTTCGACATCGACAATCAGCCGATCATCGACCGTTCCGTGCCCGGCAAGGAACGCCAGTTCTTCTCGGATTGTCCGGACGGCACGTCGCTGATTCGCCTCGACAAGCCGACGGTAAAAGGCGTCAAGGGCAACCCCGTGTTCGCCGTCGTGCAGTTCGAGTATGCGACGCGCGACCAGACGCAAACGGCCGCCGGCGACATGTACGGCAAGCTGCCGTCGCCGATCGCCGTGCTCACGCTCGATCAGGACCCGGCGACGGGCAAGCTCACGCTCGTGAGCTATTCGAATGTGGACACCTCGGGCGCGCATGGTTTGTGGATCACATGCGGCGCGAGCCTCTCGCCGTGGAACACGCATCTGTCGAGCGAAGAGTACGAGCCGGACGCCGCGACGATCGCGACGAACACGCAGTTCCAGGCGTATAGCCAGAACCTGTACGGCAGTACGACGACGGCACGGCCGTATCACTACGGACACTTGCCGGAAGTGACGGTGAATCCCGACGGCACGGGCACGGTCAGGAAACACTACTGCCTCGGCCGCATTTCGCACGAGCTGATCCAGGTGATGCCGGACAAGCGCACCGTGCTGATGGGCGACGACGCGACTAACGGCGGCCTCTTCATGTTCGTCGCCGACAAGGAAGCGGATCTCTCGGCGGGTACGCTGTATGTGGCGAAGTGGGCGCAAACATCGTCGGCGGGCGCGGGCGCCGCGACGCTCACGTGGTTCAATCTCGGCCACGCGACCAGCGACGAAATCGAGGCGCTCGCCAACACGCTGACGAACGCCGACATCATGGACATCGTCACCAACGAGTCCACGCCGCCCAGCGATCCGACCTACACGCAGATTCACTTCGGCGGCAAGTTCAACTGGATTCGCATCAAGCCGGGCATGGAGAAGGCGGCCGCGTTCCTGGAGACGCACCGCTACGCCGCGCTGCGCGGCGCGAGCATGGGCTTCACGAAGCTCGAAGGCACGACGGTCAACGCGAAAGACAAGATTCTCTACTCGGCGATGTCGCAGATCACCGCATCGATGGTGCGCGGCAACGCGCATTCGACCGACATCGCGCTGGACAAGGGCATCTCGTCGGGTGCCGTCTACGCGCTGAACATGAAGGGCGGGCAGAGCGACCTGGGCGGCGCGGCGATCAACAGCGAATGGGTGCCTGTCGATATGAGCGCACCCGCCGCACTCGTCGGCGAAGACCTCGCGACGGCGGACAGCCTGGGCAATACGGCGAACGCTGAAAAGATCGCGGATCCCGACAACCTCAAGTTCTCGGAGAAGCTGCGCACGCTTTTCATCGGCGAAGACAGCGGCATGCACGTCAACAACTTCCTGTGGGCGTACCACGTCGACACGAAGACGCTGTCGCGCATCCTGTCGTGCCCGGCGGGCGCCGAGTCGACGGGCCTGCATGCCGTCGACGAAATCAACGGCTGGACCTACATCATGAGCAATTTCCAGCACGCGGGGGACTGGAGCAGCTTGCACGCGAAAGTGCAGACCACGCTCGATCCGCTCGTGCGCGCGAACTACAAGGATCGCTTCGGCGCGGCGGTCGGCTATCTGACGGCGGACCCGACTTCGATCAAGCTTGCTTGACGGAATGGCTTGCGGCGATCCCCACGGGTCTCATCGCGGGGAATTTGATGACGCTTCGGGCTGAACGGAAGGCACGGTTCGCGGGCGATTCATCGACCCCTCTCCGGAGGGGTTTTTTTATTGGCGCCCACTTTCTTGCAGCGCCTGTACTCCTTGCGCAGCTCGGCGATCTTCGCTGCGACGCTCGCCAGAATGCCGAGCGCTCCTACCGTTTCTACCAAAGCGGAAAGCATGGTGTCTCCTTTCTGATGCGAGGGCGGTCGACGACGGTGATGTCTGAGCGGAGCGTAAGTCCGCCGGCTGGCCGTCACAATCTGGAAGTTCCAAAGCCAGATTTCGCCCTTGCCGAAGCGTGACATTCACGCGCCGGCAATCAGAAGGACGATTGACGTTCGAAGGATTGAAGGCGGCGCGCTACCACCCATAACGCTTCCTCACGGCTTCTTTCACGTCAGACCATCGGGCATGCGCCTCTGTCACTATTTGCGGCTACGCGGCGCAAGCGCTGTCAATACGCTGGATGCGCCGAAAAGGATTCGGCCTACGTGGAAGAGTTTTTCGTATCGAGAGCGAGTGCCGTCGAGCGCATCGTGCTGGCTCGTCGTGCCCTCATGAGAGAGATTGAAGGCGCGAGCGCGGGCGCGTTCGCGCTCAGCCAAGGTCCGTCTTTGCTCGACAGGCTCGAGCAACTGATGTTCGACGTCCGCGCCGGCCGCATATCCGATTTCGTCTTGCCGTCGCTGACGAGCAAGGTGCGGATACTGGTGATGGCCGACTAGCGCAATACACCGTATTCCGCCGCCAGGCCAGTGGGACACCTACGAACGCAATCGTAAAACCGAGCAGAGCCTCGGAATTTGACATTCCGCACTTAACATTTTGCTGTCGGATGTCGATAAACCATACTTCATACGCCTCTTTTCGCGGATAACGGACTGCTTCATTCAGCAAGTCCGGCGAGCGTTCGGAGGCACATTCTGGGGGCTCTCATGTTACAGGGCAGCTACAACAGTCTTCTCGTGCTGTTTTCGCTCCTTGTCGCGGTGCTGGCCGCGTACACGTCGCTTGAAATGGCGGGCCGCATCACGACGGCGACCGGCCGGGCCGCGCGTTGGTGGCTCACGGGCGGCGCGTTCGCGATGGGCCTCGGCATCTGGTCGATGCACTTCATCGGCATGCTCGCGTTCAGCCTGCCGATCCGGCTCGGCTACGATCCCGTCGTCACGGTGCTGTCGCTGGCGATCGCGGTCGCCTCGTCGGCGTTCGCCCTGTGGCTCGTCTGCCAGGACGCGATGCCTGCCGGGCGACTTGCGGGCGGCGCGGTCCTGATGGGCGTCGGCGTCGCGGGCATGCACTACACGGGCATGGCCGCCATGCAGATGGAGCCGGGCATCGTCTACGACGCCGGGCTTTTCACGCTGTCGATCGGGATCGCCATCGCCGCCTCGGGCGTCGCATTGAAGACCGCGTTCAGCCTGCGGCACAACTCACGCCGCGTGCGCCCGTTGCGCGCGGGCGCCGCCGTCGTGATGGGACTCGCGATCGTCGGCATGCATTACACGGGCATGTCGGCGGCGGCCTTTCCCGTGGGCAGCCTGTGCGTCGCGGCGTCGGACGGCGTGAACAGCACGTGGGTCGCCGTCGTCATCATCATCGTGACGCTCGCGGTGACGGGCATCGCGTTGTCGATTTCCGTGCTCGACGAGCTGCGGCTCGAAGCGGAGAACGCGGCGCTCACCCGTTCGCTGGCGCAAGCCAACCAGGAACTCGGCTATCTTGCCTGGCACGACGCGTTGACCAAGCTGCCTAACCGCGTGCTGCTCGAAGCACGGCTCGAAGAAGCGCTGGCGAAAACGCGTGTGGATGGCAGCCGGTTCGCGCTGATGTTCATGGACCTCGACGGCTTCAAGGTCGTCAACGACGCCTACGGCCATCAGGTCGGAGACCGGCTGCTGGTGCAGGTGGCAGAGCGGCTCGCGACGGCGGTTCGCGCACGGGACACGGTGGCGCGCGTCGGCGGCGACGAATTCGTGCTGCTCGTGCCCGGCGAGGACGAGGCGGGCGCGATGTCCATCGCCAGCCGGTTGCTGGCCGTGATCGGCGCGCCGTTCGAGATCGACGGTCACGAACTGGGCATCTCGACCAGCATCGGCATCGCGATGTGTCCCGCCGACGGCGCTTGCGGCCACGACGCACTGACGCATGCCGACGCCGCGATGTATCACGCCAAGTCGCTGGGCCGCAACGCGTACTGCTTCTTCGACCCGTCGATGAACGAGAACATGCAGGGCCAGTTGCAGTTGACGCAGGACCTGCGCGCGGCCGTCGAGCGCAAGCAACTGGTGCTGCACTATCAGCCGCAATTCGCCGCGCCCGATGGGCCGATTACGGGCGTCGAGGCGCTCGTGCGCTGGGCGCATCCGAAGCGCGGCCTGATCGGCCCCGACGAATTCATCCCGCTTGCCGAAAAGACCGGGCTGATCGTGTCGATCGGCGAATGGGTGCTCGACGAAGCGTGCCGCCAGATTCGCGAATGGCTCGATTCGGGCGGCTGTGACTGGAACGTCGCCGTGAATCTGTCGCCCGTGCAGTTCGGCCACCCTCAACTGACGTCGCTGGTGCGCGACACGCTCGCGCGGCATCGCGTCGATCCGCGCCGTCTGACGATCGAAGTCACCGAGTCGGCGGCGATGCGCGATGTCGACGCGAGCCTGCGCATTCTGCGAAGCCTGCACGAAATGGGCGTGCGCATTTCCATCGACGATTTCGGCACCGGCTATTCGAGCCTGATGTATCTGAAGCGCCTGCCCGCGAGCGAACTGAAGATCGACCGGGGCTTCGTGCGGGAACTGGCGCATGACGCGGAGGATGCGGCGATTGTCTCGTCGGTGGTCACGCTCGGTCATACGCTGGGTATCGACATCGTCGCGGAAGGCGTCGAGACCGCGACGCAAAAGGAGTTTCTGACGCGGCTCGGGTGCAATTCGCTGCAAGGCTTTCTGCTTGGCCGGCCGGTTCCGGCTGCGGACCTGGACGTCCTGTCGAGAGAATTCACGCAGCCGAGTCTGTCCTGACGCGCGGCTGCGCGGCGAGTTTTGTCTGAACGTTCGGTCGACCACATAACGACGCGTGCGGCTCGGCGATACTCTGCTTGCGCACGGGGGAAGTTTGCGCGTAACGCGATAAATCGAAAGAGGCGAAGGGTTGAACCGTCTGCAAAGCGTGAGCGCCACACGGCGCGAACCTTTGCCGAATGTCTAGCCTTCCGGCGCCGTCAGGCGACCGTGGCCGTCAAAACTACAGCATGAACGCCGGCCCTGGCCGGCGTTTTCTTTTCTGCGTGCCGCGCGTCGCGCGTTGGGTCGAGCCGGGGCGAGCTGCAGCTTTGCCGCGTGCGATTTTTTCATCGCCGGTAGTATCTGGGTTTGGCTTGCGCCTTCTCACTCTCCGTCGACGTCACACAACATGCTCGCTGTGCTCAAAAAATGGCTGTTCATCGTCTATCTGCTGGGAAGCGGAACCATCTGGTCCACGGTGATGCTGCTGCTGTATCCGTTCATCAGCCGGTCGGCGCGTTACCGGCTCGCGGCGCTATGGTGCCGGGCGCTCGTCGCCGTGATGCGCGCGGCGTTCGGCATCCGCTGCTCGATAGAAGGTCTGGAGCATTTGCCGAAGGAGCCGTCGATCGTCCTGTGCCGCCACGAATCGACGTGGGAAACGCTCGCGTTCCTCGCGCTCTTTCCGCGCCGGATCAGCTTTGTGTTCAAGCAGGACTTGCTGCGCATTCCGTTCTTCGGCTGGGTGCTGAAGGGGCTGGATATGGTCAGCCTGGATCGCGGCTCGCCGCGTCAGGCGCATCTCGCCGTCACGCGTGAAGCGGCAGAGCGTCTCGCGAAAGGCGATATGGTGGTGATTTTTCCGGAAGGCACGCGCGTGCCGCACGGCGCGCCCGTCAAGCTCACGTCGGGCGGCGTGCGTCTGGCTTGCGCGACGGGCGCGTTGATCGTGCCCGTGGTGCACAACGCCGGCAAGGTGTGGCCCGCGAAAGGCTGGCCGATGGGCGCAGGGGAAATCCGCGTCGTCATTGGTCCGACGCTGTCGCCGGTGGAGCGGTCGCCGCAGGAACTCAGCCATCAGGTGCATGACTGGATGCAGGCCGAACTGCTGAAGCTGTAGCTTTCGCGGCTTCCGCTTTTCATCGCGCCGCCTGAAAGGGCGGCGCGCCAGGCAATGTGCTCAGGCGGCGACGGGGTGCGCGAGTTCCTGCTCGGTACGCATCAGCCCTTCGATCATCCGCGCTTCGGCCTTGGCGATATCTTCCAGCGAAGCAACCGCGAGCTGGCGGTCGAACGTATCGAGCGCGATGGTCAGCCACGCGTAGTTGTCGCCTTCGACCTTCCACTCGCCGCGCGCTTTTTCCGCGCCGTCGATGTCGGTCATCGCGATCTGCGCTTCGGCGATATCGTCGATCGCTTCGGGCAGGTGGCCGATACGGCTGAGTTCTTCGGCGATCAGCAGTTGCCGGCCGAGCGTCGTGAACAGCTCGCGCGAGCCTTGTCCGCGGCGGAACGCGTCGAGACTTGCGTAGGCTTGCAACAGCATGGCCCGCGTGATCGGCTCGTGTGCGGCGCGGCTGAAGGTCAGTGCGCGCAGCAGCGGCGACATGGCGGGAGCGGGACGGTTCTGTTTGCGGCTTCTCGACTTGTTCGACATGGTGATGTACCTCTTCTCTTCGTTTCCTGCGCGGGCGGGGGCCTTGTGGTCGGCAGGAAAAAGGTGCCGCCGATGCTCTGGCGGCACTACAGGGGATGACTGGTGTTACATGGAACGGAAGTCAGCACTGAGGCGTAACTCCCGTCGGCAGGGATCCAACGACAAGCCTGCGAACGAATAATGAGCCGGGACAATTAAGACAGACTTAAATCGCGAAGGCCATTTCAAGCGACGCACGCTGGCTTGCCGGTGCTACTGGTACTGGGCGTGAACGGCCTCGCGTTGCGCGGCCTGTTCGTCGGCGTGTTTTTTCGCAAGATGCCGCCCGACGATGCAACCGCCCACAGCGCCAACCACGGCGTGATGGCCCGCGTAGTGTCCCGCGACGCCGCCAACTACGGCGCCTTTGATGCAGCCCGCCGCATGCGCCGTCCCGCTGATGGCAAGAAAGAGCGTTGCGGCGGCGAGTGTGGCTTTCCCGAAAGCGGTCATGCTGATACCCCGTTTGTTTTGATCGAACCGATGTTGCGCCAGCGCGTCCGATTTCAATAGCGTCGTGCATCGAATCGCGCTGGATACTGTGAGCGCAGTGTACGTGGCGGCCCATGCCGAAGGTGCAACATGTGTGCGAGTTTCGTAACAAGCAGTTAGACGGCGCGTCAGCCGCGTGCGCGCATCAGCGCGCGGGCGAAGAGGCAGGCGCAGGCGTCGCGCGCAGACGGTGCGTCGTTTTCGGCGCGGCGGCGGCGGCCGAGGCCGCTTCGGATACGCCCGCCGGACCCGCAGGCACATCGGCGGGACGGGTCGATGGGCCTGCCGCGCCGGGGTACATCGCCATCAAGGTGCGCAGCACGCCATTGGTCCAGCCGAAGCCGTCCTGCAACGGATACTCGCCGCCGCCCGCCGCCGTCGTGCCTGCCTTCGCATCGACGTCGTACTTCTCGACCAGCTTGCCCGTGTGCTGGTAATACGTGACGTTCGTGCCGATCCAGCGCGTGGCGATCTGCTGCGCGAGGTCCGTCTGACCGTAGCGCCGCAAGCCCGTCACGGCGAGATATTGCAGCGGCGCCCAGCCGTTCGGTTCGTCCCATTGCTGGCCCGTGTCGACCGTCGTGGTCGCGAGGCCGCCAGGACGCAGCAGTCGAGCGCGGACGGTCGCGGCCACTGCGGCGGCCTGCGCTTTCGTCGCGACGCCCGCGTACAGCGGATAGACCGTCGCTGCGCTGAGCCGGTGCGTGAGCCGATGCGCGACGAAATCGTAATCGCCGAAGGCGTCGAGTTGCGGGTCCCACAGCACGCGGCGGATCGCGTCGGCGCGCGCGGCAGCGCGCCGTTCGAGATTTTCCGCATGCGACGCGTCGCCCTGCACGCGATACGCCTTGGCCAGCGTGCGTTCGAGATCGACGAGCAGGCAGTTGAGATCGACGGGAACCAGCGATGTGACTTCGATCGTCGCGAGCGTCTTGCCGTCGGCGAACCAGCGCGAGCTGAAATCCCAGCCCGTTTCGCCGCCCGCGCGCAGATTGCGCCACAGGTCCTCGGCGTTGCGCTGCGGCGTCGCTTGCGCGGTGGCGACGTCTTCCCGATACGATTCGTCGCGCGGCGTGGCGCGCTCGTCCCAATAGCGGTTCAGCAGCGTGCCGTCGGGCAGACGCACGAGATGCCGGTAGGCGCCGCCCGCCGCGACCTTGTCATGGCCGTCCATCCAGTACGCGTATTCCTGGCGCAACTGGGGCAGATAGCGCAGATAGACCTGATCGCCTTCGCGATCGGCGGCGAGACGCACCATCTGCGCGAAGAACGGCGGCTGCGAGCGGCTCAGATAGTACGTGCGATTGCCGTTCGGAATATGGCCGTACCGGTCGATCAAGACCGCGAAGTTGTCGAGTTCGTTCTTCAGCAGATCTTCGCGTCCGCTTTGCCTCAATCCAAGCATGATGAAGTACGAGTCCCAGTAGTAAATTTCGTCGAAGCGGTCGCCGGGCACAATGTACGGATATGGCAGCGGCAGCAGCGACGACCACGGACTCGCGCTGGCATCGGGATCGCGCCGCAGCACGGACCAGAGCGTGTCGATGTGCGCCGTGATGCTCTGGTTCGGATCGGACACGTAGTTTTTCGTCTCGCGCGCGGGCAGCGTGAAGCGCTGCGCGACGAACGACTTCAGCGCGAACTGCGCGTCGTCCTTCTGCCTGGCATAATCGGCGACGATCTGTTGCGGCGGCGCGTTTGGCACCATGTCGGCGAAGGTCTTGCTGTCCGGGTAGAGATGCGCGAGTTCGACATCGCGATATAGCGCGCCGTACAGCTCGGACGGCGGCACGGGTACGACGGGCGAAGCGTTGGCGTCGGCGATGCCCGTCGCGGCGCTGGATGCTGGATTGACCGATAGAGTCTGCGCAGCGGCGGGTTGCACGCCAGCGGCGAGCAGCGCGGCGGCACAGAGGGTAGTCGAAAGAAAGCGGCGGGCATGGGCTTGCTGCATCGGCATGACGCTCCGTAGTAAGGGCTTCCGAATACAAGGGAGTCACGGACGCAAGGCATGTTCCCCAACGAGCGGAAATTGCAGTCGCCCCGCCCAATGTTCATGCGTTTTGATGGAAACACCCGAATGACCGTTCAACAGCAGGACTGGCTTACGAACTTGATACGCGCGCCCGAAGCGCGCCGCTTCGGACGCACGCTGACGGGCTGCGTGCTCAGCTACGGCGCGGCGAGGCTGGCGGGATTGCCCGAAGGCTATTGGGCATTGATCACGACGATGATCGTCGTGACGCAACCCAGTCTGACGCAGGCCATCACGACTGCGCGTGACCAGATCATCGGCGCGTGCATCGGTGGGATCGTGGGTGGGATCGGGCTGGTCGTGATGGATCGCGGCATCGAGCCATTGACGGTGTTCTCCGTCGCGCTGCTGCCGTTGGCGGCGCTCGCCGCCGCGCGGCCCGGCTTGCGGCTCGCGTGCGTGACGCTGGTGATCGTGGTGCTCGTGCCGGGCGATGGCGGCTCGGCGTTCGTGCGGCCAGCGCATCGCGTGGCGGAAATTTTGATCGGCGCGGCGGCGGCCTTCGTCGCGACGGTGATGTGGCCGAACCGCGCGTTGAAAGGCGCGCATCGGAATGCGCGCGACTGTCTGGAAGCGCTTGCACAGATGATCGAGCACAAGCTCGCGTTCTCGCGGGACGATGCGCAGATGCAGCGTCTCGAGCAACGCAGCCTTGCGGCGCAAACGGCGCTTGCGGACGCGCTGCAAGAGGCGGGGCGCGAGCATGTGTTCGTGCCGATCCTGCGCGGCAGTGCCGACGCGATCGACAAGGTGCCGCCGTTTCTGAGCCGCTTGCACCGCGACGTGCTGGTGTTCGGCCAGGCGCTCGTGCACACATGCGTGGGCGACGAAGTGCCGCATCTCGATCAGGCGTGGTCGGCGGTGCCGCGCGCGTTGTCGCAGCTCGCCGATGCAGTCGGGGCGATTCCGCTGAACACGCCGAAGTTGCAGGACGCGCGCAAAACGCTCGATCCCTTACTCAAGCGGATCAACGAGCGTGTGGATAGCGCTCACCCGACGCCCGCGCCAGGCATCGACCTCGTGATGGCGCTGATCGTCAAGGATACGGACGGGCTCGTGCAGGTGTTGACGCCCACGGGAAAAACGAAGGCGGCGTGAATGTTGGCTACGCCTCACCAAAACTAACAACGGCGCGAGCCAGCGACTATGCTTTTCGATGAGGCCGGTTAGTGCGTCGCACGCAAACGGCTGAGGAATCGGATCGCGACTGCCGTCGACGTTTGCAAACCATCGTGCCTCGCTCGCAGTCGATTGTTGTCGCAACGATCAAACAAGGAGGTGAACAATGAAGACCCTTGCGTTTGTTCTTGCTGTCGCGGGTTTGACGGGGCTTGCCACGCCTTTGGCGTCGTTTGCGAAGATCGATCAGAACGCCGACTACTATCGCGCCGACTACCGCGTGCATGATACGGGCAACGATCCGCAGGAAGCGATGCGGCAAAGCAATTGCCAAAGCCGCGGCGACTGCGCGCCTGTCGGTCAGTGAAGCGGCGGCGCCTCGCTTGCATCTGTCGCAGATCGACTGTCGATTTGCACCGCGCGCTGTGGGGCCACATAGGCGCCCGCGGCGCGTCGTGGGCGCTCGTTATCGGGCAGTGCATGCAAACGCCCGGTCGATCGCCGACACCAATAACCCGCCGACGGCGAAAGACTCTATCAACCACGAAGCGTTAATGACGGCCTCCGCACGAGCGATAATTCAGGCTCGCAACGCAAGTCAATCTTCCCGCATGCAACACCTCGATCCGTGCAAGCCGACAGCGAAAAGAAAGCTACCGGGCGAATGAGCGTTTAAAATCCGGGCTCGTATTTTTTCGGACCGGATGCAACGCACCGGTCGATCCGTCAATTTTTCCGTTCAAGCCCATGTCGACACCTAATCGTGCCAACGCTCGCCGTTCGCTGACGCTTCTCGAAACCCTCGGTCTGGTCGGTATCGCTGCCGCGCTGTGCAGCGCGCTGCTGCGTCACTTTTTCTAAGCGCGGCGAGCGGCAACAGCATGCGCTCGTCCAGCTATCACTTCACATGTACACGAAAGCCACTGCCGTCGAACTCCAGTTTTCGCCCGATCGCCTGAACGATGGCGCGGGCGATCCGTTCTGGATCGATCTGAATCATGCCGAAGCCGTCGAGCTTCATCAGGCGCTGCAACGCTATCTCGACACGCCAGCCGACGCGCGGCCCGCGCCGCTCGTCGTCTCGCTCGACAAGACCGCGAGCGCGGGCGATGCGGAATCGACGGGGTCGAATGCCGCCACGCAAAGCCCGACATCCGCCGATGACTTCAAGCAGTGGGTCTGCGTGATCTGCGGCTGGGTCTACGACGAAGCAGCCGGCCTGCCGGAAGAAGGCATTGCGCCCGGCACACGATGGGCCGATGTGCCGGAAGACTGGCGCTGCCCGCTGTGCGATGTCGGCAAGGAAGATTTCGCGCTGGTCGAATTCTGATCGCGTGCATTGACGAAGCGCTGCACGAAGTCCACAGACGACGCAAACGATGGCCATCCGGCGAAGCGGGTATACTCTCGCGCCTTGAACGTTTGCAACACATCTGCACTTCCGGGCACCGCTTCCTAATGAAAAGCATCACAGCCCTATTGGGCGTCTTCAGCCTCGTCTGGTTCTGCACCAGCGCGTTTTCGCAATCCCAGACCGACGTGCCCGACGACTACGCATACCTCGCGCGTCTTCACGTCCGTCCCACCGTCATCAACTGCATCGCCGAGCTCGACCGCTGGATTCGCACTACCTCACGTTATGACATGTTCCTCGCGCCGGACCGTCGCGTGCTGAAGGCCAAGGTCAATGAAGAGGGCGGTCTCTTTTCCGGCAACAACGGCTCGCAGACGGTCGAATCGACCGTGTCGATGCGCGCGTTCGCACGCGTTCGCAACCGGCAGTCGTGGTTGCCCGTGATCGCGCAGTGCGGCGTCTGGCATGAGCATGTCGTCGGCGTGTCGTTGCAGCAGGTCGACGGGCAAACGCCCGTTGTGCGCTGACGAGACGCGGTTCAATCGCCGTGGTTGTTCAGCTTGAAATCCACCGGCGAGCCGTATGAGAACCTGCGCGTTAGCGAACGCACATCGTATTCGCGCAACGCGGAAAGATACGACGGACCGTGGATGATGGCGGGCGACGGCGTGCTCGACCGGTGCCGGTCGTGATGATCGGATTCGAACGCGGGTGAGTCGAAGTCGGAAGACGGATTGGAGAGCGGATTGGCGAGCGCGATGATGACCGGGCCGTCCGCGTAAGCCGAATAGATCCCGGCTGTGCCGAACGCGGCCATCCATACTGCGAGCAGTACGACGTACGATTTCATCTGCGACGGGCTGCCGGTCTGATCTCGGCGTGTCGTTCGCGCACGATGCGCGAGTTCGCGCCATGACTGGATATTAGTCACGCAATGACGGCAACGCAAGGCGGTGCCGCCAGCGCGCGCTACGTCAGTTCGTCGATCATCAGCCGCGCGGCCGGGGACAGCACGGAGCCGCGCCGCGTCACGATGCCGTATGGCTCGGTGCGCGAGCGGACTTCGATTGCCAGTGGCCGCGCCAGGCCGTGATCGGCAAGCAGCGCCGCCATGTCGCGCGGCATCAGCGAAACCAGTGTCGGGTCGCGCTGCAACATCAGGACGGTGGTGATCGTCGATGCAGTTTCGATGGGATGGGACGGCACCGAGAGCCCCGCTTCCTTGAATTCGCGTTCGAACAGACCGCGCAACGGCATGATGCTCGGATAGACGATCCAGCGGCTCTTCGCGAGATCGGCGAGCTTCACTTTGCGCGCTTTCGCCAGCCGATGCAGCGGGCTCGCGACGATCGCCAGCGGCTCGTCGCTCAGTTCGACGTAGTCGTAGTGATCGGGCTGTTGCGCGACGGTCGTACGGCAGATCGCGAGATCGAGCCGCCCCTGATCGAGCAGCGCCAGCAGCCGCGCGCTGGTGTCTTCGACGACTTCGACGGTCAACGTCGGCTGCCGCTCGCGCAGCCGCGTCAACGCGTCGACCAGCACGCCCGACACGGCGCCCGTGATCGCGCCGACCGCGAGCCGGCCGCCCGAGCCTTGCAGGATGCCTTCCATCTCTTCGCGCAGATGCGCGACGTCCATATGAATCAGCCGCGCATAACGGATCACGCAGCGCCCCAATTCGTTGGGCTGGATGCCTTGTTGCGAGCGCGTGAAGAGCGTCGCGCCGAAGGTCGCTTCGATCTCGCGCAGCGCCTTGGTCGCGCCCGGTTGCGTGAGCGCCATCTGATCGGCGGCGCGATGCAGCGAGCCGTGTTCGTCGAGTGCGATCAGCAGACGCAGTTGCTTGAGCCGCAGACGGGCGACAATCGAATCGACGTTCGGCAGCATGTTTGAAAAAGAGAGGAGATCGGGAGCGAGCGTTCAGGCTCTGAGTTTGTCGACGAGGAAGTCGACGAAGGCGCGCACGCGCGACGACAGATGCCGCGCATGCGGATACAGCAGCACGAAGGGCCTTGTGCGGCCGCCGTACGGCGTGAGCACTTCGCGCAACGTGCCGTCCTTCAGGTCTTTTTCGACGACGAATCGATAGGTCTGGAAAAGCCCCGCATCGTGTCGCGCGAGCGTGGCGCCTGCGAGCACGTCGCCCGACGTGCTGTTGCCGCCGCGCGTCATCATTTCGATCTCTTCGCCTTCGTTCTGGAACAGCCAGGGAATGTTGCGTCCCGTGCTCGGCAGCGCGAACTGGATGCATTCGTGGTGAATGAGATCGTCGGGCGTTTCCAGCCTGGCCGCCGATTTCAGATAGGCGGGCGAAGCGACCACCACCAGTTCGGCGTCTTCGAGCTTGCGCGCGATCAGGCCGGAGTCGTCCGGCGCGCGGCCCCGGATGGCGAGGTCGAAGCCTTCATCGGCGAAATCGATGTTGCGGTTGCTCAGGTGTGTTTCGACCGTGACGTCGGGATAGAGCTTGCGAAATGCCGCGAGCAGCGGCAGTACGCGATAGTGGCTGTACGGCGTCGGCATGCTGATGCGCAGCACGCCCGACGGCGTGCTCTGCTGCCCCGTCGCTTCGCGCTCGGCGTCGGCGAGCTGGGCGAGCGCCTGACGGCATTGCTCGAAGTAACGGCTTCCTGCGTCGGTGAGCCGGATCTGCCGTGTCGTGCGCACGAAAAGCCGCACGCCGAGCCGTTCCTCCAGGCGCGCAACCGACCGGCTCACGGCCGCGGGCGTCACGCTTGCAGCTGTCGCCGCCAACGTGAAGCTTTCCAGTTCGGCGGCGAAACAGAACAGTTCGATGCTGCCAAGAAGTAGGTCTTCGAATTGACGCTGCATGTCCTTTCCGTGGTCGGCGGATATCGTTCGCGTTGCATGCTCTCAGGACGAACAACGCGAGGCGGCGCAGGGTGCCGCGCCGCGTGTCCGCAGAGGATAGCAGGTCTCAAGCCAACTGATACTTCTCACGGACCAGATGCCCAATGCCGATCCTGTCGAGAATTTCCAGCGGGCAGAGGAGGGTCACACGCACCGTGCCGGGCAGGCGGCTGATCTCGATCGAGCCGGCGATCGTCGCGCGATTGAGCACTTCCTCGTAGCTCAGACCCGTCACAGCGGCGGCGCGGCGCAGTCCGTTTTCGGTCGCGGCATTGAGGTTCATGCCGCTGCCGATGAACGTCACGGGCCCATTCTGTTCGATCTCGTGCTGCCCATAACGCGCGCCGAGTTCGGCGACTTTCTGACGTTGTTCCGCGCTCATCGGGCGCGCCATCGGCGGCAGGTCGTCGAGGTTCTGCAGCAGGATCGGTCCTTCGATCGTCAGGTGCTTGATGACTTCGACGCTGAGTTCGGTTTCGCCCGATACATCCGTTGCATGCCCGGCGATCTCGCCGTTGCCCTGCTGCGCGTGCATGTCGCCGAGATAGACGCCTGCGCCGGGCACTTTCACGGGGCAAATCAGGATGCAGCCTTCGCGCACCGAGTTCGTGTCCATGTGTCCGTCGGTCTTCGCGCTGTGCAGTTCTTCCGTCGTCATGTTGAAGCGGTGCGGCGCGCCGACCAGATATTGTCCGAAGTCCGCGCAGTTGTGCGAGTCGGGCAGATCGCGCGACGGCGTCGTGCCGATGTTGCCGAGGAACGGCCGCATATGCGCGGCGAGGCCGGGCATGTCGGCGCGCGCCAGCGACAGGATCGAATGCTGCGCAGCGAGTTCGGGCAGCGCGGACATCGCCGATGCCTTGCCCGCGAGCCGGTCGCCGACTTCCTGGTTCACCGTGAGGCTCACGCCGTTGTCCTGATCGAGCACGATGACGTAGCCGTGTTTGAACTGGAACGCGCTGACTTCGGCGCCGCAATGGTCGCAGCGAATCGCCTCGGGGCCGATGCCTTCGACATGGCTGGCCGGGTGCTCGGTGCCGCACGACGAGCAGAACTTGGCGACGAACGGATCGCCGTGATAACGGCCTTCGACGAATTGCATCACGCCGGATGACGTCGCATGCGACGTCACGCGCATGCGCTGGATTTTCAGCGCGACAGCATCGCCGACTTCCGCGCCTTCGATGGCGACGGGCTGCGTCACTTCATGGCCGCCCTGGAACGCGGGCGTGATCATCGGGCCCCAGCAGCCGGGCGGCGTGCCTGCGATCAACGTGCCGCCGTCGGCGAGCGGTCCCAGCATTGCCTGACTCGGGCCGAGAATGCCGTTGGTATAGGAAACGACGTGAAGCTGGCTGACGGGTGTCTTGTGGGTCTGGGCGTCGGCCTTCGTGTCGGAGTGGACGGTCGTGGTGGTCAATCTTGTCTCCTGACTGGAAGTGGGGCGCGATATAGATCGCATGCGATTAAAGCGGGCGAGTCGAATAATACGCGGAGTTTCCACCATGTCAATCCTGTGCGATCAAATCGTGTGCGACGTATATGTCACGGAAGCAGCGCCATTGCGCGCGTTCGTGGCATCTTTCCGTTGTGGAATCGATACGTTGCATTTGGGCGCGCTGGTCAACAGTCGTCGCGCGACATGTCGTTGCCTTGCGGACAACGAGTCGTGAACCTTGTTGCTGTTGGTGAGGGCGCCGATTTGCCTGTACGCTTGTGCGGATCAGGGTTTGCCGCTCGCGCCTGCGGCAGCGGACCCCGGATTTCCCCACGATCAACGAGCCACGCCGCGTGCGGCGCGAGGCGGAAAAAACAGGAGTGTCAATGCTTTTACATCTTTCGACTTGGGCCGAGATCGAGCAATACCTGAAACGTAGCCGCGCGGTCGTCGTTCCCATCGGATCGAACGAGCAGCATGGTCCGACGGGTTTGCTCGGCACCGACTGGCTGTGCCCGGAGATCATCGCGCGTGAAGCGGAAAAGTCGGCCGATATCCTCGTCGCGCCGACCTTCAACATCGGCATGGCGCAGCATCACCTCGGCTTTCCGGGGACGATTTCGCTGCGGCCGTCCACGTTCATCGCTGCGATCGGCGACTGGATCCGCTCGCTGGCGACCCACGGCTTCGAGAAGATCCTGTTTCTGAACGGCCACGGCGGCAACATTGCGTCGATCGAGGCGGCGTTTTCCGAGGTCTATGTCGAAGCGAGCTTCGCGAAGCGTCATGCAGGTTTCGCGATGAAGCTGTGCAACTGGTGGGATCTGGAAGGCGTCGGCGAACTCGCACGCAAGCAGTTCCCCGAAGGACACGGCGTTCACGCTACGCCGTCCGAGATCGCGATCACGCAGTGGGCTTTCCCGGACGCGATCAAATCCGCCGACTACTCGCCGAAGATCGCGCCGTCCGGCCCGATCCGCGAAGCGCTGGATTTCCGCGCGCGCTACCCGGATGGCCGCATGGGCTCGGACCCGGCACAGGCCTCGCCGGAAAAAGGCGGCGAACTGGTGCGGCTGGCGGCGTCGAGCCTCGTGCGCGAACTGAACGCGTTCGCCAGCGAGCCGTTGCCCCGCTGATGCGTGGATGGGCGCGGAGTTTCGCCGCGCCTTTCACCTGTTCCCAGCACTCAAGAGTGAATTGCCCGCGTAATGGTTGACCCATCGTCCGCTGAAAAAGATGATCTGGGGTATAGATTGCATGGTGAGAGCGTTTGCAATTTGGGGGAGGCGGTTGTTGACCGCTCGTCCAGCTTCCGTTTGCGAGCCGCGTCCATGCGCCAACCGTTTGATGAGGACATGACATGAGCACTCGTTCCGAAGGCAAGCCGCTGCTGAGTTTGCTGGGCATCAGCAAGCCAATCATCCAGGCGCCGATGGCAGGCGTCAGCACGCCGGCGCTGGCGGCCGCCGTATCGAATGCGGGCGGCCTCGGCTCGCTCGGCGTGGGCGCGATGAAAGCCGAGGCGGCGCGCAAGACGATCCGCGACACGCGCGCGTTGACGAGCGCGCCGTTCAACATCAACGTCTTCTGCCACGTGCCCGCGACGGCCAATGCAAAAGTCGAACAGGAATGGCTGACGTGGCTCGCGCCGCAATTCGCGAAGTACGGCGCAAGCGCACCTGAAAAACTCGCCGAAATCTACACGAGCTTTGTCGAAGACAAGGCGATGCTCGACGTGTTCGTCGAGGAAAAGCCGGCCGTCGTGAGTTTTCATTTCGGCTTGCCGTCGAAAGAAGTCATCAAGGCGCTGAAGGATGCAGGCATCACGCTACTGGCGTCGGCGACGAATCTGGACGAAGCGCAGCAGGTGGTCAATGCGGGTGTCGATGCGATCGTTGCGCAGGGCATCGAAGCGGGCGGCCATCGCGGCATGTTCGACACGCAAGCCTTCGATGAAGGCCTCGGCACGTTCGCGCTCACCCGGCTTTTCGTGGAGAAATTCGATCTGCCCGTCATTGCGGCGGGCGGCATCATGGACGGCGCGGGCATTGCCGCGGCGCTCGCGCTCGGCGCGCAGGCCGCGCAGCTCGGAACGGCATTCGTGCCGTGCCCGGAGACGTCGAGCGACGACGGCTACCGTCGCGCGATTCTCGGCGATGCCGCGCTTCACACGACGATGACGTCGGCGATTTCGGGCCGTCAGGCGCGCAGCATGGTCAACCGCTTTACGGAACTGGGCCGCGCTGGGGATCGTCCCGCGACACCCGATTACCCCGTCACCTATGATGCAGGCAAGGCGCTGCACGCAGCCGCGAAAGCGCAGGGCGAGTTCGGCTTTGGCGCGCAATGGGCCGGCCAGGCGGCGGCGCTGGCGCGTTCGATGCCTGCGGCGGAACTCGTCGCGCGGCTCGAGACGGAACTCGACGAAGCGATCCGTCGATTGCAGCGGTTCGCGCGCTGACACATTTCATATTAGCAATGGCCTCCGATGGATGAACCGACAACGCATACAGAAACCGACAGCACCGCGCGGGCGACCGATGCGAGGCTGCTTTCGATCAACATCGGCGTGTGCCAGCCGCTCGACGTCGGGCTTGCGTCCGAAGGTCTGACTGTCGAGTCGGCGATCCGCAAGCGCTCGGTGAGCAGCGCGAGCGAAGGCGCGGTGGTAGAGGTGAAGAAGCTCGGGCTCGTGGGCGACGAGCAGGCGGACCTGAGCGTTCACGGGGGCCTCGACAAGGCCGTTTATCTCTACCCGTTCGAACACTATGCGTGGTGGCGACAGCGGCGCATCGAAGCGGATTTGCCCGATGCGGGAGAGCCATTGGCATTCGGCATGCTGGGCGAGAATCTGACGACGCAGGGTTTGCTGGAGTCGGATCTTTGGGTTGGCGATATGCTCGTGATCGATCAGGTCCGGTTACGGGTGGAGGCGCCGCGTAGTCCGTGTTTCAAGCTCAATGCCGCGATGGGATACAGGAAAGCTGTCAAGCATATGTATCTGAGTGGGTTTGCTGGGGTGTATCTGAGCGTTCAGCAGACGGGGTTTATTCAGGCTGGCGCACGGATTGAAGTCGTGCCGGGGCGTAGGGAGGAGTCGGTGAGTCATATTCTCGAACGGCAGCGGGGGAAGGCTCGGCGGGAGCCGTGAAGGGGTGTGGGTGGCTTCGCGGTGCGGGCGTTGCTGGTAGGTGTTTTGGTTTTTGTGCTGGCATCCGCGTGATGTTATTGGTTCGCAAGCGTTGCCCCTGTGCGGGGCGGCACCTACTTTTCTTTGCCGCCGCAAAGAAAAGTAGGCAAAAGAAAG
>JGI25160J50197_1000107_pt1 | contig 78931 bp, 79 predicted proteins | sample AraplaMF_Cvi_mMS_FD_50197 | JGI IMG/M metagenome (IMG submission 50197)
GGCCCGTGGATAGGAACATGGGCTGGCGGTGTGAGCCGCTTTCTTTTGCCTACTTTTCTTTGCGGCGGCAAAGAAAAGTAGGTGCCGCCCCGCACAGGGGCGACGCCTGAAGCCAGATAACAAATCGCGGATGCCAGCGCAAACACAGGCAAACAAAACCAAACCAAAACCAAACCAAACCAAACCAAAACCAAACCAAAACCAAACCAAAACCAAACCAAAACCAAACCAAAACCAAACCAAAACCAAACCAAAACCAAACCAAAACCAAACCAAACCAAAACCAAACCAAACCAAACCAAACCGCTCGCCCCGAGAAGGCAAACGCGGACGCCAGCGCCGCCCCAGGCAAACCACAACAAAAAGGCGCCGCCAGCAACAAAAAAAAACAAACCCCTACCTCGTCTGCACGCGAGACTGCTCCCCTTGAGCCTGCGTCTGCGTAACCGCACTCACAACAACAAACACAACGACATTCACCGCCAGGGCAACAAACCCGATATTGACGTCCTTCAGCGCATCCGGCAAAAACGGCATCAACTGCCCGACGCTCATCTTGAAGATAGTGGTCACAGCAACGACGGCAACGCCAGCCAGAATTCCGCAAAAGGCCCCTTGCCGGGTCGCCCGATTCCGCGGCGCAAGACTGCAAATAACAGCAGGAAACAGCTGAGTCACAAAGCTATACCCCATCAAAAGCAGCGCAACGATGGTCTCCCCGCCGTGCAGCGTAAAAAGAACCGCAACAAGCGCAACAACAGGAACAAACACGCGAGCAAGCTTCGCAACAGTCTCATCAGAAGCATTCCGCTGCACGAGCCCGCGATAAATATCATTGGCAAGCAGCGTCGAAGCCGTCGTGAGAATCATCGAGCCGGGCACCAGCGCCGTCAGCACGCCAGCTGCACCAATCACTCCGACGAACCACGGATCGAACGTCTGCAACGACAGCTTGAACAACGACAAGTCGATATCGCCGCCCTTGAGTCCCGGCACCTTCAGCGCCGCAGCAAAGCCAACAAAAAACACGAACAGCAAAATCAGCTGATAGAGCGGCAACACAATCGCGTTACGCCGAAAGATGCGCTCATCCTTCGCGGTGAACACAGAACCGAACGTATGCGGCCACATGAAGAACCCAAGCGCCGTGAGCAGCACAGTCGACTGAAACCACGTAACGCTCGACCCCTTCTCAGGGAACGTGAGAAACCCGGGCCGCGCCACATCGATCGCATGAAACATCTGCCCGAGGCCGCCGTAGTAATGCATCGGCAGATAGATACCGAGAAACAGCACGATGCCCAGTATCAGCATGTCCTTGACGACCGAATTCCACGCCGAGCCGCGCACGCCCGACACGATCACGTAAATCGTCACCACGGCCGCGCCGATCCAGATCGCCGCCGACGATGAAATCGCGCCATACGAAGCCGTCGACACGATGATCCCAAGCCCCTTGAGCTGCAGCACGAGATACGGAATCAGCGCCGCGACGTCGACGATGGCGACCAGCACCCCAAGCGACGCGCTGTCGTACTTGCGCGTAAAGAAATGCGGCTGCGATACGAGGCGATGCGCCTTGGCAAAGCGCCAGACAGGCGGCAGCATCCAGTACGACAGCACATACGCCAGCGTCCCGTACGCCAGGATGTAATAGACGGGCGCGCCCTTGCCATACGCAAAGCCACTGCCGCCAAGGAAGGTGAACGTCGTATAGATCTCACCCGCCATCAGCAGGAACACGAAGGCGGTGCCGAAGCTGCGGCCGCCCACTGTCCATTGTTCCAGGCTCATGTCATGCCCGCGGCGGGCGCGCACGCCGAGATACAGCGCGAACAGCGTGACGGCAACGATGATTGCGAGGGCGCTGCTCATGAACGCACCTCCTCGCCGGACGACGCCTGCCGGTTCACCGGATCGAGCCGGTAGATAATGCCCATGATGATCGAGCTCAACACGACCCACATGACGATCCATGCGAGTACGAACGGCATGCCGAGCACGAGCGGCTCGACGCGGTTGACGAACGGAACGCCGAGCAGAATGCCGATGAACGGCAGCACGGCGAGCAGACGAAATGACATGGACAACTCCTCGAATGAGAATGAGCCGGTCTCGATGAACGTCAATTCCTGAAGCAACGACTGGGGTGCCGCGCACCGACTGTATGCCTCTTGCCACATTCCGGTAAAGGTCGCCAAAAATATGCAGGTATATTGAAAGGAATGTGCGCAAACGCAGTGCCCGTGGGCATCGGCATGCATCGCCGGCGTGCTGCATTGCATGAAGAAGGTGCCTCTCGCGTGGCGTGCGGAATTCGTTGCATTTACACTGTTCGGCCTTCATGCTCCGTTGCGCGGCGCAAAAAACAAAACCATCAAAGAGCAAATCCATCGATGATTTCGAGCCTGATTTCGGAGATCCTGTTTGGCTTCACCGGGTTGATCAGCATCATCAATCCGATCGCGATCGCCTTCGTGTTTCTCGACCGCACCGATTCACTGACGGACGCGGAACGTGCCGCGCTCGCCAAACGCGTGTCCATCAATGCGTTCTTCGTGCTGCTGGTCGTATTCTTTGTCGGCACGCCGATCCTGCATTTCTTCGGCATTTCGATGGAAGCGCTGCGCATCGGCGGCGGACTGGCCGTGGCCGTGAGCGCGTGGAATATGCTCAATGCGCCGGAACGTCAACCGAACGAAGCCGCCGTCAAACCCGTCGATCCCGACAACGCAATGTCGAAGGCCTTCTTTCCGTTGACGGTGCCGCTCACCACAGGCCCCGGCACCATGGCGACGGCCATCGCGCTGAACGCGAACCGCAGCCACAAGCTGTCGGAGTTCGTGATGTCGTCGATCGCGTCCGTGACGATTTCGTTTCTTGTCATGCTCGCGGTCTGGTTCACGTATAACCATGCCGCGACCCTCGGCCGTTATCTGGGCAAGGAAGGCACCAAGGTGGCATTGCGCGTGTCGGCATTTTTGCTGTTGTGCATCGGCGTGCAGATCATCCTGACGGGGCTCGCCGAGTTTCTTGGGCCGATCGCCAGTGGCCGGGCCGGCGGCTGACGCAATGGGTGGCGGATACGAAGCGGGCGTGACCCGGCGGTGACCGGGCGGATGTGAACCGTTTGAAACCGGCGCAGGCGTAGGCGTTTTTCATCAAGGAGAGCGATCATGTGCCGCTGGCTGGCTTACACAGGAAACCCGATTCAGCTCGAAGCCGTGCTGTTCCGGGCCAAGCATTCGCTGATCGACCAGAGCCTGCATTCACGGCTCGGGCAAACGACTACCAACGGCGACGGCTTCGGCGTTGGCTGGTACGGCCATCCGACCGACATTCCATTCCGCTACCGCTGCGCCCATCCCGCGTGGAGCGACCGCAATCTGCGCGACGCCGCGCGGGCCGTGCGCGCGTCGCTGTTCGTCGCGCATATCCGCGCGGCGACGGATACCCCTTCGCAGGAAACCAACTGCCATCCGTTCCGCTACGGCCGCTGGCTCTTCATGCACAACGGTCTGATACGCGACTATCCTAAAGTGCGGCGCGACCTGATGCTCGGCATCGACCCGGACCTGTTCGCGTCGATCGAAGGCTCGACGGATTCCGAAGTCATGTTCTTTCTCGCGCTCACCTTCGGGCTCGAAATCGACCCGGTGCTCGCGCTGGAGCGCATGGCCGGTTTCGTCGAAGAGACGGGGCGACGGCACGGCATCGAGGCGCCGCTGAACATGACCGTCTGCGCGACAGACGGCGAGCAGATCGTGTCGGCACGCTATTCGAGCGAGCGGCAGTCGCGCTCGCTCTATCACAGCACGTCGATCCGTCATCTGATGGAGTTGTATCCTGATGATCCGCGTCTCGCTGCCGTCGGCGCAGACGCGTTCCTCGTGCTATCCGAGCCGCTCGTCGACCTGGAAGGCTGGTGGGAGGAAATACCGGAATCGACGGCGATCGTCGCGAAACGCGGCGGGATCGAGACACGGCCATTCGATCCGCATGGAACGTAGCACCGTTGCACGTCCACGGTCACGTGATCCGCGTAAACCCTGATACGCGGCGCGCGCCCGTCTGCCGTTGTTGCATGAAGGGAGTGCAACCATGAGTCGTCCAGTGACTGCAGACATCGCGACTGACAAGCCATCCGAAAGCACTCGCCACCGGTCCGATCTGGCCGCCGAGGTGCTGGCGTCGGAACAGAGCGTATTGCGCCTGCTCACGCGCAGCACGCCGTTGCCCGAGTTGCTGGCGGAAGTGTGCCGCCGCGCGGAAACCTTGCTTGGCGAGGGCGCGCGGTGCTCGATCCTGGTACTCGACACCGATGGCGTCACCGTGCGCGTCGGCGCGGCGCCGTCGCTGCCGGCGCAGTACAGCGCGGCCATCGACGGCATGGCGATCGGCCCGTCCGCCGGTTCCTGCGGCACGGCGATGCACGACCGGCGGCTCGTGATCGTCGAGGATATCGGCAGCGATCCCTTGTGGGCGGACTACCGGCATCTCGCGCTGCCGCTCGGGCTGCATGCCTGCTGGTCGGTGCCCTTCGAGGACGATGCGGGCCAGGTGCTCGGTGCGTTCGGCGTCTACTACGACCGGCAGCGGCGTCCGGACGAAGACGAACATGCGTTGCTGCACGAGATCGGCCAGAGCGTCGGCCTGGCGATTCATCAGGATCTGATGCGCAAGCGCCTCGCGGAAAGCGAGGAGCATCACCGGCTGGTGGTCGATCACCTGAACGAAGGCATCGTCGTGCAGACGCGCGACGGCATCGTGCTCGCCTGCAATCCGAGCGCGCGGCGCATGCTGCGCGCCTCGGGTGAAGTGATCGGCCAGGACATCTACAAGGTGATTCGCGCCGCGTACTGGGAAAACGGCTCGCTGGTCGAGTCGGGCGAGCAGCCGACGCAGCGCGTGCTGCGCACCGGGAAACCCGTGGTCGGCATGACGCTGCGACTCGAGCTGACCTGCGGCGAATCGATCTGGATCACCGAGAACGTCGTCCCCATCATCAAGCCGGGCGAGACCGAGCCGAACGCCGTGCTCGTGTCGTTCAACGACATCAGCGCGGTGCGCTCGGCGCGCGCGCAACTGCAGCATCTCGCGACCCGCGATTCGCTGACGGGGCTGTACAACCGCGCGTTTCTCGCCGACCGGATGAGTGCGCTGCTCGCGCCGCATGCGGGCGTCGACGGGCATGAAGCCGAGGACGCTCAACCTGCAGTCACGCGACTGGCCGTGCTGTTCGTCGATCTCGACGGCTTCAAGAAGGTCAACGACATCGCCGGCCACGAAGCGGGCGATGCGCTGTTATGCAGTGTCGCCGCGCGGCTAGCGGGCTGCGTGCGCAGCGAGGACACGCTCGCGCGCGTCGGCGGCGACGAGTTCGTGATCGCGACGGGCGACTACGGCGACGCATCGTTCCTGACTTCGCTCGCGCAGCGCGTGCTCGACACGATCGCGATGCCGTTCGCGGTGGGCGGCAACGAGTATTACCTTGGCGCGTCGATCGGCATCAGCCTGTTCCCCGACGACGGGCGCGATGCGCAGACGCTGATGCGCAACGCCGACTCCGCGATGTACGACGCGAAGCAGCGCGGCCGCAACAACTTCCAGTTCTTCACCGCCGAGTTGAGCGAGCGTTTGCAACGGCGCTTCGCAATCGAACAGTCGCTGCGGCGCGCGCTCGTCGCCGACGAGCTGAGCCTCGCGTATCAACCGATCGTCGAAGGGGCGACAGGGCGCATCGTCGGCGCCGAGGCGCTGTTGCGCTGGCATAACGGCGAGCTGGGTCACGTGTCGCCCGCCGAATTCATTCCCGTCGCCGAAGATACCGGCCTCATCATCGACATCGGCCGCTGGGTGCTGGAGAACGCGTGTCTGCAGGCCGTCGAGTGGCGCAGAACGATTACGCCGCATCTGATGATGGCCGTGAACCTGTCGCCGCGGCAGATCAACGGCGAACTGATCGAGCATGTGGCGCTGAGCCTGGAGCACGCGGGCCTGGAGGCGTCGGCGCTCGAACTGGAGATCACGGAAGGCGTGCTGATGAGCGACAGCGACGCCGTCATGCCGTTGCTGACGACACTCGCGCGCATGGGCGTGCGCATTTCCGTCGACGATTTCGGCACCGGCTATTCGTCGCTGTCGTATCTGAAGCGCTTTCCGTTGCATAGCCTGAAGGTCGACCGGTCGTTCGTCGCGGGCTTGCCCGAGCATCGCGATGCCGTGGCGATCACGCATGCCGTCGTCGCGATGGCGCATTCGCTCGGCATGAACGTGACGGCCGAAGGCGTCGAAACGAGCGAGCAGGCGGCGTTTCTGCGCTCGATCGGCTGCGAGCGGCAGCAAGGCTATCTGTTCGGGCGACCCGTCGTGCCGGGTGAGTTCGCGCGTGAGGCGCAGCGGCTGCAGGCGGGCATCTGATTGGTGCGGCGATACGTTCGTTCACGCGGGGCGGTTACACTGGCGCTCGTTTTTTCCCTTGCGAGCGATGCGTGGACGGAGAGTTGAAATGCGCGTTTGAAGCCGCACGGCGGTATGGTGTCGGGCTGGTTGCGGCGTTGATGTTGTCGCTGGCTGGAGCGAGCGAGGCTGCGCCGCCATCGCAGCCTGCGGATCGATCCACTGACCTCGTGCAGACCCGCGCGTTCGACCCATCGCCGTGGATGTCGTACTACGGCGACGCCGCGGCGCTCGGCAGCGTGGCACGCGCGGCGTCGACCTTCCGTGTCATCGACGTCGATCTCGATCCCGACGCCGACAACTTCACGCCCGCCGAAGTCGCCGCGATGAAGAACGACGGCCGCAATATCGTGCTGAGCTACCTGAACCTCGGATCGTGCGAGACGTATCGCTCGTACTGGCGCGACGTGCCGGAAGGCTTCGTGTCATGCGAGGCGAACAAGGCGGCGCATGCAGGCACGTATCGCGGCTACCGGCACGAGACGTGGATGAATCTGTCGAATGCCGCTTACCAGCGGCTCATTGTCGATTACGTCGCGCCGCGTCTGGTCGCGCAGGGTGCGGACGGCTTCTATCTCGACAACCTCGAAATCGTCGAACACGGCACGTCGACGCGCAACGGCCCGTGTGACGCTGTGTGCGCGCAAGGCGGCCTCGATCTCGTGCGCAAGCTGCGCGAGAAATATCCGGCGCTCGTGTTCGTGATGCAGAACGCGACGGGACGCACGACGCGCGAAGGCATGACGGGCGGCATCGCGTTCGCATCGCTGCTCGACGGAATCGCGCATGAAGAGGTGTATGCGCCGAAGTACGACGCCGCGGCGGAAGCGGAACTGGCCGCGTGGAAAGCGCTAGCGCTCAGGCCGAATGGACACGCGTTCTGGATCGCGACGCTCGATTATGTCGGTGACTGCGATTCGGCGGCGAAGGCACGCCGCGTGTTTGCGCGCAGCCGCGCCAAAGGCTTCGTGCCATATGCGTCCGACGCCAGCGCGAAGCAGGGCGTGGTGTGCTACTGGGAGAAGTAACGGACGCGCGCGGTTCGGCCGATCACGCGCGCGACGTCAACAGCTTCAACCCTGCGAGGCCGAAGACGATCGCGAGGCTGCCGTCGAGCCAGCGGCGAATCGACAGATACACGCGGCGCGCAACCGGTGTCGAGAAGAGCGCCGCGTAGCTGCCGAACACGAGCATGCCGATCGCGAGGCATCCGGCGACGATGGTCAGCATATGTTGCGCGCCGCCGCTCGCCGGCGACGCGAGCGCCACCACCGAAATCCACACCAGAATCGCCTTCGGGTTCGTCAGATGCAACAGCAAACCGCGCGCGTAGATGCGGCGCAACGGCAGATGCGTTCCCGCCGCCTGCGTCCGGGCAGCACGCGGCCGCCATGCCGAGCGGCCCGACTTGAACGCGAGCCACAGCAGATAGCATCCGCCGAAAATCTTCAACGCGACCATCGCTCCCGAGAACGCCAGCAGCGCCGCCGACAGCCCGAGCGCGGCCAGCATCGCCCAGAAGCACGAGCCGCACACGACACCCGCGGCGAACGCGAACGCAGCCTTGCGCCCGTCCGTGCTCGCAATCGACATGATGGCCAGATTGCTCGGGCCGGGGCTCGCCGTGCCGACGAAATACGCGGAATAGGCGAACAGGACGTTCGCGGACAGCATCGGAAAGCTGGTCATGGGATGGGCCCGGAAGAATGAGGCGAGGGGAGATTGTCGCTGCTGCGCGCGTCGTGCGGAATAGACACTTCGCGGTTCGCAGGGCGGGCCAGCGGCACTGACGGTTCCTGACAGTGCAGGCGCGTTGCGCAGGGATTCAGCGTCGCGCCGCTCGTATCAGCTCCGGCCAGCAGCGTTCGGCGATCCGCTCGTGATACGCCATCAAGGCAGGATGCTGCGAGACGAAATCGCGCACCGGGCTTTCGAACGGATGCGCGACTGTCGTGTGGACCCACGCGAAGCCGGTTGCGTCGATCGTCGTCGGTTCGTTACCGAGCAGGAAGGGCTGGTCGCCGAGCAGATCGGCGACGGCCTGCCAGCCTTCGATGCCCATTCGCGCGACTTCGTCGTAGCTGTGCCGTCCCGTGCCTTGCTCCCACGCCTGGCGCAGCACCTTGCGACGGACCACGGGCAACAGCAGCGGCGTGAGCGCGCCCACCAGCGACCGGACGGGCGGCGGCGCGGTGAGCCGCGCGTATTCGGCCAGAATCGGCTTATAGATGGCCATGTTGCGGTCGACGGCCCAACGGAAATACACGGCCACGAAATACAGATGCGTTTCGAAGAGCGCCTTGATCGCAGCCGATTGCGCGCGTTGCCGTGGATCGAGCCGCGCGTCGTCGAGTGCACCCGGATAACGGCGTTGCAGATAGCCGATGATCGCCGACGAATCGCAGATCGTCACACCGTCGATCTCCGCAACAGGCAGCTTTTTCTTCGGCATCGCGTTGAGATTGCCGATGCGTCCTTCGTACGGAATGCCCGAGAGTCTCAGCCACGTTTCGAGCTTGACGACGAACGGACTGAGATCGGGCGGCATCGAGCCGGAACCGTCCCCGAACTTGTAAACGATCATGAAGGCCTCTCATACGCCGTTGTGCTGCCGCGTGCGCTGCGCGTGGGCGCGCAATCGGGATCGTACAGGCACGCGGGTCTGCGGTGAATCTGGCCAGTTCGGCGCGCGTTGACTTTCGTGCCAGCGCGACGCGTGGATTGTTGTCGCCACGAAAACATAGATTCCCCGCGTGGGCGATTGATGCTTGACGCGGGACTCATAGAATACATATCAAGGCGCGTCGGTTTTCAGTGCGCCAGGCGATTCAAGGATTCGGACGAATAGCGGAGATTGAAATGGACATCCTCGACGTAGCCCGGCAAGCGGGCATGACCGTCGTGCTCGAAGCACGCATCGGTCGACAGGAATATCACAGTGTGCATGGATCGCTGGCGGCGCTGCAGAGCTTCGCCGAGCGGGTGAGGGCGTCGACGATGGAAGAAACCCAGGCCGTCGAGCACGAGTAAAAAAAGAGCCGTCGGGTTGCGACGGCTCTTTGGTGTGATGTGGTCTCCGGCGCTCGATCCGGTGATCAGTTGAACAGTTCGACCAGACAGACAACTGTCGCGAACAGTCCGATGCAGCCGCCCAATGCGACTGCACCTTGCATGAAACCTCCTAAATTCCCCATATAGCGCTCCGTAGTGTTCTGGGTGTGGCGCTAGTCTAAATCGAAAGAAATAAGAAAGGTAAAAGAAAGTATTGGCGAAATTCTCGCCGATACGTGGTGAACTCGGCTTGTACGATGACGTATCTCAAAGAGATTTGCCGGCTTGCGTCGATTTCTTCAGCCTGTTTTCCCATTTCGCGAGACGCTGATGTATTGCAGGCCGTTTTCGCACCGCCTTCGAACAAATCTCTCAGCTTTCCAATCTTCCTTTTGACGCGTAAGAGAACAATCCGATGTTCGAATGAACATCCTGCGCGCTCCCTCCACGTTTTTGTCCCTTCGCAATACAGTCGCCCAAGAATTGCGCAGAACGGCCATCTGACGGGCTTTTCATCGCATTGATCTGGCGTACTACATGGTTTTCCCTGGTATCCTACAGATGTTTGAGTGATACGATGACCGACGATAAACGCTAACTGGATGTTCGAATTCGCGCATCCAGAAGCGTCACCACCGGGCGGCCTCGGACCCGGTTCGCACAAGGAAACGGAGACAGACTTGAGAACAATCATTGGCCTGCGCTGGTGGATCATCGCGCTCGTGTGCCTCGGGACCATCGTCAACTACCTGTCGCGCAACGCGCTCGGCGTCATGGCGCCAGAGCTGAAGACGTTGCTGCACATGAATACCCAGCAGTACTCGTACGTCGTCGGCGCATTCCAGATCGGCTACACGATCATGCAGCCCGTCTGCGGGCTGATCATCGATCTGATCGGGCTGCGTCTGGGCTTCGCGCTGTTTGCCTGCCTGTGGTCGGCCACGGGCATGCTGCATGGTCTCGCTAGCGGCTGGCTGTCACTCGCTGCATTGCGCGGGCTGATGGGCTTGTCCGAAGCCGTCGCGATTCCGGCCGGCATGAAGGTGGTCGCCGAGTGGTTTCCGAATCGCGAGAAGTCGGTGGCGGTCGGTTATTTCAACGCGGGCACGTCGCTCGGCTCGCTATTCGCGCCGCCGCTCGTCGTGTTTCTGTCGTTGCGCTACGGCTGGCAGAGCGCGTTTGCCGTGACGGGTGCATTGGGCTTCGTGTGGGCGGCGCTCTGGTACGTGTTCTATCGCGCGCCGGCCGACCACAAGCGGATCAGCGAGCAGGAGCGCACGGCCATCGTCGAAGGGCAGACGCCGCCTGCCGCGCAGGGCCAGGACAAGCGCCGCATCCGCGAAGTGCTCGGCACGCGGCGTTTCTGGGCGATCGCACAGGCGCGCTTTTTCGCCGAGCCGGCCTGGCAAACGTTCAGCTTCTGGATTCCGCTTTATCTCGCCACCGAGCGCCACATGGATCTGAAGCAGATCGCGCTGTTCGCGTGGCTGCCATTCCTCGCGGCGGACCTCGGCGGTCTGTTCGGCGGTTATCTGTCGCCATTCCTGATGAAGCGGCTGCGCGTGCCGCTCATCTGGTCGCGTATCGCGGGCGTCGTGCTGGGCGCGTTCATGATGATCGGCCCGGCGTGTATCGGGCTGGTCGCTTCGCCGTATGAGGCCATTGCGCTGTTCTGTGTCGGCGGCTTCGCGCACCAGATGATCTCCGCGCTCGTCAACACGCTCGCCGCCGACGTGTTCGAACCCGGCGAAGTCGGCACCGCGGCGGGCTTTGCGGGCATGGCGGCGTGGATTGGTGGACTGGGTTTTTCGCTGATGGTAGGCGCGCTGGCCGACAAGATCGGCTACACGCCGCTGTTCGGCGCGCTCGGCGCGTTCGACCTGATCGGCGCGACGCTGCTGGTGATCCTGATGCGCGGCGTGTCGCGCGACGCCCGTCTGCAACGCGTCGGCAACGGCGCGGGCAGCGCGGCCTGAACTGACTGACCTGGAAACACATCATGGCTACGTTGAAGAATCGACCGCAGTTTTCTGTCTCCGAAACCCTTAACGGTCAAGCCGGCAACCCGATCGTGCTGTCCGCTGCCGATGGCGCGCGGATCGAACTGTTCGTGCTCGCCGACGACATCATCCGCGTGCTCGTGTTGCCGAAGGGCGAACTTCGCGGACCGCGCACCTGGTCGATTGCGCCCGGCCTGGAAGACGTGCCGATCGAGGGCCGCGACCGGCGCGACCTGAGCGGCTTCGGGCAAACGGCATTCAGCGCGACGAGCGACACGCAAACGCTCGTCGTCGAAACCGCGCAGGTTCGCCTGACGGTCGCACTGGACGGCGGCTTCTGTTCGTGGGCCATCGCGCGTGACGGCGCGTGGCACGACGTGATGAACGACCGCAAGACTCAGGCGTACAACTTCGGCTGGTGGGACGGGCGCGTCTATCACTACGTCGAGCGGCAGCGCGGCGAAATGTACGTGGGTCTCGGCGAGCGTGCCGGCACGCTGGACCGCGCGAACCAGAGCTACGAGATGCGCAACATCGACGCGATGGGCTACAGCGCGCGCAGTACGGACCCGCTCTACAAGCACATCCCGTTTTACGTGACGTGGCAGCCGCAGTCGTCGATGGGCTTTGGCCTGTTCTACGACACGCTCGCCGATTGCCGCTTCGACATGGGCCGCGAGCTGGACAACTATCACGGCCACTACCGGCATTTCGTCGCCGAGCATGGCGATCTGGACTACTACTTCATCGCGTCGGCGGATACGCCGTTGCACGCGGTGCGCCGCTTCACGTGGCTCACGGGCCGGCCCGCGCTGATGCCGAAGTGGGGCCTCGGCTACTCCGGCTCGACGATGAGCTACACCGACGCGCCCGACGCGCAACACAAGATGGGCGAATTCATCGAGCGCTGCCGCGAGCATGACGTGCTGTGCGATTCGTTCCACCTGTCGTCGGGCTACACGTCGATTGGCGCGAAGCGTTATGTGTTCAACTGGAATCACGAGAAATTTCCGGACATCGAAGGTTTCGTGCACGGCTATCTGCGGGAGGGCGTGAAGCTGTGCGCGAACATCAAGCCGTGCCTGTTGCAGGATCACCCGGCATTCGACGAAGCCGCGAAGGCGGGTCTGCTGATCCAGGCGCGCGACGGCGAGCCCGCATGGGTGCAGTTCTGGGACGAAGTGGGCGCGTATCTCGACTTCACCAATCCCGCCACGATCGACTGGTGGAAAGCGCGTGTGAAGGACAGCCTGCTGCGCTACGGCATTGCATCGACGTGGAACGACAACAACGAGTTCGAAATCTGGACACCGGACGCGATCGCGCAAGGCTTCGGCGAGCCGTTCCCCGCGCATCAGGCGAAGGTGCTGCAGACGCAGCTGATGATGCGCGCGTCACGCGACGCGCAGCGTGAGCACGCGCCGCGCACGCGGCCATTTCTCGTGTCGCGTTCGGGTGGCGTCGGCATGCATCGTTATGTGCAGACATGGTCCGGCGACAACTACACGTCGTGGGAAACGCTGCGCTACAACCTGAAAATGGGCCTCGGCCTCGCAATGTCGGGCGTGTCGAATAGCGGCCATGACATCGGCGGATTCTCCGGTCCGGCGCCCGAGCCGGAACTGCTGCTGCGCTGGGTCGCGTTCGGCATTTTCCTGCCGCGTTTCAGCATCCATTCGTGGAACGACGACGGCACGGTCAACGAACCCTGGATGTATCCCGAAGCGACTGCGCAGATCGCCGGGCTCATCAAACTGCGGTATCGGCTGATTCCTTACCTGTACGAACTGCTGTGGCAATCGCATCGCTCGTACGAGCCTGTGCTGCGCCCGCTGTTCGCGGAGTTTCCGAACGATCCGCGCTGCCTCGCCGATGGCGACGACATGATGCTCGGTTCGTCGCTGCTCGTTGCGCCTGTCGTGGAGCAAGGACAGCGCGAGCGCGATGTGTACCTGCCGGCGGGCGCGCGCTGGGCGGCTTACTGGAGCGGCGATGTGTTCGAAGGCGGGCAGAGCGTGACGTTGCCGGCGCCGTTCGAGCAACCCGTGATGCTGCTGCGCGAAGGCAGTGTCATGCCGTTGAACGTCGCGGAGCAGCACTTCGCGCAACCCGCCGACGAGCGCGGCTTCATCGCGCTGCCATTCGAAGGAACCGGCACGGCGCGAGGCGGTTGCGTCGAAGACGATGGCGAAACGGAAGCCTGGCGAGACGGCATGCAAGGGCGCTGGAATGTCGCAGTCGCAAGCGACGCAACCACGCTGCGGATCACGATCGACCGCGAAGGGCAGATGTCGTTCGTGCAACACGAAGTACAACTCAGCGTGCCTGCGTCCGAGGCCCGCGCAGCCATCTGCACGAACGGCGAAGTAACTGGCGATGTCGTCGTGAATGGCTGGCGCCGTCTGACGCTGCGCCTGGCGCATCCCTAACTTCCACCCACCACACGACCGTCAGGTCTCGATTCACACCCCAACCATCTTGCATGGGACGCGAGCAGGGCGCTGAAGCGCCTGCTCCGTCGCAAGGAGACTACAAGCAATGAAGACTTTGAAATGCACGCGCACGCGTGCAATGGCCCTCTCATGCCTGCCGTTCGCAGGTGCAGTGCTGTCGGCGGGTGCTTTCGCGCAAAGCAGCGTCACGTTGTACGGCGTCGTCGATAACGCGTTCAGCTACGTCAGCAACCAGCGCGGCCATTCGAATTTCTACATGAGCCAGGGCAACCTGCAGGCGAGCAAGTTCGGCCTGCTCGGCGCAGAGGAACTGGGCGGCGGCACGAAGGTGATCTTTCGGCTGGAAAGCGGCTTCAATTCGTTGACGGGCGCGCAAAGCAGCGCGGGCAATCTCTTCAACCGGCAGGCGTACGTCGGCCTGAGCAACGACAAGTACGGCACGGTGACGCTTGGCCGCCAGTACACGCCTTACTTCAACATGGTCGGCGCGCTCGGGCCGACAGGCGTGCTGACGGGCGCAACGGGCGCGCACCCGGGCGATCTCGACGCGCTCGACACGACACTGCGTTTCAACAACTCGATCACCTATGCATCGCCGAATATCGCGGGTCTGACATTCGCCGCGCAGTACGGGCTGGGTGGCGTGCCGGGCAGCGTGACGAACGGCAGCAATCTGAGTGCGGCGCTGCGTTACGACTACCAGTCGTTTTCGGCCGCGGCGGGCTACGTGAAACTGAAGAACATCACGACGAGCCAGTCGCTCGGCAGCTTCGCGATCAATTCTCCCGTCAACAACGGCTACGCGAGCGCGAGCAGCACGCAGATGATCGCGGCTGCCGCCCGATACAACCTCAGCGACCTGATGGTCGGCGTGAACTACTCGAACGTGCAGTACGCGCCGAGCTCGCACTCGCTGTTCGCAAGCGAGGCGGTGTTCAACACGTACGGCGCGATCGCGACTTACCGGTTCACGCCGTCGGTGATCGCGGGGATCGGCTATAGCTACACGCGCGCAAGCAAGGCGAACGGTATCGACGATCCGGCGCAGTATCACCAGATTTCGCTGGAGCAGACCTACAGCCTGTCGAAGCGTACGACGTTCTACGCGCTCGAGGCGTATCAACGGGCACGCGGCAAGTCGCTGGTCGCGTCGGGCTCGGGCGTGACGATCGCGGATGCGGTGGCGGTCGTCGGCGATTCGCAGAACACGACGCCGTCGTCGGGGCCGTCGCAATTCGTTGGCATGGTGGGCATTCGTCACTCGTTCTGACCACGTCGTCATTGCGCGCGGCAAGCGGTTTGTGTCGCGAGTCATCACGACTTGACGCCGGGCGTCGCGAGATTGCGATGGCCCGGCGTTTCTTTGTCCGCTGCGTGGACGTGGGCGAAGGGATGCGGAAAGCGCTTTGGTCGCCTGGTATCATCAGGTGCATTTCACGCATATGCCCGCCCGCTCGGGCGCACTTGATCGACACGATGACAAAGAACAACGCAGTTGCATTGTGCCCGGAACTCGCAGTCATTCTCGCGAGCGAAGTCGGCAAGGGCAACCGGCTGAAAGATGGTCCGAGCAAGGCCGACTGGCCGGAGCCGGGCTCCGTGTTCGCGGCGCTCACGTCCGATCTGCGAAGCGAACCGTCGAACTTCCCGGCATCCGTGCGGCATTCGATCTGTCAGGATCCACACTACGGCTGGCATGACGAGTGTTACTGCACGATTCATCGGCACCTGCTGGTGGCGGGAGAAACCCATTCCCCTTGATCCCGTGCGTCTTGCGCGTTGATTTTCCATTGGCTAATCTCCCGCCACCTGCCCGGATTCCCGTCACACCGTTTCGCCTGCGATTCACGCAACACCCCCTTTCTACCAATTGCGCAAAAACCTGTATGGATATACAGTATCGGCGTGCGATTCAAAAGGAGCGTGCGTCATGGAAATGCGTGTGCATCAACCCGCCGGTCATCCAATGCCGGAGATCGCGGCGTTTGTCGCGGACTTGAAGTCCGCGTTCGGCGAGTGGGAAATCGACGAGGCGATCCGTCGCGGCAAAGCCGGGGAACCTACGTTCTATGCATGCGAGAATGGCCGGTCGGTCGGCACGGCACGCCCGGCAGTGACAGACGCTTTCGCGCACGACCCTGCGCACATCCCAACAAGCGAAGCCCGTCAGGAAGTTCCAGGCAAGGAGAGTGAGCGATGAAGACAGGTCGTCTGTGGGTCGGGCTGATCGCGCTGGCTTTGACTTCTGCGGCGCACGCGGAAAAGTACGTCGAAATCTGGAATCCGCCGGAAGCGCGTGGCCATTCTGCCGCCCCAGCCGTGCAAAAGCCCCTGCGTCCGCATGCGCAAAAACCGGCGGCGCCACGGCTTGCGAGAAAGGTCACCGAGCCGGGCAACGTACAGGCGGATCACGGCGCGTCGTCGGTAGTCGCGACGAAGCGGTCCGGCAACCGGAGCATTCCGCGCAAGATCGGTCCGGATGGCAACGTGTTTCGCGTCTGACAGATGCGGGAAGGTGGCGGGGCGCCGTTCAAGGCCGCGCGCGGACAACTTGCTACACTGCGGGTCCTTGTCCGCTGTGACTTGAGCCGGCGGCGCTGGCGGAACAATCCGGCGTCGCGTGTCCCAACCGCAGGTCTTCCTCGCAAACCGCATCACGCAACATGAGTGTCATCGTCCGCCGTATCGCGCATCTCGACATGGACGCGTTCTACGCATCCGTCGAATTGCTGCGCTATCCGGAGTTGCGTGGCCAGCCGGTCGTGATCGGCGGAGGTCGCAACGCGATCCCGGAGACCTTGCCGGACGGCACGCGCCGGTTTGCGAAGCTGAAGGACTACGCGGGCCGCGGGGTCGTCACGACTTCGACCTACGAGGCGCGCGCATTCGGCGTCTTCTCGGCGATGGGCATGATGAAGGCCGCCCAACTCGCGCCGGACGCGATCCTGCTGCCAACCGACTTCGATTCCTATCGGCATTACTCGCGTCTCTTCAAGGCCGAAGTGGCGAAGTTCACGACGCGTATCGAAGATCGCGGCATCGACGAAATCTATATCGACCTCACCGACGTGCCGGGCGATGCCGCCGACATCGGTGCGCGCATCAAACACGCCGTGCGCAGCGCAACGGGCCTGACCTGTTCGATCTGCGTTGCGCCGAACAAGCTGCTCGCCAAGATCGGCTCCGAACTGGACAAGCCGGACGGCCTCACCATCCTGACGCCCGACGACATTCCCACGCGCATCTGGCCGCTCGCTGCGCGAAAGATCAACGGCATCGGGCCGAAGGCGAGCGAGCGGCTGGCCGCGCTCGGTATCAATACGGTCGGCGATCTGGCCCATGCGGCGCCGGATCTGCTGCAGGCCAACTTCGGCCTCAAATACGCCACGTGGCTCACGCATGTCGCGCAGGGCAGCGATGAGCGTCCCGTCGTCGTCGAATCCGAGCCGAAGTCGATGAGCCGCGAGACGACTTTCGAACGCGACCTGCATCCGCGCCACGACCGGCCCGCGCTGTCCGAGTCGTTCACGCGCCTGTGCGTGCGCGTCGCGGAAGACTTGCAGCGCAAGGGCTATGTCGGACACACGATCGGCATCAAACTGCGCTTCGACGATTTCTCCACCGTCACGCGCGATCTGACCATTCCCGCTGCGACATCGGACGCGGCGGCGATCCGGCGCGCCGCGACCGAGTGCCTGAAACGCGTCGCGCTGACACGCAAGCTGCGGCTGCTCGGCGTGCGCGTCAGCGGGCTCTCGCTGGTGAGCGAACAGGCGCCGCCACTGCCCATACAAGCCGAACTGCCGTTCACGGCTTGAGCGGCGACACCGGCTGACACCGCAGCCTTAGCGTTAGCTTCGCCGAAACAGCGCACCGTTCAGGCGGCCAATCGACACGAGCCAACGCCCGATCGTCGCGACCATCGTCTGCCCGCGCGGACCCGTGTCGATCTGCGCGATCGCGGCGCGCTGTCCGGCCGCGAGAACTTCGACGAACGCTTCGTACGGCAGCACATGGCGCTCGCCTTCGCACAGGACGACCGACACCCGGGGTGCGTCGCCAAGCAGCCAGTCCAGTGAGGCATCGCGGTAGCTCAACCGCAGCGTGCCTTCCAGCGCGACGATCGCGGTTTCTCGCTTGAACCAGGCGGCGTGAACCTGGCCGGGGGCGTATCGGTATTCGAAGGGTTTCATCGAGAATCCAGTCCGAAAGCAGTCAATTGATCGACCCGGCGATTTCAGAATCGACGGGTCAATGTCGAAAGCGTAAAGACAGTCATCGGACCGCAACAGACTCACGCGTTTAGAATCTGTACCGATACAGGGGCGTGTTTTGCTGCGCTGTTTCCGTCTGAATTGCCAAGGTCTGTATCTGGCGATCTATCCACGCAGCAGGCACGATCCGAAGGATGATCTTGCTGAACGACGAACCCCATCTCGCATCGCCCGACACGGGCGCACCGCTCTACGAACGCCTCGCCGAGCACTATCGCCGCGTGATCGCGTCGGGGACGCTCGCGCCCGGCGACCGGATGCCGTCGGTGCGCGCGTTGATGAGCCAGCATCGCGTGAGTCTGTCGACGGCGATCCAGGTGTTTCGCCGTCTCGAAGACGGCGGCTGGCTGCAGGCGCGGCCGCGTGCGGGCTACTTCGTGCGGCGTGCGCCTGCCTCGAAACTGGCGACGGTCGCCGAGCCGGAGATTCCAGCGCTTGCCGAGCCGGCGCGCTACGTCGGCTTGCACGAACGCATCTCGCGTGTGATCGAGCGGGCCCAGGCATTTCCGGATGCGCTCAATCTCGGCGGCGCGACAGGGGATGCCGCGCTGTATCCGACCGAGCGGCTGCAGGCGCTTGCCTCGCGCATCCTGCGCCATCGGCCGACGCTGTTGACGGAGGTCGGCGAAGACGGCGGCGCGGCGGAGTTGAGGCAGGCTGTCGCTAAGCGTGCACTGTCGACGGGCGTGACGGTCTCGCCCGACGACGTGCTCGTGACGAGCGGCGGCGTCGAAGCCGTGAACCTCGCGTTGCGTGCCGTTGCGCAACCGGGCGATACGATTGCCGTCGAATCGCCGGCGTTTTTCGGGCTGTTGCAGATACTGGAAAGTCTCGGACTGCGCGCGCTCGAAATACCGACCAGCCCGACCACGGGCCTGTCGCTGGAAGCGCTCGACATCGCGTTGACGGCATGCCCGGACATCAAGGCGCTCGTCGTCGTGCCGAACCTGCAGAATCCGCTCGGCTGCGTGATGCCGGACGCGCGCAAGGCCGAACTCGTCCAGTTGTGCGCGCACCGTGGCATCGCGCTGATCGAGGACGAGCCGTATCGCGAGCTGATCGAATCGGCGGAACCCGCGCGGCCACTGAAGGCCTGGGATCGCGACGGCGGCGTGATCTATTGCGCGTCGCTGAACAAGGTGCTCGCGCCGGGCATGCGGCTCGGCTGGATGTCGTCGGGGCGCTGGCATGCGCGCGTGCGGCTGTTGAAATTCGCGCAGACGCGCAACAACGAGTCGCTGGCGCAATTCGTTGCGGCCGAATTCATCGGCTCGGGCGCGTATGACCGGCATCTTCACCGCTTGCGCGAGAAACTGCGCGTGCAGCGCGAGGCGAGCGCCGATGCGATCGGCCGATATTTTTCGGCTGGCACGCGGCTGAGCTTGCCGCCGGGCGGTCTGCTGCTGTGGGTCGAATTGCCGGACGGCAAGTCGTCGGATGCGCTGTTCGAGGCGGCGTTGCCGCACGGTATCCGGATCGCGCCCGGCTCGATCTTTTCGAACTCGGAGCGCTTCCGGTCTTTTATCCGCCTCAGCTGCCCGGGTCCGTTCGATGACCGGATGGACGCGGCGCTTCGTCAACTCGGACGCCTCGCCGGGGAAATCGGCTGAGGACCGGAAAGGGCCGCAAGCGCTGGCGCCGGGCGTGCGTGATTTTGTCTGTGCAACCGCCGCAGCGAAGTCCGCTNCATTCGTCACCGCATTGTCACGAAGCGCGGCTAATTTCGAAACGCACCCCATACAAAGCTTTCAGCAACTCACTGCGTGGGTCCGGGTCAGGCGCCGAAGCGCGGACTCTGCTCGACTGCACTTTCGTGCATGGACGGGCGTAACGCGTGCAAACGCCGACGCTCATCCACCGCACTTTCGTGCATGGGACGGAAGTAAGGTCAAAAACGCCAGCTCCCGTCCACTACGGAGGCAAACCATGAAAATCGCTCTGTTCGCAGCCGCCAGCCTGATCGGCGCGCTGTCCTGTTCCTTCGCGCACGCAGCCGACGTCACGGGCGCGGGCAGCACCTTCGCGGCCCCGATCTACACCAAATGGGCGGACGCCTACCAGAAGACGGGCGGTGGCCGTATCAACTACCAGGGCATCGGCTCGTCGGGCGGCATCAAGCAGGTGCTCGCCAAGACAGTCGACTTCGCCGGCTCCGACGCGCCGCTCAAAGACGACGAACTCGCAAAAGACGGCCTGTTCCAGTTTCCGACCGTGGTGGGCGGCGTGGTGCCCGTCGTCAATCTGCCGGGCATCAAGCCGGGTGGGCTGGCGCTCTCCGGCCCGGTGCTCGGCGATATCTACCTCGGCAAGATCAAGAAGTGGAACGACCCGGCCATCGCCGCGCTCAATTCCGGCGTGAAGCTGCCCGACACGGACATCGCCGTCGTGCGTCGCGCGGACGGCTCGGGCACGAGCTTCATCTGGACGCACTATCTGGCGCAGGTGAACCCGGAGTGGAAGAGCAAGGTCGGCGAAGGCACGACGGTCAACTGGCCGACGGGTACGGGTGGCAAGGGCAACGACGGCGTCGCCGCATTCGTGCAGCGGCTGCCGGGCGCGATCGGCTACGTCGAATGGGCGTACGCGAAGCAGAACAAGATGACGTACACGTCGCTGAAGAATGCGGCCGGGAACGTGGTCGAGCCGAAGACGGAAACCTTCAAGGCGGCGGCAGCGGGCGCCGACTGGTCGAAGTCGTTCTATCAGATCCTCACCAACGAGCCGGGCAAGGACGCGTGGCCCGTCGTCGGCGCGACGTTCGTGCTGGTGCATTCGTCGCAGGACAAGCCGGATCGCGGCAAGGAAACGCTCAAGTTCTTCGACTGGGCGTTCAAGAACGGCAGTCAGACGGCGCAGGAACTCGACTACATCACGCTGCCGGATGGCGTCGTGTCCGAGATCCGCACGCAATGGAAGGCGAAGGTCAAGGACGCCGCCGGCAAGCCGATCGCCGATTGATCAGATTAATCGTACAAAAACGGGCCGGTGCGCGAGAACGCCGGCCGTCATTGAACAGTAACGGGGCATCGCGATAATGCGAGTCCTGGCCTGAGAGCAGTCGGGACGGGCGTGAAGCACGGCGTCGGCCGCGCGTAGCGCCAGCTATCCCGATTGAAAGCCAGAGACGCACCCATGACTATTCCCATGCTGACCACACACCGTGGCTATCGCCTGCAAGCCAGCGCCGCCATTCGCGACGATGGCCTGCACGCGGCCGATCTGATCATCGAAAAACCGGGCCTGCCGGCTCGCATCTTCAACGCACTCGACTTCTTCTACGACGGCGAGCAGGCACTCCGGTATGCGACCGCCTGGGGCCGCATCTGGGTCGACATGAAAGGTTGATCTTGCCTCCAGCTTTCCGGTGCCGCCTGCGCTCCATGCGCGGGCACCGGGCAGCCGCTTCCCGCTGAAAACGATATCAGCGGATATTTCTTCCCAAATATTGGGGTAGGGTTCAAAAGACGATGAACAGGCCGTAACAGGCGGAGCAACCGTCATCCCTCGACGGCGCGCCTCCTCTCCTCATCGTTCATGAAACTCACATTCAAGCTTCCTCTCGCTTTCGCCGCGGCGCTGTTCCTGATGTTCGCGGGCGCGATGTACGGCCTCTATTCGATGCACCGCTCGATCGACGAATACAACGACCTCGTGCGCGTGCATGTCGCGAACGAGCGGATGGCCGCGAGCATCCTCGTCAATTTCAAGCTCCAGGTGCAGGAATGGAAGGACATCCTGCTGCGCGGCAAAGACCCGGCAAAGTTAGACAAGGGCTGGACCGCGTTCGAAACGCAGGAGCGGACCGTCGATTCGCAGACAAAGGCGCTGCTCGCGTCGCTCGACGATGCCGGCGCCCGCGCGCTCGTCGAGCAGTTCGCGGCGGCTCACGTCGACATGGGCGGCGGCTATCGGAAGGGCCTCGAAGCGTTCAAGGCGGCCGGCTTCGAGCCGACGGCGGGCGACAAGGCCGTCGCCGGCGTCGACCGTGAGCCCGCGCGCCTGCTCGGCGAGGCCGTCCAGCAGATCGCGGCGAAGACGGCGGCGATGTCGGCACAAGCCGCCGGCGACGCGCGCCGCGCCGCCGCGATCAGTCTCGTGCTGATGCTGGTGGCGTTCGTAGCCGGGTTGGGTGGCGCGTTTCTGTTCAGCCGTTCGATCACGTCGCCGTTGACGCGCGCCGTGGAAGTCGCACGCGGCGTCGCGCAGGGCAATCTGACGACGCACATCGAATCACGCGGCAGCGACGAAATCGGCGCGCTGCTGAACGCACTCGCTGACATGCAGGCGAGCCTCGCGAAAGTGGTGAGCAAGGTGCGCCGCAATGCGGACGGCGTCGCCACGGCCAGTTCGGAAATCGCGGCGGGCAATCTGAGCCTGTCGGCACGCACCGAGGAGCAGGCGGCGTCGCTCGAAGAAACGGCGGCCAGTATGGAAGAGCTAACGGGCACCGTGCGGCAGAATGCGGGCAATGCGAGCCACGCGGCCTCGCTGGCGGAGAAGGCATCGGGCACGGCGACCCACGGTGGCGACGTGATGCGGCGCGTCGTCGACACGATGGCGGGCATTTCGGAAAGCTCGTCGAAAGTCGGCGAGATCATCGCGGTGATCGAAGGCATCGCGTTCCAGACGAATATCCTCGCGCTGAACGCGGCGGTCGAAGCAGCGCGCGCGGGCGAGCAGGGACGTGGCTTCGCCGTCGTCGCAGGCGAAGTGCGCGCGCTCGCGCAGCGCAGCGCGACGGCCGCGAAGGAAGTCAAGGCGCTGATCGAGCAGTCTTCGACGCGCGTTGCGGCGGGTGCGGACCTGGTGCGCGACGCAGGCGGCATCATCGGCGAGATCGTCGATTCCGTGCAGCAGGTAACGAGCATCATCGCGGAGATTTCAGCGGCATCGAACGAACAGAGCACGGGCATCGAGCAGGTCAATCTCGCCGTCACGCAGATGGACGAGGTCACACAGCAGAACGCGGCGCTCGTCGAGCAGGCGTCGGCGGCCGCGCAGTCGATGGCGGAGCAGGCGCACTCGCTGCGCGAAGCCGTCGCAGTGTTCACGACAACTGATTCACGCCATCCCGCAGCCCGCTAACTTCATACGATTAGCAGCGCGAACTGCCGAGTGTATGACTTCGCACACATTCAATTTTGCGACGCTCGACCATCGCGATCATGCCCGATAAGATGGCACGTGACGCAACACGTCTATTTGCTGGCTGATTTTGCATCGGGCAGGCGGCCCGATGGCTACGACGAACGAGGCGCGGCAGGACATGCCTGCATGATGGACGCCTCGCTGCCGTCGCGTGCCGCACCGCAACGTGCCTGATTTCTTCGAACACAGACGGCTTGCCGGGAAGGGCTGCCCGGCACATGAGAGGGACGTGGCATGTTGAACAAGTTGATCGACATCGCGAGACACATCCGACGCAGCGAACGCTTCAAACATTCGATCAGCACGCCGGGTCGCATCACGTTGCACGCACAACAACGTTTGAACCGCGGCTACTTTGCGATCGAGATTCGCGCGCACTCCGGCTTTTTTTCAGTGATGCAGATGGTGCTGTTCATCCTGATGTATTGCGAAGAAAAGCGCCTCACGCCGCTCATTTCCGCGCGCGGCGGTATTTACGGCGATGCCGAAGGCAAGGTCGACTGGTTTTCCGAATACTTCGACACGATTGGCGCGGTGCCGCTGCCTACGTCGAACGTGCGGGTGCGCACGTCGGTCGTGAGAGATCTCGGCGGGCTCGGGTTTCGCCGCCGTTATGAGCCGAGGCTCGATCTGCGACACGCCAGCGCGTTGTTCCGCTCGCACTACCAGCCCGCTGCGCCGATCCGCGACGAAGTGGACGCGATCCGCAAGCGGCTCGGCATCGGCGCGTCGACGCTCGGCGTGCATTTCCGCGGCACCGACAAGAAGGTCGAGGCGCATACGATCGCATGGGAAGCGTTCTGCCGCCTCGTCGAGGAGACGCTCGCCGAAGAGCCGCAACTGAACAGCATTTTCGTTTCGAGCGACGAACAGGCGTTCCTCGATTACTTCGCCAAATGGGACTTTCCCGTGCCCGTCAGCGTCGCGCCCGCGAGATTGCTTGCAACAGGCAGCACGCCCGTGCATTTCAGCGGTCATCCGGGACTGGCGATCGGGCGCGAGGCGCTGGTTGCGAGTCTTCTGCTCGCGAGTTGCGGATACCTGGTGAAGACGCCGTCCTATCTGTCCGCATGGTCGAAAATGTTCAATTTGTCGCTACCGGTTAAACTCGCCGTTCCACCGCGCGAAGGCGCGTTCTGGTTTCCGGACAGCCAGATCTGGAACGAGCAGCAACAACGCGGCGAAACGACGGCAGAAGCAGACGTCCGGATGCAGAACCAGAAAACGGCCTGAACGGCGCGGCGCATGCCGCAACGCAATACGGTCAGGCGAAGCGCGAAATGCGGCCTGGCCCACAACGGCGATAGAAAAGCCGGCTTCCGGCCGCGTTCGCGAGCGGCCGGTGCGTCGGCGCTCGCGTAGAATCATCACAAAAGACCAGCACGGCAATCGGGGAAGGGCGTGAAGATTCACAGCCACTACGACAATCTGAAAGTCTCGCGGGACGCCCCTCAAGAGGTGATCCGCGCGGCCTACAAGACTTTGAGTCAGAAATATCATCCTGACCGGCGGATCGACGATCCCGATGCCGAGCGGGTGATGAAGATCATCAACGCGTCTTATGCGGTCCTGAGCGACCCCGTGCAACGCAAGGAGCACGACGAATGGCTCGCGCGTAAAGAACGCGAAGCGGCCGCATCGGCTGCGCCGCAAGCGCCGCCGCGTCAGTCGGCGCCATCATCCCAGCGCACCAGCTGGCAGGCGGCCGCCACGCAGACGAGGCGCGAGGTCCCGCCGCGTTCGCAGGCGCGTTCGAGCGCATGGACGTCGCAGGCACATGTCGATCCGCGCGCCGCAAAACGAAAGCCACGCGGCGGGTCTGGTTTTTCGCTGCGCAAGATTTCGCTGCGAAGCTGGACGGTGATCGGCGTCTGCGCGTTCTTCGGCTATGTCGCGATTTCGGAATCGACGACGCCGTGGCCGTTCACCCGCAACACCACTTCGCATGCCTCGCCATATGGTTCGCCATACGGTGCGCGCAATCATGCCGACTCCGACGACGCCGCGCCGACGGATGGCAAGCGGCGCGGGCTCGCAGCGATGGCGTCGGCGCAGGCCGCGACCTCGCCGTGGAGCAGCGACGGCTCCGTCACGAGCAACGCTTCGGCCTCGCATGCGCTGTTCGTAAGACCCACGCTCGCGCCGAACGGCCTGCCGTGGCCATCGACGGCGGCCTATCTCGACGGCATGCCCGTCGGTGCGGCGGGCGGGCACTCTTCAGTGACAATCGACAACTCGGTCAATCGCTTCGACGTGTTCGGCAAGCTCGTCTATAATGCGTCCGTGTTCGATCAGCCGGTGCGCCATTTCTTCGTTCCGGCCGGGCAGACCTTCACGCTGATCGGCGTCGCGCCGGGTGCGTACGACGTCCGCTATCAGAATCTCGACGACGGCGGCCTGTACAAGTCGCAAGGTTTCGAACTCAACGAACAGGCCGCCGGCAACAGCATCGACGCGACCAACGTGAGCATCACGCTCTACGCGTTGCCGGGCAGCACTGTGCAGCCGACGACGATCGGCCGCGGCGACTTCTAGCCGTTGCGGGCTGCCGGCAAACGCGCCGTGCCGCTCACTGCAGCGTCGCGCCCGCACCTCGCAGCACCACGCTCTGCCGCCCGTCGATGCTCACGGGCACATCGCCGTGCACCGTCGCGCGCCGCACGACGCGATGCGCGTCGCCGTAGTCGTTGATCGCGTAGTGCTGCGTCGCGCGGTTGTCCCAGATCGCGACGTCGCCTTGCGTCCAGTTCCAGCGCACCGTGTTTTCGAGCCGCGTGACGTGATCGTGGAAGATCTGCAGCAGATGCGCCGAGTCGCCCGCCGAGAGTCCCTTCAGACGTTGCACGAAATGGCCTAGCACCAGCGAGCGTTCGCCCGTCTCCGGGTGCACGCGCACGACGGGATGCTCGGTCTCGTAGACCGTCGACGTGAACACTTCGCGGTAGCGCTTGAGTTGCTCGGTGTCGGCGTTCACGTGCGACGACGCGTAGTCGTAGGCGTTCGTGTGCAGCGCCCAGAGCGTGTCGGCGAGACGCCGCAGCGGTTCGGGCAGGTTCTCGTAAGCGGCCGCCGTGTTGGCCCAGACCGTGTCGCCGCCGTACGCTGGTATCACCACTGCGCGCAGGATCGAGATCTTCGGATACGCGTCGGTGAACGTGACGTCCGTATGCCATGAGTTCGCGCGCGCGCCATGCTGCGAATCGAGTTCGAGCAGATGGCGGCTGCCGTCGACGGACGGCACGGTCGGATGCGCGACGGTCTCGCCGAAGCGCCGCGCGAACGCTTCCTGCTCGGTGTCGTCGAGATGCTGCTGGCCGCGAAAGAACAACACCTTGTGTTTCAGCAGCGCGGCGTGGATGGCATCGAAGGTCTGCGCATCGATCGAGCCGGACAGCTTGACGCCTCGAATCTCGGCGCCGATGCGGCCGGCGACGCGGCGCAGGTCGAGCGTTTCAGGCTCAGCGTGCGCGGCTTGTGTGACGATCGTGCTTGTCTTCGATGGGGCGAGAGCCGCTTGCGTATTCGACATCTGACGTCTCCATGTAAGTGGGAACGTTCATTCAAGCAGCGTGCTCGCACAAAGAGAACTGACATTTCATGCGATGGTGTCCAGACGGATTGCGCTATCGATAGACGGATTCGTGCTATGCGCGAAGCGCTTTCCCGCCTCGGCACAGGATGCGTCGGCGGGAAAGCGCAGTGGGTTGAGAAACAGTCGCGAGCGTTCAGTGCGGCTGCATTGGCACGAGCTTCAGCTTGCGGCGCAACGGCCGTGTGTCGTGCGTGTCGTACGCTTCGGGCATCTGCCATGCCGCGCGCAACATCTGAATGAATGCCGCTTCGCCTTCGGACAGATGTCCGTCCGCATACGCGCCTTCCTCGCACAGCGCGATGACTTCGCGGCGCATTCGCCAGTCCGTGATGTCTTGCGCGAGGCAAACAATCACGGCGGGGTCGAGGCGGCAGGTGTCGCCCCAGTTCAGATAGGCCGTCGTCGTCAGGTCCTCGCACATCTGCTGCATGACGGCGAGCAGTTGTCCGCGGTTCATCTTCAGCCGCGCTTCCATCCCGTAACGCTCCAGTGCTTCGAGTTCGTCGACACCGACGTGTCCGTCGGACAGCAGGCAGGCGGCCACGATGCGGGCGGCCGCTTCGGGACTGTCGCTTCGATAGTGACGCATTTCAGATCTCCTTTGCTTCGATTCAATGACTGCGCTCGAAAGCGCCGTGCGTCATGCGATCCAGTCGCGCGGCGCGAGGCTCGAATGCATGTGAAACGGATAGCTGGTGTCGTCGAGCATGCGCTGGCGGCGTTCGAGATCGGCGAGATCGGTCGACGATGCGAGCCACGCTTCGCGTTCGCTTTCGCGCGAGGACGTGAACAGCGTGCCAAGACGGTGTGCGAGCTGGTTGAACATGATGTGCTCCTTCAGTAGTGCGATAAGTGAAACGCGCTGGCGAAATGGGATTCGCACGGCTGCGTGACTGCGATGCGCGGGCTTGGTGCTGCTTGCCGTTTCGTCGCTTTCGACCATGACGCTGCATCGACGGGATGAATCGTAGGTGCGGCGAATTAGCGGGAAATGAGTGCGCCGGGTATGCGATGAAACGTTATGTCGCGGTGTGCCATAACAGGTTTCGAGCCTGATTCAGCCGCTAATTCTTTGCTCACTCTCGGCGCACAGAATGCGAATCAACCGATGCATCACTGACACGGCATCGAATGTCCAGGAGAACAACATGAAAGGGATTCGCCATATTGCAGTCGCCGCATTGCTCGGCTTGGGACTGGTGAGCGCCGCGGAGGCACACGTGTTCGTCGGCGTCGGGATTGGACCCGTTGCGCCTGTCGTGCCCGTCGTGCCCGTCGTCTCCGTCGCGCCGTTGCCCGTGTATGCACCGCCACCGCCCGTGTATTACGCGCCGCCGCCGGCTGTCTACGCGCCGCCCGTCGTGGTCGGTTACTGGGGGCATCCGCACTATGCGTATCGCGGCTATTACGGCTATGGCTACTGGCGCTAGGCCTGTGACGAGCGCGCCGGAACGGGCGCTCATTTATTCCTAATTTTCGATCTCTACCATCGATTTCATCGCAAGACTCATCGAGCTGATTACCCGGAGGGAAACATCATGAAAACGCTGATCAAAACCGTCGCAGTCGCTGCGTTGTTCGCACTGCCCATCGCCTCGTTCGCACAAACCACGGCGCCCGTGTCGCGCGCCGAAGTCGAGGCGCAACTCACGCAACTCGAAAATGCGGGCTACAACCCGGTTGGCGACAAGGCGCACTATCCGGCGAACCTCGAAGCGGCGCAGGCGCGTCTCGACGCGCAGCACGCGAACGGATACGGTGGCGTCGCGGATGGCACGTCGCAAAGCGGATCGAGCTTCCATCCTCAATACGACGTCGGAATGAAGTCGATTTACGTTGGACACTGAAGCGCCGTCGAAGGGCCGAAAACCCGGCGATCCGATCGATTCAAACCGCGGGCGCGCAGAGCATTCTGCGCGCCCGCATCATTGTCTTTGCAACCAGAAGCGCGTGCCACGCGGTGTAGAATCGGCTCGCCCCAGGGCTCGCCGAGAGGCTCAACAGCAGCCTTCGGCGTTCACATCCTGTTTTGCACAACTCTCACCGGACGGCACGCATCAGACCATGTCCATGCCCAAGATCCGCTCCCTCAGAAATCAACTCGTGCTCGCGCTCTGTGTGCTGGTGAGCGTCGTCGGCGTGGTGCAGGGCATCAGTTCGTGGCAGCTCGCCAAGGCCGGCATGAACGCACTGCTCGACCTGCGGCTCGAACAGGTGGCGACGCGCCTTTATCACAGCGGCCTCGCCGATGCGCTGCCCACCACGCCCGCGCGCGGCTCGCAGCCGGAGCGCGATGTCTACCTCACGGTCTGGAAGGACGGCATCGATTCGCCTTACCGCTCGACCGACCCGTCGCTCGCCTTGCCGCGCGAGGCCGAGCCGGGCTTCACGAATGCGATGGTGAACGGCGAAGACTGGCGCATCTACACGCTGCGCGAGCCGTCGATGGTGGTCCAGGTCGCACAGCGCTCGCGCGTGCGCCAGGACCTCGCCGAAGCGCGCTCGCTGAACACGCTGTGGCCGATGATCGTGCTCGTGCCGCTGGTGTGGGTCGCCGTGCTGCTCGTCGTGCGGCGTGCGCTGCGACGCCTGACGCGGCTCGGCAGACAGGTGCAGGCCATCGACATGTCGCATTTCGAGCAACTGTCGACCTCGGGCGTGCCGACGGAGATCCGCCCGTTCATTCTGTCGATCAACACGATGATCGGACGGCTCGAACAGTCGATCGAGGGCGAGCGGAAGTTCATCGCCGACGCCGCGCATGAGCTGCGCACGCCGCTCACCGCGTTGCAGTTACAGGCGGACAACCTGGCGCCGCATATCGCGCCCGGCAACCAGGAGCGCTTCCGCGAACTGCAAAGCGGCATCCGGCGCAGCGGCCGGATGATCGCGCAGCTGCTGCGGCTCGCGCGCGCCGACGCGGCGATGAAACCGGACACGCTGACGCGCGTCGACGTGTCGGAGGTGGTCGTCGACGCCGTGGCGGAAGTCTTGCCGATCGCGATGCAGCGTGGCATCGACATCGGCGCCGACGAGATGACGAGCGCCTTCGTGCGGGCCAACGACGCCGATATCGGCATCGCGCTGCGCAACCTGGTGAGCAACGCGATCCGCTACACGCCCGATGGCGGCAAGGTCGATCTGAGCATCCACGTGCGCGACGCGATGGTGTGGATCGAAGTGGTCGATAACGGGCCGGGCATCGACGAGGCGCTGCTGCCGCGCGTGTTCGACCGGTTTTTCCGCGCCAATGTGCAGATCGAAGGCAGCGGGCTCGGTTTGTCGATCGTGCAAGCTATCGTGAACCGGTACGGCGGCGCGGCGAGCCTGCGCAACCGCACGGACGGCCAGTCGGGGATCGTCGCTTCTATCGGTTTCCCGGTCGCGCCGTAAGTGGCGCATTGGCGGCACATTAAAGGCGCGCCCAGCCGCTCATTCTTTGCTAATTCTCCGTGCCTAAGATGGGAACTGTTGGAGCAGGCCCCTCTGGTTCTGGCACGGCGATCGGTGCACGCCAGAATCCTTCGGCCGACTGCGTAGGCAGTCGGCCTTTTTTTCGTCCTCGATACTGAACCGTCGAGCCTGCGCAGGCTCGGTTATCATGCGATCTGGCTGGTGCGCGGGAGTGGGACGCGCCAGCAGCCACGGCCCGGAATCGCAAACCGCCGCCCGCGCGCAATGCGCCATGCGGTCGATCGCTCCTTGCGCTGCGGCCAACGACAATGCTTCGTTGCTGTGGACACGACATCATGCGAGTGCTACTGGTTGAAGACGATCTGCAGATTGGCCAAAGTCTGATGCGCGCGCTGCAGGACGCTGACTACAGCGTCGACTGGGTGCGCGACGGCAATGCGGGCAGCGCGGCCATCGCCGCCGCCGAATATACCGTCGTCCTGCTCGATCTCGGCTTGCCGGGCATGGGCGGCATCGAATTGCTGAGGTCGGCCCGCGCCGCGGGCAACACCGTGCCCGTGCTGATCCTCACGGCGCGCGACGATCTCGAAGCGCGTGTGCAGGGCCTCGACGTCGGCGCTGACGACTACGTGCTCAAACCCTTCGACGTACCCGAGCTGATGGCGCGCATGCGCGCCGTGTTGCGGCGCAAGGCAGGCTACGCGTCGTCGCGTCTCGGTGACGACGCGCTGAACCTCGATCTCGACAAACGCACGCTGTGCTGCAATGGGGTGTCGTCGGTCTTGTCGGCGCGCGAGTTCGCGCTGATGCTCGCGTTTCTCGAACGGCCCGGCACGATCCTGTCGCGCGACCAGATCGAGGACAAGCTGTACGGCTGGGGCAAGGAAGTCGAGAGCAATGCCGTCGACGTGCTCATTCACTCGGTGCGCAAGAAGTTCGGGCAATCGGTGATCCGCAACGTGCGCGGCCTCGGCTGGACCGTTATGCTCGGCGAAGCCCCGAAAACCTGACGGCGCGCGTCCTCATTCTCCCCTCACTCTGCATCGACACAATCTCCTCGACCGCACAGCAATCACGCTGAAACGCGCGGCGAGGAGAGAGCGATGAAAGGCATTCCAGAAGTCAACGTAGTTGCCGGGCGCAACGCAGTATTCAACGATACGTCGGCCGCATTCGATATGTACGATCCGTGCACCCGTACGCGGATCGCCGTGCATATCGACTGCACGCTGCAAGGCGGCGCGTGCGTGGACCAGCACGAGCCCGTCTATGCTGCGCGTGCTTACCGCATGCAGCCGTCGCGGTGCCGCATCGGCTGGCGCGTGCGTTATCCGCGTTGCGCCGGTTGGGGCGATGGCTTCGGTACGACGCAACGTTGAGGCGCGGTCATGTCGAACCATCCGGCTATCGAAGGCCTCGCGGATCGCATGGCCGCGAGCTGGCAGGCGCGTCTCGTTCTCTGTGCGATGCCGCTGCTGGTCGGGCGGCGCGCTCCCGTACGCTGCGCAGCGCCCGATGTCGCGCAGGTGCGCGCGCGCTCGCACCTGCTGTCGCTGCCGGGCGCGTGGCTCGCGGCGCTTCTCAATCCCCGTTCGCGCAGGGCGCGCGATGGCGGTCTCGACGGGCTGTGGACCTTACCGTCGACCAGACCCGGACCGATCGCCAATGCGATTCTGTATCTGCACGGCGGCGGTTATTACTTTGGATCGTCGGCGACCCATCGCGCGGTGACGACGGCGCTCGCCGCCCACAGCGGCGCGCCCGTGTTCGCACCCGACTACCGGCTCGCGCCAGAGCATCCGTTTCCCGCCGCGCTCGAAGATGCGTTGCATGCGTACCGCACGCTGATCGCGCGCGGCATCGCGGCGAATTCGATCGTCGTCGCGGGCGACTCGGCGGGCGGCGGGCTGGCGCTCGCGTTGCTGGTCGCGCTGCGCGACGCAGGCGAGGCATTGCCGGCGGGCGCCGTGCTGTTCTCGCCCTGGGCCGATCTGACGACGACATGGCGCGCCGCGCGCGGCGCAGGGCCGACCACGCGCCTCGCGATGCAACGTGCCGCGCAGATGTACATCGGCGACGCGAGCGCATGGGACCCGTATGTGTCGCCTGCGCGCGGTGAGTTGCACGATCTGCCGCCTATCCATCTGCAGATCAGCGACAGCGAAGCGATGTACGAGGACGCGCTTGCGCTCGCGGCGCGCCTCAATCGCGAGGGCGTCACGGTGCAGGTCGCGCAATGGCACGCGATGCCGCACGCACTGCCGTGTTTCGCACCGTTCCTGCCCGAAGCGAATCAGGCGCTGCGGCAGGCGGCGATGTTCGTCAGGCGCTGCTACGCGACGCGCAAGCGCGAGGCGGCGGCTGCCGCCATCGCATGAGAACGGGATCGCAAACGACACAAAAAAGCGGACGGCATGAGCCGTCCGCATAAACGGCCAATACTGAACACTGGCCTCTGGAAACACCTCCGGGACAATCAGGCGCGCGCCGGTTCTGCGGGTGCGTGCACGGTGTCGTCGATGGGGAAATGCAGCAGCGCGGCGAACAGTCCCGCCAATGCCGTCGCGGCCCAGATCAGCGTGTACGAGCCCGTCACGTCGAACACGTAGCCGCCGAGCCACGCGCCGAGAAACGAACCCAGCTGATGACTGAGAAACACCACGCCGAACAGCGTGCCGAGATGCCGCGTGCCGAACACCTTGGCGATCAGGCCGCTGGTGAGCGGCACGGTGCCGAGCCACGTCAGGCCCATCACGGCGGCGAACAGCACGACGGATAGCGTCGACTTCGGCAGGAGAAAGAACGCGGCAATCGTCGCGCCGCGAATCAGATAGAGCCAGCCGAGCACCTGCTGCTGACGGAAGCGCCCGCCCAACCAGCCGCACGCCCAGCTTCCCGCCATGTTGAACAGGCCAATCAGCGCGAGTGCGGTCGCGCCAAGGCCCATCGGCATGTGGCACAAGCTCAGATAGCCGGGCAAGTGAGTGGCGATGAACGCCAGCTGGAAGCCGCAGGTGAAGAAGCCGAGCGTCAGCAGCCGGTAACCGCGATGGCGCACGGCGTACGCTAGCGTCTCGCGCAGCGGCGGGACAGGGGCCGCTGCGGGTGATGCAGCCACATGCGCCGCGCCGACTTTCCGATGCCGGTCGAGCAACATGCCGAAGGGTGCTGCGACCAGCATCAGGAAGGCGAGCGCATAGAGCGACGTCGATATGCCCGAGGTTTCGCGCACCAATTGCGCGAACGGCACCATCAGCACCTGTCCGAGCGAGCCGCCCGCGCTCGCGATGCCCATCGCCATGCTGCGCTGCTCGGGCGTCGCGACGCGCCCGACGGCCGTCAGCACGACGCCGAACGTCGTGCAGCTCACGCCGATGCCGACCAGCAGCCCAAGGCCGACAATCAGCGCGATACCGGACGGTGAACTGGCCGCGAGCGCGAGGCCCGCGGCGAAGGTCGTAGCGCCGAACGCGACCACGGGCGCGGCGCCGTAGCGGTCCGCGGCGGCGCCCGCGAACGGCTGCGCGAAGCCCCATACGAGATTGTGCAGCGCGATCGCAAAGGCCACGAGCGTGACGGGCAGGCCGCGGTCGAACGAAAACGGACCGATGAACAGACCGAAGGTCTGCCGGATGCCCATGGCCGCGCTGATGATCAGCGCGGCGGCGACGATCACGTAAACCGTCGGGTTCTTGAGGGGTGCTGCGTAAGCGGATTTGGCCGTCGACATGTTTCGTTTCCTCCTGGCGGCATCCTCGCAGCAGCGAGCAGGCGCGACAAACGAAAAGTTTTCGGCGACAGATGAAGAAAATTCACTCGCGGGGCGAACACGCCGCTAGCGGGTTGCCGTTGTGAGGTGCACGGCGTCATCGATTGAAGTCGTGTCATCGAACGCGTGGGCTTCCTGAAGCAGCCAGCGCTTGAATGCCTGCAGATCCGGCCGCTCGTCGGTGCCTTCGGCGCTGACCAGCCAGTATGCCGTCTTCGCATCGACGGTGGGCGCGCCCGCTTCGACGAGCGTGCCGTCAAACAGCTCGCGGTTCACCAGCGGCCGTCTGCCGATCGCGACGCCCGTACCCGTCGTGGCCGCTTCGAGCGCCAGCTGGATCGTGTCGAAGCGCAGGCCGCCCGCCGCGTCGATATCGTGGATACCCGCGCCGTCCAGCCACGCCTGCCAGTCTTCGCTCGCGGTATCGACATGAATCAGCGTCGCGCGGCGCAAGTCGATGTTCCCGTGTGCGTCGCGTAGCTTGTCGCGATACGCCGGGCTGCAGACGGGCACGAGCCGCTCGCCGAATAGCCGGCTCCAGTCGCTGCCCGGCACCGGGCCACGGCTCAGACGGATGCCGAAGTCGAAACCGTCGACGGGAAAGCCCACCTGGCGGCGCGAGGTATCGACGGACACGTCGATGCCCGGCCACTGCGCGCGAAACTCGAACAGGCGCGGCACGAGCCAGCGCATCGCGAGCGTCGGCGCGCAGCTCACCGTTACCGTGCGATGCGTGCGGTTGTCGGGCAGCCGCTGCGTGCCGAGCGCGATCAACGAGAACGCCTCGGCGATGTAGGGGAAATACTGCTCGCCCGCGGGTGTCAGCGACAGCTTGCGCGGCTCGCGAACGAACAGCGCGACCCCGAGCGATTCTTCGAGTGCGACGATGCCGTGGCTAACCGCGCTCGGCGTCACGTTCAGCTCGGCGGCAGCGAGCTTGAAACTACCGTGCCGCGCCGCCGCCTCGAAGAAACGTAGCGAGTTAAGCGGGGGCAGGCGAAGCGGCATGGCGCGACCTTTGGGCGTGTGGGTGAGGGGAAGGTGATTTGCCCGGCTAGCGGTCAGCCGCGCGCCGTGCGTGCCGCAAGCCGTCAGTGATACCGGCGGACACGCCGTGCCGTTCGCATGCGCTCAAGGGCAGCACGAGCAGCCGCGATGCCGCATGCCATATCCGCCTTCGCCTTCGGATGCGCCGCCCGACGAACCGCCCGACGCGCTGCCGAGCAACGCCGGCGCGCCAACCCGCACGCGTTCCGCGGAGGTGCCGCAGCGGGGACAACTGGCCGGTTCGTCGCGTTCGGCGATGCGCCGCACCGTTTCAAACGCGCCGCATTCGGCGCACTCGTAGTCGTACACAGGCATGACTTGTTCCGTTGTTGTCGGCACGACGCGCCCGCGGCGCGCGATACGTTTCAGCGCTTGCGCCGGCTGCTGCGCGTGCGCTCGTGAAACCCATCGGGCTTCGTGCGTACCCAGTTCACGAAAGCTCTGACTTGTTCGTTTTCCAGCAGGCGATCGACGGATGCGTAGCTTGTCGCCAGTTCGCGCTCCGAAAAAAGCGCATGCAACTGCCGATGGCAGATCCGGTGCAGCGCAACCGTTTCGCGGCCGCCTTCCGTCTTCGGCACCAGATGATGCTCGTCGCGCTGATCGGCGGGAATTGCGCGGCCGCACAACGGACACGCTTCTTCCGCCGGCGGCCGATACCAGGACTCCACTTCAAGCTTATGCATCCATACTCCATCGATGCCCCTGCGAATCCCATCATCCTACCAACTTTCGCGGCGGGCACTGGCGCCGTGCGTACGCGCAAGCCGCGATGCTATGCTGGCCTCTCTTCGTCACAGGAAGGCAAGGGCATGACGATGGTCGATACGCATGCGGAGCCGGGCCCCCGTGTGGGCTCGCGTCCTGATCGCGCTTCGGGCGGGCGCGCCGAATACCGGCCGCCCGTCAACGAGGACGAGTTGCTGTTGAAGTGGATTCGCCGCGCGCGCGAGTCGCAGAAGAGCCACTACGACATGGCCGATCTGCTGGCCGCGCGTAACCGGATGTTCGGCATCGGCGTGACCGTCGTGTCGGCCGTGGTCGGGACGACGGTGTTTCTGTCGCTGGTGGCGTCGGCGGATTCGCGCTGGGTGCGGCTCGTCGTCGGGCTGGTGAGCATTGCGGCGGCCGCATCGGCAGCGTTGCAGACCTTTCTGCGCTACGCGGAGCGCGCCGAGCAGCATCGTTCGGCGGGCGCGCGCTATGGCGCGGTGCGGCGCAGGCTGGAAGCGATTTACGCAGGCGACCCGAGCGCTCGCGACGGCCGCTATGTGAGTGAAGCGCGCGACATCCTAGACCGGCTCGCGGAAGACTCACCGAGCGTGCCGCCGCGCGTGTTCAGGCGCACGCAGGAAACGTTGCGGGTCGCGGCGTTGCAAGGCCGCGACGAAGCCCGCTGGGAATGACCGCATAACGTGATCGTGCCGGGCGTCACGCCCGCAGCCGCGCGCCGGGCGCGTCGCCACGCGCAGCGGGATGAGGCATCAGTGAAGGCATATCGGCGGGATCGGCGGCGTTGCTGAACAGCCGGCACACTTCGCTTGCCGTGCCGCACGCGTGCAGGCGCTCGCGAAAATGCTGGTCGCAAAAGCGCTGCGCGACATCCGCGAGCAGATTCAGATGCATCGTGTTCGCGCCTTCGGGCACGAGCAGCGCGATCACGTCGCTGACGGGCTTCGCGTCAGGCGCGTCGAAATCGAGCGGCACGCGCGGGCGCACGTACAGCACGACGGCAGTCAGCAAGCCTTCGATCTGGCTATGCGGGACGGCGACGCCCTGGCCAAGTCCCGTCGAGCCGAGCGCTTCGCGCGTGTTCAGTCCTTCGATCACCTGGCCAGCGGGCACGCCATAGTGCGTTTCGCAAAACGCGCCGAGTTGCGCGAACAATGCCGCACGATTCGCAGAGTCCGTATCGAGCAGCACGTTGCCGGGGCTCAGCAGTCGCTCGAGCGTCTCGCCGTCGTCGTCACTGGTTTTGACGGGTGGTTTCGCGGGGCGCAACGCGCTCGCCGCCTGCGCCCACGAGGTGGCGCGCAGCAGATCGCGCCAGCCGTCCGTCGGCGTGTCGGGTATCTCGAACAGATGGCCGAACTGCGCGGCAGGCGCAATGCGCGTGACCTGCTGGATCGCGCCGTTCACCGCGTCTTTCGGCAGATATAGCGAGAGTTGCACGCGGTCGGTATGCGGCAGCGTCGCGATACGGATGGTCCACGGCTGGCCCGCGCAATCGCGGGTCAGCGCACGGCGCAATGGCGTAACGTGTTGCGCGTCGAGCGTTACGCGCATCATCACGCTGCGACCGGACGCGCGGCGCCGCGCAGCTTCGTCGTGATGGTGGTGAACGCCGAAAATGGCGCGCAGAATGGCTCGGGTCTTCGTCATGCCCTTTCTCCAGACTGACAACGAAACTAGCGTAGCGCGATTCGCATTAAAACCGAATAAAAAAACGGGGCGCCCGAATGTGGGGTGTCGCACGCATTGCGGCGCGCAATGGTGTTAAAGACGTGCCTGTGGCACCGCGCTGTGTCCTTGAAGAATGCCCGCAGAATCGATACTCACGCTCATCACGCGCCCGGAGGCTTCATTCATGCTGACGCTGTATTCGTACCCTGATCTGTTCGGCGTTGCCGACAACAACGCGTTCGGCCTGAAGGTCTACGCGTTCATGCGGCTGTGCGGACTCGATTTCGAGCACCGGCATATTCTCGATACGTCGCGCGCGCCGCGCGGCCAGCTGCCGTATCTATCGGACGGCGACGAAACGATCGGCGACAGCGACGCGATCATCGCGTATCTGAAGGATAAGTACGATCTGCGGATCGACCGCGCGCTATCGCAAGGTCAGGCGAATCTCGACTTCCTTGTGCGCCGCACACTCGACGATCTCTACTGGCCGATGAGCTATTCGCGCTGGCGCGACGACCGTTATTGGCCGGCGTTTCGCGATGCCGTGCTGCGCGAGCATGCCGACGTCACCACGAGCGATCTCGAAGCGGCGCGCGAGTACAACCGGCAGCGCTATCACTTTCAGGGCATCGGCCGTTACGAGCCGGATCAGGTGTACGCGCGCGGCATCGGCGATTTGCGGGTGGTCGCCGATCTGCTCGGCGATAGCGGCTTCGTATTCGGCCCCGAACCGGCGACCATCGACGCCGCGATCTACGGCTTTGTCGCGAACATTTACTTTTATGAAATCGACACGCCGCTGAAGGCTTACGTGATGTCGCGGGCTGAGCTCGTGCGCCATTGCCGCGCGATGCATGAGCGTATCGCTAGCGCCTGAAGTAAGGGTCGTCAGGAACTCGACCGTGGCATTGACTGTCATCGGATAGGATTGACGTTCGTCAAAGGATCGAAGCGGAACGATCGACGCACATCCGCTACCGGGATCCACCAACGGTACCAATAACCGAATCACGCAAGGGAGAAACAATGACACTACACCGCCGCCGATTCATCGCGATGTCCACAGCCGCGCTTGCGACGGGCGGACTGGCGCTCGCGGGCTGCACGACCACGGGGCCGTCGTCGGATGCGTCGCCCGAAGCGAACGCGGGCAAGCGCCGGTCGATCGACGCGGACGTCGACGGGACGCTCACGCGGCTGTTCAATACCATCGGCGGCTCGCGCGAACTCGCCGACAAGTCGCGCGGCATCCTCGTCTTCCCTTCGGTGATTTCGGCGGGCTTCTGGTTCGGCGGGCAGTACGGGCAGGGCGCGCTGCGCGTCGGCGGGCAGACGTCGGGCTATTACAGCATCGCGGCGGCATCGTTCGGCTTGCAGATCGGCGCGCAGTCGAAGGCGATCATCATGCTGTTCATGACGGATGACGCGCTCAACAACTTCACGCGCAGCCAGGGCTGGTCGGCAGGCGTCGATGCATCGGTCGCGCTCGTGAACGTCGGCGCGAACGGCAATGTCGATACGTCGACGGCAATGAGTCCCGTCGAAGCGTTCGTGCTCACGAATGCCGGGCTGATGGCGGGCGTATCGCTGGAAGGCTCGAAGATTTCCCGCCTGATCATCTGATCGCATTCGTCGATCGCATGCCACGGATGGCGCGTTCCGCGCCATCCGCTTTCTCTCGAATCCTCAGTTCAATCGTGCTGCGCATCCATCGCAGCGTGCCGTACCTCGCTCATTTATCGCTAAGTCTCGCGTCGCATCATGCGTCACATGGAACAACGCAACGACGGAGGCACACGAAATGGTCAGGCACATTCTGGTAGCGGTCAGCACGAACCCGGACAACGGCGTATTGAAGTCCGCCATCGACAAGGCCCGCCAAACGGGCGCACGGCTCACGGCCGTGTATGTCGTCGACACGATGCCCTGGTGGGCGATGGCAGGTGTCGAGTACGGCTGCCTCGACTCGATACAGATGGTCGAAGAACTGGAGCGCGTGGTCGAACGCCGCTGCAATGCCGTGTTCGAACTCGATGCATGGGACATTCATACGCGGGCTGTCACGGTCCCGCTCGAAGGCGGCAGCGTGGGCCGCAGAATCGCGCGGTTCGCCGAAGAACTCGATGCGGACATGATCGTCGTCGGCGCGGGGCAGGGCTCGAAATGGCGCTTCTGGGAAGAGCGGATGAGCGACGTGGTCGCGCGCTGCACGCGTCGCGCGGTGCTGGTCACCGCAACCGTCGATGCGCGCCGCGACGAGCCCGCGGACGAAGCAGCGCATCGTCATCAGCAGGCACGGACGCGTTCACCCGCCCGCGCGCAAACGCTGTGAGCTACGCGCCGCCGATCAGCTTCAGCCCCGCCGGCAACGATTCGCCGAATACGCGGCCGGTGTCGGCTTCATCGAGCGCGACGGTCTCGCGGACCATCTGGATCCATGCGGGCGCCGCACCGAGTGTTTCGAGCCGCCGTATCACCGTGTCGCGCGCCGCGTCGGGCAGGTCGCGCGAACGGTCGCCCGTCATACGTGACAACTGCACGGCAGCGAACGCGGCAGGTTCGACCTTTTTCCAGTCCAGCGCAAGCACGGCTTCGAGCCAGGGCAGCGCGACCTCGGGCGGCACGACGCCATGCGCGCTGCCATAGAACGGCAGCCGCGCGCCAATGCGCCCGATGGCCCACCACGTTTGATGATTCTCCGAAGGCTTGCGCAGACGTTCGAGCAATTGCTGCGCGAGCGTGATCTTGCGTTCCACCGAAATTCGCTCCAGCGAAGCCTGTACGCGAATCATGTCCGCATAGCCGACCTTGGCGGGATCGAACGGCAGCTTCTGCTTTTTGATGCTCGCGGCCTGCAGGAAGTCCATCGCGTCGAGCAACTGAAGCTGCGCATCTTCGCTCAGCCCGCCTGCCGCGCGACGCCATAGGGTCCACCATTCAGACCACACGCGGCTTTCATGGATGTACTGGATGCCGTCGTCGAAAATCGACCAGAGCTGCTCGACGCGCCATTCGTCGAGTGGATAGCCGAAGCCTGGTCGCAGGCAATAGCCTACGAGATTGAGCCACAGACGCTCGTGATCCGCTGAGCGGCGCCGACGCTTGGCGCGGTCCCACAACGCGCCGAACAGTTCGCGTAAGAGCGCGACGTCCCAGTTGTCGCGCGGCCCGAGCGTGTGTTCGAGTTGCGCGCGCAGCCGTTTGACTTCGTTGGGCCCCACATTCGATGCACGCGCGCCGAACGCGCGCTCGATCAGTTCGATTGCATTGTCGAGCGATGGGTGGCGTGCGCTTTCGCCGTTCTCACCGACTGCCGCAGACGCCTCGTCGCGTCGCAATTCGAATTGCAGGAGCCAGCGTTGCGAAGGGTCGTCGGTGGCGATGCAGTTCACTTCGAGCGTGCCGACCTCGGTGATCGACGTGGTGAGCTTCACGGGACGCTCGTCGGCATCGGATGTCTGCTGGCGTTGCACGACGGTTGCAATGGGCGGCAGACGCACGAAATCGCCTTGCGAAAGATCGGTGAGTTCGCCCGGTTTGAAGCGCGTGTCGGCAACCGTCGACATCAAGTGAAAACGCACCGGCTGCCCGAGTCGCAGTGCGAACACGCGGTCGTCGAGATGCACTTCGTGCGCTTCTTCCGTGCCGCGCGGCAACAGGCAGATGCCCTGATCGCCTTCGAGCACGAGGAAATAGCTGCGCGCCGAGCCGCCGCCGATGCGCGGCGCGTTGCCCGCGCGCGCGAGTCCATACGCGACGGCGCCGCGCGCGACGGCGACATCGGGATGATCGTTTTGCAGCACGTGCAGCGGCTTGCCGCGCCATGCGCCAAGCGTGCCGGCGAGCCGTTGCGTCAGTGCATGAGCGCGGAACACACCGCCGTTGAGCAGCAGCGTGTCGGGAACGGGCAGCGTATCGTCTGCGCTGTTCCCGTCAGCTTCGCCGAGCGCCTCGCGCGATTGCGCGGCAAGACGCTTCAGAAACGCCGCGACGTGCCGCGTGACGGCCGCGTCGCTGGCATAGGGCAGGCCGAATTCGACGATCGCGGCGCGTGAGCGGCGCGGCATCTCATCGGCGGAGACTTGCGGAAAGAATCCGTCGACCACGATGCGCCCGATCTCGTCGCGTGTCAGATGCGTGGTGCGCGCGCCGCCGATCAGGCGTGACCCCGAGCCGAGCAGCGTGATCGCCACCGACTCGGGCGCGTTCGCATCGAGCAATTGCTCCTTGGCGACGCGACAGCGCTCGACCAGTTGCGACAGACTCGCCGCCGACAGCCGCGCCTGACCGTCCTGCGACTGTGTGAGGCGCGTCTCGACCAGCCGCGCGAGCGCGAGGTCCATGTTGTCGCCGCCGAGCATCAGATGATTGCCCACGCCGATGCGCGTCAGTTGCGGCTCGCCGCTTGCGTCGATGTGAACCTGGATCAGCGTGAGATCGGTCGTGCCGCCGCCGACGTCGCAGATCAGCACGAGCTTCGTGTCGCTTAACTGTTCTCGTAGATTGACCCGATGATGAAACAGCCAGTCGTAGAACGCGGCCTGCGGCTCTTCGAGCAGCCGCAGCGCAGGCAGCTTCGCGAGACGTGCGGCTTCGAGCGTCAATGCGCGCGCGCCTTCGTCGAACGATGCGGGCACCGTGAGCACGACGTTCTGCTGTTCGAGCGGTGCGTCGGGAAAGCGTGTGTTCCAGGCGGCGCGCACGTGCGCGAGATAGCTCGCGCTTGCGGCGACGGGCGAGACTTTCGCCACGTCGTCGGGCGCGCCCCACGGCAGGATCGGCGCGAGCCGGTCCACCGATGCATGCGACAGCCAGCTTTTCGCGCTCGTGACGAGCCGCCCCGGCACCTGCGCGCCGAGCGCGCGCGCAAGCTGGCCGATGATGGGCGGCTGTGTGCCACCGTCTTTTTCAGCGGCTTGCGGCCACGGCAGTTGCAGATCGCCAGGATTCAGCTCGCCCGCAGCCGGGTGATAGCGCACGGACGGCAACAGCGGCCGCGCGGCCATTTCGCCGGGCGCGACGAGCTGATCGACCTCGAACACGCGGATATCGTCGGAACCTGTTTCGACGTACGCGACGACGGTATTGCTCGTGCCGAGGTCGATACCGACTGTGAAGCGCGCGGCTGACTGCTTCTGCTTGTGCTTCATCGAAGCCTTGATGGTCAGCCTTGCGCGCCGCCGCGCACGTCGAACTCGACTTTCCAGCGCTCGTTCGTGCCGCGCGGAATCGCTTCGAGTTCGAGCGTGCCCGCTTCCGTCACGCGCGCGTGCAGCTTGACGGGCACGACTTCGCCGACGGTGCGGCCTTCGGCGGGCAGCGACGCTTCGATCTCTTCGAGTTCCTGCAATTCTTCCGGCGACCAGTAATCGAGCATCGTGCCGACCTGATCGAGACGCCGCACCGAACTTCCGAAGAACCGGAAATGCACCGGCTCGCCGACCACCAGCCCGAACTCCTGTTCCGGCAGCGGCGCGTCGGTGCCTTCTTCCATGCCGAACGGCGCGACGCACAGCGCCGAGATGGGCGGCTCCATGCCGGGCACGGCGGGCATCGCCGATTCGATTGCGACGTAGTACGCCCGCGCCGTGCCGCCGCGAATCCGCACGCCGCGGCCGCGCTTCACGTAGCCGTAGTACGCGGCGCCGCGCGCGACGGCGAGATCGAGGTCCGCGCCTTCGAGCAGGCGCGCCGGCGCGGCGCCGTCGGCCGTGAGCCAGCCGTTGAGCGTCGACATGATGCGATCGACCAGCAGCGGCGACTTGAACACGCCGCCGTTGAACAGCACGGCTGTCGGATGCAGGAAGGTCGCGCTGGCTTCGAGCGGCAACTGGCCCAGCGCCTGCGTGCCTTGCAGCTCCGCGAGCGCCGCGACCTGGCGACCGAGAAACGCCGCGAGGTGGCGCGTGATGCCCGCGTCCTGCGCGTACGGCAGACCGAGCTGCGTGAGGCCGGCGCGCGTGCGGGTCATCGGCCGGGCCGACGAATCGACTTGCGGGAAAAAGCCTTCGAGGATCGTCTGCGTGAGTTCGTCGCGCGTGAGTTCGGTGCGGATCGAGCCGCCGATCAGTTTCGAGCCGCGGCTCGGCACGACGAGGGGCACGGCATCCGTCGACGGGTCGGACAGCAGCGTTTCCTTCGCGCCACGGCACGCGTAGGTGAGGGCGCGCAGTTGCCACGGATCGGCCTGCGTGCCGTGCGATGCGAGCTTGCGCGCGACCACGTGCGCGAGCGCGAGGTCCATGTTGTCGCCGCCGAGCAGAATGTGATCGCCGACCGCGACGCGATGCAGTTCGAGATTGCCTTCGCGCTCGATCACGGCGATCAGCGAGAGGTCGGTCGTGCCGCCGCCGACGTCGACGACGAGAATGATGTCGCCGACCTTGACCTGCTTGCGCCAGCCGCCCGTGCTCTTCTGGATCCAGCTATAGAGCGCCGCCTGCGGTTCTTCGAGCAGCGTCATCTGGCCGTAGCCGGCGGCGTTGGCGGCTTCCGCCGTCAGCTCGCGCGCGGCGGGATCGAACGACGCGGGAATCGTCACCGTGATTTCCTGCTGGTCGAACGGCGCTTCGGGATGCGCGTGGTTCCACGCTTCGCGCAGATGCGTCAGATAGCGCACCGAGCTTTCGAGCGGCGACACGCGCGCGACTTCGGGCGGCGCGTCGCTCGGCAGAATGGCCGCGCGGCGATCGACGCCCGGATGGCACAGCCAGCTTTTCGCGCTCGACACGAGGCGGATCGGCGTGCCTGCGCCGCGGCTGCGCGCCATTTCGCCGACGGCGAAGGTACGCTCGCCCGTCCACGGCAATGCGAGGTCGCCGGGCGTCAGTTCGCTTTCATGTGGCAGATAGAGAAACGACGGCAGCAGATCGAGGTCTTCGATCGCGCCTGGCGCGGTCAGCTGGGTAACGGGCATCACCTGCTGCTCGGTCTTTTCGCCGTCGCTCGCGGCGAGATCGACGTACGACAGCGCGCAGTGCGTCGTGCCCAGATCGATACCGATCGAATAGCGCGGATCGCTCATAGTTCCACCTCGGCGGGGGCGAGCACGGTGGCGTCGTGGCTCTGCGTGAGCTTGGGCAAACGCACGTCGGCGACGCGCCAGCCGCGATGGCTGATGCTGCCCGAAAACGGCGCCTTGCCGACGACGTTGCCCGTCAGGCGGATCGCCGTCGCGTCGAAACCTTCGTTGATCGTCACGCGGCTGCCTTCGGCTTCGTCGCGCACCGGTTGAATCGTGAAGTGCTCGCGCAGCGTCGCGCGGCAGCCGTCATGGACGAGGCGCGCGGCCGCGCCGATGTCGGCGTCCGAATACTTCGCGATATCTTCCTCGACGAAATCGATGAAGCGTGCATCGCGCTGGAGCAGGCCGAGCAACTGGAGCGCAGCTTCGGGCGTGGCTTCCTTGATGACGACGGGCGCAGGGGCCGGGGCGGGTGCCGCTACGGGCGCTGCGGCGGGAGCCGGAGCCGGCGTGGGCGCCGCGCCGCTGCGCAGGCGCAGCACGCTGGCAGCGAAGTCGCCATCGCCCAGAATGCTGAAAAATGTTCCGAAGGCAAGCGACAGCCTGCCCAGCAACGAAACGTTCGGTTCGGTCATGAAAGATCGCTCCTGATTCTTTGGATACGGTCGCGCCGCGCGGCTGTCGCGCGGCGGCGTGGAATTCGGGGCGGACGGTGGCGGCCGCCGCAAACGGGCGGACGCGCGCTCGATCTGTCCGCGTCAAAACCCGTATTTTGCCTTGTTGCGAGCCTGGGCCGGTTCTAAGTCTGATTCCTGCGCAAGTTTGGCGGCCGGATTTTACGTCCTCGCGTAACAATAAGCGGCATCGTCCTGTCATTTTTTGCGGCGAGGATAGGGGGCGTCCGGGTACGTGCAATGCGGCCTGGACGTGCGTTCGTTGGCTATGTCGCCAGCGGTTCGCGTATTGCCAGGACGCGGCGGGTCTTCACGGCCATACGGCCCGTGCGCGCTTTTGCGTTCAACCGTTTTTCGGAGGCAAGCCATGAGCATTTTCAGCACGATCCTCAGCAAGATCTTCCCGTCGAGCCATCCGGCCGTGCAGGCTGCATCGACGCCGGACGCGGCGCCAGCCGCCGAGGCCGCGCCCGCGTCGGCGCCCGCTGCCGCGCCGGCAGAGCCTGTCGATGTCGAAGCGGTGCTCACCGCGCTCGCCGAGCAGAATTCGGAGAAGTTGAACTGGCGCACGTCGATCGTCGATCTGATGAAGCTGCTTTCGCTGGACAGCAGCCTCGGCGCGCGCAAGCAGCTCGCGGAGGAACTGGATTACAGCGGCGACATGAACGATTCGGCGTCGATGAACATCTGGCTGCACAAGCAGGTGATGACGAAGCTCGCGGAAAACGGCGGCAAGGTGCCGGACGATCTGAAGGGCTGAGCGATTCGCGTGGGCGAAGCGCGTGAGCGCGCCGTCGCGGGTATGCGACTTGCGTCGGCGCGTGGATCATGAAGCTCGCCACGTTCAACATCAACGGCATTCGCTCGCGTCTGCCCGCATTACTTGCCTGGCTGGAGCGGGAAGCGCCCGATGTCGTGTGCCTTCAGGAGCTGAAGGCGCCCGATGCGGGCTTCCCCGAAGCTGAAATCAATCGCGCCGGCTACGGTGCGATCTGGCATGGACAGACGTCGTGGAACGGCGTCGCGATTCTCGCGAGGGACGCCCAGCCGCTCGAAACGCGTCGCGGTCTGCCCGGAGACCCCGACGATACGCATAGCCGTTATATCGAGGCCGCTGTCGAGGGCTTGCTGATCGGCTGTCTGTATCTGCCGAACGGCAATCCGCAACCCGGGCCGAAGTTCGACTACAAACTCGCATGGTTCGAGCGGCTGATCGTCTACGCGAAGAAGCTGCTCGATTCCGGCCATCCCGTCGTGCTGGCGGGCGACTACAACGTCGTGCCGACTGACTTCGATATCTATAACCCGCGCTCATGGCTCAAGGATGCGTTGCTGCAACCGGAAAGCCGCGAATGCTATGCGCGGCTGCTGAAGCAGGGATGGACGGACGCATTGCGCACGCGCTTTCCCGACGAACAGATATTCACGTTCTGGGATTACTTCCGGCAGCACTGGCAGCGTGATTCGGGCTTACGCATCGATCATCTGCTGTTGAACAAGCCCGTCGCGGCGATGATGCGCGATGCAGGCGTCGACCGCTGGGTGAGAGGCGAGCCGCATGCGAGCGATCACGCGCCTACGTGGGTCGTGCTCGATCTCGAGGGGCGCACGGTCAATGCGAAGAAAACTGCAGTGAAGAAAACTGCAGTGAAGAAAACTGCAGTGAAGAAAACTGCAGTGAAGAAAACTGCAGTGAAGAAAACTGCAGTGAAGAAAACTGCTGCCGGACAGAGCGCCGCTCGAACACCAAAGGCTGCCGTCTCAAAGAAGACCGGAAAATAACTTCACGTTGCCCGAATCGTCACGGGCGTCACCCATGAAACTTCGGCAAGACATCCGCGGCCACTTCCTCCATCACCTCGCGCACAGGACGATCTGAACTCAGATTCAGCGTCACATGATGCGTGCCGTTCTCGCGCATGTCGTCCAGTACAGCGAGCAACGCATGCCGTCCCGCGCGATATCCCAGCGACAGCGGCGTCGCCGGCTCATGCGGGTTGTCGCTCAGATCGAGCCGCATGGCGACACCGAACGCGCGAAACGAAGGTGTCGGCAGACGATCGACGGCCGCGCGCCACATGCTGTGCCGTGCACGCTGCGTCTCAGGCTCGCGGTGATAGGTCATCCAGCCGATCGAATGCCGCGCGATGCAGTCGACGCTTTGTCCGCCCGAGCCGACCGCGAGCATCGGCACGGGCAACGGCGGCTGCGGCAGCAGCATGAATTCGGGTGCGTCTTCCGGCCGCAGATCGGGTATCACACGCGGCGTTTCGCCGAGTGCAGCCGCGACCGTCTCCCAGTGCGTGCGATAGAGTTCGCGCCGCGCTTCGGCATCGCGCCCGAACGCGGCGTACTCGGGTGGTCTGTCGCCTGAGCCGAGGCCGAGTATGAAGCGGCCATTCGACAGCGTCTGCACGGAGCCCGCGCCCTTCGCGATATGCAACGGATGACGTAACGTCAGTACGATCGCGCCGCTCGCGAGCGCGATTTGTGTCGTACGGGAGGCGAGCGCGCCGAGCAGCACCCATGGATCGAGATGCCCGACAGGATCGGGATAGTCGGCGCTGTTCAACGGCACGTCGCGCACCCAGAGCGCGCGAAAACCGAGCGAGTCGGCCAGTGCCGCCAGTTCGATCTGCTCGCGAAAGTCCGCGACGATCTGGCCCGAGCGCAGCAAGGGCAGCGTCAGCCCGACCGACAGATGGCCTTCGGAAAATACCCGGTGATCGATTGTGGATTGGGCTGTGCTCATCGGTGCTCGCGTGCTTCGCCGCCGTCATCGCGTGACGGGCAATAGCGGTATTTCAACGGAAGCCGATCCTAGCATCGCGCCGCAAATCCCACCGCGCAATGGACATAACAACTGCGCACAACAACCCTGCGCGCCGCATGGGCAAAGCTTCCGCACGACCGTGCGTGCCTCCCATTGTTTGGAATTTGGGAACTGTGATTTCAATCTATGAGCATAGAAATTCGATAGAGCTCGACTAAACTCACTCTCAATCGACGCCGCGCCAAATCCATCCGGTTGCGACGCCTCCCTGATTCAACATTTTCTGGAGTTACGTCATGAAAACCCGCCTTATCGCAGCCTTGCTGGTCGCCGTCTCTGCCGCTGTCGCCGCTCCCGCTTTTGCTTCGGGTTATGGTCCGGCGCCGTTTTATCGCCCGTCCGTTGGCGCACCCGCTTCGCAGCGCGGCGTCAGCGCTCAGACGTTCGCCGCCGAACGCAACCAGGCCGCGGCTGCAAACGAAGCCGTTGGCGGCGTGACGGGCGCATCGTCGGAATCGGGCAGCCGTCAGCCGGCGCAAGCCGCTAACGACGTCAACGTGTTCAAGGGGCATTGATCGCTGCGCGCGGCGGGCAAGGCTCGCCGCGCCGAAGAGAAGCAGGAGGTGATCCCATGAGAGCATTCTTCGAAGGACTGGTGTTGCTGGCGGCAGTCGTCGTGTATTTTCTGCCTGCCATCGTCGCCGATGCGCGCGAGCGCGAAGATGCATTTGCGCTGACGATCTTCAACGTGCTGTTCGGCTGGACGGTGGTTGGCTGGATTGCAGCGTTCGTGTGGGCGCGTCATCGCGTGAGCGACAAGCGGCTCGCAAAGCTGGCGTCGAACACCCGTCGGTCGCTGGGTCGCGTGACGATTGCGAAGATCGTCGCGCGTTCGCGCCGGGCGCGCGCGGAGCGGCGCCAGTCGACGCTATCCGCGTAAGCAGCGTTTGAATCGATGAAACCGCCGGCCTGTGCGAGGCCGGCGGTTTTGTTTTGACATGTCTGCGTGAAATTGATGCGGATGCCGAAACAAACCAAAAAGGCGTAGTTACCACAGCGCCGGCGTCCATCCCCGTAGTCGCACGTCGTGCAACGCCTCGCGCAGATTCTGCACGAACGCATCGGCGCGTTGATAGCGGCTCTGCACGCGCGGATCGTAGTTGCGGTTCAGCGCAAGCACATCGACGATGCCACGCGTCGACACGCTCGTATCCAGATCGGAAATATCGGCGACCTTGGCCCACGTGCAACGCAAGATCTCGTTGCTGGGCACTGGCGTTTGCCGTTCGTCGACATGCGCGGCGAACACGTGATGACAGGTGCGCGCGCCCGCGAACTCGAACAGATATTTCATGCCCGCCGCCTGAAGGCGCGTTTCTTCCATCAGTTCGCGCACGGCGGCGGCTTCGAACGTTTCGCCGGCGTCCGGTTTGCCGCCTGGCAGCGACCAGCGCGAGTTGGCCTTGCCGACCAGCAGAATGCGCGTGCCCATCAGGCACACGACAGTCGCACGTTGCTTCACAGTGTCTCTTCCATGTAGGGACGCGAAAGCAGGACTAGCACGCCCCATGCCGCGCGATGCGATGGCGCTCTCAGCCGCCATTCGCCCATATTGTCCGCCGATGTTGAGTATGGGGCGTGACATCTTGATGACAGCGCTCACCAAAAATGACCCAACGCTGTCATATGTATCGGAGAACCTTGAGCGCGACCACGCGCCGCCACGCGTCATGCGCGCAGCATGCATTGAGTTGGACGTCACGGCGGCGTGCCTGCAACGGCCGGTCGATGCGACCGGCGAGCGTCGAGGTGAATCGATGAATCCACTGTCCACGCAGCACAATTTCCAGAGCCTGTCGTTGAAGGATCTGCTCGAAGCACGCGATCTGTATCACTGGCATCTGTCGAACAAACCCAATGTCGTCGGTACGGCCGTTGGTTTGTATCTGATTCGAAACGACGAGCCGTGGCCGGACCAGCAGCGTGGCGCGAACGGCGACGCAGAGACCCGCGCGAAACCGAAGGGCGTACGCACGTTCGACAACTCCGAAGTGCGTCCTTATTCGTGGCCTGCCGTGATCGTGCTGGTGCGCGACTGGGTCGACGCGACCGAGTTCGGCCGTGGCAACGTCGACCCCGATCATATGGTGCCGCGCACGCTGTACATGCCCGATGGCCGCGCGGTGCCCGTCTGCGTGGTCGCCGTCGAGCCGACGGCGCCCGCTACCAGCGCCCCCGCGGATGCACGCTGGCCGTCGACGTATATCGGCGGCGGCTGTCCATTGATCGCCGATGCACAGGGTATCGAGCGCACGGCGAGCGTCGGCTGTCTCGTGACGGACGGCCATACGACTTACGCGCTCACCAATCGCCATGTATGCGGCGAGCCGGGATCGCCCGTGAAGGCGCTGTTGCGCGGCGCGGTAGCCGAAGTCGGCATTGCGTCGGACCGGCAGCTGACGCGCGAACCCTTCACCGCCGTGTTCCCCGGGTTTGCGGGCAGCCGCAGCTTCCTCACGCTCGATATCGGCCTCATCGAAGTGCACGACGCGAATGACTGGTCGAGCCAGCCGTTCGGCATCGAAGGCAGCATTGGCAATGTCGCGGATATCAACGAGCTGAGCCTGAGCCTGCAACTGATCGATCAGCCCGTGACGGCATTCGGCAGCGCATCGGGCGCGCTCGACGGCACGATCAAGGCGCTGTTCTACCGGCACAAGTCGCTTGCCGGCTACGACTATGTTTCGCAGTTTCTGATCGCGCCCGCGAACGGCAGTCCGCAGACGCAGCCCGTCGACTCGGGTACGTTGTGGTATTTGACCTCGCCCGCGGGCACATCTGGCGACGGCGCGCGCAGTCTGACTCCGCTTGCGATCGAATGGGGCGGACAATCGCTTGCCAGCGACGACGGCGCACGTCTGAACTACGCGCTCGCGACGGGGCTGAGTACAGCGTGCCAGCTGCTCGACGTGGACCTCGTGCGCGCGCACAACGTCGGCGCGAATCCGTACTGGGGACAAACGGGCCACTACAGCATCGCGACGGCGGCAATCCAGTCGGTGAAGCAGGGCCCGCTGCGTGATTTTCTCGAAGTGAATGTCGAGCGCATCAGTTTTCGCCCGGACGAACTCACGCCGGAGCAGATCCGCGAGAAGCTTGCGCGCGGCGATTTCGTCGAGCTTGCCGATGTGCCCGATCTCGTGTGGAAGAAGACGCCCAACCGCGTGCCGGGCGGACGCGACTACGCGCAGAACGCGGGCTCCGAGCATCCGAATCACTACGCCGATATCGATCAGCCGGACGGCGACGGCAAGACGCTGCGCGACGTGACGCTCGGCAATGTAGCCAACATGAGCGTTGCGGTGTGGTCGAAGTGGTATGCGGATGAAGGCGAAACCGATGCGCGCTACGAAGGTCTGTTGCCGTTTCGCGTGTGGCAGATTTTCGACGAGATGGTCAGGCAGCTGAAGGCGCGTAACGACACGAAGTTTCTTTGCGCGGCGGGCGTGCTGGCGCACTACGTCGGCGATGCGTGCCAGCCTTTGCACGGCTCGTATCACTCGGACGGCTACAAGGACGCGCCCGGCGCGACGGCGAAGAAATGGCCGGGCAAGGGCGTGCATGCGGCCTTCGAAGACAAGATGGTCGACCGTCACTCAGACGAACTGCTACCGAAGATCGGGCCGCAGGCGCAAGCGTTCGAAGGGGATATTCCGAAGATCGACGATGGACGAGATGCGGCGTTCGCGACCGTCACGCTGATGGCAGAGGCGGCGACGATCCTTCCGCCGTCCACGCTGATCGACGAGTACATCCGGCTGGGCGGCGGAAGCTCGGCGCGTGTCATCGATGGTCTGTGGGATGCGTTCGGCGACGACACGGCGAAACTGATGGGCGCAGGCGCACGCTACCTCGCCGCGATGTGGGAAGCCGCGTATGCCGCCGCCGATACATCGCTGCCGGCCGGCGCGCGGGAAATCAGCGAGCAGGCGCTTGCAAAGGTGTATCAGGATAAGACGTTCCTGCCTTCGCTGACCATCGACAAGATCGGGCCGGTGATCGGCTGATGGATCGGGCTCGGGCGGCGCGCGGCTGTGACGCTCTGCGCGCCGCTTTCGGGCTAGGCGGCCGCGAGCTTTTTGCTCTGCCTGGACATGCCGTCGAAGATCGCCGACGCCAGATCTTCCGGAAAGCCTGACGGGAGTTGAGCGGCGACGGTATCGATGACGCCCTGCGTGGCGTGCACGACCGACGCGATCATGTCGTCGACGGCATCCGGCGGCAAGCCGACCTGCTGGCCTTGCGTGATCCAATGTCGCCGTAGTATCTGACCGATCAGATAATGATTGCTCGTGCCGCGCACGGCCATTGCCAGCTTCGCCTTCTGCATCGGAATACGATTCGCGCCGCGCCCGATGATGGGATGCGCGGACAGCACGTCGTAAAGCGGCGTCGCCCGATATTGGTTGCCCGGCAGATGCGCGATGCTGAAGTTCTTCGCGTGGCCGTCGGTAGCGGCGAGCAGCCAGAAGATCAGCTGGGTCGTGAAGAAGCGCGCGCTGTCTTCGGCGGCATTGTCCGACCCGGCGAGGATGTGCATGACGGCGTCGATGCCCGGGCCGCCGTCGGCCTGATATTTCGCAATGGGCGGCGTGCCCGTCGCCTGGCACATGTCTTCCTGCGGCAGGCGCACGATCCACGTTGTGTCGCTCGACAGCCTGCGGTCGAAGCGCTCGACGACGAGCGCTTTCTGATCGCCGAAGCGCGCGATCTCGCACCCGGCGATGGGCAGTCCGTAGGCGGCGACGATCTTCGAGCACAGCCACTCGTTTTCCACCGACGTGCGCATGTCGGCTCGCATGTTGCCCACCAATCCCAACGGCAGCTTCAGGATATGCGTGGTCGGCGTGCTGCCTGCCGGCAGCACCCAGCGGCCTTTGTGACGCAGTAGCGCTGTCTTTTCCTGCGCGCCGGCGATGGAGAGGCGCAAGTCGGCCGCCGCGTCGCGCTGGCCGAGCGGCGCCGCCGCGGTCGTGTCGCGCAGCAGCCGCGCGATGTCATCGCTTGTGAGTGTGTCGCCGCCGATGCGGTAAAGGTCGGTGGGCGTTTCACCCGGCGGCAGCATCTGGATCGCGCCGACGCAATCGCGCCCGAGCGCGGCGAGCAGAGCGAACGGCGCCGTGCTGCCTGTCTGGTAGCGCTGCGCCATTCTGCGCCGGATGGGTTCGCTGTCGGGCAGCAGGTTGTCGAAGAATGCCGACACGACGGCACCGCGATACGGCTGATTGCCCGGCGTGAACGGCAGGGACAGCGACAGCGGACGGCCCTGTTCGTCGCCGATCCAGTCGTCGAAGTAGACAAGACGCTCGCCGCCGCTGGACTTTTCCCAGTAGCCGACGGCGAGGCCGTTCATCCACAGGTCGAGGCGTTGGGTCTGCGAACGGCGCCCCATGCTTACCACTGCTCCCGTTTCTTCGGCGCGCTTGCCTTGCGCGGGGTTCGTGCCGCGGCGCGCGCACCCGGCGTGGCCGAGGGCTTGCGCGGTGCCTGTCGGGCGGCCGCGCTGGCTGGCTCGCGTTTTTGCGCCTTTGTAGCGGGTGCGGCGCGCTCGGTTGCGGGTTTCATTGCGGACTTCGCTGCGCGCTTGCGCGGCGCGGTCTTCGACGTGTCGCGGCCCGGTGCGGCGACGCGGTTCGACGACGCCATCTTTGCCACGGGCGCCGCGCTTGTGGGTGAAGGTGTGTCCTGACTGAGCGTGATGCCGGCGTTCAGCAGCCGTAGGACCTTGAAGAGCCGCTCGACCCCAGCGGCGGCCGGGTCTGCCTCGAACTGCGCATAGCTTTGCTGCGTGATGCCGAGCCGCTCGGCAAGCATGGCCTGCGTAAGTCCAGCGGCTTTGCGAAAGCCGCGCAGAACGGGGCGCAACTGGCTGAGCGTCTTGACGGAATAGTCCACGGCTGGCCTCGGAGGACACGGGTTGATCCGGGTAGAACTTAGGCTGGGGCAGGCGCTGCACGCGCTTCCCCTTCGGTACAGAATACAGACCTGAACCTGTATTGGCAATATACAGTCTATAAGCTGTAAATAAAAAATACAGTCTAAAACCTGTATCTGGTCAGGGCGACGGGCAACCCGTTTGAGAATGCCTCGCAAAGCGGACTGCGCATCGAATCGCGTCGTCGAGTGACAGGGCTCAGGGACGAACGACAGGCACTCATCGCAGCATGCAACGCACGCTGCGCCGCAGCGCAAGCATTCCGTTACACGCGGGTACGTGAAGTGCTGGCAAAGGCTGATCTCGCCACGCGATCAGGCAACGGCGACCCGATCGAAGTTCGTAACAACGGAGGTCATGCCATGAGCAACGATTCACACTCTTCGAATCCGCCCGATCCCACGCGCCGCAAGATCCTGGCGGCGCTCGCGGGCAGTGTTGCGTTGTCGGCATGTGGCGGGGGCGGCGGCGGAGGATCGTCGGGCAGCACCGGTTCGACGAATGGCATTCCCCCCGATCGCGCCAGTCTTCCACGGCCAGCGCTGCCGGCGCCCGCCACGTCGGGGATCGATCACATCGTGCTCGTGACGATGGAGAACCGTTCGTTCGATCATCTGCTCGGCTGGGTGCCGAACGCCGAGCATCAGCAGGCGCGCCAGTTCACCGACGCATTTGGTCAGACGCAATCGTCGTTCGCGCTGACGTCGAACGCAGCGTACGGGTTCCAGGCGTGCAGTTTCTCCGATCCGAACCATATGTACAGCGCAGGGCGCACACATCTTGCCAACGGCGCGATGAACGGCTTTCTGCTCACGCCGGGCACGAGTCTCTTGCGCGGCGACCTGCTGCCCATCGGTTACTTCGGTGCGGCCGATCTCGACTTCTATCGCGGCGCCGTCACGCAGTACACGGTCTGCGACTACTACATGAGCGGCATTCTGTCGGCGACGTTTCCGAACCGCCTCTATCTGCACAGTGGCGAGACCGACCGCCTCGACGACAGTGTCGATACGTCGACGCTGCCGACCATCTGGGACCGGCTCGACGCAAAAAACATCTCGTCGACGTATTACTTCCACGACGTCCCGTTCACCGCGCTGTACGGTACGCGCTATGTCGGTCGCTCGAAGCTGTTCGCGGAGTTTCTCTCTGATGCGGCTTCGGGCAATCTGCCGTCGTTCTGCATGGTCGATCCGAGTTTCGCGGGCGAGGCACAAGGCACGTCGAACGACGATCACCCGCACGCCGACGTGCGCAACGGTCAGGTGCTGCTCGGTCAGATCTACGACGCGCTGCGCACCAGTCCGAACTGGGGCACGACGCTGATGATTCTCGTGTATGACGAATGGGGCGGCTTCATGGAGCACGCGGTGCCGCCCGTCAAGCCTGTATCGACGGCGGAGCAGGGTGTCGGCAATGATGGCCGGCTCGGATTTCGCGTGCCGTGCATGCTGTTCGGGCCGCGCGTGCGCGCGAACATGGTGTCGCGCTATCCGTTCGATCCCAGCTCGATTCATCAACTGATTGCGTGGCGCTTCGGTATCGATCCGCTGGGCGTGCGTGCGAGCGATGCGAGTACCTTCAACATGGCGTACGCACTCGACTTCACCGACGCTGCGCGAACCGACGCGCCCGCGATTCCGGTGACGCAAGGCACGTTCGGCGTAGCGTGCTCGACCGCGGGGATCATTCCTGGGCTTGGCGGCGTCGATCACAGCCAGCAGGTGCCGTCTGCCTCTGCATCTCAGGCGGCCTCTCAGCCAGTCGAAACCAACGCGCCGGGCGGACGCTTTGCCGACTTGCGCGCGAAAGCGACCGCGCTAGGATTTCCAGGCGGCATGTAAATTCTGCGCGGCGTTTGCATGGATCGATGGCATTGCGGCTCTGCGTCATACGTCGCAGAGCCGCAATGCATTTCATTGTCGACGCCCGTTCGCAGCGCTCACGCCGCTGCCTTGCGTCGCTTGCCGAGTTCGGTCTCGACCGGCTGCTTGTCGGATTCGGGCACGGACCCAGCGGGGCGGTGTACGTCATGCGTGACGAAACCGAGTTCGCGGCTTGGCACATCGAACCAGTCGCGATGCGAGAACGAGTCGCGGATATCGTCGAGGCCGCTTTGCCAGTGTTCGAGCATCGTGTCCACGCTGAACTCGTAGTCCTTGTAATGGCCCTCGTACGGCTTGTTCCTGTAGATCAGATGCACGACGTTGATCGCGCTGCCGTCCGCTGCCTGCTCTGCGAGACGGAACAGCGGATCAGCCTTCAGCACCGACGTCGGCACATGTTCGAGCAGTTCCTTGATGAAGCGCGCATGCTTTTGCCGCTCGGCCAGCATGTTCGTGATTGCGCGCGTGCGGCTCGAATACTGGATGTCTTTGGCTCGCTCGGAAATGTCGGGGAAATCGCCCGGCGCATTGCCGCGCGCGCTCCACAAGTCGACCTGAAAGACCAGCGTGTCCTTATGATCCGAATCGCGCAGCACTTCCGTGAGCGGTGTATTCGAAACGAGCCCGCCGTCCCAGTAGTATTCGCCTTTGATCTCGACAGCCGGGAAACCCGGCGGTAACGCACCCGACGCCATGAAATGCTCCGGTTCGAGGCGCATTTTCCGATTGTCGAAGTACGTGAGATTGCCCGTGCGCACATTCACGGCGCCCACGGACACGCGAATCGCGCCGTCGTTGATGCGGTCGAAATCCGCGTATTGCAGCAGCGTCGCCCGTAACGCGGCCGTGTCGTAGTAGCTGACGCGGCTCGGGTCCAGCTTGCCGAGGCCCGCCAGCGGCAACGGAAAGCGCGGCGCGAAGAAGCCGGGTTGGCCTTCCGTCAGCGCGCGGCCCGCTGCCCACATGCTGGCCCACTTGCGCGACAGGTCATGCAGGCCCAGGCCGGGCAGCGTCCACGCGCTCACGCTGCCAACCCAGTCGAGCGGATGACAGATCGCATTCCAGAAACCGCGCAATGCCGCCACGCGGTTTTCCGGCGCATTGCCCGCGATGATCGCCGTGTTGAGCGCGCCAATGGACACGCCTGCGATCCAGTGCGGCTCGACCTTCGCCTCGGCGAGTCCTTCGATGACGCCCGCCTGATACGAGCCGAGCGCACCGCCGCCTTGCAGCACGAGCGCGATTTCGTCGTAGCGCGGCAACACAAACGGTTCCGGCTGCGGGATGACTTTCTTTGTGTCGCTGCGCATACGTGCTCCTTATTTCATCGACCAGCCGTGGCTGACGATCACCGACTGTCCCGTCAACGCGGACGATTCGAAGCCCGCGAGGAAAGCGACCGTGTTGGCGACGTCTTCGACCGTCGTGAATTCGCCGTCGACCGTTTCCTTCAGCATCACGTTCTTCACGACTTCTTCTTCGCTGATGCCGAGCGCCTTGGCCTGCTCGGGAATCTGCTTGTCGACGAGCGGCGTGCGCACGAAGCCCGGGCACACGACATTCGCACGCACGCCGCGCGGGCCACCTTCCTTCGCGACCACGCGCGCGAGGCCGAGCAGGCCGTGCTTCGCGGTGACATAGGCCGACTTCAGCTTCGATGCTTCATGCGAGTGCACCGAGCCCATATAGACGATCGAGCCGCCGCGCTTGCTGTCGTACATGTGCCTGATCGCGGCCTTGGTCGTGAGGAACGCGCCGTCCAGATGAATGGCGAGCATCTTCTTCCAGTCGGAGAAGGCGTATTCTTCGATCGGCGCAACGATCTGAATGCCCGCGTTCGACACGAGCACGTCGATGCTGCCGAGTTCTTTCACCGCGCGCTCGATCCCTGCGTTGACAGCTTCTTCATTCGTCACGTCCATCGATACCGCGATTGCCTTGCCGCCGCCTTCGACGATGCTCGACGCAACCTTCTGCGCATTCTCCAGATTCAGATCCGCAATCACGACGGCAGCGCCGAGGCTCGCGAGCTTGCGAGCGCATTGTTCGCCGATACCGCTTGCTGCGCCCGTCACGAGCGCGACCTTGTTTTGCAGTGACATGGTGTGTTCCCTTGAAAAATGTGGAGTGCGTTAAACCGCGAGTTCGAGCGCGTCGTCGTTCGACTTCTTTGCGGTGTGCGTTTCCGCTTGCGCAGGCGCCAGGTAGTCGAAAGCGACTTCGCCGATATCCAGCGTGAGATTGGCGATCACATGCCGCGCGCCGACGACGCGCTTCACCGGCAGATCGGCAATCGGCGCGAGCGCATGCGGATGCAGTTCGAGCGCGGCCGGCCCGCTCCATGCGCCGAGCACCGTCACGTCGCGCAGATAGAAGCGCACGAGTTCGCAGATGCGTGCCGTGCCGTCGACATGCGGAATCACCTTCAGCAGATAGTTCGGCGTGTCGGCGAGCTTGGCGCGCTCGGCTTCGATATCGATCGTGCGATGCTTGTAGCCCATCGTGCCCGTCGCGATGCGTTGCGTGCCGTAATCGAGCGTGCCGAGCAGCGTGTCGTTACCGTCGACGCCCAATCTGGGGCGCGCGAGCTTCTTCGGGAAGCCCCAGATTTCGCGGCCGCCGGCAATCGGGCCTTCATCGTCGAGGTACATCGAGTGCGTGTAGTTCGCAAGACGTCCTTCCATGTCGCGCACCGAAATCACCTGGCCGCTTTCCGTGTAGTCGCCGAAGCCCGACGAATCAGGCATGCGAATGAATTCGTAATGGACCAGCGCGTTTTCCGGCTTCAGCGGTTCGGGCACCACGGCGCGCAACGCATCCATATCGGTTTCGTACGAAATGATGAAGTACTCACGATTGAGAAAGCGAAACGGCGGGCGAGGGTAGGCGGGATTGTGAACGGGCATCGCGAATGCGGATTGCCGGATCGATTTGATGTCCATGAACTTCCTCTTAGGCATTGGGCGTTGTTGGAGCACCGCGAATCTTAGAGCAAAACTTTTTTCGGGATCACATTAATTTCTCCAATACACCGTTGGTCTGGACGCAACAGTGACACGGCCTCTCAGGCACGGACGATAAACGTCAATCATTGTGAAAATCGGCATAAGCTGTTTTCGTGAGCGAAATATCGATGACGCGAAAACGAAATACGGATGTCATGCATTCGATGGCTGGCAAGTCAGATATTTTTATTTGTGTTGTAGATAATCTGATGAGATTGATTAATGAGCTAATCAATCGGTTCGCGTGGAAAGCACACGGCGTCGGACGGATTCGTTCGGCGGCCGGCGGCGGCCGCCACGAAATCATCGTAGAAATGTTTTTGATTTTGTTGCGGCGCGACATGTACGGCGATATACTAGGGTTATTACCTAGGGTGTTACCCGCACAAGGAGTCCGCCATGCAACAAGCTACGACCGCTGCTGTTCCGTCCACGAGCTGGCTTTCGCGTCTGCGCGAACTCGCTATCCGCGCCGTCGACCTGCACCTGCAGCACTGCGCGGTGCTCGCTGAAGCGTATCGCCGCTAAGCATTTCGCATAACAAAGGGGAGTTCAATCTGAACTCCCCTTTGTTCATCAGCGTTCCGCTGCGCCAACGTCATGGAGCGCGGCGGCGCTGGTGCCGCTGTCTCAGATACCGGCTTTTCGGGCCGCGAAAATCAGCCGCAGTCCAAGCGCCGCGATGGCGCCCGCGGCGATCCGGTCGATCCACGTTTTCGCGCGCAGATAGACCTCGCGCGGGCCACGGCTCGAAAAACACAGCGCGACGACCGTGTACCAGCCGAACTCCACCGCGAACACCAGCGGCGGCAGCACCACATAGCACCAGACGGGCGGATGCTGCGGCAACAGTGCGGCAAAGATACTGCCGTACCAGATCGCCGTCTTCGGATTGCTGAGCTGCGTCGTCAATCCAATCCAGAACGATTTCTTCGCGCTGCGGTTGTGCGCGGCACCGGCGTTGTCCATCGCAATCGGGCGGGCCGCGCCGCGCCAGATTTTCGACGCGATGTAGATCAGATACAAACCGCCCGCCACTTTCAGTCCGATATACAGCCATTCGACGGCGACCAGCAGCGTATAAAGACCGGCGAGCGCCAGCCCGCCGAAGAAAATGCCGCCGATGCCCATACCCAGCGCGGTCGACAACCCGTCGCCGCGAGACAGGCTGATCGAATTTCGCGCGACGAGAACGAAACTCGGGCCGGGAATCATCGCGCCCAGCAACAACGCGACGAGAATGGCGAATACAGCGGCGGATGCGGACATCGAACGGTCTCCTTGAGCGGGGGGCTTTCGGCGCGAGAGCCTGGCCAGGCGCGCCAGGTCATGAATGTGCGCGTGCCGAAAGAATAGATGCATCGCGCAACCCCTGCAACGCGCCTGCCAGATGTGCAATTCAGTTCGTGCCGAGCGATTGGGACAGCGCGATCAGATTGACGGGCGCGAGCCGGATCAGCCCGCCACGCGGACTATCGATATCCGCGATCAGCGCGAACGAAAGCGAGATCACGATGGGCAATATCAGCAGCACGGCATTGCGCCTGATCTGTCCACGCGTGCCATAGCCGATCAGCAGATTGCAGAACAGGCCGATTCCCAGCATCAACGACCACGCGGTCACGGGAATGTGATTCCACCACGATGCCTGCGTGTAGCCCTGTGTGTTGATCACGTCGTTCATGCCGGACACGGCGAGCGCGATCACGGGCGTCTGCTTTTCGATGGCGACCTTGCGCACGGCCATCCATAGATCGTTTTCGAGCTGGTTCGTCGCCGCGTTGATCCGCGCGATGCTCTCGTCGTCTTGCGCCAGATAGTAGCGGATGCGCTGATCGACATAACCGCGCAGCAAGGTCTGCACGCGTTGCGCATCGGTATCGGGCAGCAGACCGGCGCGCAGGTATTCGGTGCCGATCGCGTTGGCTTCTTCTTCCTCGTAGTTTTTGCGCTGGTCGTAGCGGCTCACGGCCATCGAAAAGGTAAAGCCGATCATCAGCGCGAGCAGCGTGAGCGTCGCGGCCTGCACGACGTTGAAGTCGTCGCGGATTTCGTCGACGATCTTGCGGTGCCGGCGCATCAGCATCGCGCCGGCATACGCGCCGATCGACATTGCTACGAACGACACGAAAAACAGAAACAGCGGGTGGCTCATCAGCGAAGGCATCTGCACGTCTCCGGTTCGATTGCGGTCGGCAAAGCGGAAAGGAACGGCCAATACGCGTGGATGCATGAACGCGCCATTGCGACGCTATTGTCCGATAGCGCCGCGTCGCTCACAAGACGACTGCCGGGCGAATTGCTAGAGTGGCGCCATGGACGAGAACGAACGAATCAGGCGCGCCGTGTCGTGGCTGCGCGAGGCCGACGGTATGCTGGTGACCGCCGGGGCGGGGATGGGCGTCGATTCGGGCCTGCCCGATTATCGCGGCGCAGAGGGCTTCTGGCGCGCGTATCCCGCGTTGAAGCAGCATCGGCTGACCTTTCAGGACATGGCCAATCCGCGCGTGATGGCGCTGCATCCGCGGCTTTGCTGGGGCTTCTATGGGCACCGGCTCGATCTGTATCGGCGCACGGTGCCGCATCGGGGTTTCGATATTCTGCTGCGCTGGGCGCAGGCGCTGCCGCGCGGCCTTGCCGTGTTTACCAGCAATGTGGACGGGCAGTTTCAGGCGGCGGGTTTCGACGCTGCGGCCATCGCCGAGTGCCACGGCTCCATTCACGAACTGCAATGCTCGGAAGTCTGCCACGACGGACTGTGGCCGGCCGCCGATGTACAGCCCGTCGTCGACGAATCGACTTGCGAACTCGTGAGCGATCTGCCGCGCTGCCCGGAGTGCGGCGCGGTAGCACGGCCCAATATCCTGATGTTCGGCGACTACGACTGGATCGCGTTGCGCACCGAGCAGCAGGAGGCGCGGCTACAGGCGTGGCTGTCTGCGGTCGAGCGTCTGGTCGTGATCGAAATAGGCGCGGGCAAGGCCATACCGACCGTGCGTTACTTCAGCGAGCAAAACGGACCGCGCGTCATCCGCATCAATCCACGCGATTTCGGCATCGCGCCGCATCACGGGATTGGGCTCGCACGCGGCGCAATCGACGGCCTCGAATTGCTCGATCGGTTCATGAAGGCATAGCGAACGGCGCCATCGGGCGCCGCTGCGTGTGCCGCTATCGGCTGTACTGCTTACACGGCATCAGGTTGCGTGATCCACGTGGGCTCGCGCTGACTGATGCGCCGCGTCGCGATGCGCGCCTGCTGCCTGCGTATGATCGAACGCGCCGCGCGGGCCAGTGCCAGATCGAGTGCGCCGCGCCAGTCTCTTGCGATCGACGTCACGACGACGGGCGTCGCGTCGGGCGTCTGCACCTGCACCTGGCAGCGCTTGTCGAGTCCGCCGCGCGGACCGTTGATGTCGGACATGCTGACGGTCGCCTTCGAAATCAGCCAGTCCATGCGCCGAAACACGAAGCGGATGCGTTGGCGCGCGAAGCTGCGCAGTCGGACGGCTTCACGGTCGCGGGACTTGAACTGGACTTGCATGAGACACCTCCTTCGTGGGTACGGCTCAAGAGTACGGTGAGAAGGTGTTGAGGAAAAAGCAGAAATAACGGAACGTCCGCTTCGGAAAAACCGAAGCTTCGCTCGTAGCTGCGAATGCGATCATGCGTGCGCCGCGCTCAGCACCTTTTGCGTCAAAGGATGATGCCGCCCGCGCCGCGACATGATTGCGTGGATTTCCTCCTTGACGTCGGGCGAGCGGCCGAGCCAGCGCAAGCCGCGGTGCATGGGATCGTTGCGCTCCGCGCCGAACGCCGCGAGCGGAAACACGCCCATGCCGCGCGACGCGAACAGCGCCATCAACGCGCTGTCTTCGAACTCGCCCGCGACGCGTGGCCGGATGCCTTCGGCTTCGAACCAGCGGTCGAGACGCGAGCGCAGCGACGAGTGTCCCGTCGGCAGCAAGACCGGCAGCGATGCGAGGCATTGCGGGAAGTGATCAATATGCGTTTTGCGGACCATGGCGGCCGGTCCGTACCAGTCGATCGGCGAAGCGATCAGACGCTCGCTGGATAGACGCAGATTCGAGTTGTGCGGCGCGGGCTGGCTGGACAGCACGAGATCCAGATGGTGATGCGCCAGTTCCGCCAGCAGATCTTCTGCTTCGCCTTCGTGACAGAGCAGTCGCAGCGACGGCGTGTCCAGCACGCCGGCAAGAATCGCATGGACGGCGAGCTTCGAAATGCCATCCGTCAAGCCGACCGCGAAGCGCGCGACCGTTCCGCTCGCCGCTTCGCGCACTTCGTCGTGCAACGTGCGCCCGATCTGGAAGATCTCTTCCGCGCGCGCGTACGCCGCCTGTCCCGCTTCCGTCATCGCGACGCCGCGCCCTGCGGGCTTCAGCAGTTGATGTCCGAGCGATTTTTCCAGTTCGCGCACCTGCGCGCTGATGGTTTGCACCGCCATGTCGAGCCGCTCGGCGGCCCGCGCAAACCCGCCTTCCTTCACGACGACCCAGAAATAGTGCAAGTGCCGGTAGTTGAGCATATTGGACTCACTTCGAAAAACCCGAACCAACTATCAGCTTATCACTGGTTTTTCCGATTGCGGAGTCAGGCGATCATGCTTTCCACAGGCTGTGACCCAGTAATCAGCCGTTTTCATCTCAACCGGATAACGACGCTCGCAAATGGAATCCTTACTGACCCTGGCCGCCGATCCCGCTGCATGGGCGGCACTCGTGACGCTCGTCGTGATGGAGATCGTGCTCGGCATCGACAACCTGATCTTCATTTCGATTCTGAGCAACAAGCTCCCCGAAGCGCAACGTGCGCGTACGCAGCGCATCGGCATCATGCTGGCGCTGGTGATGCGGCTCGGCCTGCTGGGCACCGTCGCGTGGATTGCGCAGCTCACCCAGCCGGTGTTTTCCGTGTTCGATCACGCGTTTTCGTGGCGCGACCTGATTCTGCTCGCGGGCGGACTGTTCCTCGTGTGGAAGGCCACGCGTGAAATGCACCATCACGTGAGCCACGACACCGACACGGCAACGAACCCCCCGATGGGCGTCGGTGGCCTGACGGTGACGGCTGCGATTGGCCAGATCCTGCTGCTCGACCTCGTGTTTTCGGTCGACAGCATCATTACGGCGGTCGGCATGACGGATCACCTGCCCATCATGTTCATTGCGGTCATCGCAGCCGTCACGGCGATGCTGTTCGCGGCTCGCCCGCTGTCGAAGTTCATCGAGCGCAATCCGACCATCGTCACGCTTGCGTTGAGCTTCCTGCTGGTGATCGCGATGACGCTGATTGCAGAAGGTTTTGGTTCGCACGTGCCGAAGGGCTACATCTACGCGGCCATGGCGTTCGCGGGCTTCGTCGAAGGCATGAACATGCTGACGCGGCGCAGAAAGGAGAAGCGCGAGCAGAAGGCGGCAGCGCTGGAAGCGGAGCGTGAAATCAACCCGGAAAAGACGCAGACGAACGGTTCGGCTTACTCGAACTGAACGATGTGGACTGACAGAAGTATCGGGGCGGTTGAGCGCCGCCCCGAACGGCAGCACCAAGGTATGAACGTTACGAAAGGAGCAACGCAATGAAGTGCCCCGTTTGCAAGACCCCCGATCTGCTGATGACCGAACGTCAGAGCATCGAGATCGACTATTGCCCGACGTGCCGTGGCGTATGGCTCGATCGCGGCGAACTGGACAAGTTGCTGACCCAGATGCAGGACGCGCCCGAACCGGACAACAGAAGCAATCAGGTCGAGCGCGACACGCGCTACGGCGACCGCGATGGCCGACACGAACAGGAGTGGGGCCGACGCAACGATTCCTACCACGGCGATCATCGCAAGCACTACGATCCGCGCCGCAAGAAGAAATCGCTGTTCGATATGTTCGACTTCGATTGACCCGCCTCCTGAGCGCGCGCCGCGCGGGCCACAGCCAACAGGCTTGATCCCGTGCGGATGCGCCGCGATCCAGACCCCGGTTGGACGCTTTATAGTATTACTATAATTCGAAGCGATCCGATCGCACCTCGTCATCGCACCGCGTCATCGAGCGGCCCGCGACACCCAAATCCGTTTTTTCATATCTGCCTAAAACGTGGGACAGCGGGGCATCGACGCGAAGAACTCATCGCGAATCGCCTTATGCCCGTCGGCACGAACGTCGGGAAAACGCTAATCGAAAGCGCGCGACACCAAACATATAGTTTGGCTATAAGAAAAAGTCAGACGCACGACATGCGACCCGCCGATGCTTCGGTGGCATGCGCCGCGCACAGGATGTTCGCCACGAGCGCGCATCCGCGCCGGAAGCCGTCCGGACTGGGATTTCCAGATTGACTGTCAGTTGCAGGTTTGCAGCAAGAGTTGGCGCAAAACGTTCGTCGTGCGTCATGGCTGTCGTCGCACACGAAAAAGCAGCGCCTGGAAAACAACCACATCGGAGACAACACATGAAAGTCGCCACGCGTCTGATCGCCGGCATGCTCGTTGGAGCGGCGCTCACCGTTGCCGCGAGCGCCAGCTTCGCCGGGGATAAACAGATCACCTTGGGTTTCTCGCAGGTCGGCGCCGAAAGCGCATGGCGCACTGCGAATACCGTGTCCGTGAAAACGTCGGCAAAGGATGCCGGCATCAACCTGAAGTTCTCGGATGCACAGCAGAAGCAGGAGAACCAGATCAAGGCGATCCGCTCGTTCATCGCGCAGAAAGTGGACGTGATCGCTTTCTCGCCTGTGGTCGAGTCCGGCTGGGAACCTGTCCTGACGGAAGCGAAAAACGCGAAGATTCCCGTCATTCTCACCGACCGTTCGGTCGACGTGAAAGACAAGTCACTCTATGTGACGATGATCGGCTCGGACTTCCTCGAAGAGGGCCGTCGCGCGGGTAAATGGCTCGAAGAGCGCTACAAGGACGATAAAGGCCCGATCAACATTGCCGAACTGCAGGGTACGGTCGGCTCTGCGCCCGCGAACGACCGGCATGCTGGCCTGATCGAAGTGATCAAGAACGATCCCAAGTTCAAGATCATCGCGTCGCAAAGCGGCGACTTCACGCTCGCAGGCGGCAAGCAGGTGATGGAAGCGTTCGCCAAGACCTACGGCAAGCAGATCAACGTGGTCTACGCGCATAACGACGACATGGCGCTCGGCGCGATCCAGGCCATGGAAGAAGCAGGCATCAAGCCAGGCAAGGACGTGACCGTCGTGTCGTTCGACGCGACCAAGGGCGGCTTCGAAGCGATGATCGCGGGCAAGATCAATGTCGACGTCGAATGCAGCCCGCTGCTCGGGCCGCAACTGATGACGGCCGTGAAGGACGTGGTCGCGGGCAAGCAGTTGCCCAAGCGCATCGTGACCAACGAGACCGTGTTCCCGATGAGCGTTGCCGCGCAGATTCTGCCGCAGCGCAAGTACTGAGCGGCCGAATCGCTGCCTGGATCCGGCGCGCCTCGCAACGAGGCGTGCCGGATTTCCATACCGTCATCGCATCACGCTGCTTGTGACACATATGGCCGCACAACCGCTATTCGAAACCATCGGCATCAGCAAGACGTTTCCCGGCGTGAAGGCGTTGTCGGGCGTCGACTTCCGGCTTTTCCCCGGCGAAATCCATTCGCTGATGGGCCAGAACGGCGCGGGCAAATCCACGCTCATCAATGTGCTCACGGGCGTACACGAGCAGGACGCGGGAGAAATCCGCCTCGCGGGCGAAACCGTGCGTTTCGCGACGCCGCTCGAAGCCGAAGCCGCGGGCATCCAGACGTTGTACCAGGAAATCAATCTCTGCCCGAATCTCTCGGTGGCGGAGAATATCTTCGCGGGCCGGCAGCCGAAGCGGCACGGCGCGATCGACTGGAAAGCGATCCATGCGCGCGCGCATGAGGCGCTTGCCGAACTGAACGTGTCGCTCGACGTCACGAAGTCGCTCGATGCGTATCCGATCGCCGTGCAGCAGATGGTGGCGATCGCGCGCGCGATGTCGGTCAAGGCACGCGTGCTGATTCTCGACGAGCCGACGTCGAGTCTCGATGACGGCGAAGTGGCGCGACTATTCGACGTGCTGCGCAATATCCGGCAGGCGGGCATTGCGATCCTGTTCGTCACGCACTTTCTCGAACAGACGTACGCCATTTCCGATCGCATCACCGTGATGCGCAACGGCGAGCGCGAGGGTGAATATCTCGCGAAAGATCTGCCCGTCGAACAGCTGGTCGCGAAGATGGTCGGCCATAACCGCATGACGGAGCGTCTGAAAGGCGGCGCGCCCGATACGCCGCAGCAGCGCGCGGGTACGGCGCCGTTCCTGTCGATGCAAGGCGTCGCGCGGCGCGGCGTGATGAATCCCATCGATCTCGACGTACAGCCGGGCCAGATACTCGGTCTCGCAGGATTGCTCGGTTCGGGGCGCACCGAAACGGCGCGGCTGGTGTTCGGCGTCGACAAGGCGGACGCGGGCACGATGAGCGTCGACGGCAAGAACGTGAAGCTCAGCTCGCCGCACGACGCGGTGCGCCACGGCATCGGCTATTGCCCGGAAGACCGCAAGAAGGAGGGCATCGTCGCCGCGCTGTCGATCCGCGAAAACATCATCCTCGCACTGCAGGCGCGGCGCGGCTGGCTGCGCGTGATCGGTCGCAAGAAGCAGCGCGAAATCGCCGACACGTATATCGAGCGGCTCGGCATCAAGGCGCACGACGCCGAGCAGCCGATCGGCCTGCTGTCGGGCGGCAATCAGCAGAAGGTCGTGCTGGCACGCTGGCTCGCCACCGAACCGAAAATGCTGATCCTCGACGAACCGACGCGCGGCATCGACGTCGCCGCGAAGTTCGAGATCATGGACCGCGTGCTCGCGCTGTGCGCAAAGGGCCTCGCCATCCTTTTCATTTCGTCCGAAGTGGGCGAGGTGGTGCGCGTGAGTCATCGCATCGCGGTGCTGCGCGACCGTCGCAAGATTGCCGACGTGACGGGCAGTGCGGTATCGGAAGACCAGGTCTACCGGCTGATCGCAGGGGGAAGCGAATGAAGCAGATTCAGGCGGTGCTCAGGCATCAGCTGGTGTGGCCCGCGTTGACGCTGATCGCGCTGTTCGCCATCGACGTCGCGCACCGCGCGAACTTCCTGTCGATTGCGCTGCTCGACGGGCATCTGTTCGGCGCGCCCATCGACATTCTCAATCGCGCCGCGCCACTCGTGATCGTGTCGCTCGGCATGACGCTCGTGATCGCGACACGCGGCATCGACATCTCCGTCGGCGCAATCGTTGCGATTGCGGGCGCGGCGGCCGCCGTCGTACTCGCCGACGATCCGACGCGCATCGGCACCGCGCTCGGCGCGGCGCTCGCCGTCGGCGTGCTGGCGGGCATCTGGAACGGCATGCTGGTCGCCTTCGTCGGCATGCAGCCGATCATTGCCACGCTGATCCTGATGGTGGCAGGGCGCGGCGTCGCGCAACTGCTGACGGGCGGACAGATCATCCCGATCGGCGCGAAGGGCTATCTGGTGTTCGGCGGCGGCTATCTGGCGACGGTGCCTTGCTCGGTGTGGATCGCGCTCGGCGTGACGGTGGCAACTGCATTGCTCGTCAATCGCACGGCGCTCGGGCTTTTCATTCGCGCGATCGGCGTCAATCCGGTGGCGACACGGCTAGTCGGTCTGCGCTCGGGCGCGATCGTGTTCAGCGTGTATGTGTTCTCGGGATTGACGGCGGCCATCGCCGGGATTCTGGCCAGTTCGAACGTGCGCAGCGCGGACGGCAACAACGCGGGGCTGCTGCTCGAACTCGACGCGATTCTGGCCGTGACGCTCGGCGGCACGTCGCTGCTCGGCGGACGGTTCAGCCTCGCGGGCACCGTGCTCGGCGCGCTCATCATCCAGACGCTCACGTACACCACGTACTCGATCGGCGTGCCGCCCGAAGCGACGCTCGTCGTGAAGGCCATCGTCGTGCTGTTCGTCAGCGTGATCCAGTCGAGCGTCGCGCGCGCGATGCTCGTGCGTCAGTTGCTGCGCGCATTTGCATTCGCGAAGACGAAACCGCTTACGGGGACGCCCCAATGAACACTATGCTCGGCCGGTTGCTCGATCCGCGCACGCTGCCCATCGTCGTCACCGTCGTGCTCTTCGCGGTGCTGTTCGGCTTCGGCTCGGTGATGTACACGGGCTTCTTCTCGCTGCAGGTGCTGCTCGGACTGCTCGTCGACAACGCGTTTCTGCTGATCGTCGCGATCGGCATGACCTTCGTGATCGTGTCGGGCGGCATCGATCTGTCCGTCGGCTCCGTGGTTGCGCTGACGACGATCCTCTGCGCGATCTGCGCGGAGCGCCTGCACTGGCCCGTGTGGGTGATCGCGCCGCTGGTGCTCGCGTTCGGCGCGCTGTACGGCGCGGCGATGGGCGCGCTGATCCACTTTTTCCGTTTGCAGCCGTTCATCGTCACGCTGGCGGGCATGTTCCTCGCGCGCGGCGCGTGCTTTCTGATCACTACGCAGTCGATCACGATCAACGAGTCGACCTTCCATGCGATGGCGGGCTTCAGCGTGCCGATCGGCGGCGGCTCGCTGACGTCGGGCGCGCTGATCGCGCTGCTGACGCTGGCCGTAGCGATCTTCGTTGCGCATTTCACGCGCTTTGGACGCAACGTCTATGCGCTCGGCGGCAACGAGCGCTCGGCGCTGCTGATGGGCTTGCCCGTCGCGCGTACCCGCATCGGCGTGTATGCACTGAGCGGCTTTTGCTCGGCGCTCGGCGGTTTCGTGTTCACGCTGTATGTGCTGTCGGGCTATGGATTGCAGGCGCAGGGCATGGAACTCGACGCGATTGCCGCGACCGTGATCGGCGGCACGCTGCTGACGGGCGGCGTCGGCTATGTGATCGGCTCGGTGTTCGGCGTGGGCATTCTGGGTACGATCCAGACGCTGATTACCTTCGACGGCACGCTCAGTTCATGGTGGACGCGCATCGTGATCGGCGCGCTGCTGTGCGCGTTCTGCCTGCTGCAACGGATCATCGAGCGGCATGCGGCGCGGCGCAAATCGGACGGCACGGGGCTGGGCGCAAATGTCACGAAGGCCACTGCCGACAAGTCCGCGCCAACGCACGGCACGAGCACGATCGATCTGGCAAAGATGAATCCGACGACGTTGAAGCAGTCGTGAGCGCTGCTGTTTTATCGGGCTAACGGGATCGCTGCGTCTTCGTTCTGCACGCGCGCCTGGCGCCGCGCCGCGCCCGGCGTCACGCCGACGATCCGCTTGAACGCGCGGCTGAACGCGGCATCGGAGTCGTAGCCGAGGCGCAGCGCAAGCTCCAGCAGCGACGCATCCGTTTCCTGCAATTGCGTGAGTGCTGCCTGCATTTTCCAGCGCACCGCATAGCGCATTGCCGGTTCACCGACCAGTTGCGTGAAGCGCGCGGAAAACGCCGAGCGCGACATGCCGACGCTGTCGGCCAGTGCCGCCACTGTCCAGTTGCTCGACGGGTCGCGATGAATCATCGCGATTGCGCGGCCGATCTGCCGGTCGCGCAACGCGCCGAGCCAGCCCGTCTGCGCGGCGGGCGCGTGGGCGATCCACGCGCGCACGGCCTGAATCACGAGAATGTCGGCGAGCCGCGTGATGACCGTTTCGCCACCCGCGTTCAACTGCTGCGCTTCGGCTGCGATGAAGCGCAACGTGCTCTGTATCCATTCCATTTCGGGCGACTGCCACGTGTCGACGCGGATCAGCTTCGGCAGCATTCCGATCAGCCGTTGCGCGGCGGGGTGATCGAAGCGCACGAGCGCGCAGATCATCGTGGTCGGCGCGCCGCCTTCGCCATGACGAAGAAGCTCGTAGCGGTTGCTGACGGCTTCGCGCGGCAGATCGAACAGCTTGCCGGCGGGGACGCCCGCTGCGCTCATCACCCGATGCCCCGCACCATGCGGCACGAGCGCGAGATCGCCGGGGCGCAATACGCAGCGCTCCGCGCCATCCACTTCGAGCAGGCATTCGCCCGAGGTCACCACATGAAACATCATCGAGCGCTCGAACGGCGGCAGTTCGAGCGCCCAGGGCGCGGTGAACTCCGAGCGGCAATAGAAGGTGCCCGTCATGCGCAGAAAGTGCAGCGCTTCGCCGAGCGGATCTCCGGATTCGGGCAGTTCGTTCATGCAGGCAGTCTAGACGGCAGATGAGATTCGTCCAAGCGTCTGGACGAATGATCAAGAATGACGGATGTCGGATCATTGTCCGTCCAGAAGCGCGTCGTTATTCTGGATTCACGGTCGCCACACGATGCGGCCTTCGAACGGAGATGATCCATGAAAGCAGACGCGATTCTCGTGCTTGGCAGCACGGGCAAGACAGGCCGCCGCGTGGCGGAACGGCTCACGGCGCGCGGCGCCGACGTACGGCACGGATCGCGCGCCGGCACGCCGCCTTTCGACTGGAGGGATCGCGCGACGTGGGCGCCGTCCCTGAAAGGTGTGAAGGCCGTCTATATCAGTTACTTCCCGGACCTCGCCGTCGAAGGCGCCGCCGACGATATCCAGGCCTTCACCCATCTCGCCGTGCAAAGCGGCGTGCGCCGCCTCGTGCTGCTGTCGGGGCGCGGCGAGACGGAAGCACAACGCTGCGAAGCTATCGTGCGCGAGTCGGGTGTCGAATGGACGTTGCTGCGCGCAAGCTGGTTCGCGCAGAACTTCAGCGAGGCACATTTCCTGGCGCCGATTCTCGAAGGCGAGCTGGCGCTGCCCGTCGGCGACATCGGCGAGCCGTTCGTCGATGCCGACGATATCGCCGACGTAGCCGCCGCCGCGCTCACCGACGACGGCCACGCAGGCCGGCTCTACGAGTTGACGGGCCCACGCCTGTGGACCTTTGCCGACGCCGTTGCACAGATCGCCAGCGCCACCGGGCGGCCGATCCGCTTCACGCGCGTGACGATGCCCGAATACGTCGCGGCGCTCGAAGCGGCGCAACTGCCGCCCGATGTGATCGCCCTGATCCGCTATCTGTTCACCGAAGTGCTCGACGGGCGAAATGCGTCCGTGCAGGACGGCGTGCTTCGCGCGCTCGGGCGGCGACCACGCGAGTTCGGCGACTACGTGCGCGCGACGGCAGCGACGGGCGTCTGGACGCCCGGTGTCGAAGACAGCGCGCCCAGCTTCTGATTGAGCCAGTACGCGTACGACACCTCGATGTTTTCCTGAAGCGCGATCAGGTTGGTGGTCTGATCGATCAGCAGTTGCCCGATCTGCGCGACCAGGTTGAACTCCTGCTCGACCAGTTTCGTCACCGTGTTGGCGCCGCGTATCTCGGCGCGCTCGCGGTTCCATGCGGCCCAGCCTTGCATCCACGTCTGCTGTTGCAGCGTCAGACGCTCGACGACGGCCTGCTGCATCTGGAACAGTTCGCCCCAGGTGTGCAGGTCCATGCCGAAGGCGAGCAGGCGCGCGGTGTCGATGCTGCTGGTCGCCGAACGGGCGGCCCAGCCGCCGAACAGCACGGGCATCTTCAACGTGTCCTGGACGGCGGCGGCGCGCGCGGCGGGCGCGGTTTTCTGCACCGCTTCCGCGGCGGTCACGGCGGCGGTTGCGACAGCCGTTGCTCTCGATGCAGCCGTTTGCTCCGCAGGCGCGGGCAGGATGGTCATTTCGTTCATGGCGGGCTCGTCAAGTAGGAGGAAGGGTCAGCCGCCAAGCCGGCTCAGCATGCCGTGCAGCGCCTTGATCTGGATCGCGTCGCGCGAATAGTAGTCGGGCTGTTCGGGGTCGTCGCTCGTGTAACCCCACCAGTCCCAGCAGCCGTCCGGGTTTTGCAGTCCGCCGCCGTCCGCGCCCGTCGCCTGCGGGTACAGCACGATGATGTCGTTGCTGTCAGCGAGTTCGTTGTAGCCCGTCGTCGTGATGTAGCGATTGCCGTAGGGCGCCTGGTTCGTCACGTCGGCGCGTCCGTAGACGTAGTTCACGTAGCTGTATCCCTGCTTGCAGCCATGCAGCACGACGTGCACGCGCGCAGGTGCGCCTTCCTCGACCGCGCGCGGCACGTACGCATAGCCGAACTCGCCCATGCTCGCGCGCGCTTCGCCGCCGAAGAACTCGGTCTGATCGAAGCGCAGCAGGCGGCCGGTCGTCTGTTGCGCGGGCGCTTTCAGGCCGTCGTAGATGTGGCGAAGAATTCGATGCGACTGCATGAAACCGCCTTGATTGATATAGGGCGGCTGGTTCGTGTCGAGTAATGAATCTTCGGGATTGTCGGTGACGATCGAATGGCCTGCGGGCACCGTGTCGTCGAACAGGATGTCGTCGGATGCGACGCCGAGTAGTTCGTAGAAACGATGCGTGCACTTCACGACCTCGGAATACACGACGGTATCGCGCGAGCCCGTGAACAGATAGACGCGGTCGCCCTTGAGATTCGACAACGGGTCGATGGCACCCGCCTGCGCAGTGTCGTGCGCGAGCTGCGCGAGACGCGGCGCGCTCGGTCCCGTCTGCGGCGTGAGCGGGCTCATGCAAATGTACTCGGCGCTTTGAACATAGGCGTCCTCGGCTAGCGGCGCCGCGCCGCGGAACGATTCGGAGCAGCGAAACGGTCCGCCTGCAATTACGCCGACGCCCGCAAAGCTCGCCGAATGCGCGAGATGCAGTTGCACGGTCATGAATGCGCCTGAAGACAAACCGGAAATGGAGCTCTCGCCCTTCTTGACGTTGTAATTGCGCAGTTGAACGATATCGTTCGACATTGAATAGTCCCCCGTACGAATAGCGCAGCCGCGATGATGCCCATCGCAACCGGTCAGATGTGTGACACGCAGAAGCCGCTTTATCGACCGCTCGATGCGGTACTTCGAAATCGAAGTTCTATTGGTATAGGCGACGTTGCGCAGTGCAGCAAGCGCTTTTTTATGAAGATTGTGCGACCCGTTTGGGCTTGGTCTCGCGGCATAAAAAACCATGCAACGTGCATGTGATCGCGACGCGTTGCGCATCGCGCTTTCGCACCTGCGGTCACGACTTACTGAGCAGCGACCGGCTTGTTCAACGCATCCTTCATGCGGCTGGCGGTCGTGTTACGGCGCTGCTCCTCGCGTCCCCTGCGTCCGTTAGCCGCGTGAGGCTCAAAGCGCTCACGCAGCGGATTTTTCATGCGGTATGCTGATTCTCGACCAACGATGTTTTGACCTGTGCGTCACTTCCCGGAGGTAGCGGCAATGGGCTTGCTGAGCCGACTGTTCCATCGCGATCAGGCAGCCGTGCCGCCGATGGCCGCTGCGCGTATCGACGAGGCGATCGGGCGCATTCTCGCGATTCATCCGCGCATCGCCGTCGCGAGCCGTTATCGGCATCGTCTCCAACAACCTGTCGCCGTGACCCTTCAGTATGCAGACGGGCTGATGGCGTCGCTGCCCACCACGCTCGATGCAAGCGCCGACACGTGGGCGGGCAATCCGAGCCTGCGCGCATTCTTCGCAACCCCCGACGATATCGCCGATACCTTCGGCCGCTCGCAAGAGGTTCGGGCGTTCTTCGACTCGAATCCCGGCGCGGTCGATGTACACGGCACGCTCGGCATGGCGTTGACCGAGCGGCACGTGCTGGGCGTCGCACTGGACGGCGACACGCTGCATCACGACGTCGCGCAAACCACGCTGAGTTTCAGCGACCATCGCGTGAGAGTCTGCGGGAGCACGGAAACGTCGCTTCGCGAAGAGATCGAGCGCAGACTGGTCGATCAGCTGGCGCTCGAAGGACTGTCGTTGCTGGCGGCCACGCGCGCCGCGCGGCTCGCGCGTGGGCGCGAGCTGATGCAGGAGCGTGTGGCGCTGCTGCATCGCGGCGGTACGGGCTTGGCCTCCGTCGCGGGCGGCGTCACTGTCGAAGCGAGCGAACTCGCGCATGTGCAGACGCAGATCGCGCAGAACGCCGAGAGCCTCGCCGCGCTCAGAGTGCCGACCGATATCATCGAACACGAACTCGAAGGCGTTTGCGAGGTGTTCCGCAAGCCGGCGGATTACGTCTACATCAAAAACCGGCATATCCGCATCGATATGATGAACGTGGTTCAGGAAGGCGAGGCGAAAGGCGGCAGCGATATCGAGTTTCACTTCGTGCGCGTTCCCGGTGTCCCGCCGCAGATGCGCGCCTTTGCGCTGGTTCGCTTTCGGCGCTCCGATCTGCCGCCGGGTGGGTTGCAGATCGACGCCGCCATGCGCGCGCTTTAAGATCGAAAGACTGTCGCAGTCCATGGCAGTCTTCAACGGTCTTTAGCGAAGCGGAGGAATCGAATGATGAAGAGCTATCTGGTTTCATTGGCCGTAGCCGCATGCGTTTCCGCTTCTCTGGCGCCGTTGCAACAGGCTGTCGCGCAACCGTCCGCCTTGAAGCCGATGCAGGACGCGCAACGCAAGGCCGAGCAAAAGGCCCGCGAAGCAAAGAAGGAAGACGAGCAGGCGCAGGCCCAAGACGAAGCGCAAAAACAGCAAGGCGCGAAGCCGGCATCATCGCCTTGATGCGCGACGTTTCAGTTTTCAACGTGATCGCCCCTCGGCGTTGTGTATTTCGTGTCGTTCAGTCGCTTGCGGAAACCCGACAACAGGCGCGGAAAGTCATAGACTGTTTGTATATACCGAACTGCTTTTGCAGCACCCGCAGGCGCTGTCGCCGGATTTTTCAACCTTGTGCGCTTTGTTCGATGGGCGGACTTTCGATGAGGAGAACGTCGTTATGGCTGAGCTTTGGGTTGCCAATATCGAAGACAACACGACCGACGAGGAAATCAAAACGTTTCTGTGTCACTACGGGTTTCCGCCGTTCGATGCGATCCGGCGTGTCGAAGGAACGGGCGAACGTCCTGCCGTCGTGCTCGAGTTCAATGACGTCGGCGCACATGTGCTGCAGAGTCTGCAACCGCGCGTTCATAACATGTTCTGGAAAAGCCGCACGCTGACGGTGCAGGTCGTACCCACGCGGGACGAGTCCTGAAGCCGGTCCGGCCCATGCGCGGCATGGGCCGGCTGCCGAACCGACACCACGTTCACAGGAGACGAGCGATGCCTGAATTGAAGAACGAAAAGAACAGCGTACGCAGCGGACAGTCGAATGGCGTGCGTGAACACACGAAAGCGCCGGAACAGATGAAGAACAAGGAGTATGAAAAAGAACTCAAGTTGCTTCATATCGAACTGGTAAAGCTGCAGGAATGGGTCGTGCAAACGGGCGCGAAGGTCTGCGTAATCTTCGAAGGACGCGATGGCGCAGGCAAGGGCGGCACGATCAAGGCAATCACGGAACGCGTCAGTCCTCGTATCTTTCGCGTCATTGCGCTGCCGGCGCCGACGGACCGCGAGAAATCGCAGATGTACATCCAGCGCTATCTTCCACATCTGCCCGCTGCGGGAGAGATCATTCTGTTCGACAGAAGCTGGTATAACCGCGCGGGCGTCGAACGCGTGATGGGATTTTGCACGGACGAGCAGGTGCAGAATTTTTTCAAGGCCGTCCCGCTGATCGAGCACGCGATCATTCAGTCGGGCATCATTTTCCTGAAGTACTGGCTCGAAGTCAGCGAGGACGAGCAGACACGCCGTCTCGAAGCGCGCATTACCGACGAACGGAAGATCTGGAAACTGTCGCCGATGGATCTGCTGTCGTACAGCCGCTGGTATGACTACTCGCGCGCGCGGGACGACATGTTCGCGGCGACCGATACCGAGCAGGCGCCGTGGCACGTGGTTCGCTCCGACGACAAGAAACGCGCGCGTCTGAACCTGATCACGCATCTGCTCGACAGCATTCCGTACAAGACGATGCCGCGCCCGAAGATCAAGCTGCCGAAGCGGAAAAAGGCGGAGGGATATCGCCCGACCGACCGGCCAATCCGTTATGTGCGGGAGAAGTTCTAAAGGCTATTCGGGCATCGCGTAACGCACGCATCCGTCGCGCGCGAGAGCCATTGGTTCTCGCGCAGTTTTATTTCGCGTCGTCGGCTTTGCCGCGCAGCAGCGCTTCGGGATGCCGCTGCAAATAATCCGACAGCGCGCGGAACGATGCGGCCGTGCGCGCAAGCTCGCGAACCGCGTCGCTCGTGTCCTGCTGCAATGCTGAATCCGGTTGCAGCGCGCTGTTCGCGGAATCGAGCGTCGCCTGCGCGGCGGACAGCGCGCCCTTCGCCTGCGGCACCACTTGCGTGTTGAGATTGCGCATCAGCTGCGCGGTGCTGGCGAGCGTCTGCTGCGCGTTCTTGCCGATCTGTTCGAGCGGCAAGCTGTCGAAGCGCGCCACGATCCGGTTGAGCGACTCCTGCAGCGATTGCAGGCCGCTCGGCGTGGTCGGCAGTTCGGGCGGCGTGCGGCTCCAGTCGATAGAGGCTTTCGGCGCGGTCGGGAAGAAGTCGAGCGCGATATACAACTGGCCCGTGATCAGGCTGCCCGTCTTGAGTTGACCGCGCAAACCGCGTTCGACGAGGAAATTGGCCAGCGCTTTCGGGTCGTCCCCGAGACGGCCGCCTCTCGGCTCCGACACATAACGCGACGTGAAGCGCTCCGGATAGAGCTTGACCTCCACGGGAATGCTGATCTGCCTCGTGGCGGGATCGAAGCGCGTGTAGATCGCCGATACCTCGCCGACCGTGATGCCGCGAAAATCGACGGGCGCGCCGACCACGAGGCCGCGCACCGAACCCTGGAAATTGAACACATAGGTCTCGACGATCCGGTCGTGCTGCTTCATCGCGTCGGCGCGTGTGGGGAAGAGCGGGAACAACGCTTTCGCGGCCGCTTCAGGGCGGTCCAGCGACGCGGTCGGCGTTTCGAACGCAAGGCCGCCGACGAGGATCGACACCACCGACTGCGTATTGATCTGCACGCCTTCCGTGCCGAGCGTCACATCGATGCCGCCCGCCTGCCAGAAACGTGAATCGCTGTTCACGTAGCGGTCGTACGGGGCGTTGATGAACACGTGCAACGTGACGCCGCCGCCGTCCTTGTCGAGATCGAACGACGTCACCTGTCCGACCTGCAGGCGCCTGAAATAGATAGGGGTGCCGACATCGACTGAACCCAGGTCGGCCGCTTTCAGCACGAACTCGCGGCCCGGCACGTCGCTCGCGAACACGGGCGGCACTTCGAGCCCTGAATAATCGCGCCGCGCCTGTTTCGCATGGCCGATATCCATGCCGATGAACGCGCCCGACAGCAACGTGCTGATACCCGATACGGTGCCGCCCGCGATGCGCGGCCGCACGACCCAGAAGCGCGTGTCGTCGACGAGCATGTCGGTGGCGTCGCGCGTGAGTTCGGCCGTGGCGACGACGGTCTTATAGTCCTTCGACAGCGCGACTTTCTTCACGACGCCGATGTCGACGTCCTTGAACTTGATCTTGGTCTTGCCCGCTTCGAGTCCTTCGCCCGTCCTGAAGCTGATCGTGATGGTCGGCCCTTGCGACAGCACCGCCTGCACCGCGAGCCAGATGCCGACCAGCACGGCCACCACAGGCACGATCCAGATCCACTGGATGCGCCAGCGCTTGCGCGGCACGGCGACGGCCTCAGGTAGTTCGGGCGGGCGGCTCATGATGATCGCCGCATGTTGCGGGCGGGCCGTTTGAAGGAGAGGGCGATGTCGCTCATTTCGCGCTCTGCGCGGCCGCATCGCCGCTGTGTTGCGCGGCCTGGGTGGTCATGCTGTCGGCCGTGATGACCCAGCCGCCGCCCATCGCCTTGTACAGATTCACATACGACACCAGCACGCCCGCCTGGGTCTGTGTCTGGTTCAGCTGCGCGTTGAAGAGACTGCGCTCGGCGTCGAGCACCTCGATATAGCTGGTGTAGCCGCCTTCGTACCGCAGCCTCGCGAGATGCGCATAGGTCGCCAGCGCCTCCACCTGCCGCTCCTGCACGTCGAACTGTTCACGCAGCTTCTGCGATGAGATCAGCGCATCGTCGACTTCCTGGAACGCGACCTGGATCGCCTTGCGGTACGAGTACAGCGCCTGCTGCTGCACCGCCTCGGCCTGCTTCACCTGTCC